>Ga0172363_10005512_pt1 | contig 10226 bp, 21 predicted proteins | sample LakKivs2_kivu2a2_FD_114541 | JGI IMG/M metagenome (GOLD analysis project Ga0172363, IMG submission 114541) | Sediment microbial communities from Lake Kivu, Rwanda - Sediment s2_kivu2a2 | ecosystem: Environmental > Aquatic > Freshwater > Lake > Sediment | place: Rwanda: Western Province, Lake... | reverse complement strand
TTGGCTTTGGTAGCTCTGGTTTTGAAAGTCATTTCTTCGTTTTCTTCTCTTCTTTGGGTTTAGAAGCTTTAGTGGGAGGAGAAGGTTTTTCCACCAATTCCAGCTTGACCATCGTCGCATTATCACCACGCCTACTGCCTAAACGAACCATTCGGCTGAAACCGCCAGTTCTCTTGGCAAAAAGCGGCCCCAATTCATCAACAAGACGATTAACCGCCATTTTATTCTGTAAAAAAGCAGCGATTAATCGTCGTGAATGAAGAGTCCCTTTTTTGCCTTTGTTAATTAACTTATCCACCAACCCCCTAATGGCTTTGGCCTTGCTTTCCGTGGTTTTAATCTCTCCATGAATAACCAGGGCGTTGATCAAACCTTTAAACAAAGCCTTCCTTTGAGAAGAGGTACGGGAAAGTTTTTTTCCTTTGACTCGGTGTCTCACTTTTTCCCTCCTGGTTCCCACTTAACTTCTTTTTTGGCTAAGGCTACCTGGATAATTTTAATTGATTTTTCTCCAAGATTTTTAATCTTGGCCAAGTCTTCAGGCTTAATCCCCAAAAGATCGGAAACAGTCCCGTAGCCACTTTTGCGAAGAGCGTTGACAATTCTGGTTGGCAAATCCAACTCTTCCAAAGTCAATTTAGTCACCTCTTCGTAAAGAGGCAACTTTGGTTCTTCTTTAACTTCCATCTTTTTCGGGTTGATGATTTGATTAAAGAAGTTGATTAAGATTTTGGCACTGGTTTTTAAAGCCTCCTTGGGCTTAATGGTCCCATCGGTAGTAATTTCCAGAATTAACTTATCAAGATCGGTTCTTTGCCCAACCCGGGTCGCCTCTACTTGATAGTTAACCCTTCTAACCGGACTAAAAGCGGCATCAAGGGGAATGACGCCTAATTTTTCGTCATTACCTGCTTCCACCGGTAAATAGCCAAAGCCTCTTTCCACGGTCATCTCAATTTTTAGACTGCTTTTTTTATCAGCCAAATGGGCTAAAACCAAATCTTTATTAGCCACTTGGATATTGGCTGTCGTTTTAATATCCCCGGCTTTGACTTCGCCCGGACCATTTTTAGTCAATTCCAGTTTAATCGGTTTCTCTCCCTCATACTTAAACCTAACCTGCTTAAGGTTAAGAATGAGGTCAATAACATCCTCACTCATCCCTTCAAGGGTTGAGAATTTATGTTTAACGCCGCTAATTTTAATTTGGGTAATCACCGCTCCCGGTAAACTACTTAAAAGAACTCGGCGTAAAGAGTTCCCTAAAGTCTGACCAAAACCCTGTTCTAAGGGTTCAATCACAAAACGTCCAAAAGTGGCGTTTTCCTGTTGGCTTTTAATATGAAAAATTGGTTCGATCATTTTTTTCCTTTCTATACTATCTAGAGTAGTATTCTACTATTAATTGATCGTCAATGTCACCCTCAATTTCGTCTCGCTTGGGTAATCTAATCATTTGCCCGACAGCCGCCTTCTTCTTCAACCATTCTGGAATTTTGGTTTTTTCCGCTAAAGCTTTCTTTACTAAATCCATTTTTAAAGCTTTGGTTCCCAGACTGACAGTCTGATTCCTTTTTAATTGATAAGAAGGAATGTTAACTTTTTTCCCGTCAACCAGAACATGTTGGTGGCTAACCAATTGCCGAGCTAAAGGACGTGAATTAACAAAACCCAGACGATATAAAATATTATCCAGCCTTGATTCCAAAAGCTGTAAAAGAACTTCGCCGGTGGCCTGTCTCACCTTAAACGCTTTTTGAAAATAATTTTTCATTTGTCTCTCAGAAAGACCATAAATCCTTTTAACTTTCTGTTTTTCTCTCAACTGACGTCCATAGTCGCTGACGCGTCTGGTTGAGAGTTTTAAACCATGCTGCCCAGGCGGAACCGCCCCTTTCTTCTCAATCGGACAGCGAGTATAACAACGCTCTCCTTTTAAAAAGAGTTTCCTTTTTTCTTGACGGCAAAGTTTACATTTTGGTCCTAGTTGTCTTGACATTTTAAACTCTCCTTCTTTTTCTGGCTCGCGGCCCGTTATGAGGAATGGGTGTAATATCGGCAATTAAATTCATTTTCAAACCCACCGCCCGCAAAGCCCGCAAGGCGGCATCCCGTCCAGGTCCAGGCCCTTTAATGTAAACTTCCACGGTTGTCACTCCCTGAGACAGGGCCTTTCTGGCGACTGTTTCCACCGCCGTGGTGGCCGCGTAAGGGGTTGATTTACGGGTACCTTTAAAACCTAAAGTCCCGGTAGAACCCCAACATAAAACCTTACCCTCCATATCAGTAAAGGTAATCAAAGTATTATTAAAAGTAGCATTGATAAAAACTTTAGCTTCCATTTTTTCCTTATTTTTCTCCCTCAGTGGTTATCTCTTTACCCATTCTCGTCATAATCTCTTTTTTCATTGCTCCAATCGTCTTTCTCTTGCCTCTTTTCGTCCGAGCATTAGTTCGTGTTCTTTGACCACGCACCGGCAAACCTTTGGTATGTCTCAAACCCCGATAAGAACCAATCGTCTTTAATCTCTGAATATCACCGGCAATTTTTTTCCTTAAATCACCCTCAACCAAAAAGTTTTCCATAACCTTGTTAAGCTGAGCCACTTCTTCACCGCTTAATTGAGAAACTCTTTTCTGGGGTTCAATTTTGGCCTGTTTGAGAATGTCAACAACATTTTTACGACCCACACCATAAATCAGCGTTAAGCCGATATCAATTCTTTTTTCATTGGGTAAATCAATTCCAGCAATACGAGCCATAATTATCTTTGTCTTTGTTTATGAGTCGGGTTTTTACAAATAACAAAAAGCTTCCGCCTGCGGCGGACTAAACGACACTGACGACATCTTTTTTTAACACTTGCTTGTACTTTCATCTTTTTCTTTAAAGTCTCTGGACAATCCTTCCTTTAGTTTCATCATAAGGCGTCATTTCTACCTTAACTTGGTCACCTACCATGACTTTAATATGATAAATTCTCATTTTCCCAGCTAAATGACAAAAAATAACACGATTGTCTTCGAGCCTTACCCGAAAGGTGGTATTGGGCAAACTTTCAACCACCTCTCCCTCTAGCTCAATTTTTTGTTTTTGATCGGTCATTCTTCAACCTTAAGTATTTTACCAAACCTATAGCCTTTAGTCCAGAAGCTAAATTAAAGCTGTCAGAATTAAAGGTTTTTCTGGTTGGATAACGATAGTTTCTTCAAAAAGCCCGGCTAGTTTTCCATCGGCAGTCTCAATCGTCCAATTATCTGGGGCTAAAACAACTTCTGGGCTACCTTGAGCGTAAATCACCTCCACTGCCAAGGTCATGCCTACTTCTAGTTTAGGTGTTGATTCAATCGGCCCCCATAACAAACAAGGAATGTGCGGCGCCTCATGAAGTTTTCTGCCTACTCCATGACCAGTTAAAACCTCGATCGGATTTAAACCATTTGCCCTCAGTTCTTTTTCTATGGCTTGAGAAAGATGACCAACGCGATTTCCCACTCTAGCTGCCTCAATCGCTTTTTCCAAAGCCCTTTTCCCAGTTTCTAGAAAAGTCTCTTTTCCCCCTGAAACACAAAGTGTCGTCGCCATATCAGTATGAAAACCTTTAAAGAAAAAACCAATATCAAGACTTAGTAAATCTTCCTTCTTAAGACAATAATCATTAGGGATACCATGAACTACGCCTTGATTAACATTCAAACAAGAAGCCCAGTGATAACCAGGCACCATTTTAAAGGAGGGCTGGCCGCCTTTTTCTAAAATCAGTTCTTCAATTTTTTGATTAATCTGGAAAAGAGCTTTACCTGGTTTAACTTCAGACAAAGTTTCTTTCATCACCTCACTCAACCGCCGACCACCTTCCTTCATCATCTCAATCTCTGACTTTGTCTTAAGGGAAATCATTTTTTAAGTCTCTTCAGAATATCCCCATGGATCAGTTCTACTGGCCGTTCACCATCCACCTTAATTAAAATTCCCTTCTGGGAGTAAAAATCTAAAACTGGTTCGGTTTCTTGATGATAAATGGCTAAACGCTTTTTAATCATCTCTGGTTTATCATCCGAGCGACCTCTTTTAAGTAATCTTTTGGTATTTTCCTCATCAGAAACATCAATATAGAGGACTTTATCAGGTGTCCATTTAAATTTTTGCGCCTGACCTAAGGACCGAGGGAAACCATCAATAACTACTCCCTTTTGGTAATTAGGTGAGGTTAATTGTCCATCCATAGCTGTCACTGCTAACTCATCGGCGACCAAAGAGCCTTCAGTCATTGCCTTTTTAATAGTCCGCCCTTCTTTTGAATTTTCCTGAGAAAGAAAATAGAGGAGATTACCAGCTTCCAGACAGGGTAAACAGAGTGCTTCGGCTAATAACTTAGCCTGAGTTGATTTACCTGAACCCGGTGCTCCTAAAATAATTAAATTCATTTTTATTTTTATTCTACTTTAAAAAGCCCTCATAACTACGCATGACCATCATTGCTTCCAATTGTTTGGTTGTTTCTAAAATAACGGAAACAACAATCAGAATACCAGTACCGCCGATGCTCATTGTGGCAATGCCGGTTGAAGCCTGGGCGATAGAAGGCAAGATGGCAATCAAACCTAAAAAGATAGCTCCGACTAAAGTAATCCTGTTTAAAATTTTGTTTAAATAAAGAACCGTTGGCTCGCCAGGTCTAATGCCAGGAATAAAACCACCATACTTTTTAATCTCCTCAGCAATTTTCTGGGGATTAAAAACCACCGCCGTGTAGAAATAAGTGAAACCAATTACCAAGATAAAATAAATTAGATTATAGGCAACGCCGTTGGGACGAAAAAAGCCCGCCAGCCCCATAGCCAATCTAGCTAAAACCGGATTAGGAACTCCTTGAAGAAAATTACCTAACATGGAAGGTAATAAAACCAAGGAAACAGCAAAGATGATGGGGATAACGCCAGCCTGATTAATACGCAACGGCAGGTAAGTTGATTGACCACCATACATTTTCTGACCACTAATCCGCCGGGCGTATTGGATTCTAATCTTCCGCGCCGCTTCGTTGATAAAAACAATACCAGCAATAACCGCTAAACTCATAACAATAAAAATAATTAAATTGAAAAAGTTTTCCGGATTGAAAACAGCGATGGTCTGACCGACAGAAACCGGGAAACGACCAACAATACCGGCAAAAATTAACATGGAAATGCCGTTACCGATACCTTTTTCTGAAATCAATTCTCCCAACCACATTAAAAAGATAGTTCCAGCGGTCATCGTCACCACCAAGTTCATAATTTTTAAGGGTTCAAGCTGAGTGATAATCTGTTGATTTCTTAAAAGAGCATACATCCCAAAAGATTGTAAAGCCGCCAAAGGGACGGTTAAAACACGGGTGTACTGGTTGATTTTTTTTCGCCCGTATTCGCCTTCTTTTTGTAAAGCTTCCAGCTTGGGAATAGCCATCGTCAAAAGCTGGAAAATAATGGAAGAGTTAATGTAAGGGTTTAAACCCAAAGCCATAATGGAAAAGTTGGCCAGGGTGCCGCCGGAAAAAATATCTAAAAGACCCAAAAGTTGATTCCTGGCAAACAAATCCTTTAAAGCGGCGATGTTGACGGCAGGAACGGGAATATGAGCAGCTAAACGAAAAATAACAAAGATAAAAGCTGTAAATAAAATTCTTTTCCTTAATTGTGGAATCTTCCAGGCGTTGAAAATAGTAGCCAGAATTTTATTCATCTTTGTTTCTTTGAAATAATTTCTCCACCTGCCTTTTTAATCTTTTCTACTGCAGACTTTGAACAGGGTAAAGCCAGTTTTAAAGCCACTTTTAATTCACCATCACCTAAAATTTTGACTCCCCAAAGACGAGCTTGTTTTTCTTCAACCAAGCCAACCTTAACCAAACTTTCAACATTGACCAAAGTTCCTTTGCTTAAAAGATTGAGATGTTTAAGATTAATAATCAGAGGTTTTTGTTTGATTGATTTCAGTTTTCCCTTACCTCGACGCAAAGGCAAACGCTTTAAAAGAGATTTTTTAACTTTGGTCCCTTCAAAAAGTAAACCAACCTTCCCCCGGGCTTTGGCTCCTTTGCTACCACGGCCAACGGTATGACCACCTTTACCTGAACCATAACCACGACCAATGCGTTTTTTGCTTTTAGTAGTTGTTTTTGGTAATTGATTTAACTTCATAATTTTTTCAAAGCTTCTATAGTTGCGTAAACATTACTAGCTTTATTATTACTCCCTAGAATTTTAGAAACAATATCCCTGATGCCAGCCAATTCCACCACCATTCTGACAGCCCCACCCGCAATAATACCTGTGCCCGGCGGTGCTGGTTTCAAAAGAATCTTGGCTGCTCCTTTTTTAAGCCAGACTTCATGAGGAATTGTTGTCCCTTTCATAGGTACCGTAATCATCGTTTTTTTGGCTCGAGCCAAACCTTTTTTTACGGCTCCATTAACATCCAAGGCTTTGCCTAAACCCACACCAACTTTACCCTTTTTGTCACCAACGACCACTAAAACAGAAAAACTGATGCGATTACCACCTTTGGTTTTTTTGGCGACACGATTAATCTGGGCAATTTTTTCTTCAAATTCTTTAAGATGTTCTTCAACCATTTTTAGAAATCCAAACCTCCTTTTCTGGCTGCTTCGGCTAAAGCTTTAATCCGTCCATGATAACGATAATCACGTCGATCAAATTTAACCTTTTTCAAACCTTTTTTTAAAGCCTTAGCCGCCAAAATCTCCCCGAGTAAAGCAGCTCGAGCTGATTTGGTGGTTTTCTCTTTGTTTTTTGCCAAATCTTTTTCACTGACTCCTACCAAGGTTATTCGCTCCTCGTCATCCACGATTTGCGCGCTGAGATATTTATTGGAGCGGAAAACCGCTAATCTTAATCTTTTTTCTTCTGGTTTTTTCATACTTTAGCTCCGGGAATCGCTCCAGCCTTAGCCGCCTTACCAGCTTTTCGTCGAGGCGTTTCCTGCTGATAACGAATCCCTTTTCCTTTATAAGGTTCGGGTGGATAAATGGCTCTAATTTTAGCAGCTGTTTGACCTACCAAAGCTTTATCCACACCGGAAATTTTAAGCAAATCATTACCTTCCAGTTCAAACTGAATGCCTGCAGGTGCTTCCACCTCTACGGGGTGGGAGAAACCCAAGGATAAAACCAATTTTGCTTCTTCGCCCGCACCATCAAGACTGGCCCGATAACCAGTACCGACAATTTTCAGGGTTTTACTGAAACCTTTAGTCACTCCCTCAATCATATTAGCAATTAAATTCCTGGTCGTACCAAACAAAGCCTTTGTCAGACGATTAATAGTCTTGGGTTTAACCAAAATTTTATTCTCCTCAAGGCTAACCTTCATCTCAGGACGAAAAGTGTAATTTAAAACGCCTTTCGGTCCACTCACCACGATTTGTTGACCGTCAATCTTAACGTTGACACCTTCAGGAATGATAACTGGTTGTTTACCGATTCTAGACATATTACCAAATTTGACAAATAATTTCTCCGCCTTGATTTTTTTTCTTAGCTTCTTCATGGGTCATTAAACCCTGAGAAGTAGAAAGAATGGTTAATCCCCCTTGTCCACGTCTAATTAGAGGAATATTTTTTGTTTTGGCATAAATTCTTACCCCAGGTTTAGAAATTCTTCTCACCCCAATTAAGGCTGGTTTTTTATCCTCATATTTTAATTCCACCTCTAAGATTTGAATCTTTGAATCTTTTGATCTTTTAATCTTTGAATCTTTTAGATAACCCTCTTTAACTAAAAGAGTCGCTAAATTCTCTTTAATTTTTGACCAAGGTATAACCACCATCTTTTTTCTGGCTAAATAACCGTTTTTTATTCTAATAAGAAAATCAGCAACGGGATCAGTGACTACCATGATGCTTTGGTTACCCCTGGTAACTCTCCTTTGTTAGCTAATTCCCGAAAACAAAGCCGGCATAAACCAAATTGCCGCAAATAACCACGCGAACGGCCGCAGAGCCGACAGCGGTTTCGCTTTCGAGAAGCGTACTTTAATTTTTTTTGGTTCCTGACAATTTTAGAAATTTTCGCCATGGTTATCCTTTTTCAAAAGGCATGCCTAATTCTTCCAATAATCTTTTAGCTTGTTGATTATCTTGAGTAGTGGTCACAATCGTTATCTGTAAACCGCGAATTTTATCAATTTTAGCATAATCAATTTCCGGGAAAACAATCTGTTCACTTAACCCTAGATTATAATTACCACGACCATCAAAACCAGAAACGGGAACACCTTTAAAATCTCTTAATCTCGGCAAAACTATTTTAATCAATTTTTCCAAAAAGGCAGACATCTTTTTACCTCTCAAGGTCACCATCAAGCCGATCGGATCGCCTTTTCTAATCTTAAAGCCGGCAATGGCCAAGCGGGCTTTGTTAACCCTTGGTTTTTGCCCAGTAATTGTCTTTAAATCCTCAGCGGCTTTTTCAATTAAGTTCTTATCCTGGCTAGCCTGGCCTAAGCCAATGTTGACAACCACTTTTGACACAGAGGGAACTGCCAAAAGATTTGACAAGGCAAATTCCTTAGCCAATTTTGGTCTAATTTCTTGTCGATATTTTTCTTCTAAGTTAGTCATCAGATTTTTCATTTTTTAAATAATTGAACCACATTTCTTACAAATTCGCTGTTTTTCTTTTTTGGTCAATTGGTAACCAACTCGCGTTGGCTGATTACATTTTTGACAAATCAAAGCCACGCTGGATATTGGTAAAGGGAAAACTTTATCAATAATCCCGCCGGGTTTTCCTTCGCCTTGAGGTTTAAGATGTTTTTTATAAATATTAACTCCTGGAACAAGCACTTTTCCTTCTAATGGAAAAACTTTTTGAATTTTTCCCTTGCGCCCTTTGTCCTTACCTCTTAAAACAATAACTTGATCACCAGTTTTTAATTTCATTTTAGATAACCTCCGCGGCTAAAGAAACGATTTTCGCGTAGCCGGCCTCCTTAATTTCTCTGGCAATTGGACCAAAAACTCTGGTACCAAGTGGATTACCGTCCTTATCAACAATAATCGCTGCATTATCATCAAAACGAATGTAAGAACCGTCAATTCTCCGTAATTCCTTTTTGGTTCTGACAATCAAAGCTCTTACCTTGTCTTTATCTTTAACCATGCCATTAGGGTCGGCCCGATCAACAACCGCCAGAACAATATCACCAATTTTAGAGCTCTTTCTTTTAGAACCACCATATAAATGAACCACCATTAGTCTTTTGGCACCGCTGTTATCAGTTGGTTTAAGGATAGTTCTTAATTGAATCATGATTTTTTAACCTCCACTATCTGCCATTTTTTGGTCTTACTTAAAGGACGACAGGCTTGAAATTTGACTTGTTGTCCAGGCTTGACGCCAATTTCATCATGAACATGATAAATTTTTTTAATTTTCAATCTTTTTTTGTAAAGAGGATGGACTTTAACATGCACGACCGCGACCTTGGCGGTTTTGGCCATCTTACTCTCTAAAACTTGACCAGTAAATTGTTTCATTTAGCCAGCTCCTTTTCCCGTAAAATAGTTTTAAGAATAGCTAACTGATTTTTTTTCTGCTTTAAGAGACGAACATTTTTCAATTTACCAACTTGTTTCTCCATTTTGAGTTTAACCAATTCTTCGTTAATTTTCTTAATCTCTTGCTTTAACTCCTCTGGATTTTTTTGATGAAATTCTTGTTTTTCTTTTCTTTTCATTTTTAAACCTCTATTTGGCTAACAATTTTTGTCTTAAAAGGTAATTTGGCTCCGGCTCTTTTAAGAGCTTGATGTGCCATTTCTTCGCTGACGCCAGCAATTTCAAAGATAATTTTACCCGGCACAATCGGTACGACAAATCTTTCAATATCGCCTTTACCACCACCCATACGCACACCACTGGGTTTTTTGGTAATCGGCTTATGAGGGAAAACACGCACCCAAACCTTACCTGCTCTTTTAGTATAGTGACTGGTGGCCTTCCTGGCCGCTTCAATTTGCTGGTCAGTTAACCAACCACGACCCAAACTTTTCAAACCATATTGGCCAAAATCCAGCGAGCTACCTCGTTGAGCATTACCTTTCATTTTACCTCTAAATTGTTTTTTAAATTTACTTCTTTTGGGTTGTAACATTTTTATTGTTCGGTCTTTTGAACTTCTCCTTTGTAAATCCAAACTTTAACGCCGATAAAACCTGA
>Ga0172363_10005511_pt1 | contig 10226 bp, 8 predicted proteins | sample LakKivs2_kivu2a2_FD_114541 | JGI IMG/M metagenome (GOLD analysis project Ga0172363, IMG submission 114541) | Sediment microbial communities from Lake Kivu, Rwanda - Sediment s2_kivu2a2 | ecosystem: Environmental > Aquatic > Freshwater > Lake > Sediment | place: Rwanda: Western Province, Lake... | reverse complement strand
TTTTTAAAGAAGTATTTTCTTGTTTTAATGATTCATTATGTGTCAAAAGTCCAATATTATGATTATTAGCTATAGAATTTTCTACTTTCAGTTTAGAATTTTCTTGTTTTAAAGAAAAATTTTCCTTATCTAGCCTTAAACAATCATCGTATTGTTGGTGTAATTTGGTCGAATAATAACTATTATCAGCATCAGGATTAACAATTGTATTCATATTTTTATATGATTATACAAATGTAATTATTAATATTTTTAGTATCATTTTTTTTATACTTAAAAACTAGATAACCGTAATGAAGAAAAAAGTAAAAATTGAAAAAAATATATAAAAAATAGATAGGATATATAATATAAAAAATATGCTAACATTAAATCAAACTTTTTTTTCACAATTAGTAATATTTATTTGTAGTATTCCATCCTTATCGATATTAAATAGTATAATAACTCAAAAAGATATAGAATTAATATTTTTTGTGAAAGGAGTTATATTAATAGTTTTATATTATTTCTTTAGTTCAATATTTTTTACATTATTAACAAGCCTATCATGTATAATTAAACCTGATTATTATGAATTCTATATAGATATTTTACAATATTTGTCAATAGTTTATGATTGTTCTCTATTTCTTTTAAGTATTCTAGGTATAATATTTTATATGCCAGATATGACAAATTTAGAAAAAAAATACACACCAATAATGGTATATTATATAATTTATCAACTTTTATCATCAACTCATGTAATAATAAATATAAAATTATTATTCAAATGTAATCAAATGAGATCTAGGGTAACACCAGTTGCACATGATGAAAATCAAAATGAAAATAGAAATAATATAAGAAGAAATGAAGAAAATAATAGAGGAACAAATGGACATAATAGTATTTATTATGTAAATGATAATGAATCAGATATGAATACAGATTTAAATTATTTATATGTAAAAAATATACAAGAAAAAACAGATGGAACTATAGAATATTGTTGCATATGTATGGAAAATTTAATAAAAGTAAAAATATTTCCATGTAATCATAGAGAATTTTGTTTAAAATGTATAGAAAAATTAAATGAATTTAAATGTCCAATATGTAGAAGTAAATTTAATTATATTGAACATGAAATATCAATGCTAAATAATATAATTATTACAAATACATAAAAACTAGATGACGCTAATGATATTTTATAAATGAATAAAATAATTATCAAAATAGAAGTTAAATTCAGGAAAAAATTTATTATAAATATAATTAACAAAGTTAAAAAAATAAGTGTAATAATTTTTACTTAAATCTTTAAGGAATTTAATTTTATCAAGAAAATTTCTTAATTTAAAACTTTTATTATGTAAAATATTATTACAAATAGTAAAAAAATGTTTATTTTTATTAATAATATTTTTAATATTAAGTTGATTATTATATTCAATAAAATAACTAATATCATCAATAGAAATAAAAGTATTATTAATTTTTTGATTAATATTAATTAATTTATTATGATTTTCAGGTATAAATCCAAATTTCATATAATAAGTAATACCATAAAATAGAATCATATATTGAAATAATTGAAATTTATTATTATTACATGTAATAAATGATGTATCAGATAATTTAACAATTTTAATATTTTTATAATAATTTTTTATAAGATAAAGAGTAACATCCATAAGATGTTTAGTTCCATTTTTTCTAGTAAAATTACCTAGAATAGAACAATTAGTAAAATAAGAAAAATTATTAATAATAGCTTCATTATTATCAATAAAAACATCAACACAATGTGGATTTTTACCAATAAAGAAACCTTGATTAGATTTATATTTTTCAAAATGATATTTAAGTTTATCATTACCAACAATTTTACCACCTATTTTATTAATTAAAAATTTATTGTAAAAATCAAAAGAAAAATTTTTGAAAATACTACATAAATAATAAGGATGATTATAAATTTTAATCATTAAAAATATATTATATAAAAATAAAAAAACTAGATAACGCTAATGGTTATCTAAAAACTAGATGACGCTAATGGTATTTTATAAATGAATAAAATAATAATAATAAAAATTTTTCATTATTATTATATATTTATAATAATAATCAATTATTTATAAATCAAAAAAATTTATATAAAATTAAGGTCTAATATATGCTTTATTAGATTCTCTTCTATAATTAAAAAAGTTATCTAAATTTCTAGGTATATTTTCATTGACAAGAGTTTTATATCTTTTATATATAATAATCATAGATAAAATAGCAATAAATGAAATAATACTAGATATAATAGCCCATAAAGGGAAATATCCTAATAAATCTTTATTTTCACAGAATTCACCAGACCAACCAATATCACATTTGCAATAACCATCATCACCACAATGACCGAAAATACAATTTGGACATGTGATTTGACAAAATTCTCCTCTCCATTTAGGAGCACAAATACATTGAATATCACTAACATTTGCATAGTATCCTGTTTTAACACATTTACCTCCATTACAACGACTATAACAAGATATACAATCTTTTCCAATTGAATTCTTATCATAACACTGATCACAATATTCTCCTATAATACCCAGATTACATAAACATTCACCATGACTATACCTTCCCTGATTACAACTACCAGAATTACAATTAGGACAAATAGAACAATCTGGTCCATATCTTGGAACGTCAGTAATACATTGAGAACAATAATGATTAAAAAAATATTGTTTACATAAGCAAGATCCATTACCAGATAAACCATCTGAAAGATTTCCACCAAAAGGATCACAGTATTCAGCCATAATACAATTATTTCCGTAGTATCCTTTATTACAAAGATTGCAATTTTCACCAGAATAATTAGGTAAGCATACACAATGATCAATATGATACCAACCATTAAAACTACATCTTTCTTCTAATTTAGATTGATCACCAAGAATAATATTAAAAGATGGATACATATAATGGTAATCTGGAATATCTTTTAAATTAAAACCAATAGTAAAATCATTTAAATAATTAACAGGATACTTAATAGGAATAGTAATAATATCTTTATTTTTATATGTATATAGATTAAATTCATAATATTCATTATTATATTGAGTAACTGTGTTTAAATTAATATTAAAAAAATATTTTATATCAGGATAATCATCATAACCCATTAAAAAGAAATTTTTAGTAATACCATATATAGTAAAAAAATTCCAAGATGTATCAGTATTATCAACCATAGAAAAAGTATTTAAATCAAAATATTTATCAGTATATCTAGAAAACATTTTATTATTTAAAATAATATTAATATTTATACAAAAATAATTATTATTACAACTGAATAAATAAGTTAAATTAGAATTAGTATAATCATATGATGCAATATAATAATTATCAAAATTTTTTTCACAAAAAAAATAAATAATACCATTATATCCATAATACCCTCCTAAACCTAAATATCCAAAAGCATCCTGTAAATGATCATCAATAATATGTATTGTCCAAGAATTACTAATTTCATCATATATTTCTAATTGATAGTTAGTATAATATTTCGTATAAACAAATAGTTTATTTTGATCACATATAGCTAAATTACCAACATTTGGAACTAATTTACCTTTCAAATTAAATATATTAATAATATTATCTAAAATATTAATACGATAATATATATTATTTCCAATATAAAAAATACTATGTTGTAAAACATAAATATTATTATCACTTAATTGATCATAAAAAGTAAATGTATAATTAAGATATAATACATCAGATATACTCATAGTATTAAAATTATATTCTAAAATAATATTAGAGATATTAAATATATAAGCTTTATTTTGATTAGTAATTGCATAAAAATTTGCATCTTTTGGAAAAGATGGTAAAATAAATAAACTATTATTAGCATAGCAAATAAAAGGTAGAATTAATATTAAAATTAATTTCAACATTCAGTAATTAATATAAAATTATATATTAAATTATTTATATATATAAAATCAATTTTTATATCATGGTTATCAAAAAACTAGATAACGCTAATGGTTATAAAAACTAGATGACGCTAATGGTTATCTAAAAACTAGATGACGCTAATGGTTATCTAAAAACTAGATAACGCTAATGGTTATCTAAAAACTAGATGACGCTAACGGTAATCTAAAAACTAGATAACGCTAATGGTTATCTAAAAACTAGATGACGCTAACGGTAATCTAAAAACTAGATAACGCTAACGATTATTTAAAAACTAGATGACGCTAACGGTAATCTAAAAACTAGATAACGCTAACGATTATTTAAAAACTAGATGACGCTAACGGTTATCTAAAAACAAGATGACTGTAAATTATATGATTAAAAAAGAATGTAAAAAATGATACATAAAATATAAATAACATAATATTATAAATATAAAAAAATGCAAGAATTATTGAACTTTATTTTTGATTTAAAAAAAAAATATTACAAGAGAGGTTCATATTTATATGATGTCCCAGAAGAGATTCCTATTCAAGGTAACTACATAAAATATTATCATTATCCATCAAAAATAAATATTCTCAAATTGACTACTGACATCGAGTTATTTGATCAAAAAATAGAAGTTTTAGTTCATAAGCCCGATGGAATACAAGAAAAATGGGAGTATGAGAATCATTTTGGATTTGGTGGTCATTGTTCAAATTTCAATCCCGAAAAGCTCGTTATCTATTGTCCATCCTATCCAATTTTTTCAATTATGGAGATGCATGAAAAGATTCTTAACAAATATTCTCAACCCAACGAGAATTTGTTAAAAGAGTTATGGGGTTTTCTCATTTTATCCGGTCATATCAATTCAAGAAAAGAAGCTTTAAAAGATCTCGTTGATTACTTTAAAATGAATGGATTCGTCAAGGATACAATCAATGAAAAAGAAGTCGATGAATGGTTCTTATTTGAGCTAGGTGATCTTCAAAAAAGATATCGCTGGTTGAATACAACTATAGAGTCAAAAACAGAAGAGATTACAGATCAAGAAAAGAATGAGAAAAAACAATGTCCAATATGTTACCAAGAATATACAGATGTTGTGAAAACACCATGTGATCACATTTTTTGTAAGAACTGTATTTCTTCTTGGATTGAAACGAATCATACCTGTCCTTGTTGTAGAAAAAGTTTTTAGAATGTAATTAATATATATTTAATGATTAAAATTGTATATTCTGTATAGCGATTATAAAAAAAAATTGAAAATTATTATTATGAATATGTAAATAAAATAATAAAAAGAAAATGAGTGAGCATTTTATTATATGTTGTAAAACTGATGATTTAGATCAATTGATGATAGCTTATCATAAATATAGAGAATATATAAATCGTTCTGTTATATCCAGGGCTTTCATAAAATCTCTTATTTATCAATCAAATAATATAGCACAATGGTTAATAGATATGGATAAAGATTCTTCATTATTAGAGAGTGATTACGATAAGAGAGAGAGTATGGTATATTGTTGTATGAGTGGTAAATTAAAATTTATGAAATATATAAATGATAAATATTGCCCACCGTATTTAAAAAATTTCAATGATGCACTTTTTAGAAAGGCTTGTAGAAAAGGTCAATTAAGAATGGCTAAATGGCTATTAAAAAATAAACCAGATATAGATGTAACATATAAAGACAATAAATCATTTTATCAAGCATGTTTGAATGGTCATTTAAAATTAGCAAAATGGTTAATAAAAATAAAACCAGATATAGATACATCGATTCATAATAGTTTAATATTTTTAGATGTTTGTAGTAAGATAGAAAATATAAAAGTTGCAAAATGGTTATATTCGATACAATCAGATAAAATATTAAAAGATGATAATTTACTTGTTTTACAACATTCTTACTATTATGGTTACTATAATTTATGTAAATGGTTATTACAGATCAAGAATGATTGGGATATAAGTTTTTTACAAGAGAATTATTATCAAAATTTAAGGTGGATAAATGAAAATAATGAAGAATTAAAGTATTTTTTTGATAGATTATTTTTACAATATCATATAAAGAATTATAGGGGATGGTTATCGAAAAGAAAACAATCAATAGAAAATATTGAAAAAAAAGATTGTTCAATATGTTTATCAGTTCCAGAAAATACATATGTAATAACACCATGTGATCATTTATTTTGTGTAGATTGTATAAATTCTTGGATTTCAATTCAAAATATTTGCCCTTATTGCAGACAATTTATATAATCATATTTATGATCATATAGATATATAAAAATTGAAAAATTATAATAAAAATTAATATATAAATTATAAGAAATAATAATATGGTTGAAAATAGAATTGATGTAAGATCTTTATATGAATATTGTGAAAATGGTAATATATCAATGATAATAGAATATTTAGATGAAATAAAAGATATAAAAAAAATAAATAAAGAAGTATTAGAGATAATGTTTATGCAATCATGTGAATTTGGACATATAGAGATAGCAAAATTATTATTAAAAATAAGACCAGAATTGAATATATCATGTGAAGATAATTATGCATTTAATTATGCATGTATAAATAATCATTTAGATATAGCTCAATGGTTATATAGTATAAATCCAAATATTCCGATGATAGATATTGAAATGAAAAATAATGAAATAATTTCTCCGATAAATTTAGCATTAGAAAATAAAAGTATAGATATAATAGATTGGATAAAAGAAGTAAAAAACTTAAATATTCATTGTGAATTTTATCCAAAATTTAATTATGTTTTATTTGATTGTGGTGAATTTTTACCAATAGAAATATTTGAGAAAGAAACTGATAAAACGATATGTCCAAATTGTAAAGAAAAACTAATAGAAGAATCATATATTGAATCAGATAATTGTATTTTAATGTAATATACAAAAATTGAAAAAATTATAAAAAATATTTTCATTAGTAAATTATAATAGAATGTTAATTGAAAGTTTTAAAGAAGTATTTAGAGAGTCAGATATAGATATATTATTTGATTCATTGATAAAAAGTCCAGAATTAATAGATTATGCGTTTAATATAGCATGTGGATATGATGATTATTATGTAATAAGAGGTATATATGATATGAAAGAATATATGGATATATCAGATGGATTTGTATCATCATGTGGAGCAGGTCATATAAATATAATAAAAAAATTATTAGATTTGAAGAAAGATATAAGAGAAGAAAAATATGATGAAGGATTATATTGTGCATGTGTAGCGGGTCAATTAGAAGTTTTTAAATATATATTACAATTAAGACCAAATATATTGCAAAGAGTATCAGTATATGAGAAAGCATATGTAAATGCAGTATTCTCATGTAATCTTGAATTAGTAAAGGAAATAAAGAAATATAAATATAATAAATAAAAATGAGTAGATAAATGATTATAATAAGTAAAAAATTGAATAAATTAATATAAAATTAAATAATTAATTTTATATATATAATCGCAATGACCGTTGAAATGGATTATTCAGATATAAAAATAAATCTTGAAGAAGTATTGGAAAATATAACGTATGATTTCCAATATGTAAATTATGGATATAAAGATTATGTAAAAGATATAATATCAAAGAATGATATAGAATTTTTTAAATATTTATGTGAAAGAACATTGAAGATATTAGAGGATGATGAGTATAAAATACAGAAAAAGACTTTAATAACGAATATAATAACGGATTGTTTGGTGGAGAAAATAAATATGGATATGTTGAAGTATATATTAGATAATTCAGATTTAAAAAGGAGTGTTGATATAGAAAAATTATTTATGTCAGCGATCTATCATAATAATTTTGAAGTAATAGAATATTTAATAAGTATAGATCCAACAAAATGTTATAGAAATATAGATAAATATTGGGTATTTGATACGATAGTAGATAGGGGTTTATTAGATATGATGAAATATTTTTTTAGAGAAAGACCAGATATATATGATTTAAGTTTGCTAGATTATGAGAGTTTTTTTTATGGTTCTATTTATAGAGGTAATATATCATTATTAAGGTATATAAAAGAGATAAAACCGGAAATAAATATAATAAATACGACATCAGAAAATACAAGTATTAATCATAAATATTTACATGGAGCAGTCTATTATGGTTTTTATGAAATAGTAATACAGTTATTAGAATGGTATCCAAAAGATATAGATTGTAAAGAATACATAGATAATGAATTAATGAATTGTGCATGTAGTGGAAAAAATATAAATATAGTAAAATTATTATATAGTTTAAATCCAGATAAAAATATAATAGATATAGATTGTTTTAAGACATTATTTAGGAATGGATCATTAGATATATTAAAATATTTATTAGAATTAAATCCAGAAATAGATATAAGTGATAAATATATAATAAAATCTGTGTTTTTAGATGGACATTATGGAATCATAGAGTTTATATATGAGACGAGGAAGAATTTAATATATAATTTAAATAAGAAGGATTTTGAAGAAATATTTTTATATTCGTGTATAAATAATTATATAGATATAGTAAAATTTGTATATGAGAAAGTAGAAGATTTTGATATATCATTTGAAGAAGAAATTTCATTTATAGAAGCATGTAAATATGGTAATATAGAAATAGTAGAGTTATTATATGAATGGAAGCCGACAATAAATATGGATGTAAATAATGGTATATTATTAAAAACAATATGTAGTCATGGTCATTTAAAGATATTAAATAAGATATTTGAATTTAGACCAGAAAAGAAGGTAATAACGGAGGAGATATTTTTAAGTGGTATAAAGTCAAGAAATATAGAAATGGTAAGACAATTATATGAATGGAATCCGAAAATAAATTTATCATATTGTGATAATATATTTTTCAAACAATGTTTTGAGTATATCCATACACGGTATTATTTTGAAATATTAAAACAGTTATGTGAATGGAGTCCAGAATTTAGATTATCTACAATTAGTTCAGAAAAAATAATAAATTATTTTAAGGGTGATGTAAAAAAAAATGTATATGAAGATTTCTATAGAATAGATAAAGATATATATAATGAAGAATTATTTACACATGCAGCATATATAGGTAATAATAAGTTATTAAAATATATAAAGGAAATAAAGCCGGATATAGATATTTCATATGATAATGAGAAAGCATTAAGTAATGCTTGTAATCATGGAAATTTAACAACAGTAAAATTATTATTTAATTGGAAAAATAGTATAAATTATAGAATAAATGATAATTCGATCATAAAAAAGGTATGTAAGAATGGATATGTTCATATATTGAAGGAATTTTTGAAAAGGACTAAAGATATAGAAGAAAATTTGATAAGAGAATGTATAAAATTATCTGTAGAGAATCATAGATCAGAAATATTAGAATATTTACATAAAAAATATAAAGAATTAGTAGAGAAAGATATAAAATATCATTTTGAATATTCGATAAAGAGAGAATATATATATATAGTAAAGTTAATATATAATTGGAATCGAGAAATTGTAGATGAATATTTTAAATTGAATGCTAAATTATTAAGTAAGAATATGAGAGAATATTTTAAAAAGTTAGGTTATGTGTTACCGGTATGTTGGAAAGAAGAAAAGATAAATTCAGATGAAGATGTAACATGTTTAATATGCACAGAAAATATAAAAGAATATTTAAAAACTCCGTGTGGTCATGTATATTGTGAAAGATGTATAATGGAATGGATAAAGATCAATGAGATTTGTCCGTATTGTAGATCAGCAATATAGAAAATATATAAAATAATTATAAAAATTATAAAAATATAAAATAAATATTTTTATAAAAATGTATTTCTGACTTTAGCCATGTATTTCTGATTTTAGTCATGTATTTCTGACTAAAATGTATTTCTGACTTTTTGGTATTTCTGACTATAGCCATGTATTTCTGACTTTTATGTATTTCTGACTTTTATGTATTTCTGACTTTTTGGTATTTCTGACTTTCATGTATTTCTGACTTTTTGGTATTTCTGACTTTCATGTATTTCTGACTTTTTGGTATTTCTGACTTTTTGCATGTATTTCTGACTTTTTGCATGTATTTCTGACTTTTATGTATTTCTGACTTTTTGGTATTTCTGACTTTCATGTATTTCTGACTTTTTGGTATTTCTGACT
>Ga0172363_10005507_pt1 | contig 10230 bp, 9 predicted proteins | sample LakKivs2_kivu2a2_FD_114541 | JGI IMG/M metagenome (GOLD analysis project Ga0172363, IMG submission 114541) | Sediment microbial communities from Lake Kivu, Rwanda - Sediment s2_kivu2a2 | ecosystem: Environmental > Aquatic > Freshwater > Lake > Sediment | place: Rwanda: Western Province, Lake... | reverse complement strand
CATCTCGGCGATCTTCCCCTGGTGGAGGGCAATGCCACCGATGAGCTGCACGTCATAATGGCGCTGCCCAATGGTGCGCTTGCTGACTTCACGCACAGCCGCAAATGCCTCGGGCAACAGGTCATCGAGCGTCTCTCCATCAGCCAGGCGCTGCTTGAACTCTGCAGTCTTGGCCTGCAGCTGTTCTGAGCTCAGAGCTTCGAACTCCGCTTCCAGGCTATTGATCTGGTCAACAATCTCGTTCGATTTGCTGAGTACTTTTCTATTGGGATCACCGCCAAAAATGGTGACGAATTTCTTAAGCATACGTACCCTTTCTGGGTTGGGATTATAGCATAGTTAGTTTAAGGGAGATTGAGAGACACGCAACAACCATGCTAATAACGCTATGATTATCTTTTCGCCCACCTTCTGGTTCATTCCAGTCTACCGTCTGGCAAGATGTGCAAGACCTGCACCTCGGGATGTGTAGCGCCGAGGTGACTGGCAATCAGGTGCTGGCGATGGCACTTGGCAGGATCCCTTTCACTGCACATTATGCAGGTGGTTTGCAGGGCCGCAAAATCAAGCAGTTCTGTGATACCTTCGATAAACCAGGAGCGTTTCATCACTTCAGTGTAAAGAATTTCATTCACGAAATCAGCAGCGCAGTCAGGAATGGTGTGTTGGATATAGCATGTGGGGTCATTGGGACGCCCACCCAGCTTATCGCCAGCATAAATCTACCGGATGCCGCTAGTGCTTAAAAGCTTTTGCAGGGCGCTCTTATTGAACTGTGGATTGAACTGGCTGTATGGCGTGCTGCGTACATCCACTAAGGTGTTAATGGAGTGAACATCCAGCAGATGTATAAACTTCTCGGCAGGATGGTTGCTGTGTCCAACGGTAAAAAGCTTCATCCACCTAAGTCATAATTCTACTAGCGCCACGGCTACCTGGAAGCCCAGGTAGGCTGTCAACATATCATCGGCGGTGAAAGTCAAGCGCCTGCCATCCACGCGTTTGGCGCTGGGGTACAGAGCTGCCTGGTCAGCCTGGTCGGTGCTGTTAAAGTCGATGGTCACGCGCACGGGTGGAGGGATGATGAAAGGTTTCGGTGCATTGCCGGCTTGCAAGCGCTTCGTGGCCTGGACGGCAGTTTTTTGGATCATCTCCTCAGTTCGTACTGGCGGAAGGCATATGGCAGACATGCGGCTGAGAGCGGTTTTCACCACCACGGTTTCAATAGGCCCAAGCAGTTCTGTGGCCTGGGTGCAGACGGTCTGATCGCCGGTAAGCATGAGTACAGGTACATTAAAATGCCCGGCAACGGCTGCGTTCAGTCCGTACTCGCCCACCAGGATATCGTTCAGCCACAGGTTGGCGATTCTCCGGCTCGACCAGGTATGGTCCAGGATGGCATTCTGGCTACCTGCGCGAGCATGGTAGCCCACGAAGATGACCCCATTCACGCCCTGTTCAACTCCCTGGACCATGGCAAGGGTGGAATAGTCGCCGCTGATAAGCTGGGCACATGGGTCAAGGTCATCGATGAGGATATTCGTGCCACGTTCATGCCCGTCCACGACCAGGATATCATCGATCCCCGATGTACATACACCCCGAACGGCAGCGTTGACATCGCTGGTCATCAGGCGGCGAAAGCGCTGATATTCGACGTGATGAGGGTCTACCTGGTTCCAATTGGTCACGCCTGTGATACCTTCCATATCTGCGGCAATAAGAATTCTCATGGGTTTAGCTCCTAGATTATTTCTTTAGGTGATATGGCACATCAATAATGACACGTTGATAACCCTTGGTGCGGCGGCGATAGATCAGGGCTGTCCGGATAAGTATCGAAGTCTGGTTGTGCAATAAAGCTTGCCACCATCTGGCAGGGACGAATTCAGGCAGCACCACAGCAGCCAGGGTACCATCGTTGTGTCGGCTATCGTCTTCATCCAGATAGTCTAGAATGGGTCGGAGAATCGAGCGATAGGGTGATGGCAGGATAACCAATGGAACATCCGGCCACCAGCACTTCCAGTCTTTAAGCATCTGCTCACCAGCGCCGGGTTCCAATTCGACATATACGGCAGTAACATCCTTGGATATAGACTGAGCAAGATTCATGGCATCGATAATACCACGATGAACACCCGAAACTGGTACAACCAGCCGTAATGGGGGAGATGGCTTCAGTTCTGGAGGTAGGCCAGACAAGCTGAGCTGTTTTCCCACAGCGATGTAATGCCGGCGAATTCGATGGAAGAAGATGAGTAATATCGGGATGACCAATACGGTGATCCATGCGCCATCCACGAATTTACTGACCACAATGATGAGCAATGTGGCCAATGTGGTTACAGCCCCGAAGCCGTTGATGGCAGCTTTAGGAAACCAGCTGGCGGTTTTTTTACGCTGCTGCCACCAATGGTTGACCATCCCAGCCTGCGAGAGGGTAAAGGCCAGGAAGACCCCGATGGCAAATAACGGGATCAATGTGTGGCTAATACCATCGGAAATGATGATTAGCACAGCGGTTGCCAGTGAAAGTGAGATGATTCCGTTGTTAAACACCAGGCGGTCACCCAGTCCGGTGAATTGGCGGGGAAGAAAACCGTCTTTGGCGAGTATAGCAGCTAGTTGAGGAAAACCGGCAAAACTGGTGTTTGCTGCCACCGCCAGGATAAGCATAGTTACGAATTGGATCATTATAAATATTGCGCCGCTTCCCACTAAATGGTGGGTCAATGCAGAAAGGATCGTTTCATCTGGTGCAGAGATGATTCCCAGGAATTGGGTTAATCCAATACTACCGGCAAAAAGAACACCCATCAAGATAGCCATGACGATCAGCGTGCGACCGGCATTCTTTGATTCAGGAGGCATAAATGCTGGTACACCATTGCTCATGGCTTCTATCCCGGTGAGAGCGGTACAACCGGTCGAAAAAGTATGTAAAATCAAGAAAATCGTGACTGGTTGGGTGGCTGCTGGGGCAACGGTGGCTAGCGGTACACTACCAACTGATATCAAACGGAATAAGCCAAATGCCAGCATGGGCAGATAAGTAAAGAGAAACAGGTACACTGGAATAGCCATCAAAGTGCCGGTTTCGCGCAAGCCGCGCAAGTTGGCGATTGTGATGATAAACAGGAAAGCAAGGGCGATTTCCACCCGGATGCCATACAGAGCAGGGAATGCTGATGCGATTGCCTCCACTCCAGCTGTAAGGCTGACTGCGGCAGTTAGTATATAATCAATAAGGAGAGCGGCTGCGGCTAGCAATCCCGGTTGAGTGCCCAAATTCTCGCGCGCCACCACATAAGAACCGCCGCCCGTAGGATAACCCTGGATGGTCTGGTAATACGATAAAGCAACAACGACCAACAGCAGTGTGATGGCTAGGCCAATTGGCCACGCCAGACCCAATCCTGCACTGCCGGCAACAACTAATCCCAGGTAAATTTCTTGGTTAGCATAGGCAATTGACGAGAGAGCACCAGGCGAGAATGAAGCTAAAGCCTGGATTTTATTGAGGCGCTTCTCTCCAAGCTGACGGGTGGGAAAGGGTGAACCAATCAGAGCGGTCTTAAGCCTGGACAGCATAATTATCTCGTCTAATATCAGTTCCCCACTTGATAGTATATACCACAATCGTAAAATTCGTAGGTCGATTGGCAAGAAAATTGAGCCTGCCTGGTTAGCGTGCTATAATCTAAAATCAGGTTAGCCCATTCATGTTAAGGAGGACGTAATGGTAGGCAGTGGATTATTCCCTTTGACCGAAGAGCATGAAAGCATTCGCCAGGCAGCACGCAACTTCGCCCAGAAAGAAATTGCCCCGGTGGCAGCTGAATTCGATGAAACAGGCGAATTTCCATCCAAGACGATCAAGAAGATGGGGGAGATGGGTTTCATGGGAATCGAGGTCCCCGAAGAATATGGCGGGGCGGGAATGGACACCCTGGCATACGTGCTTGCCCTAGAAGAAATCTGCAAAGTGGACGCAGCGCACGGCACCATCATGTCGGTGAATAATTCTCTGTTTTGCAACGGCATCCTGAAATTTGGCAGCGAGGCTCAAAAGAAGAAATACGTGACTGCGGTGGCATCGGGGAAGGCTGTGGGTGCCTATTCACTCACCGAGCCTATGTCAGGTTCGGATGCAGGGACAATGCGCAGCCGGGCGGTGAAAGACGGCGATGTGTACGTAATCAACGGGCGCAAGTCGTGGGTAACAAGCGGGCCGGTGGCAGATTACGTGGTACTCTTCACCATGACAGACCCCGAGAAGAAGCATCGCGGAATTACTGCCTTCTTAATTGATACCAGCCTACCAGGATTTGTACGGGGCAAGAAGGAGCCTAAATTAGGGATTCGCGCCTCGGCTACCAGCGAGATATTATTCGAGGATTACTGCTGCTCAGCAGAAAACCGCCTGGGTGGAGAGGGGGATGGCTTCAAGATTGCCATGGCAGTGTTGGATGCGGGGCGGATTGGGATTGCCTCACAGGCATTGGGGATCGCAGAAGCAGCCTATGAAGCCAGCGTGGCATATGCCCAGGAACGCGAGGCATTCGGATCCAAGATAGGTGAATTCCAGGGGATTTCCTTTAAGATTGCCGATGTGAAGACACGCATCGAAGCCTCACGCATGCTGATCTACAATGCCGCCCTGGCAAAGGAACGTGCCAAGACCACAGGTGAGCGCTTTACTCGCGAGGCGGCCATGGCGAAATTGTTCGCGTCCGAGACGGCCATGTTTGCTGCTCATACGGCGGTGCAAATCCATGGCGGCATGGGTTACAGCAAAGAGTTACCTGTGGAACGCTATTTCAGGGATGCCAAGATCACCGAAATTTATGAGGGGACGAGTGAGATCCAGCGCCTGGTGATTGCAAGGTTGGAATTGGGGCTTCGATAGGTTTGGATAGAGGTTCCAAGATAAAAAGTGAGCAATTATATCAACCTATCATTTCATTCACAAGCGAGAGATTCGGTTTTAAATTCCTGGTGCTGGAATGAGATTGAAATCATGCGATTTACTGGTGAGGAAATACAAAACCTAGGGGTAACAAGATGATGTGGAGGAATCGATGAAAGCAGTGCTATTCCACCATCACGGTGGGTTGGACGTATTGGAATATACTGATTTTCCAACTCCAGAGCCGGCTGAGGGGCAAGTATTGGTGCAGCTAGAAATTGCGGCGCTGAATCGCTCGGATATCTGGACTCGCAACGGCTGGCCCGGCATCAAGCTACAGTATCCCCATATCCTGGGGGCTGATGGTGCAGGAACCATTACGGGGCTTGGGGCTGGTGTTAGCAAGTGGAAAACAGGTGACAAGGTGGTGATCAATTCCAACCTCGGCTGTGGGTACTGCCCAGCGTGCATTGCCGGGTGGGATAACCGCTGCCGTGATTGGCACCTGCTGGGCGAAACGGTTAGGGGCACCTATGCAGAGTACGTGGTAATCCCGGCCCGCTATATATACCCAATCCCTGAAGGTTATGAAGCCCGCAAGGCAGCCGCTGCTGCCCTGGTATTCCTTACAGCCTGGCATTCCCTGATTGTGCGCGGAGAGCTGCGTCCAGGCGAGACGGTGCTAGTAGTGGGTGCGTCGGGTGGGGTGAATACCGCCAGCATCCAGATTGCCAAGCTGGCTGGAGCGATCGTTTATGTAGTTGGCTCAGGGTCCGAGAAGCTCAAGCTGGCTGAAGAGATGGGGGCGGACTACCTGATAGACCGCTCGAAGGAAGAGAACTGGTCGAAGATCGTTTACATGATGACGGGTAAGCGCGGGGTGGACGTGGTGGTGGATAACGTGGGCACCACCTTCCCATTAAGCTTCCGCTCGGCAGCTAAGGGGGGGCGCATCTTGACGGTAGGCAATTCAGGCGGGCCAAAATTTGAAATCGATAACCGGCAAATATTTGGGAGGCACCTGTCGGTATTGGGCTCTTCGATGGGTAGGCGGGAGGATTTCGCCAATGTTATGGAGCTGGTGTTCGCTGGTAAACTCAAACCCGTGCTCGACCATGATTACCCGTTGAAAGATGCCATGGAGGCGCAGAAACGTCTCGAGCATGGTGAGCAGCTAGGGAAAATCACCTTGAGCATTAATTGAACGAGCGATAACAACTGGTATGGATCACAGCCAAGAACCCTACATAACCAATGAACCACATCGAGCTCCTGGAGTCACTAGGAACAAACGGCCATTTTCCGTAACCGTGCTGATGGTGGGGGTATTATTATCTGCGTCTTTAAACGTCTTTCGTTTCATCTTAAGCATCAGCTATTACGGATTTTTAAGCTCCAGGCTGGCAGTTTCGCCCATATACCTGGCGATGACAGGATGCGTGTGGGGTTTAGCCGGATTAGCCCTGGTTTGGGGTTTGTGGAGGGGTAAATCCTGGTCACCCAGGCTGACATTAGCCATGGCATTGACCTATGCACTGTATTTCTGGCTGGACCAATTATTTCTGGCAGAGCACCCGGTGAGTGGAGCCCCATTGGCTTTGGGTGTGGTACTTCCCAGCAATTGGGCGTTTTCAGCGGGGGCGACCGTTATTACCCTAGGCTATATAGCATGGGTCACCAACCGTTCGAAAGTGAAGCTCTATTTTGGTATTTCTGACTCAAACGGCAAACCTTCCGCAGGGGCGGATAATGACGGAAGGAGTACTAAAAATCAGCAATGATTGATTTTTATCGCCTTAACAAGACTTAAGGTGCACATGGGAGAACATAATGACCGATGATCCAAAGATCGAACAGCTGCGAGAAATAAAAGCCAAAGGGAGGCTAGGAGGTGGTGCCGAACGGATCAGGGCACAACACGAGCGCGGCCGATTAACCGCCCGTGAAAGGATTGACCTGTTACTTGACAAAGGATCTTTCCGTGAAGTGGATGCCTTCGTCATACACCGTACAACAGACTTTAACCTTGACCGGCAGCGATATTTGGGTGACAGCGTAATTACAGGCTGGGGGACCATCGAGGGCAGGCTAGTTTATATCTTTTCACAGGATTTCACCGTCTTTGGCGGGAGCCTTGGTGAAGTGCACGCTGAGAAGGTATGCAAAATCATGGATATGGCTTTGAAGAATGGCGCCCCAGTGATCGGCTTGAATGATTCTGGGGGAGCGCGTATCCAGGAGGGAGTGGTATCGTTGGGAGGGTATGCCGATATCTTCCTGCGCAACACATTGGTTTCGGGGGTGATCCCCCAGATCAGCGTGATCATGGGACCCTGTGCGGGCGGAGCGGTATACTCGCCCGCTCTAACGGATTTCATCATCATGGTGAGGAAATCGTCGTATATGTTCATCACCGGGCCAGATGTGGTAAAAGCTGTCACGCATGAAGAGGTCACCTTCGAGGAGTTGGGTGGCGCGGATGTGCATTCCGAGGTCTCCGGCGTTTGTCATCTGGCTGCAGATACAGAGCCCGATGCGCTTTACCTCATTCGCAAGCTGTTTTCTTATATTCCGCAAAATAACATGGAAGACCCACCGGTGATCAGCATCGATGATGACCCGCTACGCATGGAAGAAAAGCTGAACACCATCATCCCCGCTGATCCCAGCAAGCCCTACGATATCAAAGAGGTCATTTGCATGGTGGTGGATGGGGGCATCTTTCTGGAAATCCAGGAAGCCTACGCCCAGAATATCGTGATCGGATTTGCGCGCCTGGGAGGCCACAGTATAGGTATTGTGGCAAACCAGCCGGAAGTGCTTGCAGGTGTACTGGATATTAACTCCTCCGAAAAAGGTGCCCGCTTCGTGCGATTTTGTGATGCTTTCAATATCCCCATCATCACTTTCGTGGATGTACCAGGCTTCCTGCCCGGAACCGCGCAGGAGCACGGGGGCATTATCCGTTCAGGTTCGAAGTTGCTATACGCCTACTGCGAGGCAACAGTGCCTAAGATTACCGTAATCACCCGCAAGGCTTATGGTGGGGCGTATGATGTGATGAGCAGCAAGCACGTAAGGGGAGACATGAACCTAGCGTGGCCTACGGCGGAAATTGCGGTGATGGGCTCGGAAGGTGCGGTGAATATCATCTTCCGCAAGGAGCTGTCACAATCGGAAGAACCGGATAAGAAGCGAGAGGAGCTGGTGAAAGATTACCGGGAAAAATTCGCCAACCCATACATCGCAGCCTCACGCGGATATATCGATGACGTAATCGAGCCATGGGAGACGCGGCCCCGGCTGATCAACGGCTTGGAAATGCTGGCCAACAAGCGCGATACCAACCCGCCCAAGAAACATGGGTGTATCCCGTTATGAAAAAATCCATCGTGATCACCGGCAGCACGAGGGGGATTGGCTATAACATGGCAGCATCATTTTTAGAACGCAATTGCGCGGTAACTATCAGCGGGCGCACGCGGGAAACCATTGAAACTGCAGTGAACAAGCTAGGCGAAAAATATAGCCTTGACATGCTCTACGGTTTCCCTTGCGACGTGACCGACTATATCCAGGTGGAACGCTTGTGGGAAAACGCCAAAACCCATTATGGCAGGATCGATATTTGGATCAATAATGCGGGGATTGCCATGCCCAGAGAAAACTTTTGGGAGCTAAACCCCGAACAATACGATGAGGTGGTGCAGACCAACATCCTGGGAACCATGTATGGGACAAAGGTGGCGCTGAGTGGGATGATCACCCAGGGATATGGGGCGCTTTATAATATGGAGGGATTCGGGGCGCGCGGTAGCAGCGTGTGGGGGATGACGCTCTACGGTAGCACCAAGGCATGCTTGCATTTTATCGATCAATCACTTGTGAAGGAAATTTCTGGCAGCAGGGTGATTGTTGGGGCGCTTACCCCCGGGATGATGATCACCGATCTGGTGACCCGCCAATTTGAAGGCCGACAGCAGGAGCTCGAAAAGTCTAAAAAGATCCTGAATATCATCGCTGAAAAACCCGAGACGGTAGCGCCCGTGCTGGTTGAGAAAATCCTAAAGAACCAGAAAAATGGCGCAACCATCGCCTACTCATCCTATTTTGGGATGTTGTTAAAGTTCGCGACGGCACCCTTCAAGAAACGCGATTTATTTTCATGAGATTCCTAAATGATTGTAAATCTCCAAACTATGGTGGAAATGATCGTTAATGGTCATAACCTGCACGTAGAACAAGCAGGCCCTGAAGACGGGCTAGCGGTGGTGTTGCTTCATCAAGGATTGGGCTCGGTACGAAGCTGGCAGGAGCAAATACCAGTGTTGGCAGATGCAGGCTTCCACGTGGTGGCATATGACCGCTGGGGTTATGGTGATTCAGATCCCCGCCCAGCACTGGACTTGCCGAAATTCACCACCGACATCCTGGACCTGAGCGAGATGTTACAAATGCTCGGAATTTCCAGAGTAGCCCTGGTGGGGCACAGCGATGGTGGGACGATTGCGTTGTATTATGCCATTAAAAACCAGGGACAGGTGAGCTGCCTGGTGACCATCGCCGCCCATATTTATGTAGAAGCGAAGATGGAGCCAGGGATTCTGCAGCTTAAGCAGGCATTCGATGTAGATGAGCGTTTCAGGAAGGGCATGCAACTTGCGCATGGTGAAAAATTCGAGGTGGTGTTCCACAATTGGTTCGACGGCTGGCACCGTATTGAATCACTCAGCTGGGATATGCGACCGATTTTAAGCCAAATCAGCTGCCCGGCGCTGGTGGTGCAGGGAACAGAAGATGAACATGCCACCCCGCAGCACGCCCGGGATATTGCAGCGGGGATCGCCCAGGCAGAATTGTGGTTAATCGAGGGCGCCCACCACATGCTACTCAAGGAAGAAGCTAATCTGTTTAATCCAAGATTATTACAATTTCTAAAACGTTGTAGGGCAGGAAACCCATGAGAAAGCGTCTAAATATGCAGGTGGAGCGAGCTTATGTTCGATAAAGTATTGATCGCTAACCGCGGTGAGATTGCAGTGCGTGTCATCCGGGCGTGCCGCGAATTGGGAATGCAGACTGTGGCGGTGTATTCGGATGCCGACCGGCAAGCGTTACACGTGCGCTACGCCGATGAAGCATACCGTCTTGGCCCGGCGCCCTCGCGTGATTCGTACTTGCGTATTGACAAGATCATTGATACTGCCCGGAAGAGCGGAGCAAAAGCCATTCACCCAGGATATGGCTTCCTGGCAGAACGGGCGGAATTCGCCGATGCTTGCAAAGAGGCTGATATTGCTTTTATTGGGCCGAATGCT
>Ga0172363_10005505_pt1 | contig 10232 bp, 5 predicted proteins | sample LakKivs2_kivu2a2_FD_114541 | JGI IMG/M metagenome (GOLD analysis project Ga0172363, IMG submission 114541) | Sediment microbial communities from Lake Kivu, Rwanda - Sediment s2_kivu2a2 | ecosystem: Environmental > Aquatic > Freshwater > Lake > Sediment | place: Rwanda: Western Province, Lake... | reverse complement strand
CTCCTCGCCCAGGTCCTTCCCGGCCGTCCGCCGCAGGAACAGCTCCGCCCCCTTCGCCGATGCCTCGTCCCCGAGCAGCGAGATCGAGATGGGGACGGCGTAGTCCTTCCGCGCTCGCAGCCTCGCGAGGACGGACTGTGTCAGCCGCTTGTGTTCCTTGTCCATCGCGAGGTTGGTCAGCATCGACAGATGCGATGGCCGCGCCGTCGCCGTCAGCAGCATCGCCGCGCTCCGGCGGACGTCCGGATCAGCCGAATTCAGCGGGGGCACCAGGAATGACGCGGTACAGGGATTCTCGGCTTTCAGCAGCCCCTGCTCCACCGTGCTTCGCAGCACAGGGTCATCGAGCTTGCTCACGAGGAATGGAATGGAGAACTCGCCTCCGATCCGGCACAGCGACGCGGCCGCGGCAACGCGGACGGCGTCGGTCTTGTCGTCGAGCATAGCCGCGATGAGTGCCGGCTGGTTTGCCGATGACCCGACGGCGCCCAGCGCCCGGGCGGCCTCGACCCGTACGCGCGGATCCTCGTCGGTCATGGCATTGCGAAGGCTTTCGTTTGCCGAGCTGCTGCCGATCTCGGCAAGTGCGCGTGCAGCTCGGAGGCGGTCTTCCGGCGCCGATCCTCTCAATGCCGCCACCAGCCCGGGCACTGCCCGCTCGCCCGCAGCCTTGAATTCGGCAATGACGCGGTTCAGCTCGCGGTCGGAATTCGCCCGCAGCTTGGCGAGCACGCCCTCCAAGACGCCATCGGCTGCATCTGCGCCCGCCTCCGTTTCGGGCGCTTCGGGCGTCTCATCGGCCTCCGGCTCAAACTGCTCGATCCTGTCGATCTCGCCCTCGGTGATGGTGAGTTGCGAGCCGTCGGGGCGCTTGATGATCACCTTGTCGCCCTCGCGGCTGACGGTCCCCTCCACGCTCTCGCCGTTGCGAAGGTGAACGATATCGGCCGCGGCGGGGGAGGCGGCACACAGGCATGACAGGATTACGAGGCTGATGGCACGCCGCATGGCTTATTGCTTCTTCGGCGGATGGGGCTTGCGCGGGGGCTCGAACTGGTTGAGCAGATCGAACAGCTTGCCATCGGCAGCCGCGGAATCGACGCGTCGCTGCTCGGCGATCAGCCCGCAGCGCACGCAGTAGGTCTTGCCCTCCAGCACGATGGCCCGGCCGGTGCTCTCGGCGTCTCCGGGCAGCGCGGCGCCGCACGTTGCACAGGCAAGACAGCGATCAGACTGATCCGACGGATCCGGCCGATCATCCGCGGGGGCATCAGGGGCGGAATCATCGTTCATCTCCGACAGCACGCCGCTGAGCCGCTGGTCCATCGGCTCCTCCTGCACGTCGAACTCCCAGGAGCCTATCATCAGGCGGTCGCCGGCGCCGATCTGTGCCTTCTGCACGCGCTGGCCGTCCAGAAACGTGCCGTTGGTGCTATCGAGGTCGAAGACGAACCACGCGCCGTCTTCGCACGACAGCGAGCAGTGGTTGCGCGAGGCCTTCGGATCGATCACGCGGATGTCCGCTTTCGTGTTCCGCCCGATCACGTAGCACTTTTCGGGATGGAGCCGGTAGGTCTGCCCCTTGACGGCGCATTCTTTCAGAATCAGCCACACCATGGTCGTGACCTCCAATAGAGCAGATTGTAGCGCAGAGGCGAAGGGCAGTCAAGAAGGAAACGACCGTTTTCTGTGATCGGACGGATCGGACGGATCGGTCGGATCACAGCCGGAACCGCATCACCGCCACCTCGCCGGGGGGCAGATCGGCCGAGGGTTCCGCTGCACCGCCGGGTGTCTCGACCGAATCGAGCGTCCGCCCGGGCCATGCAACGTCCAGCGGCTGCGGCTTGGGCGACGGGTTCCACACGGCAACGGCGGCTGCCGTGCCCGATTCGTACGCCCGCGCCACGATCGCCGGATGGCCGATCCGCAGCGGCACCGTATCAAGGAATCGGCCGCGCAGAAGCACGCCGGCATGCGTGCGGCGCAGCTTGATCAGGCTCGCCAGCCGCTGGACGAACTCCGGCCGCAACGCCGTGACAAGCTCGCACTGTTGCAGCGGCGCCAGGAAAAACCGGTAGCCCATCACGAACGAATACGCGAGCTGCTCGTAGTCCTCACGCGACATGTACTGCGTCAGGATCACGTGCTCCGGGAACGTGTAGCGGTACATCTCGCCGAAGTGCTGCCCTTCGTAGAAGAAGCCGGAGCCGAACGGGATGGTGAAATCGTAGTACTGCAGGATGACGTCGGCCAGGTATTCCGCGCCGAGGGCGGTCTCGCTGCCGGAAGACTTGACGATCTCGCGGGCGAGGCGGGACAGTTCGGTCTTGCCGGGGCCGCACGAATAGGCGGGGCTGCGGTGGCCGTGGCGCTCGTCGAAGCACAGAAACGAACTGGGGGCGCCCGCCGTCTGATCAAGGAAGACGCAGTCGGCCCCGTAAGCCACGCCTCGACGCACGCAATCGAGCACGTGCTCCTTCCACGGCTGCGTGGCCACGCAGGCGTTGATGAGCTGCATCCGCTCGTTCATCGCGATGATGGAGCCGTTGCTGGGCCAGGTGAAGACGTCGATGAAGGGATTGCCGCGCGGCCCCTTGATCTGGCAGAACTCGCCGTGCTTGGCGTAGAACTCGGAATTGGGCGACATCTGCACGAAGTGGAAATAGAGCACCGTTCTGAAGCCGCGGTCCCGGGCCGCCCGGAGGTTCTGCTCGAGCTTGCCCTTGCCGCCCAGCCGCTCGCTGGGCATGAAATCGGGCACCTGGTTGTCGTGCCCGCCGTGAGCCCAGCCGGTGAGCTTCAATACGTCGATTCCGGCGGACTGCGCCGCGTCGCACAGCGTGCCGATCTCGTCGTACCGAAGGCGCACGCGGCCGTGCTGATGGAGCATCACGATGTCGTGCATGGCGGCCATGTCGCGCACCCAGTCGGGCTTGGCGCGGCGGTGATCCTGCCAGGTATCGACGAACGAGCGATACCGGCGGGCGTCGGCGTGCCAGGTGTCGGCGTGCACGACGACGACGAACGGCTCGCTGCGCCACGTCTCGCCCGGCCTGCAGAAGGGGTACTTGATGAATCCGAGCGAGAGGGAGTCGTCCTCGGCGGCGGCGCCCGACACGAGCATGGCATTGAGGGCGGTGGTCTGCAGGGTGGTGTCGTGGGAGCCGAGGTAGAGGGATCCGCCGGGGCCGTAGAGGCCCATCCACTGCATCGACGCCTTGCCGGGATAGAGCTCGCGAATCCAGTTGAGCCGGGCGCCGCGCACTGGCTGCCCGCGATTGCTCAAGGCCCGCACGGGATCGGTAACGCGGCGGCCCGCCGATTCCGGATACAGAAGAAACGTTTCCTGCGGCGGCGTGCCGAGCGACCGCAGCCCGCTGAGCATGGGGAACCAGAGCTCGCTGATGACGGTGACGCGGTTATTGATGATCTCGGCGGACAGCAGCAGCACGTCGTCGCGTGCTTCGATGCGGCAGATGAACTCGACGTCCAGCCTCCGCCCGAACGCGTCTATGAGAAACGGATGGCGCACCGTCAGCTTGTTCGGCCCCGCCGTGATCTGCGCCGCGGCCTGATCTCGCGAGCGGATCGGCATCTCGAGGTCGTCCTGGTGCGGGTAGAACATCTGCCAGAAGTCGAGGCCGCGCACGTCGATGTATTCGCAGCCGGTCCGCGTGTTTCGCAGCGAAATTGGGATTCCGCCAGCGTCGAGCTCCAGCATCAGATGGGGTGTGATGATGCGCGCGATGCCACCCTGATTGTGGTTCATGCTGTTCTCCGTGCGAAAAATCGATCCGTATTTGATACCAGAAATCAGGCGCGATGTCCAGTGGGTTTTCGCTGAAAAACCAGTTGATTCCCCCCGGCGGATGGGCAGAATGATGATTTGCCGCTTGAAACACGGCGGGCGTACCGGCGGTTATGAGGAAAACGGAGTCCGTGGTTCGGGCGTGAGTCCGGTCGCAAGGAGCCGTAGATGTCATTGGTTGAGCAGCTTCCGGAACGTGTAGCCGCGCTCGCCGGGATGCCGGCCGACGGGCAGCCGGTGATCGCGATACGGTCCGATCTGAATCTGCAGGGTGCGTTCGGCGAGGACTGGCTGCTGGTGACGCAGGACCGATTGGTGGTGTGTTCGGGGGAGACGGTGCGGATGGAATGCCCGCTGGAGCAGGTGCGGACGCCGGCGTGCGAATCGCTGATCGGAGGCGGCGCGCTGGTGGCCACCATCGACGGCCGGCCGGTCGAGCTCATCCGCTACACAAACAGCCGTGCGCGGAAATTCGGGCGGGCGGCGAAGTACCTGTCGGACGTGGCCGCCTGGCACGAGGCGGCCGGCAAGCCGGAGCAGAAGGAGAAGCCGAAGCTCGCCGAGGATACCGAGGAGGAGCGGCGCTGCCCCACCTGCGGCCTTCCGTTCAGCGAAGGCAGCCGCGTCTGCCCGGCGTGCATGGACAAGTCGAAGGTGCTGCTGCGCGTGATGGGGCTGCTGCGGCCCTACTGGAAGCGCGGGGCGCTCGTGATGGGCCTGGTGATCCTCGGCACCGCGCTGAGCATGTTCCCCCCGTATCTCGTCAAGCCGCTGGTCGACAAGGTGATCAACCCGACGGATGATATTCCGCTGGCGGATCGGTACGCCCTGCTGCCGGTGCTGGTGCTGGCGATGCTGGGAGCCCGCGTGCTGACGACGGGGCTGACGGTGGTGCGGGGGCGGACGATGGCGCGGCTGGGCGGCCAGCTCGGATTCGACCTCCGCGCCCGCGTCTGCAGCCACGTCCAGTTCCAGTCGCTGAAATTCTTCAGCAAGCACAACACCGGCGCCATCATGGCGCGGATCACGCAGGACACGTCGTCGCTGGAAGGCGCCCTCATCGACGTCCTGCCCTATTTCGTGAACAACGTGCTGACGTTCATCGCGATCGGGATCGTGCTGCTCGGGATGAACTGGCGACTCACGCTGCTTGTGCTCATCCCGATGCCGGTGGTCGTCATCCTGTCGCGGCTGTTCTGGAAGCGGCTGATGACCATCCTCCACCGATTCTTCCATTTCCGCACCACGGTCCATGCTTTCCTGAATGACAGCCTGTCGGGCATTCGCGTGGTGAAGGCGTTCGCCCAGGAGCGGCAGGAGATCGCGCGGTTCCACCCGCACAATGAGGGGCTGTTCGATTCCACGGTGGCCCTCGAGCAGCGGTGGATCACGATCTTCCCGATGCTGTGGCTGATCACGGGGCTGGGCGAGCTGATCGTGTGGTACATCGGCGGGCGCAGCGTGCTGGGCGGCGACATGACGATGGGAATGCTGATGTCGTTCATCGCCTACCTCGGCATGTTCTACGGCCCGCTGCAATTCTTCACGCGGATCATCGACTACCTCACGCGCAGCCTGACGGCGGCGGAGCGGGTGTTCGAGGTGCTCGACTCGGAGCCGGACGTCCGCGAGGCCGAGAACGCCGTGCCCATGCCGAGGATCGACGGGCGCGTCGAGTTCCGCAACGTGACCTTCGGCTACGACCCGCACAAGCCTGTTCTGCACAGCGTCACGCTGGACGTGCGGCCCGGCGAGATGATCGGCTTCGTTGGCCAGAGCGGGGCCGGCAAGAGCACCACCATCAGCCTCATCTGCCGGTTCTACGATCCGCAAGAAGGCGCGATCTGCATCGACGGCGTCGACGTCCGCACGATCAGGCAGCAGGACTACCGCTCGCAGCTCGGGATCGTGCTGCAGGACACGTTCCTGTTCAACGGCTCGATCGCGGAGAACATCCGCTATGCGAAGCCGGAGGCGACGTTCGAGGAGCTGATGTCGGCGGCGAAGGTGGCGAACGCCCACGATTTCATCGTGCAGAAGCCGATGGGCTACGATACGCGGGTGGGCGAGCGCGGGCAGGCGCTGTCGGGCGGGGAGCGCCAGCGGATCGCCATCGCGCGGGCAGTGCTGCACAACCCCCGCATCCTGATCCTCGACGAGGCGACGTCGTCGGTGGACACCGACACGGAGAAGCAGATTCAGGAGGCGATCGCGCGGCTGGTGAAGGGGCGAACGACATTCGCCATCGCCCACCGGCTGAGCACGCTGCGCAACGCCGACCGCCTCGTTGTGCTGAAGGACGGCAAGATCGAGGAGATGGGCACGCACGACGAGTTGCTGGAGAAGAAAGGCGAGTTCCACCGGCTCGTGCAGTTGCAGCAGGAGATGTCGAGGATCAAGGCAGTGAGCCGGTGAGCGTGAAGAGGCTGAGTAGCGTGCGTCTGCGACGCACGCGGGCGAACACAAAGGTTCGCCCCTACGGACTGTCGGCGTCTTTTCCGTAGGGGCGAACCGTCGTGTTCGCCCTCGTCGGATCAGAGGTGACATCGATGCAGGAAAACGTGAGCGGTCAACAATCGCCGGTCTCCGAACCATGCGAGCTGCGGTATCTGAATCCGCGGGCGCTGCGGTTCCGGCAAGCGGGGCCGGCCTTGCAGATGACGATCGAGAATGAATGCACGTGGCTGAAGGTCTCGGTGCTGCGCGTGGCGCCGGTGTCGAACGCGGGCCGCTACTTCAGCGTGCGCGACGCTGGCGGCAAGGAGATCGGAATACTGATCGATCCGCGCGAGCTCGACGCGGACGGCCGCCGGCTGGTCGAACGGGAGCTCGAGCGGCGATACGTGGTGCCAGTCATAAAACGGATCATCTCGGCGAAGGAGCGGTTCGGCACCGTGGATTGGGACGTGGAGACCGACCGCGGGCGGTGCCGGTTCACCACGCGAAACCTGCGGGAAGACGCGTTGCAGCCGTCGCCCTGCCGCTACATCATCGCGGACGTCGATGGCAACCACTACGACGTGCCGGACGTGAGTGCGATGGATTCGGCCAGCAGAGGGTATTTGATGATGAATCTGTAGGGAATGGGGAGATGAAGAGATGAAGGGGTTCGTGCGGGTCCGTGTAAGTCCGTGTGAGTCCGTCTGAGCGGTTGCTGTCCGTTTAGCCTGTCGCCTGTCGCCTGTAGCCTGTCGCCGAAAGGATCGTCGCCATGATGAAATGCTCAGCCATCATCGCATCCGTGTGTTACGCGCTTGTTGTGTTTGCGCCGGGAGCCGGTGCGCAAAGCGTTCTACCGTCTGCGGTCGCGATGCGGGACGTTGATCTGGATGCGACGCGCTCGTTCCACGGCGGGAAGGCGCTGGAAGCGGATGCGGCCAAGCTGGCGGACGTGCTGGGCCTCGATGACGGGGGCGAGGCGTGGCCGGGCGGGGCGATCACGGGCGTTGCCGTGCCCGGCAAGCCGGCGGTCTTCCACTATCGCGTGGCGTTCAGCCGGGCGGTGGAGATCGGCACGATCGTCGCGGATCTCGACGTGCGGCTGCTGAAGCCCGACGCGCCGTACCCCGGGAATCCGGACAGCGATGCTGATTGGCTGGCTCCGCCGGCGGATCCGCGCCAGGGCAGCCCGCGCGTCATTCCGCTTGCGAAGGGCACGGCGGCCCGTGCGGTGCTGTGCACGCAACGGATCACCCGCGGGGCGTCGCAGCTCGGCCAGTTGTGGCTTCTGCAGGGCCGCTTCCACAACGTCATGGCTGATGCCGTGGCGAACGCGCCTGAAGAATACCACCGGGCAGGCTCGGCCTACGGTCCCACGCCGGCCCACACGTACGCGGCGGCGGACGTCGCTTCCGGGCGCGGTGCATGGATCGGCAGCGGGCTGGACGAGAACGGCAGGAACCTTCGCCCGCCGGTCTCCGAGCTGAATCCGACGTGGTTCGCGGCGTCGTGGCAGCAACCCCGCGAGATCAGGGCCATTCACGTGAACGACAACTTCCTGGAGTTCAAGCTGCTCGAGTTCATCGGCGAGGCGGGGATCAATCCGGCGATTGCGTCGGACAGGGAGTGGCGGCGAGTGCGCGCCTTCAAGGAGCACCGGCGGGGCGGGCGGTGGATCGTGTTCGACCAGCCTCTGGCGACGCGCGGGATCAAGTTCGACGTCCTGAAGGTCGGCGCGCATGCGAACTCGCGGATCACCCAGATCACGGCGCCGCAGGGCAACACGCAGTTCAACCAGAGCGCGGCCATCACGGCAATGCACGTGCTGACGGACCTAGGCGACGCGCCGGTGCCCGACTTCCGGCCCCCCGCCGGCTCCAATCCGCCGCTCGCGCTGCCCTATTCGCTGGAGCACGCCGGCATATTCACGATGGTGGTCGACGACGCCTCCGGCATTCGCATGCGGAACATCGTGGCTCGGGCTGCTCGCGACGCCGGCAGGCACACGGAATATTGGGACCTCAAGGACGAGAAGGGGGCGTTCGTGCCGCCGGGGAAATACCGGTGGAAGGCGATCTACAGCCCGCCGCTCGAGCTGCGATACGAGATGACGCCGTATCCGAACGTGCCGATGGTCAGCCCCGATCGTGCGCCGTGGCTGACCGCGATCAACGGCCCCGACGGGTGGATGGCGGATCACACGCCGTCGAACGCGGTATCGGCCGGGAGGAATCTGGTGTTCATGGGTGCGCGGGTGGCCGAGAGCGGGGTGCCGCTGATCGCGTGCGACTTCAACGGCACGAAGCAGTGGGGCACGAGGCTGCCCGGGGGCTGGGGCGTGGGCGTGAAGATGCTGGCGGCGGACGAGACCGACACTGCGTACATCGGTGCGAACGCGCCCGGCGATTTCTACCAGCGGGCCAGCATGGACCCGGCCACTGAGATCATCTTCGCGGCGGACGCCGCAGGCGCCATTCGCGAGCTTGCGGTGCTTCCGCCAACGGAGTCCCGCAAGCGCGGCATCAAGGGCATGGCCGCCGCCGACGGCAGCCTGTAGCTGTCGGTGTGGAACACCGAGAGCACCATCCAGAACGCGGCGTCGGCGGCTCACGTGGACGTTGAGCATTGCGTGCCGCGCTACCCGCCGCGGCGCAAGGAGCGATTCGAGAATGAGGTGGTGCCCGACCCGCGCAGCGATTTCCTCCGCCTCTTCCGGCTGATGGGCACGCCCCCCGGGATGGGGCGCGAGCTGGACCTCACCGTGCTGACGTCGTTCGAGGCGGCGGGCGCCCGGCAGCACATCGTGCTCGCCTTCCACAAGCCCGTCTCGCTGGGCAGCGTGGCGTATCCCGTGCCGCAGGGCCAGCCCCACACGGTGAAGCTCAGCGTGCTGAAGGCGGACGCCCCGTATCCGCCCGACCACGAGGATGAAGCCCAGTGGATGGCATTCGAGGACAGCGGCTCGGCTCCGTGGGACGTGGTGCCGGCTCCGAAGAACACGCGGACGCGCGCGCTGCGCGTGACGTTCCTGAAGGGGGCCGACGACATCTTCGCCGCCCTCGACGACGAGAAGTCCGTCGGCGGGACCGTCGATGCGTTGCTCGGCGGCGATGACGATGAGGCCGAACCCGAAGACGATGGCCTTGGCGCGAAGAAGAAAGCCTGGCAGGGCACCATCGAGGGAATGAAGCTGCTGCGCAGCCGCTACGCGAACCTGGCGCCTGCCGCCAAGGTCAGCGTCAGCTCGGGTTCCATCAACAAGATCGGCGAATGGGACGCCGAGCGCACGGAGCCGCTGACCGAGGGCAACCCCGGCATCTACATGCTGGAGTGGGAGAAGAAGCAGGCGGTGTGCGGGCTGGCCATCGAGGAGATCGACGGCGCCCGGACGGAGATCGACGTCTATACCGGCCCCGACGCTGGCGCGATCGACATGAAGTCGGCCGCGAACTGGCGGAACGTGGCCACCTACTACCAGGACCGCCGCAACCACTGGAGCGGCACCGACGGCTACAACGGGCAGGCCCGCTATCTGGACGGCTACGTGGATTTCGGCGGCGAGGTGAACACGCGGGCGGTGCGGCTGCGCGTGGTGGAGCAGTGGTACGACGGCGGCTGGCGCGGGCTGATGGGCGTGCGGCGCGACAGGGGCGGGCAGGCCCTCGAGCCGGCGCGCTGCCGCATCTACGGCGTGGCCGTGCTGCAATCGATCGGCGGGGAAGACCCCATCGATCCCGCCATGCGCGAGCGGATCGAGGTGGTCGACGTGAAGACCGGCAAGATCGCCCGCGAGATTCCCGCCCGCAAGCCAGGCCGACTGGCGTGGGACCGGTCCGCCGGCACCCTGCACATGATCAGCGAGCGGAAAGTCCTGCGGATAGATGCGGCGGGCGGGAAGCATGCCCCGCTCGGCGTCGACGCGATCGATCCGAGGGCGATGACGTTCGACAAGCAGGGCAACATCTGCGTTTACGATGGCGAT
>Ga0172363_10005504_pt1 | contig 10234 bp, 9 predicted proteins | sample LakKivs2_kivu2a2_FD_114541 | JGI IMG/M metagenome (GOLD analysis project Ga0172363, IMG submission 114541) | Sediment microbial communities from Lake Kivu, Rwanda - Sediment s2_kivu2a2 | ecosystem: Environmental > Aquatic > Freshwater > Lake > Sediment | place: Rwanda: Western Province, Lake... | reverse complement strand
AATGAAATGATGGCAGAAATTCATAATTCCAAAAAAAGAATGCCTGCAATCCTGAACAGGACTGATGAGAAAAAATGGATCGATCTTACCGTGAGCTCTACTGATGCACTTGGTATGCTTAAATCCTGTCCTGAAGAAATGCTCAAAGCGCATACTGTAAGCCCGCTGGTTAACGACAGAAACTCAAATCGAAATTCCCCGGAAGTCATTAAGCCATATATCTACAAATCAAACGATAGGCTTCTTTAATAAAGTGGCATGACGGTACAACGGTACGACGGTGCGACGGTGCGACGGTATATCTGTATAGTGATCCGAAAAACCATCATACCGTTGTACCGTAGTACCGTCTATTGCTCCACAAAATGATAAGTTAGTGTGCCGGATTGTTCTTTAGGTGAATTAATATCAGCATTGAACCTCGATATGAGGGCTGTCTTTACCGCCGTCTCAGCCAGGCAGACATCTGTTGTTGTGCTCTCTGCAACTACTATTGAAGCGCTTGTAACAAGACCTTTCTGATTTACAATGATTGCCAGAACAACCTTTCCTGAACCCTCGCATTTATATATCGGTATTGGCAGATATGTATGCGTCCGCCCTTTAAGATCATAATAGATCCTCGTCGGTCCCTGGTAATTGGCAGCCATTTTCCTGGATTCCTCAGTATATTCTTCATCAGTCTTCTCATTCGCTTCTTCATGAAATGCAATCTTTTCATCACCTTTCATCTCCTCAAGCCTTTTCTGTTCATCAATATAATTATCCCTACCCAGTTTGCCGCTTTTAATGAGCTCTTCCTTTACTTTATCGATATAATCAGACGGATCTATCTGCTCTTCAGGCTTGTTTGCAAGATTCCGGGCGATGTTAAGCATTTCATCATCGCCCTGAAGAATTTTTTCAATGGCAGTTGCCGGCAGTTCAATGAGGTTTTCAGGAAGTTCCGGATTTTCGGCAGGAGAGAATTCAACCGCGAATTCATCTGAATGATCAATAGTTATTGATTTGATCTTAAAAGACATAAAAAGTATTGCCGCAATCAGATGAATTATTACGGTACCCAATATTCCTACCAGTCTGCCCTCATATTTCCTCATACATTGCGAAGATACAAAATGAAGGGATCATTTTTTCTCCGTCTTCTTCTTTTTGATCACTTTGGCAGGTGTAGGTCTTTTATTTGTCTGATTTCTGAGAAGCCCCTTCTTGACCTCTGAGAAGAATTTTGCCCATGCATATGGGTTCAGGATATTGTTGACAGGAAACTGGTTCCTGGTGGCCATACTGCTGAAATTCTGCTCCATGGAATACCTGAATCCCGCTTCTGGGGTGGCTCTGACACCCGTCTGATTGGTTACAGCTATATAGATTGAGGCCAGGTTCTCATTCATGTTTTCAACAATCGGATCAATCGGCCGTTCCTTTGTCATCTCCTTTATGAACTCATTATAGGTTCTCCACGGGAGAATTGTAACTGCATCAATTGAAATAGTATCGGCTTCCAGCATGACATCCACCATACAGTGTTTTCCTTCAAAATCCGGCGGTATTATAGTGTGGTATCTCTTATAGCCCAGGGCCCTGAAAAAAACAGTGTCTCCGGGTGTGCTTGTAATTGAATAGATCCCGGTCTTTTCGCTTAATGTAGCCCTGCGCAGCTTTCTGGAAATGATCCCTACACCCTGGACAGGCTTTCTGTATTCGTCGGTTATAATGCCGCTTACCTGTATAAACCTGTCCTGACCATTAATCTTGCTGGTCAATGGCAGAAGTGAAAATATGAAAAGGATTGTTGTATAAAGGGATTTATTCAATTATTCTGATATAACATCGTTTCCGTGTCTGCAAAGTAAACATTATTGAGTGTAACGTTAAAACATTTAACTTAATTTTAAGTAATTTCACTTTTTGCAACTATTGTGATATGATAAAACAACTTCTATTAGGCGATGAAGCTATTGCCCAGGCCGCTATCGATGCCGGGATTAGCGGTATGTATGCATACCCCGGCACTCCGTCAACAGAGATCATGGAATATGTTCAGTCATCACAAAAAGCTGCAGAAAAAAATATTCACAGGGAGTGGTCATCCAACGAAAAAACGGCTATGGAAGCCGCCCTCGGGATGTCTTATGCAGGAAAAAGAGCCATGGTCGCGATGAAACATGTAGGATTGAATGTGGCTGCAGACGGCTTCATAAATTCCGCGATGACCGGCATCAATGGCGGTGTGATTGTAGTTTCAGCTGATGATCCATCGATGCATTCATCACAGAATGAGCAGGATTCAAGATTCTACAGCAAATTCGCTTTTGATCCATGTTTCGAACCTTCAGACCAGCAGGAAGCATATAATATGGTCTTTGATGCATTTGAACTTTCTGAAAAATATAAGATCCCGGTCATGCTGAGGATTACAACGCGTCTTGCCCACTCACGGGCAAGCGTTACCCTGACCGACTATCCTGTTCCCTGCAAAGAAATTAAATTACCCGATGATCCCGTTCAGTTCGTACTTCTGCCTGCTATAGCCAGAAAAAAATACAAGGCTTTATTATCTGCCTATGAATCAATAAAATATGATGTCAGGCTATCAAAATATAATTTCTTTAAGGACGGGAAGAAAAGAAATACCGGTATTATCTGCTGCGGTATTGCATACAATTATCTTAGGGAAAATGTCATTGATAGTGCTGATGATTACCCGATTCTTAAAATATCTTCATATCCGTTCCCTTCAGATATGGTCAAAGACATAACCGGTAGATGCAGGGAAATACTTGTTCTTGAAGAGGGTTACCCGTTTGTTGAGGAGAGTCTGAGAGGAATACTCGACAACGGAATTAAGGTCCTCGGCCGTCTTGACGGAACAGTGCCGCGCGACGGTGAATTAAATCCTTCAATAGTTGCCAGAGCGCTCGGACTTACGGTTCATCATGGAAGAGAAGTTCCCGCGCTTGTAAGGATGCGCCCTCCTTCTTTCTGCAAAGGATGCGGACATGCCGATATGTTCTATGCACTGATTGAGGCTGTCAAACCATTCGGACCCGGCAGGGTGTTTTCAGATATAGGCTGCTATACACTTGGAGCACTTCCGCCTTATAATGCTATAAACTCGTGTGTCGATATGGGAGCATCTGTCACTATGGCTGTCGGTGCAGCTGATGCAGGACTATTTCCGTCTGTTGCAGTGATCGGGGACTCTACCTTCACACATTCCGGTATGACCGGACTCCTGGATGCTGTCATCAAAAATTCACATGTGACTATAATAATTGCAGACAACTCCACAACAGGAATGACTGGCGGTCAGAAGTCACAGGCAACCGGAAGACTCGAACAGATATGCAAAGGAATCGGCGTCAGTCCCGATCATGTTAAAACTATTGTTCCGTTACGTAAGAATCATGAAGAAAATATACGTATTATGAAAGAGGAGATGGGATACAGGGGAGTATCAGTGATAATTGCTTCAAGAGAATGTATCCAGACTGCATCAAGGAGGAAAAAATCTGAAGCCTCAATCGAATAATAAAAAATTCCGCAATCTCAAATCCGAAATCCGAAATCCGAAATCCGAAATCATGAAAAACGACATAATTCTGGCAGGAGTTGGAGGACAGGGCATTCTCTCGATAGCAGCTGCTATTGGACTGGCAGCTGTTGAGAATAACCTGTATCTTAAACAGTCTGAGGTTCATGGCATGAGTCAGAGAGGAGGGGATGTACAGTCACATTTCAGGCTTTCGGACCGGCCGGTGCTCTCAGACATTATACCGTACGGTAAGGCAGATTTGATACTTTCAGTCGAACCAATGGAATCCCTCCGTTATCTGCCCTGGCTGTCTCGCGGAGGCTGGCTTGTGACAAATTCAAACCCGTATATCAATATACCCGATTATCCACCGATAGATGAAATACTTGCTGAGATTAAGAAAATCAGGAACAGCATTGTTATTGATGCAGATGCCGTGGCAAAGGAAGCCGGTTCTATACGTGCCGGTAATATTGTAGTTCTCGGAGCAGCCTCCCCTTTCATAAATATACCGTTTGATTCTCTTGAACATGCAGTGAAAAAGTTGTTTGAGAGAAAAGGAGGGGAAATAGTTGAAATAAACATTAAAGCCCTGGGAGCAGGAAGAAAATATTCCGAAGGGATTACCGTGTAACAGAAAATATGTTTCTTATTCTTTCGGTTAACCCGGATTTTATAATTTGAATAAAAGATTCAGGTAGATTAAGTCAGAAATCTGCCCTCCGGGTGAATATGGAAATCTGCCCTGGTAATCAATTGCTGCCTTGACATACTCATTTAATTTGAACTGAATACCGCCGATGAAAAATGTTCCGTCGGTCTTGTAATTCCACTTCAGAATGTCGTTTTTCATGACAGCTGAAGAAATGTAGTCAAACCTGCCAAAAAGCTCTGTCTTTTTTGTTAAATTAATGCTTCCGGTTGCCGAAAGACCCCAAGCATGATGACCTTGTATCATGTCAATATTCGACTTGTAGCTTACCTCTCCGCCTATGGTTAATATATCATTCTTGAATCCGGCAAATCCTATTAAAACTGTTTGCCTTACTCTTTCTGCTTTTTGAATGTCTCCGTAAAGCCTTACAGCAATTTTATTGCCCGGAGTTATTGTAAGACCGAGTGAAGTCCTGAAATTGTTGTCGAGCTGTATATTTGAATAGCCTTCACCGTTCATGATGGTCATGTCGAATTTCAACATGTCATTGAGATAATAATCGGCGGCGATCCCGAGATCTGCAACAGTCCCGTATCCGTTCATAGCCTGGTAAGGTTTGGCAAGGTACCTTTTGCCCCAGAAGTTCTGCTGATATTGAAAAATTCTGGTTCCCGTGATACCCATGGTTACTGAAAGATTATTCCTGGACCAGGTAAGGGAGGCTTCCCTGCAGTATGCATATCTTCTCGGTTCTGAACCCGCCGCGAGATCTTCCGGTGTACCTATATTAATTATAATTTTACCTGATATACTACCTTCCGGCAGAAACTGGTAACCAAGATATGCCCTGTTGAGTGCAAAACCTGTTTTCTCAGTGGTATCAGAAATATTTACGTGGAAATCCGTAAAGATCTCTGCAATCGGTTTCCCGTGGAATTCAGGTGTCTGACCAGAAACCGGCAGCATAAGGGAAAATAAAACCACCGGAATTGAAAATATTTTCTTCATTTTTGGTCAGATCCTGTCAGTAATTTTTTGAATCAACAAATGTAAGATTATTATTTATTCATATTTTCTGAAGTACGTGTTTTTTCCTTTGCCACTCTCTATATAGAAAAAAATAATATCCCGGAGGGATTTGACATAAGTAAAGGAGGCTGTCAGTAAACAGCCTCCTCAGCACCGGAAATGCCGCATCTGAATTCAGGGATGGATATCACTCTTCCTTCCCCTTTTCTTTTGGAGTAGCAAGCATCATAAGCTGGTCGAGAACAATTTCAGTGACATTCTTCGTCGTACCCTTTTTATCCTCATAGTTTCTGTAAACAAGCCTTCCTTCAACAGCTACCTGTTTGCCTTTTTTAAGAAATTTTCCGGCAACATCAGCAAGACCATTCCATGCAACTATGTTATGCCAGGTTGTTTCCGATATCTTCTGACCTTCACCATTTTTATAGTCTTCATTGGTAGCCAGTGTGAAATGAGCAACCTTTTTACCGCTCTCCAGCGTTCTGATTTCCGGATCCTGACCAAGATTCCCGATAAGCTGTACTCTGTTCCTTAATGAATTCATGACTTTAAGTTTTTAGTTTGACAATTAATTTGATTTCATGACAAACTTACACCTGCATTTCCGGCCGTTTCGGTAAATAACCGCTTATACACGATGCTAAATTATTTATAGTCGTTTGTAAGCGTTTGTAAACGGTTTTTTGTATCTTTATCAAAACTTTAGTGCTGTGGAAAAGAAATGTCTCGATTGCGGCGAAATCCTTCGCGGCCGTACCGATAAGAAATTCTGTTCTGACCAGTGCAGGAATAACTACAACAACCGCCTGAACCGCGACTCAAATAACTTTGTCCGCAATGTTCACGGGTTGCTCAGGAAAAACCGGCGGATACTTTCCGATCTTTTCAATGACGGCAGGCTGAAGATCCATAAGGATGCGCTCTACGCCCTTGGATATAACTTCAGTTTTTTTACCCAGATCGTTGAAACTACGGACGGGAAAAAATATCACTACTGCTTCGAGTACGGATTTACCGAAGCAGGAAATGATTTTATTGAATTATGCCTTAATAGCAGGTATTTAGAGTATCAATAAAAAGGAAAGTATGTTTTCATGTTTTCCTTGGTAAGCCGCGTCCCGTATCCGGAATCCTGGAATGCCTCGCAGTATTTTATTGAGGCTCCCTTTTCAGGTCCGTAAAGCTCGATCAGTTTTTGCCTGTATGGTGAAGCATCTGAACCGGCAACGCGTGTTTTACCCAGCCAGGCTCTCCTTTCCTTATCAGTCTTGGGAACTTCATTAAGATTTCCCCGGTTGAAAGGAAGCCATTCATACATCTGGGATGTATGCTGGTGATACATGTCAAGCTTCTTTTCCATAACATCATCTATGGCAACACATACATCCGGCACAAATGGTTCGGGATGAACAAATCCGTCGCTCATGAAAAGGAACATGGGATTTCTTTCAAGGTGAGGAACTTCCGGTAAAATTCTGGGTACAGTAACCATATAGGCAGCATCAAGCACCAATGTTCCTGTGTACCTGTGGTCAGGATGATAATCGTACGGACGAGGAAAGATCACAAGGTCAGCCTTATGTTCCCTGATCAGCCTGATTACCTGAAGTCTGTTTTCATAAGTCGGCATCAGTTGTCCGTCATGGTTGTCGAGAGTAATATATTTCACTCCGATAACTTCACCGGCCTTTCTTGCTTCTTCTCTCCTGATCTTTGCGAGCTGTTCCGGTGGCACAGACTGATGGCCTGCATCCCCGTTGGTCAGCGAGACCATCATTACATTATGTCCGAGTTGTGCCCATTTGTATGCTGTGCCTGCTACCTTGTCCGGATCATCAGGATGAGCACCTATTATTATGATATTCAGCTTCATGCCCTGAGACTTCTGCTGGGCACAGGCAGGGCTGAGAAAAACTGCGGCGATGCAGATCGAAAGAATTGTGAATATTGTTTTCATGTTATCAGGTTTTATAGTTACAAATAAATCGAAAATCCTGTTCTGATAATTTCTTAAGCTTAAATTAATACTGTTTTTAATATTACCATGAGCTGTTTGCCAGTTCCCATAAATTGGAAAAGCTGATCCTTATTATCTTTTCCATAATATCCCAGTCGATAGTGTCGATTTCGTCTGAAGGTGTATGATATTCTTCCCGATGGCCGGGTTTGAATCTCATCACAGGCACTCCTGCTTCTACAAACGACCTGTGATCCGATCCTCCGGGCGGATCATCCGAAGGCTGATAATCTACGAGCATGTCAATTTTGTGCTTTTTAATATTATTCTCTGTTATCGTTTTGAAACTCTGGAATGATCTGGTATATGTCATTGTCACTCCTTTGTTATTTGTCTCTGAGATATACCTGGCGATCATGTCAAAGTTTATATTCAGTTTAAGGTTCTGTATGGGGCAGGTAAGATTCCTGACATAATATCGCGATCCGAGAAGCCCTTTCTCCTCTGCTGTCCATAGTGCAAAAATTATGGTTTTTTCAGGTTTCATACCGGTTGCCATAACGGCTTTTGCCAGGGTTATAACCCCTACCGTCCCTGATGCATTGTCATCTGCCCCGTTCCATATATACCCGTTACCCATCCCCATGTGATCATAGTGAGCTCCGGCCACAATCACCTGGTCCGGATTGTTGCCCTCCACTATTCCCAGGACGTTTCTGACAGCCACCTGTGAGACGTTTACGTCTGTTTTAAAGTATATGCTTTTACCTGTCAGTGGGGGCAGATCAAGAGGTTGATTTGCATCTGCTTTTCTAATATATTCATCGGGGATAATCCCGGTGCCCTTTAGTATTTCATTTACGGTCTTTACAGATGCTGTGATACGTATCATTTCTTCCGGAAAAGTTTTCCCCGGAATTGAATATATCGCTCGTTGTCTTCCGGTCCTTGGTGTTCCTTCTGCCGGGGACATATTCATGAATTCCCTGTATTCCGGATTGCCGACAACAGCTGATGCTGGATTGAATTCAATTATCCCGACAGCTCCTTTATCTCTGAGGTATTCTTCCGCTTCCTGAGCCGATCCCATCAGTTCGGAAGAACTAAGGCTTTTCCTTGCATGCATGGGCACCCCGGTTATTTTAAGGACAAACCTCCCCTTCAGGTCAAGCTTCTCAAAGTCGTTGATATTTAACTTTTTATTAATGAAACCATAACCTGCAAATACAACGGGTACCTCCATTTCAACAGATTTACTAACCGTGCGAACAGTGAAATCAACATTGTAACTGAAATCGGTTGAACTGAATGAATCACCTTCCCGCGATTTTAATTTCAGAATATGCACATCGCCCTGAATGGTTTTCAGCAGAGTGAAATTCTGGAAGTAACTTCTTCCTCCTTCTCTCAGCTGATCGCCTGCCGGTTTAACGCCGTACAGCTGAAGCATGCTTGCTATGTAATCTGAAGCCATACGTTCTCCCTTTTCTCCGGCCTCCCGTCCTTCAGTCCAGTCGGATGCCAGGAATCCCAGCTGCGCCCTGATAACATCGTGTGATATTGCTGCAAGTCCCTTTTCAACAGGTGATTCCTGACCAGGAAGCTCAGGAATCAGGAATGCAGAAATAATCAGGCATGTAATAAAAACCTTCATCATATATTCTGATCAGATAAATCCATACCAAGATAAGAATTAATGAATCAATCTTCAACAGGTCATGGCAACTTAACTTTTTTTAACTTGAAATATCTGGATTTATTGATCGTAGTGTATTAAATATCATTGCCTTGACTTTGCGACCTTTGCGTAGTCATCCTGAGGAGCTTTAGCGACGAAGGACTTTGAGCTCTTTGCGGTTAAAAAACTTTTTGGTCCGACTCAACTATTACCTTTCACAATTGTTAATGATAAAAACGAGAAAACTGCTTCGATACGGATTACTCAGCTATATTTGCAGAGTTTCAATAAAATTTCTCAATATGATCAAAAGATATGTTATTCTGTTCTCAACCATTCTGATAAGCATTATTTCATCATCCCAGGCCAGACCTGCTGACGACAGAGGCTATATCGTCAAGGTGGGAGATAAGGCTCCTGATTTTACCATAAAAGAGGCCGGCGGGAAGACTTACAGGCTTTCAGATCTTAAAGGTAAAATTGTAATGCTTCAGTTTACTGCCAGTTGGTGCAGTGTATGCAGGACAGAGATGCCTTTCATCGAAAAGGAGATCTGGCAGGAAAAGAAAGCATCAGGCCTCCTTGTAATTGGTATAGACAGGGATGAACCGGAAGCGACAGTATTGAAATTTCAAAAGGATATGAAAATATCTTATCCTCTTGCTCTTGATCCGGGAGCAGATATTTTCGGGCTTTATGCGCTGAAAGAAGCCGGTGTAACCAGAAATGTGATAATAGACAGAACCGGCAATATTGCCTTTCTGACAAGACTTTACGACCGGAATGAGTTTGACGCGATGAAGAAGGTGATTTTTACCCTTCTGGCAGCAAAATAAGATTGCGAATCTGCCGTTTTATGTTACACGAAAGCTAAAGAAACTATATGGCTCTGCAACCTTTTCACTGTTCTGACCGTTATATAACTGAATGCAATACACTCAGAAACGCAACTAATTGATTAAAAAGAACTTAATTTTTAGATTATGAAAAAGCTATTCGTATTATTACTGGTCGTCGTCGTTGCGCTTCCGTCTTTTTCCCAGCTTAAGAAGGGAATAAAAGCCGGATTGAGCACAACAACCCTTACCATGGAAGATGTTAAAACAATCACATCAGGAACTTATATGTATTCTGTTGAGAAACTTAAAGGTGCGAACTATGGCTTTCACGGGGGACTATTCCTCAGGCTCAATGTATCAAAACTATTCATTCAGCCTGAGTTATTGTTCTCGTCAACATCTAATGAATATACGGTAAAGGACCTTGCATCTGCAACTCCAGGAACGGTTGTAAAACAGACATTTAACAAACTGAATATACCTGTAATGCTGGGACTTAAGTTTGGTCCGCTGAGGCTGGATGCAGGACCTGCAGCTT
>Ga0172363_10005503_pt1 | contig 10234 bp, 9 predicted proteins | sample LakKivs2_kivu2a2_FD_114541 | JGI IMG/M metagenome (GOLD analysis project Ga0172363, IMG submission 114541) | Sediment microbial communities from Lake Kivu, Rwanda - Sediment s2_kivu2a2 | ecosystem: Environmental > Aquatic > Freshwater > Lake > Sediment | place: Rwanda: Western Province, Lake... | reverse complement strand
CTTTGGACTTGCGGGTGAAATAATTTATTTTTTTACAGACGCTGCACTGAAGTTTTGTGAATGGTTTTTTCTTCTTTGCCATAGAGCCAAGAGTGGGAGTTGAACCCACGACCTCGTCATTACCAATGACGTGCTCTAACCAACTGAGCTATCTTGGCGTGGGCGCGGCAGGACTTGCACCTGCGAAGGCCAGTGGCCGCCAGTTTTACAGACTGGTGCGTTAGCTGCTCCGCCACACGCCCGTATTTTTCTTTTAACATAAAAAATACTATTTTTCAATAATCTTTCCGCGTTTCTTTCTCCATTCCTCAATTTTTTTGTGGTTGCCGGAGAGTAAAACTTTTGGCACCCGCCACTTATTAAAAACCTCGGGCCTGGTGTATTGAGGATATTCAATAAAACCTTTTTCTTTGGTAATTCGCTCTTTTAACAATTGAGGCTTCCCCAAAACGCCGGGAATTAATCTGCTTACTACCTCAATCATTACCATTGCCGGCAGCTCGCCGCCCATTAAATCATAGTCCCCTATTGAAAGTTCCATATCAGCTATCTTTTTTGCCACCCGCTCGTCAACTCCTTCGTATCTCCCGCAAATCAAAATCAGCCGGTCATATTTGCTAAGCTGATAAGCCATTTTTTGATTAAACTTTTTCCCACGCGGAGTAAATAAAATTATTTTTGATTTTTGATTTTTGATTTTTGACTTTAAAGATTGAACTGCCTTATAAAGCGGTTCAATCTTTAATACCATCCCAAGTCCTCCGCCAAACGGCCTGTCATCAACTGTTTTATGTCTATCTTTAGTCCATTTTCTCAAATTATGAACATTAATTTTAATTAATTTTTTCTTTTGAGCACGGGAAATTAAGCTCTCTTTTAGATAGGAGTTAAAAATCTCCGGGAAAATTGTAATTATATCGAATTGAATCATAAAAGCTAATAAGAGACCCGACCTCTTAAAAACTGCGGAGCTTTAATAGAGGTCGGGTCTCTACAAAGCTTAAACGAAAACAGCGCTATCTTTAATAGTAGCACTGTTTTCTAAATTCGTAAACGCTTTTTACTGCGTTTTAGAGCTTCAAATCTTCAAAATCAGACGAAGCTGCTTTCTTTCCTTGGGCTGGCCTGCCACCTTCTGGCTCTTCAATCTTTAAGTTTACTCTGGCATGATTTTTCAAGCCAATAATTCTAACTAAAGATCTGATGGACCTGGCGGTAGCGCCTGCTCGACCGATAATCTGACCCATATCTTCTGGGTTGACTTTGAGAGAGAGTAAAACTCCCATCTCGTCAACCTTTCTGTCAATTTTGACATCTTCTGGGTGATCGACTAAGGCCTTAACAATGAACTCAAGGAAATCTTGATCACTAGCTGCTTTAGCCATAAATCATTCAACTTTAAATTTCTTACACTAAGTAGCTCGACCTTTCAATCTATCTACTACTACTTCTAATTATAATCTTTTTCAAAACCCTGTCAAGCCAGCGGTCGGATTTGAACCGACGACCTGAGTTTTACGAAAACCCTGCTCTGCCGCTGAGCTACGCTGGCAGATGAGCGGGTAACGGGAATTGAACCCGTATCATATCCTTGGGAAGGACATATTCTACCATTGAACCATACCCGCAAAAATTAAAATTTACTTTTTAACCACTGCCACCAATTGCTGGGATTCCATTTCCAAAAACTTGCTTTCTGTTCTGACGGTTTCTGCTCTACCTCGCTCTCTTTTGTAATAACCACAACCTGCTCGCCCGGCGCTTTCATACCTAACTTTTCTCTGGCGACTTTTTCTAAATATTCCGGGCTGCCTGCCTGAGAAATATCTTCTTTTAGTTCTTTGTTTTTTTGTTCCGAGTCCGCGATTTCTTTTTTTAGGGCATCAATTTGGGCTGTCAATTTAACTCTTCTTTGTCTTATTTCCCAGTTGTTGATGCCTAAAAACCCGATAATCAAGATAAGACATACTGCCAAAAGAGCCGAAAAGAAAATACTTTTCTCTGTCTGTCTCTTTCTATTTCTCTTAAACTTTGCTACCATAAAATAATGAAGTCAAAAACAATTTTCAAAACAATCTGGATTATTTTGGTTTCACTGGTGGCTTTGAGTACAATTTTTTTTCTGCTTGCTCCCCTGCTTCGTTAGTATAACAATTTTCACTCAGGGGGTCAATCCTTTAAATATCTCTAAAAAAGTTTTTTGGGGGATATTAACCCTTCCTTTTTCTTTCAAAATTTTCTTGCCCTTCTTCTGCTTCTCCAAAAGCTTTCTTTTCCTGGTGTAATCTCCGCCGTAAAGATAGCCGGTAACGTCTTTCTTCCTCGCCCTGATGGTCTCTCGGGCGATGATTTTTCCGCCGAGGCTGGCTTGGAGAGCAACGGAAAATTGTTCGGCTGGCAAGAATTCCTTCAATTTTTTTACTAAAGCGCTTCCCTCTTGATAAGACCTCTCAGCCGGAACAATTTTAGAGAAAGCGCTTTCTTTTTGACCGGCAATCAAAATATCAATTTTCACTAAATCTCCTTTCCGGTAATCTAAAAAATTATAACTCATTGAAGCATATCCCTGACTCAGGGATTTTATTTTGTCGTAAAGATTGGCGATAATCTCCCTTAAAGGAATCTCATAAACTAAAATGATTTTTTCGCTGCCAAGATATTTTGTCGCAATATAATTCCCCTTAATGCTCTCAAAAATCTTCCCCATATATTTATTGGGAGTTACTATTTCTAATAAGAACCAGGGCTCTTCAATATTCTCAGCTCTTTCGGGCCAGTCAGAAGTTGAAAAAATAAATTTTCCATCAACTTTATAAACAACCGAGGGAGTGGAAATCACTAAGTTTAATCCGAACTCGCGCGAAAGCCGCTCGGAAATAATTTCAGCGTGCAGGGTCCCTAAAAATCCGCATCTAAATCCCCTACCCAAGGCCTCTTTTGTTTCTGGCTCAAAAACTAAAGAAGGATCGTTCAGTTTTAATTTTAACAAAGCTTCTTTTAATAAATCAAAATCGTCCGGATTTTCTGGATATAAACTGGCGAAAACCATTGGTTCTGGCGTCTGATAGCCAAGTAGAGACCGGGTCTCTATTCCTGCTTTGGCAATGGTGTCGCCCACTCTAACTTTTCCTGGTTCTTTGATGCCGGTAGCGATATAACCAATTTCGCCAGCTGAAAGTTTTTTCTGAGGAGAAAACTCAGGCTCAAAATAACCCAGTTCTTTTACTTCGCCCGATGTTTCTGTTGCTAAAAGTTTTATTCTCTCGCCAGCTCTAATTTCGCCATCAACTACGCGGACATAAGCCAGTACTCCTTTATAGGAATCGTATTCTGAATCAAAGATTAATGCCCGGAATGGTTTTTGAATATTTTCTTCCTTCGGCGATGGGATATCATTGATTACTGTCTCTAAAACCTGCTCAACATTGGTTCCTTGTTTAGCGGAAATTCTTAAAATATCTGTTTTTTCAACTTTTAAAAGATTAGCCAATTCTTCAACGGTTTCTTCTATTCTTGCTTGAGACAGATCAATTTTATTCACTGCCGGCACAATAACCAAATTTTGCTTTTTAGCTAAATCCAAATTGGCCAGGGTTTGGGCTTGGATTCCTTTGGTGGCGTCAACCAATAATATTGCCCCTTCCACTGCCGCTAAAGAGCGGGAAACCTCATAAGAAAAATCAACGTGGCCAGGGGTATCAACTAAGTTTAAAACAAAACCTTTATAACTCATTCTGCAGGGTTGCATTTTTATAGTAATTCCCTTCTCCCTCTCTAAATCCATGCTATCTAAAAACTGAGGTCGCATCTCCCGGCTAGAAACCGTGCCGGTCAATTCCAAAAACCGGTCAGCCAACGTTGACTTCCCATGGTCAATGTGAGAGATAATAACGAAGTTTCTAAGTGATTTCGGATTCATCGTAGGCGGTTTTGGCAAATTGCTTTAAGATGGCTAATTTTAAGTCCTTTATTTCCGGCGATTTCAGCAAAAGGGTGACGAAAAAATAAACCAGTATGCCGACTAAACCAGAGACAAAGGTTTGGATAAAGATTCCTAAGAAGGTTTGCATATTTACAAAATTGGCAATAATTTGGCGGACGAGATAGGAGAAAATAAGCATTAAAAGGGTGGCAAGTAAAATTTTAGCAAGAGAAACTAAAATTGATTTAAGATTAAAATCCCCTATCTTCTGATATAAAAAAATTAAAAGTAAAAATAACTGGATTAAAACAGCCAAAGAAAGAGCGAGGGGAAGACCGATTATTTCAATATCACCAACATCTCCAAGGCTAAGAACATTGGCAAAAAAAACTTGAAAGATATTCCCTGATTTCAGCCAAAAAGTAAACAATAACGACAAAATTATATTTGCTCCAATAGAAGCCACGCCAATTAAGGCCGGAGTTTTAGTGTCGTGAACCGCGAAAAAGGCCCGGGAAACCAAAGGAACTAAAGAGTTGGCGAATATCCCGAAGCAAAAAAGACCAAGAGAGGCAGCAGTCAGCCGGGTCTCCCACCAGCCAAATTGACCGGTTCCTAAAATCAATCTTACTATCTGAGCCCTCAAAAGAAAAATTAGAAAAGAAATCGGGATTATGAAATAAAGGGTTTGACCGATGGTTGAAGAAAGATTTTTAAAAAATTTTTCTTTTTTTCCATTAGCCCAATTTCTGGAAAGAACTGGGAAAGAAGAAATGGCAAAAGGAATGCCGATCAAGCCAACGGGAACATATTGAAGATTATTGGAAAAATTAAAAATAGTAATACTTCCTACTGTTAAAGTGGAGGCAATGGCAGTAATAATAATTAAATTCAAATTGGTGGCGGCAGTGGCAATAGTTCTAGGAATCATCAGCTTAAATATTTTCTTCAAGCCGGGATAATGAAAATTAAAAACAGCCCGGTATTTAAAACCGGAAATTTTGGCTGCCGGAATCTGAACCAAGAGATGGAGGAAAGAACCTAAAATAACGCCGTAAGCCAAGCCAAAAACGCCAAAAATAGGCACCAAAAATAAAATACCAAAAATAATCCCCAAATTATACAAAATGGGGGCTATGGCATAAGTTAAAAATCTATTAAAATACTGCAAGATTCCCGAGAAAATACTGGACAAACCAAAAAAAATCGGGCTGAGAAACATTATTCTGGTAAGAGTTACGGTCAAGGCCTTGCTTTGAGCTGAAAATCCTGGAGCAATAAAATCAATGATAAAAGGAGTAAAAATAGCCAAAAATCCGCAAACCAAAATAAGTAAAATTAAAAAACAATTTAAAACATTATTAGTGAGTTCTACTGCTATTTTAGGAGATTTCTCAAAATACTCGGAAAAGACCGGCAGAAAGGCAGCGGTTATACCGCCAACAATGACCACGCCGTAAACAAAATCCGGAATTCTAAAAGCGGCGAAATAAATGTCCAACTCCTGGCCGGCGCCGAAACGGCCAGCCAAGAGTCGATCCCGAAATAAACCTAAAAGACGACTGATTAACCCAGAAACTGCCAGTAAAAAAGCAGCAAAAGTAACCGTTTTTGTTTGAGAATTAAAAATATGATTAAACATCGTAATGGTTTTATTTTACTATTTCTATTTTTATTTTTCAATCTAAAAACCCGCCCGAGGCGGGTTTTTAGATGTCCTAGCAAGATTGTAAGCCGAATTCTGTTTTAAGTGACCATCTATCTAAGCGAACTACTTTTAACCCTTGAAATGATGAAACATCTCAATGGGCTTTGTTCTTGCACCCAGCAAGGATTTAGCCGTTTCACCCCTCCGCTAAGCGGAGGACTCGTCTCTGCTCGCACCTCTCCCGTCAATCTTTATAGATTGAATAGGGGCAGGCTTATTAGGCGCTGCTGCTTTTGAGATGGGTGTTCGGACTTTCCTCCCCTCCTACGCTAATGCTTCGAAGGAGTAGTCACTCATCTTGCTAGAACAATTTCATCTTATCAAGTTTGTTTTTCTCTGTCAAGGCTTCGTTGACCAAGCGGTCGGCTTCTTTATTTTTTTCGCGGCAGATGAGTTTAAATTTTTCTCTTTGGAAATCAAATCTTAAATTCCAAAGTTCCAAAAATAAAGGCTGGATTTTTTCGTCTAAAATTTTGTATTCGCTATTCAACTGTTTTACCAAAAGTTCGGAATCAGACCTGATTTCCACTTCCGAGTTTTTTGCCAATTCTTTGCCAAACAGTGCCTTAAATTTTTTCAAGGCGAAAATTACTGCCTGATATTCTGACTCATTATTGGTCAAACTATCTCCCAAATACTCAGAACACTGCCTGATTGACTGGCCTTTTTCATTGCAAAACATAACGCCGATTGCCGCTGGACCGGGGTTGCCGCGCGAGCCGCCGTCTGTGTAAATAATGATTTTTTTCATTTTATTTAAAATATTTAAACAGGCATTCTTTGAATTTTTCTAAATTTTCGTTTTGTATTTTGAAACCAGCTGCCTGAGGATGACCGCCGTAGGTTATAAAAAGCTTAGAGCAGGTTTTCATTGCCTCAACAGTATTATAGCCAGCCGGTGCTCTGATGCTACCCTGGCTGTCTTTTTCGCTTTTTTTATATAAAAAAACCGGTTTCTGCTCTTTTTGGGAAATTACTGAAGCAGCTATGCCCAGAAAAATTAATTCCCAGTCAGGACTTCCTTCAAAAACAATTGGTTCTTGTTCTTTGCCAGTAATTTTTTCTTCAATTTCTAAAATTATTTCTTTTATTCTTTGTTTTTTCTCATCGCCTTTCTCTAACAGAAATCTGGCTAATTTTTCTGCTTCATTCTTATCAGAAGTTGTTAAAAGCCGGAAGGCAGCCGGCAGATTACTCTCAACATCCCGGATGTTCAAAACAGAATTAACCTTATTTACTTGCTGAAGTAAGGTTAACGATTTAAAATCTTCTAAACCGAATAATACCTGAATGCTTGGCCGCCAGCTGGAACCCAAATAGCCCAAACCCTCAACAATCATTTTCTCGTTATCGTCGGTCCTGGGCATCATATCAGCAATCGTGCCTAAAGCTACCAGCTCCAAAAAATTCTTTCTTAAGCTCTCTGGTATTTTTTTCTTAAAAATAACTTCTGTTAATTTGAAAACAAGCCCAACTGTAGCAAACTGCTTAAAAGGATATCTGTCGCCTTTTTGTTTTGGGTCAACCACAATGTCAGCTTCGGGAATCTTTTCTAAAATCTCATGATGGTCAATAATAACAACCTCAAAACCAATTTTTCTGGCGGTTTTTACTTCTTTAAAATTGCTAATCCCGCAATCTAAAGCAATAAGCAAGGCCGGAGCATACTCTTTCAAATAAAAAAGAGCTTTTTCGTTTATGCCATAACCTTCTTTTTCCCGGTCGTTAAAATAAATCTTGCTAACTTTCCCGCCCAAATTTTTAATACACTCGTCCAGAATAATTACTGATGTTACGCCATCCAAATCAGCATCGCCGTAGATAACTATCCCCTCTTCTGCTTTTATTGCTTTTATAATTCTCTTCGCTGCTTTTTTTAAATTTTTGATTTCCATTTTAATGCTTCAAGGCCAGGGAGGATTTCGCCGCCGAGAAAACTTAGCATTGCTCCGCCGCCAGTAGATAAGTGGTCAAACTTGTCTTGCAACCCAAACTTAGAAATAGCGAAAAGCGTATCGCCGCCGCCGGCAACCTTGAAAGCTCCTTGATTACTGCTAATCGCTTCGGCAATTGCTTTAGTCCCCTCTTCGTATTCTGGCTCTTCAAAACGTCCCATTGGTCCTGACCAAAAAATCATTTTAGCTTTTTTTATTACTTCTGAAAATAATTTTATTGTTTGGGAACCAATATCAAAAGAATTATTGCTGTCAACTGGCAAATAGAGCTTATCGGATTCTATTGAAACAACATTGGCTATTTTCCCTCCGATCAATAGATAATCGGCTTTTTCTAAAAATTTTTCTATCACCTTGCTTTTGCTTTCAATCTTAACTCCGCCAATAATCGCTGTCAGGGGCCGGCGAGGACTCTCTAAAACCATTGAAAGAATCTTAACTTCTTTTTCCAAGAGAAAACCGGCTCCCGAAGGTAAATATTTTGGCACGCCGACAATTGAGGCATGGGCTCGATGGCAAACGCCGAAAGCGTCGTTAATATAAATATCGCCCAATTTGGCTAATTCTCTGGCGAAGTTATCATCATTCTCTTCCTCTCCCTTATTAATTCTTAAATTATCTAAAAAAATAATCTCTCTTGACTCTGCTCCCAAATATTTTTTTACCCTATCCCAAACCACGTCTAAACTTCTATTGTCTGCCAAATGACTCATCAAAATTACTTTTGCCTTATTTTTAAGCAAGTATTCAATGGTGGGAAGTGTCTGCTTAATCCGAAAATCATCAGTGATATTACCCTGCTCGTCTAAGGGCACGTTAAAATCACACCTGACCAAAACCCTTTTATTCTTGACATCAAAATCTCTAACTGTTTTCATCATTTTTTTTACCAAAAGTTTCTTCTAGAGTTTTTCTTAATCCTTGGAGGTCAACTGGTTTTCTTTGTTTTTTCGGTTTGCCAAAAGAAACTAACCCTTCTTCTTTGAACGCTCTTTCTAAAGAAATTGATTGGGTGTTTTTTACTTTTTTTAAGCAGGTTTTGCAATAAACTGGCCTCTTCCCGTCTGGTGGGAAAACAACTTTTGTCGGCTTCCCACACGAAGAACATATCGCATCATAGAGGACTGATGACTGCTGGGTTTGGGTGGAAGCAACAGGTGTAACCAAAAAGCCAGACCATTCAGTAATTTTTTTCTCAACTTCCTGACGAGGAGTGCCGTATCTCTCACGGGAAACTTTTATAATTTTTTCTTTGTTTGATACCTCGGGTTTAAAGAATGGAGTCAAAGTCCTGGCTGAAAAAGGCCGGCCAGCTAAGCCGTCAATCATTAATTTTAGATAAATATCGTATTTTGCTAAATTCACCAGGTCTTGAGCAACGAACTCTGGAGAAAATTCCTTCTCTAAAAATTCAGCGTCTTCTGCCCCAACTCGGAAACAAACCAAAGTCCCAACGTTGCCAAAAACCGCGTCTCTTACTGTTTCTTCCATTTGAGCGATATATTGATGAGCTAAAATTAAAGCTAAACGATATTTCCTGGCTTCAGATAAGATATTGACGAACGATTCGGTGGCGAAATTCTGGAACTCGTCTACGTATAAAAAGAAGTCTTTTCTTCTTTCTTCGGGGATGTCCACCCGCGACATAGCAGCCAGCTGAAGCTTGGTGATGAGCAACGCTCCTAAAAGCATTGAATTATCCTCTCCTATTTTTCCTTTTGATAAATTTAAAATCAAAATTTTACCCTCGTCCATCACCTTTCTCATATCAATGGTGGACTGAACCTGACCAATAATATTACGGATTAAAGGAGCAGAAATAAACTGACCGACCTTATTCTGGATGGCAGCCGTTGCTTCAACTTCATAACGTTGGGTGTACCTGGCGAACTCATTTACCCAGAATGCCTTCACAACCGGGTCGGTAATTCTTTCTACGACTTTTTTCCGAAAATCCGGGTCAGAAAGCATTCTATTTACTCCCAGCAGGGTTGAACCTGGATATTCCAAAAGAGCTAAAATAGAATTATTTAAGATATATTCCATTCTGGCTGACCAGACATCGGGCCAGATTTTTTTAAAGACGCCCATTAAGCCGCCGGCTACCAAATGACGGTGCTCTAAACCAACTTTTTCCATCACATTAAAAGCAATAGGATAATTCAGGTCAGCTGGATTAATATAAATAACATCGTTTATCCGGTTTGAAGGAACGAATTCCAATAATTCCTCGGCTGCCTCGCCATGAGGGTCAACAAAGCCAATCCCTCTGCCTGCCTGAATATCCTGAACAGCCATATTCTGAAGCATAGCGGTTTTACCCATTCCGGTTTTCCCCACAACATAAAGATGCCGACGTCTATCATCGGTCTTAATGCCAAACTTCTGTCTAATATTGCGGAAAGTTGTCTCGGCAAAAAAATTTATCTCGTTGTTCATAAGCCAGTGGGAAGGCCAAGAGGGGCTTCGCCTTTTTTGGACTCAATTCGCTCAACGAAAGGAGCAGGCGCCACTCTCCGGCCAGGAAAATGAAATAAAGTGGCTAATTCTTCAGTATTTAAAATAAAGGTGGGTTTCTTTTTGGCAAAAGGACTTTTTTCCCGAGGAAAGTAAGGATGGAATCTTAATCTATACTTTCTGAATATTGCT
>Ga0172363_10005502_pt1 | contig 10237 bp, 11 predicted proteins | sample LakKivs2_kivu2a2_FD_114541 | JGI IMG/M metagenome (GOLD analysis project Ga0172363, IMG submission 114541) | Sediment microbial communities from Lake Kivu, Rwanda - Sediment s2_kivu2a2 | ecosystem: Environmental > Aquatic > Freshwater > Lake > Sediment | place: Rwanda: Western Province, Lake... | reverse complement strand
TGCCGCCGCCTAGACCACATGTGACGAAGACCATATCCGATCCGTGGATTTGTTCTTTAATAAGGTTCTCGTCCTCGCGCGCCGCTTTCTCGCCTTTCTCTGGCTCGTTGCCAGCGCCAAGACCGTACGTCACGTCACGCCCGATCAGAACTTTGCGGTCGGCGGTTGTGTAAAGCAAATCCTGCGCATCGGTGTTCACCGCGATTGTGTCAGCCCCCTTGATACCGATCTCCATTATGCGCGCCACTGTGTTGCAACCTGCTCCACCACAGCCAACCACCGATATGCGGGCGCGCGCCTGCTCGAGTACTTGCTCAAGCTCACGATCGATTGAAGCAGGGACGGGTTGATATTCAGGTTTTGTAGCTTCCGGCTTGGGCTCGGTTTTCACTGCGAAGTCAAACCCAGTTTCCGGCTTATAACTGCTGCTATTCTTCATCCACACGCCCTCTTGACCTCGCTTCTGCAAACGCAATTCGGTCGTAGAACATACTTAAACCTTTGCCTCTTTGAGAAGCTCGTGCCCCCGCGCCACGTGAACGCCAAACTTCTTGGCGAGGTTCAAAATTTTGGCGCGGGCATCTGCGTCTAGGCCCTTCCAATCGAGCGCGAACAGCTCAACGCCGCCATCCGTTGCCTTCATCGCCTTTTCAACAAGCGTTTCGTCGACCTTAGCGTACTTTGGAATGATGTGACCGACGCAAACATCCGTGCGCAAGACGATTTCCGTGTGTCTTGGAGCGTAGTGAGGGCCTCCGAAGCCTATCGCTTGGCGCCCCTTGACCCGCGAGGTTGTTGCCTCCATTATTGCGCGCGCTACAGCTTCTGCCGCCTTCTCATCTTTCCACTGCTGCAGCGAACTGCCCATCTCCACAAACGTGACCGGCACTTTGAGCTTCGTGGGGCCGTGGTGCGTTGCCTCAAGCGAAACCTCGTAAGGCGACGCAAGCTCATCGCGTGAAGCGACGAGCGCCTTCAGGGCGGCTTTTATCGTCCGCGGCGCCGCTATTGCCAACTCTCGTTTCTCGACCTCGCCCGGCACGTGGACGGTCAGTGTGGGCTTGCCGGACTCGCTCACGTGCCTAGAAGCGACGATGACCTCCTCGGCGACGACAGGTAAAGATGTGAGTTGAAGCACGCTATCAACCGTGGCTGCAAGCACATTATCACAAACATATGCCGCTCGAACATTCGAAATATTTACTTGTTTGAAATCGAAGAACTTCAAAAGCTGGGCCATGATATTTTGCCCTGCTGGATCCCTAACCGATGCCAATATAGCTTTCATAATGCGCCCGCAATTGAGACTGTTCGGCAACTTAAAAAATGGTGGGCCCGCTGGGATTCGAACCCAGGACCTTCACCTTTTTGAGACATTGCCATGTCAAGGTGATGTCATAACCACTAGACCACGGGCCCCGATTAGAATTGAGCTGAATTGGTATAAAATCCCACTCAAAATGGTGGACCGGGCGGGATTTGAACCCGCGCCCTTTTGCGGACCTTTTGGGTCTTTCGCATGCCAAGCGAACGATCTACCAGGCTGATCTACCGGCCCACCCGAATCGCCTGGCACACCTCTTTGATTGAGGTTGCCTCAAAGATATTGTTCTTGTCCGTGTTTACATAAATAACCTGTATAGATTTAATGTTTTTTATCTGATTCAGTAATTCACGTGCACGTTCGACAAGTTTTCTTGCCGAGGATGGGATTATAACGATGCCACGATTAATGATTCCCCTCTCAATTTCATGTGATAGTTTAGTTGTCATATGGAGTAAGCGCGCCCTTGAACCCAATCTGTTTCTATGATTATCCGTTATAACCCTCGAGATTTCTATACCAATATCTTTCCAATAAACGTCAACTCCTGTACCTTGATTTAGATTTACCCTTGCAGAAGGTAAATTGGACGCTACAAGCTCGGAATCAGGGTCATGATAGTGCACCTGCAAACCCTTGACATGGCAGTCAACACAAATGGTGGTAGAGTGCCCCTTGGATTTTCTTCGCGCCACACCAACCATCGCATCATAAACTCCTCGTTTCTTGAGAAATTCTTTTAATTCAGTGGATTTTGTTGTTACTGTATATCTCGATTTTTCATACTTACGTGGATACACGAGTAAGCCGTCCTCAGATTTTTCGACCGTTACCATGCGATGTTCTAAGTCGACATCTAGAGTTACGTGTAGATCTTTGCTGGAAGCCAGGTTATAGAAACTTTTATTCTTCACTCTAAACTCCACGCTGGGTTCACTGCTGTTCAAACATGTTATGTTGAAGGTTCCTCTCAACATGCATTCATTGGTTTGCATCATCCGTACCACCCATGTTTCGAAGAGCGGTTTTTAAGCGGTTTTCGGGGAGGGAGAGGTCGCTGAAAGTAATTTATAAAGGGGGTTGCTGCACTTTTATCATCAGCGAAGCCGCAACCCTCGAACCGTCTTGACCTTCCATTTGTAACGGTTGATGCGACGCGACTTGCCGTAGCCGCACGCGGCACAGACGCCCTTCTGAGCGTGGTACGCGCGCCTCCCGCAACGTCTACAGCGGATGTGCATTACCTTGTGGCGCTTGCCCCTTGAAAATGTGCCCTTGACCACGCGATCACCCCGCCGGCGAGATGAAAACGACGTTGTCGCCGCGGATAATCATCGTACCGTACCGCTTCACCGTCTGCCCGCCTTGGATTTCCTCCGCTTCGTCGAGCACGAGATTGACGTGTACGTCGAAGCCGCTCAGCCTGCCCCTGAACTCCCTGTTGCCCTTGAGGCTCACGAGCACTGAAGATCCGAGAGCTCGGTTTAGTACATCAAGAGGTCGCTGCGCAGCCATGAAAATCATCACTTCCTTGATAGCTGCATATATAAGCGTATCGCGCCGTTTTTAACGTGATGGCTATTAAACGACGATTTTGCCCGAAAAAAGACATCGTGCGACAACTGCGTGATGCGTTGGTGCAAAAATTTGGCAGCGGCGCCGGTGGGCTTTTTACTGGAGTGATAGAAATGGCCGAGCTCGAAAGCGGGAGAGAGGTTTTGTTGGTCGGCGGCGCTCCCATCGCTTTCCGGATGCCAGATGGAATATTCCCGACGCTCTTCTCTGTGAACAAATTTCAGCTGAAGCGCGCGACCGTAGACATGGGGGCGGTGCCGCATGTGGTCGGTGGTGCAGACGTTATGGCGCCAGGCGTCGTCTCAGCCGAAGAAGGTATTGCGCCTGGTGACTGCGTTGTAGTCGTGGACGAGCGGCACGGCAAACCGCTCGCCATCGGTACAGCCCTCGTCAGTAGTGCCGCCATGAAGGGGCCAAAGGGCAAGGTAGTCAAAAATCTGCATTATGTTGGCGACGAGATATGGAAGCTTTCCACCTAAATTCGTCATCGAACTTCACACACCCTATGAAGTCATCCGTACGCTGGCTTCACGTCCGATAAGAAAAGGGTTAAATAGAAAGGACGCCACCCTCCATTTGGCAATGGTGACAAAATGGGGATATTCGACCGTTTTAAGCGGAGACAACCAACTGCTCAACAACAAGAGATCGCCAAGGAAGTGCCTGTTTTAGAAGTCGAGCCAGGGACTGAGGTTAGGAAGCTCTCCGAAGCCGAGATTCTTGTCAAGAGCATGACCCTCCAGAGCCTCGCCGATGTCCCAAACGTGGCGAGCGAGGTACAGGCTGGAAACATCCTTGTCCTTGACATCTCAGCGCTTATGGAGCAGGACCCCGCCGACCTGAAACGCGCCATCGATCAGCTCAAAGGCATCTCTCAGGGGATTGGCGGCGATGTCGGTAGGCTGAGCGAAACGAAAGTGTTGGTCACGCCGAGGTTCGTGCACATCCAATTCAAGAAAGAAGCTGAAGCCTGATTTTAAGGTGCTCCCATGCAAGAGAGGGTTGCCAGCAGTAGAAGGATTTGATACCAAGCAGTACCATATGTAGATTGATGATAATACGCTTCCGACAACGGACGGGAGCGGGAATACTTTCACCCACCTCTCCCTCCCCGAAAGTGGTTTAAAAACTCTCCGTGGTTAAAGATTGGTGTCTTAAATGGAGGTCCAAAAAGTCGTCAAGGCGAAGGTCGTGGGGCTGACCAACATCAAGCGCCAGATCCTCGACTACGAATATGAAGGACTCCAGCGGTTCCTCCGAGGAAATCCAAGCGTCGAACTCTACTCGGCGAACAAGCAGCAGGTGGAGCGGTTCTACCAGCGCGTTAATCCTGAACGGGAATACCCGCTCCCCATCCGAAAAGACCTCATTCGGGCCGAGCGGGCGATGGAGGCCATAAGAGAATGAAGCCGTTCCCCCTTTATAAAGGACCCCCACCCAAAGGGGAGGCGGGAAAATGAAAATCAAACGCGCCTACAAGACCGAGCTTGACCCGAACAACATCCAGCGTACGACCATGCTCAGACACGCCGGGGTGGCGAGGTTTGCCTACAACTGGGGACTCACTCGGCGGATGGAGGAATACGCAAAAACTGGAAGATCGTCAAACGCCATCGGGCTGCACCGGCAACTGAACGCGCTGAAGCGCACGGACTACCCGTGGATGTACGCGGTCTCCAAGTGCGCTCCGCAGGAGGCCCTCCGAGACCTCGACCGAGCGTTCAAGAACTTCTTCGAGGGACGGGCAGAATACCCGAAATTCAGGAGCAGGAAGCGAGGAATCGGCGGTTTTCGACTCACGGGTTCCATCAGGGTTTTCCGCGATTCAGTCCAATTGCCGCGAATCGGCAGGGTTCGGCTCAAGGAGAAAGGCTACCTTCCTACCGGAGGAGCCCACATCCTGTCGGTGACAGTTTCGGAGAAGGCGGGGCGCTGGTTCGTGAGTATTCAGGTCGAGGAAGAAATTGAAGTCCCGATTAACGCTGGCCCGGTAGCTGGAGTCGACGTTGGTATTTCCCAGCTTGCTACGGTCAGCGATGGAACCGTCATCGAGAATCCCAAAGCACTGGCCCGCTTCGAGCGGAAGCGCAAGCGGCTCCAAAGATCGCTCCCAAGGAAGATGAAAAACAGCAGGAATAGAATTGATGCAAAGATGCGGCTGGCTCGGTGCGAGTTCAGAATCGCGAGCGTCCGCAGGGATGCCCAGCACAAGGCCACGACGATGCTGGCGAGAACCAAGTCCGCCATCGGAGTGGAGGGCCTGAATGTGGCTGGGTTGCTGAAGAACCACTGCGTAGCGAGGCAACTCGCGGATGCTGGCGTAAGAGAGTTCCTTCGCCAGTTGGAGTACAAAGCCGAGTGGAACGGGAGTAAAATTGTCGAAGCCGACCCGTTCTTCCCGTCCACGAAGCGGTGCTCCAACTGCGATAACGTGAAGGACGAGATGCCGCTATCCGAAAGGACGTACAAGTGCGAGGTTTGCGGTTTCGAAGCCGACCGCGACCTGAACGCCTCGATAAATCTGGCTTCCGTCGCCGCCAGTTGGGCGGAGACGCTAAACGCCTGCGAGAGTGGAGAAGTCCATGCCGCAAGGCAGGTGCTCCCCGATGAAGCAGGAACCGAACACCGTTTGGGGGTGTCCTAGATGGGTAAGTTTCGGACAACGGAGTTCACCCTCCCCGTCGAATGCTGCCCGATTTGTGGAGCTACCGGGACTTTTCATGTCACGGGGCGAATCAACGAAATCCCGTACTTTGGCGAGGTACTCAGCACGTCGGTGAACTGCACCGCATGCAAGTTCAGGCACGCCGATGTCATGTGTTTGAGAGAACAAAAACCAGTGCGCTACGAGTTCACGATTTCGTCTAATAAGGACATGATGGTCAGGGTCGTCAAATCGGGTACGGGTACGGTAAAAATCCCCCAGCTAGGTGTAAAAATAGACCCAGGGCCGGCCAGCGAGGGTTACGTGTCGAATGTTGAAGGGGTACTCGACCGAATCGAAACCACACTGACACTCGCCATACGAGAAATCGAGCCAAAGAAACGTGCGCGTGGGGAGCGCCTTCTCAAGAAACTCCAAGCAATCCGCGACGGAAAGCTGAAAGCAAAGCTGATCATCTTGGACCCATCCGGCAACAGCGCAATCGTCGACGAGCGGGCAAAAAAGCGTGGACTAACGCGGCGAGAGCTAGCAACGCTGAAAACTTGGTCCTCCGCCCCGCCAAAACGTCGTTAGTGTAGCCTGATTACCTCAAGGTTCTGTGGCGCGCGCGTTTCCACCCTGAAGAGCTTGTGTATCGTGCTCGCCAAATCCATACACTTCGTGTCCTCGCCATGACAGCATACCACGCGCTCTGGCTTTGGGGAGATTCTTCGCACATAGTTGAGCAGCTGGTTCCGGTCAGAATGCCCGCTGAACCCGTCGACGGTCTTGATGTCCATGTTTACTTTTAGCTCCTCTGCTCGTCCACCAGCACCCCTCATCGGCACCTCGCGCCACCCCTTTTGAATCCGCCGGCCGAGTGAACCCTCTGACTGATACCCGACAAACACCAATGCGTTGCGCGGGTCGGGGGCCAGCATCTTGAAGTACTCGAGCACCGGGCCCCCCGTCATCATACCAGCCGTCGCAAGGATCACACAGGGTTCGCCCTCGACGGCTTGCTTACGCTGGTCTGGGTTCGCAACCCGTACGAACATGTCGGACAAGAACGGGTTCATCCCCTGATGGAGGATTTGGTCACGCAGGTCTGGACACAAGTACTCGGGGTAAGCGGTGTGAATCGCGGTCGCCTCCCAAATCATGCCGTCGAGGTAAACCGGGACACCATCGAAAATCCCCTTGCGCTTGCAGTCCTCAAGCAGAATCATTATCTCTTGGGAGCGTCCGACCGAGAATACAGGTACGATGAGCTTCCCCCCTCGCTTCGTCGTCTCCATCGCCGTTCGGATGAACTCCTTCTCGGCGTCCGCGCGGTACGGCTGGATGTCCTCCGCCCCGCCGTACGTGCTTTCCATGATGAGAGTCTCCAACCGTGGAAACATGCAAACCGCGGGCGAGAATAGCCGCGTCCGGTCGAACTTTATATCGCCGGTGTAAACGAGGTTGTAGAGGCCCTCGCCGATGTGGAAATGAACTATGGCAGAGCCGAGGATGTGCCCCGCATTGTGGAAGGTTATTCTGACATCAGGGGAGATGTCGGTGACGTCGCCGTAATCAAGGGGGATGGTGTGCTGAACAAACGTCTTTATGTTTTTCTTGTCGTAGGGAAGTGGTCTGTCGTCGCGCTCGGCTACATCAACGTAATCCAGCTGCAGGAGCGCCGCTAGGTCGCGTGTTGGGGGCGTACAGTAGACCGGGCCATCGAACCCGTACTTGTACAGGAACGGGACGAAACCCATGTGGTCGAGGTGGGAGTGGCTTATGATAACCGCATCTAGCTCCGGTATCCTGAGTTCAGGCGCCTCGAGGTGGGGGAAAGCCCTGTCCTCGGACGCAACGTTAACGCCACAGTCAATCAGAACCTTGCTCTCAGGCGTCTGCAGCAAAAAGCATGAGCGACCGACCTCGCGCGAGCCCCCGAACCCCGCCATCCTTATCCAGTCACCTTTCGCCTTCGCCTCGCGGTGGATGCGCCTGCCGATCTTGTGCAAAATGTTCCTACGCTCGGCCCCCGCCTGTATAATCGAGTAACGGACGCCCCTCACGACATCGGATTTAATCGGCGGCGCACGCATCACCTTGGGGGTCCAGCTGACCTTTTTCATGATCTCACGAAGAAGCGTCCCCCCCTTGCCAATCGCGATGCCTGGCTTTTCAGCCTCAATCGTCACCTCGCCGACATCTGGGCTAAAAATCACGTCGGTTATACCCGCCTCTTGGGGTACGAGCTCGCGGATCATTTTCTCCGCTTCCTCTTGGTCGGTCAAAATCGACGGGTCCGGGCGGAGGGTTATCCGCTTCTTGATCTTGCGGGCTAGCTCTTTTATCGCGTCCCCGTCTTCCATCAATAGGTCGAGGTTCTTGCAGTACAACACGACCCTCGGGCCCTCGAAGTCTATGTCGGAGACTGAACTGGCGAATGAGGTCTCGTCTTTTATCACTCGCTTAATCTCGGCTAGGAGTTCCTCTGCAGCCATGCGAACCAACCTTAATTAACCTAAAATCATCCAGCCAGTTTCTTGATCTCGGCCGTCGAAAGTTCCTTGTAGCCTTCCTCGGTGATGGTGGCGACCATTATTTCATTGCCGGTCGCGATGTCGCGCTTCATAGCGGTTTTGATGGCTTTGACCGCGATTGGCGCTGCATCCTTGACTGACATGCCGTCCTTGAACTCGTTCTCCAACACGCCGTACGCCACCGGCGACCCGGAGCCCGTCGAGACCATCTTTTCCTCTGTCAGCGAGCCATCGAGGTCCAAGAAGAAAATCTGTGGCCCAGCCGCATCGAAGCCCGCGATGAGGAGATTCGCAAGGTACGGGAACAGTCGGTAGGCGTGCAAAATGTTGGCAGTGAGCCGCGCCGCAGCGCACACGCCTATGGGCGCACCCTCGCGCAATCCATAATAACCAGCTTCCGCGCGTAGAATGTTTACTAGGTCTTGTGTGTCTGCAACCCCACCCGCAACTGTCGCGCCTATGTTATTGGTTATCTTATAGACCTTCCGTGCTTTCTTGCTTGCGATCAAGTAGCCTGCGGTCGCGCGGCTATCTGTACAAAGCACTACACCGTCCTCGCACGCTAGTCCAACGGTTGTCGTACCCTCAAGGTACTTCAGCTGATTTTTCTCCAAACGAACACCTCAAAAATGCCGCATTAGAAGCAGCAATAAAAATTTCATCACGCGTATTTAAAGGTTTACGAAACCTCTACGAGAAGGCCCCGACACGTCTGGCGCGAATACGAGTGAACCTGCGGGCCCTGAAAATGCCCCTCGAGAACTTCTTTTAACGCCGTTTTGATTACATCAAAAGGCCTTTAGCTGTTGCAGGGCTTTGCCTGAAATTAAAATTGCGGATTGGCATCGTTCAAAGTGAGCCTTTAGGCGGGCCAAGGCCGACCAACAGCCCGGCAACAAAGACAACTGCGACTATTACAGACACTGCTACAATGAACAATAGCGAATTCACCCTGAGGAATTTTCGCTCGGCCCTGGGTGTTTTGATATACCAATAAGCGAACATAACTAGGCCGGCGACTTCCAAGATGTAATCCTCGATGTAAACGCTTCGAAAAATGCCCATCGCCGTGGCGATGGGACCGACAATGGGACCTATTAAGTTGTAGATAGTTCCGCCAACGATAACATTCGCCGATGGCTTAAACAAGAAATAAATCGGTAAAAAGAAGCCGAAGAAGAACGTCCCTATGAAGAGGGTGTGTAGCGGTACATGTTCGTAAAAATAGGCATCAAAAGGACTTTGCGGACCCCCGGGAAAACGCCCGGTGAGAAGGTTGAATGCAAATACTGTCCAAATTGCAAAAAATATTGAAATTATTGCAAGTGGCAACATTTTCCTTTGCAGCTTCCATTCGGTCTTTGGTTTCCAGAGTTCTAGCCCTAACCCGATGTAAAGAAATATGGATACTATAACAACGGGCGGGTCGGGCATGTGCACCCCTTTCGCAGCGTACATGTCTATGCCAGTGAAATACAGTGTAGCTGTTACAAATACCAGCACAATGGCTGCAAAAAGTCTACTGACCGTTTCCTGCCGCATAGCAATCGTTAGACGATTTGACGGCCTTTCATTTAATTATGGCACATGAATGAAAGACCTTTCTGAGTCTACCAAAAATCCTTATTTGAACAGCACTTAGAATTGCCTGTGATAAAATGAAAGAGCCAAAGCGGATGGAGCTACCCCGCGAGGTCTGGATGGGTCCGCGGGTTTTAGGGCAGGTTTCAGACGTGTGCCTGAGACTGCGCTTGGGCAAAAGCGCCCTGGTCGTCTCCGACAAGCTGACCTTCAAGCTGGCGGGTGGCGAAGTTCACCGCTCTCTCGAGAAAGTGGGGTTCGTCGCCAGTTACACACTCATCAAAGAAGCCGACATGAAAACCGTCGCGGCGGTCCAAAAGATGGCCCGCGGCAGAGCGGACTTCCTGCTCGGCGTCGGCGGCGGCAAGTGTGTGGATGTGGCGAAGCTGGTGTCGTTTTACGAGGGCAAGCCGTTCGTCAGCGTGCCGACCGCGGCCTCGCACGACGGCATCGCGTCTTCGCGCGCCTCGATAAGGGGAGGGGAAAAGCCTACTTCGATCGAGGCCCAAACTCCAATAGCAGTCGTCGCAGACACCCTGATAATCAAACGCGCCCCCCACCGTCTCTTGGCGGCAG
>Ga0172363_10005501_pt1 | contig 10238 bp, 10 predicted proteins | sample LakKivs2_kivu2a2_FD_114541 | JGI IMG/M metagenome (GOLD analysis project Ga0172363, IMG submission 114541) | Sediment microbial communities from Lake Kivu, Rwanda - Sediment s2_kivu2a2 | ecosystem: Environmental > Aquatic > Freshwater > Lake > Sediment | place: Rwanda: Western Province, Lake... | reverse complement strand
CTCGGCAGGAGCGAGGAGGCGGCCAAGGTCGCCCAGGGAGCGCTGGTCATCGACGCGACACACTCCAAGGCCTACAACAACCTCGCCATCTCCCTGGTGCGTCTCGGAAAGTACAAAGAGGCCATCGAGGCGTGCCAGAAGGCGCTCGCGCAGAAGCCCGACTACGCCAAGGCCTACAACACTATGGCTGCGGCGTGCATGAACCTGGAGCGCTTTGAGGAGGCCCTGGCGTATTACCACAAGGCGATAGAGCTGGCGCCGGACTATCCCGAAGCGCACAACAACCTCGGCCTCACCCTTCAGAGAATGGGCCGGGCGCAGGAGGCGTTGCCATGGCACGAAAAGGCCATCGCGCTTCGGCCCGACTACGCCAACGCCTACAACAACCTCGGCCGCGCCTACGTAACTCTCGACAGGCTCGAGGAGGCTGCCGCGGCCTTTAAAAAGGCGATAGAGTTTGCCCCGCGCCGCGCCGAGGCCTACCTCAGCCTGGCCAGTATCTACCTGAAACAGGGACAATACCAGCAGGCTGTCAGTTACCGCGACAAGGCCAGGGATTTGGGCATGGCCGATGCCGCGCTCGACGAGGCCCTCGCGTCTTACAGCGGCACGTGATTCGATGGCGAGCGACGTCTATTTTATCCCCGTTCAAGAGACGGACTTGGTCAAGCGTCGGACAGCGCTCAGCTGCCTTTTAGAGGCGCTCGCCCCGCACCACGCCTTTGAAGAGAAAGAGATCGTCCCCCTCAAGATCACCGTCGGGGACGCGACCTGCGTCCACCACATGCATCCGGAGCTGGTCAAGGCGGTCGTCGCGTCCGTGAAGGAGCGAGGCGCCCGGCCGTTCCTCTTTGACACGAGCGTGATCTACGAGGGCCAGCGCCGCAACGCCGTGGACCACCTGAACCTCGTCGAGAAAAAAGGTTTCGGCGCCGCGGCCGTCGGCGCGCCGTTCGTCGTGGCGGACGGCGTCCTGGGCCTGGACGGGACCGAGCACCGCATCGAGGGCCGGCACATCAAGACGGTGCGGGTGCCTTCCTTCGTCGGGTACCTTGAGAGTCTCCTCGTCCTTTCCCACAGCACCGGCCACGTCTTCACCGGCTACGCCGCGGCCATCAAGAACGTCGGGATGGGTATGAGCTGCCGGCCGACCAAGCAGGCCCTGCACTCGTCGATGAAACCCCGCATTTTGACACCAAAGTGCGCCGCGTGCGGCGGCTGCATCAAGATCTGTCCGGTCGGGGCGGTGGCGGCCGGGAAGGCGGGCAAGGCCGTCATCGACCAAAAGAAGTGCGTGGGTTGCGGGGAGTGCCTGTGCGCGTGCACGTTTGACGCGGTCGAGGTCAACTGGGACGAAGACCTGGACGTCTTCCACGAGCGCATGGTCGATGTGGCGCGGTTCATCCTTGCGCAGTTCAAGAGGAAGCTTTTCATCACCTTCGCCTTTGACATGACGAAGGAATGTGACTGCATCTCGACCAAGGACGACAAAATGGTGATGCCCAATCTTGGCATTTTGGCCTCCGAGGACATCGTCAGCGTCGACCAGGCCGCCGTGGATATGATCGGCGACGACAACCCGTACCTGCAGGAGCATGCCGCCTACAAGCACATGCTGGCCTACGCTCAGGAAACGCGCCTGGGCAGCCGGAGGTACCGACTTATTCGCCTATGATTACCATAAAACGCGGCGATATCACGCTTGAAGACGTGGACGCCATCGTCAACGCGGCCAACACCGGGCTGCGCGGCGGCGGGGGCGTGGACGGCGCCATCCACCGCGCGGCCGGGCCCAGCGTGATGGCCGAGTGCCGCAAGATCGGCGGCTGCCCGACAGGCCAGGCGGTCATGACCAACGCTGGAAACCTCAAGGCCAAGAAGATCATCCACACGGCCGGCCCTGTCTGGGCCGGCGGCAAGCGCGGCGAGGCCGAACTCTTGAAAAACTGTTACGAGAACAGCTTCAGGCTGGCGCGAGAAGCGAACCTCAAGTCCATCGCCTTTCCCGCCGTCAGCACGGGCGTCTACGGCTACCCCATCGAGGAGGCGACGCGCATCGCCCTCGCCGCCGGCCGCAAGTTCGAGAAAGATTTCGATGAGATCCGCTTCGTCTGCTTTTCCGACCGTGACCTGGAGGTATACCGGAGGACCTGGCAGAGTTCATAGTCTCATTTTGCCCTTCAAAAAGGTTAGACCTTTGTCTCACTTTGGGGTCACGAAGAGGAGGGGGCCATGCAAATCAAGACGCGCGACCAGGAGCTGACGCCGAATGAGCTGCTTTTGGTCTATTATTGGCACCAGAGGGGGATGGGGGTGGCGGTCCTTGCGCTTTTCTTGGCCGGATTGGCCTTTGGCAGACTGGACCTGGCCTGTATCCCCCTGATTCTCGCCCTCTTCCTGGTCCTCGCCATGCGCCGCAGCGTCCTTAGCAAGGCGAACCGCGTCTTCTTTGCCAAGCGCCGCTATGAGATGGACGACACCTATCTGAATACTTATATGGCCGACGGCAGCATGGGGAAGCTGGCCTGGAGCAATTTCCACAAGGCCGTGCGTTTCCGCAAAAGCTACCTTCTTTTCCTGAGCGAGATCCAGTTTTACTATATCTCCGACGGGCTGTTTTATACCGATGCCGACCGCGCGGCCTTTGAGGCCTTCCTGAAGGACCGTGGGCTCCTGAAGGAGAAAAAGAAGATGAGTGGTTTTGTGCGTTTCCTCTTCGAGACGCTCTTCTTCCTGGTGTGGGTCGTGTGCGTGCTCGCCGGCCTGGCCTTCTATTTCGCCGAATGGGGCGATGCCGTCACCGCCTACCTTCTGAGCTGTCTTATCTTTACCTACCCCGTCTTCCAGGCTGTGCGCCTGGCCCGCCTGCTGAGGAAAAAGGGCTAGAGACGGCCGACACCCATAGAATGAGCCAAAAAAGTGAGACTTTTTGACCTGGTCTTTCAGTCTCATTTTTTTTGGGGGGGAGGTCAGGCAGGTCAGCGCAAGAAGGAAGCGATGGCCTCGGCAGCGCGGCGGGAGGCGCCGGGGGTGCCCAAGGAGGCCCTGACAGCGGCGAGGGCCGAGCGGGTGGCCTCGAGGCGCGCCGCATCGTCCCAGAGCGCGCCGAAGGCGACAGCGACCTTGTCAGGGGTGGCGTCGAACTGGATGAGCTCGGGCACGACCTTGCGGCCGGCCACGACGTTGACGAGGCCGATGTAAGGGATACGGATGCACAGCTTTGCCATCAGCCACGTCAGGAGGGAGACCCTGTAGAGGATGAGCATCGGCCGGTTGATGATGGCCGTCTCGAGCGTCGCCGTGCCGGAGGCGACCAGGACGGCGTCGCTGGCCTCCACACCGTTGTAGGTGTCGTCGTCCAGGATCTTGTAGGGGAATTCCAGATTGAAGCGGTCGATCGCGTCCTTGTAGAGCTGGCGCGCCACGGTGGCGGCGCGGCAGACGAGGAACTGGGACCGCGGATATTTTTTGTGGATGCGCTGCGCGGCGCCGAGCATCACCGGCAAAAGCGAGCGGACCTCGCGCTCGCGCGAGCCCGGCAGGAGCCCGACGACCGGCGCACGGTCCTCAAAACCGACCTCGGCCAAAAGCTGGCGCCGCGTCTTGGACGGCCGGACGGCGTCCAGGAGGGGGTGGCCGACCCACGTCACGTTGAAGGCGTCGTCGCGGTAGAGCTCCTCCTCGAACCTGAAGAGGACGAGCATCAGGTCCACGTGGCTGCGGATGAGCGCCATGCGGCCCCGGCCCCACGCCCAGACCTGCGGGCTGATGAAGTAGACGGTGCGGATGCCGCGCTTCTTGAGTTCGCGCACCAGTCTCAGGTTGAAGCCGGGATAGTCCACGAGGATGACGGCGTCGGGCTTGAGCGCCGCGATCTTGCCGAGCGTGTCGTCGAAGATTCGCTTGAAGCGGCCGTAGTTCCTGAGAATCTCGATGAATCCCACGACGGCGAGCTGCGTGAGGTCATGCCAGAGGGTGACGCCTGCGGCGCGCAGTTTCTCCCCGCCCAGCCCGTAGAAACGCGCCGAGGGGTAAGGGACCCTGAGCTCCTCGACGAGCCGGGCGGCGTGCAGGTCGCCGGAGGCCTCGCCGGCTATGACGACAAGCGTCTTTTCCATATGATGTTGCGGATCTGGGTGGCGAGCTTCAGGGCCTGGTAGGCCTCCAGCCCCGAGACGACGGGCTTCCTGTTATGCTGGATGCAGGCGATGAAGTCCTCGATCTCGGCCTTCAGGGGTTCTTCCTTTCCGATGGGGATGGCCGTCTTGGTGATGGCGGTCTTGTCTTTTTTGTAGCAGAAGGCCTCCTGGGCCTGGTAGTCCAGGGAGATGTAGGCGTCGCGCAGGAAGATGCGGATCTTGCGCATCGGCTCCTCCGAGATGCGCGAGGCGGTCAGGTTCGCGATGCAGCCGTTCTTGAAGGTCAGGCGCACGTTGGCGATGTCCTCGAAGGGCGTCAGGACGCTCACCCCGACGGCGTCGATGCGGCGCACCGGGGAGCGGACAAGCCCCAGGACGATGTCGATGTCGTGGATCATGAGGTCGAAGACCACGCCGATGTCCAGCGACCGGTGGGGAAAGGGGCTCAGGCGATGGCACTCGATGAAGCGCGGATGGTTGGTCAGCTTCTTAGTGGCCATGAACGCGCTGTTGAAGCGCTCCACGTGGCCGACCTGAAGGATGACGTTGTGCCGGTTTGCCAGGCGGATGAGCTGGCGCGCCTGCCTTAGGTTGTCGGTGATGGGCTTTTCGATGAGGACGTGCCGGCCGTGACAGATGGCGTGCCTGGCGATCCCGGCGTGCGTGTTGGTGGGGGAGGCCACGGACACGGCGTCGACGAGCGGCAGGAGTTCCCTGGGGTCCTGGAAGGCCCGCGCGCCATGCGCGTCCGCGATGGCCTGGCTGCGCTCGGTCAGGATGTCGCAGACCCCCACCAGCTTGACGTTGGGCAGTTCGGCATATATCCGGGCGTGGATGCTGCCCAGCCGGCCTGCTCCGATGACCCCCACCCTAATCTCCTGCGCCATCCCTCCCCCTCTCCAGGCCCTGTTTTGCCCATATGGCTCGGATTGTAACAAATTCCTTGAGGGATGTCAACAAATGTGATAGTATAAGGCGCTTAACCACCAGAGTTTTCCTAACATTTTCGTATGAAAAGGGTTTGGTGTCTGGGACCAAGATGAAGAGCAATCTTTTTAGGGACTATCGCGACCTCTTCCAGTTCACGAGGCCCCACCTTAGGGAGCTGGCGGCCGCGGTCTTCTGCATGCTCATCTCGACCCTTTTTGACGGTGTCTCCCTGGGAATGATCGTGCCCTTTGCGGACAAGATCCTCAACAACGGCCGGATCGTGGTTCCTGCGCAGCTGCCTGTCCCGGTCGAGGACTTCATCGCCCGCATCAACGCCATGCCTCAGCTCCAACTGCTGCAGAGCATGGCGTTTTTCCTCATCGGGATGTTCTTTTTCAAGGGGCTCTTCACGTACCTGCAGTCGTCGCTCATGTCGGACGTGGGCCAGCGCGTCATGCGGGACATCCGCCGGCAGCTCTACGACAAGTTCCAGAGTCTCGACCTCGACTACTTTTCGCACAAGCGCAGCGGCGAGCTCCTCAGCCGCATCACCAACGACGTGGCGATGGTCGAGAACGCCGTCTCCTACGGTTTCTCGGACTTGGTCTACCAGTCGCTGCAGATCGTGCTCTTCTCGTGCATCGTCATCTTCATCTACTGGCGGCTGGCCATCGTCGCGATCCTGATGATCCCGTTCATCTCCACGCCCATCATCCTCGTCGGCAGGCGGCTGCGCAAGATCAGCCGGGAGACCCAGGAGAAGATGGCGGACATCAACTCGCTGCTCGTGGAGACCATCACCGGCGTGCGCATCGTGCGGGCCTTCGGCGCGGAGAGGTACGAGAGCGAGAAGTTCAGCCGCAACAACGAGGTCTACTACCGCCTGAACATGAAGTCGATCAATCGGACCCTGGCCCTGGGGCCGGCGACGGAGTTCATCGGCGCGCTCGGCGGCGTCTTCATCCTATTGTACATCGGCCGCCAGGTCATCAGCGGCGTCCTCTCCTTCGGCATCTTCGGCCTCTTTCTGGGGTCGGTCATGATGATGATCCGGCCCTTCAAGAAGTTAAGCGGTGTCGCCTCCATCATGCAGAAGGCCTTCGCGGCCTCGACGAGGATCTACGAGGTCCTCGAGACCCGCCCCAAAATTTACGAAGACACGACGGCCTGGGAGTTAAAGGAGATCCGGGAGGGCGTCGCGTTCAGCGACGTCTGGTTCCGCTACGAGGAGGCCGAGGTCCTGAAGGGCATCAACCTCAAGTGCCGCAAGGGCGACGTCGTCGCCATCGTCGGCCCCAGCGGCGCCGGCAAGAGCACCCTCGTGGACCTCATCCCGCGCTTTTACGACCCGCAGAAGGGCAGCGTTCTCCTCGACGGCCGGGACATCCGCCAGTTCAACGTCAGGTCCCTGCGAGCCCAGGTCGGCATGGTCTCGCAGGAGACGATCCTCTTCAACGACTCGGTCCGGGACAACATCGCCTACGGCCGCCGCGACGCGAGCTTCGAGGAAATCAAGGACGCGGCCAAAAAGGCCAACGCCCACGACTTCATCACGGCCCTGCCCCAGGGCTACGACACCTTCATCGGCGACCGCGGGTTAAAACTTTCTGGCGGCGAGCGCCAGCGCCTGGCCATCGCCCGTGCCATCCTCAAGAACCCGCCGCTGCTCATCCTGGACGAGGCGACGAGCCAGCTCGACACGCACTCCGAGCGGCTCGTCCAGGAGGCCCTGAGCAGTCTGATGGAGGGCCGGACCGTCTTCGTCATCGCCCACCGGCTCTCCACCGTCAAGCACGCCTCCAAGATCGTGGTCTTGAACGAAGGGTGCATCGTGGAGGAGGGGACCCACGAGGAGCTCCTGGCGTCCGGCGGGGTGTACAAGCGGCTTTATGACATACAGTTTCAGGTCTGATTTTTGCATAAAATCTGTTGAATTCGCGCGTTTTTATGATATATTAGGTCATTCGCATCGGGTTTCGGGTGGAAAACACCCAAAAATGACCCAAAATCCAGGAAACCGAGGAAAGGAGAAACAACGTTGACCACGGAAATGATCAAGAGATTGCTGGAGGCGGGGGTCCACTTCGGCCACCAGACCAGACGATGGAACCCGAAGATGAAGCCGTACATCTTCGGCGAGAAGAGCGGCATCTACATCATTGACCTCGAGAAGACCGAGAAACTCCTCAGCGAGGCCCGCAGCTTCGTGGCGGAGGTGGCGGCGCAGGGCAAGCCGGTCCTCTTTTTGGGCACGAAACGCCAGGCCCAGGAGGTGATCGAGGAGGAGGCCAAGCGCAGCGGCGCCTTCTTTGTCAACCACCGCTGGCTCGGCGGGCTTTTGACCAACTTCGCGACGATCAAGAAAAGCATCCAGCGTTACCAGGAGATCGTCCAGATGGAGAAGGACGGCATCTTCGAGAGCCTCACCAAAAAGGAGATCGCGCTCCTGAACAAGGAGCGGGAACGCCTGATGAAGAACCTCGCCGGCGTCATCGAGATGGAACGGCTGCCCGGCGTGCTCTTCGTCATCGACTCCAAGAAGGAGGAGACGGCGGTCCGTGAGGCGCGGCGGCTCGGCATCCCGGTCGTGGCCTTGATCGACACCAACTGCGATCCTGACCTCATCGACTATCCCATCCCAGGTAACGACGACGCTATCAAGTCGATCCGCCTCATCACGGCGTTGATGGCCGACAGCATCCTCGACGGCCGCAAGCGCCTCGCGGACGTGCAGGCGGTCCTCAAGGAGACGCAGGCGGCGCAACCGGCCGAGCTGATTCAAGAACCTGCCGCGGCCGACCTGGAGGCCATAGAAGAGGAAGTGATCAAGACGTTGCCCCCCGAAGAGTCCGAGGGGGCCCGCAAGAAGGAAGGCGGCGGCAAAGGAGAGCGATAAAGGAGAACGGCGCAACCTGAAGGGAAAGGTGACATGGCGGTTTCGATAGAGATCATCAAGCAGTTGAGGGAGTTGACGGCGGCTTCGGTCGCCGATTGCAAGAAGGCCCTGGACGACGCCCGGGGGGACTTGAAGCAGGCCAAGGAGCTCTTGAAGAAGCGGGGGGTTGAGATCGCTGCCAAGAAGGCCTCGCGCAGCACCCTCCAGGGCCGCATCGAGGCCTATGTCCACACAGGCAGCAGGATCGGCGTGCTCCTCGAGGTGGACTGCGAGACGGACTTTGTGGCGCGCAACGAAGAATTCACGAGGTTGACAAGGGACCTGGCCATGCAGGTGGCGGCCACGGAGCCGCAGTTCGTGAAGCCCGAGGACGTGCCGCAGATGGAAATGAAGGGCCTGGACGAGGAGGCGAAGAAGGAGTACCTCAAGACGAACGTCCTCTTCTGCCAGCCTTTCATCCGCGACGAGAAAATATTGGTCCAGGACCTGGTGACCCAGGCGATCGCGAAGCTCGGCGAGAACATCGTGGTTCGCCGCTTCGCACGGTTCAAGGTCGGCGAATGAAAAAGGAACGGCCGGTCTACAAGCGCGTGGTGCTCAAGCTGAGCGGCGAGGCCCTGCAGGGCCCCGCGGCGCACGGCATCGACGCGGCCGTCCTGGCATCCCTGGCGTCGCAGATCGCCGGCGTCAAGCGACTGGGCGTCGAGGTCGCGCTGGTCCTGGGCGGCGGCAACATCTTCCGCGGGTCGTCCGGCACGCAGAGTTTCAAGATTGAGCGCGCCGTCGGCGACTACATGGGGATGCTGGCCACCGTCATCAACGGCCTCGCCCTCCAGGACGCCCTGGAGAAGAGGGGGGTGGCCACGCGCCTGATGACGGCCATCGAGATGCACCAGGTCGCCGAGCCCTATATCCGGCGGCGCGCCATCCGCCATTTGGAGAACGGCCGGGTGGTGATCTTTGTCGCCGGGACAGGCAATCCCTACTTCACGACGGACACGGCCGCGGCCCTGCGCGCCATGGAGATCGGCGCCGACGCCATCTTCAAGGCGACCAAGGTGGACGGCGTCTACAGCGCCGACCCGATGAAGGACAGGAAGGCCAGGAAATTTTCGAGGCTCACCCATCTGGACGTCCTCAAGAAGGGGCTCAAGGTGATGGACGCCACGGCCGTGAGCCTGTGCATGGACAATCGGCTGCCCATCGTCGTCTTCGACCTGACGCGGCCGGGCAACATCAAGAGGATCATTTTAGGCAAGGACATCGGTACGATCGTCCGTTCCTAACACGGGGGCGCTTATGGGCATGAAGGAAATCCTCTCTGATGCCGACGTCAAGATGAAAAAGTCCATAGAGGCCACGCGCCGCGGCTTCTCGGAGATCCGGACCGGACGGGCGAGCCCGCACCTCGTGGAGGGCATCCACGTGGACTATTACGGCACGCCGACGATCTTGAAGTCCCTGGCGTCCATCAACGTGCCCGACGCGCGCCTCATCGTCATCCAGCCCTGGGACGCGAGCATCATTCCGGAGGTCGAGAAGGCGATCCAGAAGTCGAACCTGGGGATCACGCCGATGAACGACGGCAAGGTCATCCGGCTGCAGCTGCCGCAGCTGACCCAGGAGCGGCGCGAAGAGTTGAAGAAGGTCGTCAAGCAGATCGCGGAGGAGGGGCGCGTGTCGCTGCGCACGATCCGCCGCGATGCCAATGAGGTCGTCAAGAGGCTGGAGGCCGACAAGAAGATCCCGGAGGACGAGCGTTTCAAGACGCAGGACTCTATCCAGAAGACCACCGACAAACGCATCAAGGAGATCGACGACCTGCTGACGGAGAAGGAGAAGGAGCTCTCCGAGTTTTAGCGGTTTTGACATAGGGGCCGTCCCTTGCTCCGCCCCTCGCAGAGCTCGGGACGAAGCAAGGGACGTCACATTTAGGAAATCCAAAATGAACCCAGAGGGTTTACATTTAGGGACTCTGACATTACGGAGGCCGGCCGAACAAGGTCCCTCGCAGAGCTCGGGACCTTGTCCGGCACGGCCACATTAAGGATTTCCTTGATGCGCCCAGAGGGCGCACATTAAGGAGCTCCTACGGGCCGCTAGCTCATGTGGTAGAGCACCGCCCTTTTAAGGCGGGTGTGCCGCGTTCGAGTCGCGGGCGGCTCACGAAATCAAAGCGGCGCTGCCCGGTCGGCGCGGGGGCCGCGTTCGAGTCGTCCCGCGGCGAGGGAAGGCATTTGACGGCGCCGCGGGAACTACGTCCCGGACCTCCG
>Ga0172363_10005499_pt1 | contig 10239 bp, 8 predicted proteins | sample LakKivs2_kivu2a2_FD_114541 | JGI IMG/M metagenome (GOLD analysis project Ga0172363, IMG submission 114541) | Sediment microbial communities from Lake Kivu, Rwanda - Sediment s2_kivu2a2 | ecosystem: Environmental > Aquatic > Freshwater > Lake > Sediment | place: Rwanda: Western Province, Lake... | reverse complement strand
CGTCTCGAAGAAACTGGTGCCGGCCAGCAGCGTGGACGGATCGTCGGGCGCGACGGCGAGCGCGCGCACCGTCAGGCGGGCCAGCCCGTCGTTGTGCTGGTCCCAGTGTATACCTGAGTCCATAGAACGGTAAATGCCGGTGCTTGTCCCGGTCAGCGCAGTCCCGTCGTACGCCTCGCAGGGAGCCAGCACCAGGGCAAAGATCGCCCCTCCGACGAAGCCCTCGTAGGGATGAGCAGGATCGTACTCGCCCATCAGCGACCAGGTCGTGCCGCCGTCATCGGAACGATAGAGTCCGGGGTCGGTCGAACTGGCGACCAGGATGATGCGATCGCTGCCGAACGTGGGCGAGAAGAGCAGCGTGTGCTGGCCGCCGGTGCCCAGCGTGACCCCGGCCGGCGTCCACGTATTGCCCCCGTCAGTGGAGATAGTCAGCACCCCCGTAGCGCGGTTGGCAGCGATGAGCATCCGATCGTTAGCATAGTCCGGCGACACGGCAAACGTGCTGAGGTCACCGCTGAGGCCGGTCGGGTTCCAGGTCGTGCCACCGTCGGTAGACTTGTAGAGCCCCTCGTTCCGCACAAGCGCGAAGAGCGTCCGGTCAGTGGCATAGGCCGGCGAAAAGGCCAACGTCACCACGTTGTGGGCTGCCAACCAGCCGCCTGCTTCGACGAAAGTCACGCCGCCGTCGGTGGAGACGTAAGTATCGAGGCCGCCCAGGACGTAAAGCGTCCGGTCGGTAGCAAAATCGGGGGAGACGGCCAGGACAGGGGCATTCGGAGGGCTACTCCAGGCCGGCGTCACCTCCTGCCAGGAGTTGCCCTCGTCGGTGGAACGGTAAACGTGGAAGCCGGTCGTCGGCAGGCCAGTGGCCGCGAAGAGGATCTCGTCGGTAGCATAGTCCGGCGAGATGGCCAGTGCGACGACCACCCAATCGGGAGGACTGGCGCGCCGCCAGGAATTGCTACTGTCGTCGGTACGGTAAACGCCGTGGCCGCGCAGCCCAGCAAAGAAGGTATGATCAGTGGCATAGTGGGGAGAAATCGCGAGCGCCGCCACACTGCCCCCGTACGGGCCAGCGACAGGCTGCCAGGTCAGGGCATCGGCGAGGCTACGATTGCTGGCGACCAGGCTGCAGAAGAGCACAAAACCAAACACCAGACACAGATTGCGCTTCACAGGCCAATCCTCCTTCTCCCGCCCTGGCGCAATCGAATCGCCGACAATCTGATCCCATCATATCACAACCGCCAGCGTTAGACAAGTAGGCAAAATGGAAAAGATGATGAAACAGACTATAATAGTCTGATGCTGCACGAGTCGAGGCCGCCAGGGTCCAGCGGTCCGGTTAGCGTGGAGCGGCTCGAGCGTGACCTGGTGACAGACGACAAGTCGCTGCTCTTGCATTGATCCACAATCTGTGTTATCATTATCCCATAGAATGGTATTATGATGGCACAAACACGAACGCTCGGTCCTGCCGAAACCCGCCTGCTCAACCGGCTGGCTGCTGAGGGGCACATCGTCTTCTCCACTACCCAGGCCCGCACGGCTCTGGGCAATGGGGGCCAGGATGTCAATAAGCTGCTGTATCACCTGACCCTCAAGCGCTGGCTATTGCGCCTGGAAAAGGGCAAGTACCTTATTCTGCCTCTGGAGGCAGGAATGGAAGGCCTCTACAGCGCACACGAGTTTGTGATTGCTGCCCACCTGGTACAACCCTACGCCATCGCCTATGCCTCAGCACTCACCTTCCACGCCTTTTCCGACCTGATACCCGACACTGTCTTTGTGGCCACCACTCGCCGCAAGACGAGGATCACTATCGAGGAATTGGGGCTACGTTTCCGGTTCATTACCCTTACACCCCACAAGTTCTTTGGCATCCAGACCGCAACCATCGAAGACCAGCCAGTACAGATCACCACCCCATCCAAGACGCTGGTGGATGGCCTCGACCATCCTGGGTTGTGCGGCGGCATCGTCGAACTGGCCAAAGGACTGAGCCGCTATGCGCAAACAGGGGCAGACTGGTCTCAACTGACCGCCGACGCCCAACGGCTGGGCAACCGCACTGTCTTCAAGCGTCTGGGTTACTTGGTCGAGGTTCTGAGGTTGGAGGCAGGAAAATGGATAGATAGCTGGCGAGCTGAGATTTCACCGGGTGAGACATTACTTGACCCACGCTACGGCCGTCGCGGTTCCTATCACACGCGCTGGAACCTGCGCCTGAACGTGACTGAAGAACAACTCCTCGAATGGCAGAGGCATTGATGATCACCCGCCGGGAACTCAGGCAGCAGGCCATGCGTCAGGGGATAGCCCTGGGCACGTTGGAGAAGGACTACATCCTGACTCTGATCCTGCGACACCTGTACGCTGAGGAAATCTGGCGCGAAGTATTGGTTCTCAAAGGCGGCACCGCTTTGCACAAACTCTATCTGGGTCGCCGACTCTCACTGGATCTGGATTTCACCGCTCAAGCGCCTGTCAGCCTGGAAGCGATTCGTCCGGCGTTGGAGATACTGGAAATCCAGGGACAGATTAAGGACGTCCGCGAGTACCACGATGCGTTGACTATTGACCGGTTAGGCTTCGTGGGGCCGTTACAGCACCCCAACTCCGTCAAAGTGGACATCAGTCTTCGGGAGCGAATACAACTTCCGCCTCATCAGATGGCGCTGACTGCCCCTTACGGCCCACCGTTCACAGTGACCTGTATGGCGCTGGAGGAAATTCTGGCCGAGAAGGTCCGCGCTGCGCTCATGCGCCGTGTGCCGCGCGACTACTTTGACCTGTGGCTGCTACTCCAACGGGAGGATATCACCTTCGCTGTGCTGCCCGACCTGATCCGGGCCAAGCTGGATACGGTAGGTCGCCCTTATGCACCCCAGGCACTCTGGGAAGAACCAGGTGTTCTACAGCGGGTGTGGACAGACGACCTGCGCCAGTTGGTACGCGATGTACCGCCGTTCGATGTCGCATTTCGTGAGCTACGTACCTTGTTCGAGGAACGAATGCCTGAGACACTATGATTGGGTAGACTGGATATACCTGCAGCAAGCTGCATAACTCCCCACTCTCCACCATCCAACCTCCAACTTCTAACTTCCAACTTCCAACCTCCAACTTCTAACTTCCAACTTCCAAAAATTGCAACCCTCCCGCCCCATCTGCGTATTAACCTACGACAAAGAAGGAGGTGAACGCACATGAAACTACTCATCCGTTGGGTCATCGTCAGCCTGGCGCTCTTCGTGGCGGCCTGGCTCGTGCCGGGCATCCGCGTCGAGGGCAACGCCTGGGTCGTCTTCGCGGTAATGGCGGTCATCCTGGGGCTGGTCAACGCGATCGTGCGCCCGCTGCTCAAGCTCCTGACTTGCCCGCTCATCCTGCTCACACTGGGCCTGTTCACGCTGGTCATCAACGCCATCACTCTACTGCTGGCCTCACAAATCGCCCAAAAATGGTTCAGCGTTGGCTTCTACGTGGATGGCTTCTGGCCTGCCTTCCTGGGTGCGCTCATCGTCAGCATCGTCACCGTCATCCTCTCGGCGCTGGTCAGGGAAGATGACAGGAAGTAGACAAGTAGCAGGTAGACAAGGGATTTGGGGAGGACATATAACCATGACTGAGAATCATAAGCTGCGACGGCAAAATGGGATCATTGCGGGCGTGTGCGGTGGGCTGGGCGCCTTTTACGGCATCAACCCCTTCTGGTTCCGCCTGCTCTTCTTGATCCTGCTGCTCCCGGGCGGCCTGCCGGGCTTCCTGCCCTACGTGCTGCTCTGGATCATCGTCCCTCGGAAATGACAAAAGTTACAGGCCCGCAACACTATTGTAACACACGTGAAACCCCAGAACGCCTGTTTTGAAGTACAATGAGGCCGTCTTAGCGGTGCCCGGGAACTGGCTGACCCCGCCCTGGTCAGATCCCGGGCACATCGCTTTTTATACCACTCGGTCGAAAGTTACATACCGGAAACACTGCTGTAACCTACGCGAAACCCCCCAAACGCCTGTTCTGAGGTACAATGAGACCGTATTTGGCAGTGCCCGGGAGCTGGCCGACCCCGCCCTGGTCAGTTCCCGGGCACGCCGCCTTTATATCCCCCTCCATTCCAACTTCCCTGCCTCCTGTATCCTGCCTTCTGCATCCTGCTTCTTGCCTCTTGCCTCTTGCCTCCTGCCCTCTCGTCTCCCGGTCTCCTTGTCCCCTTCCTTCCCTTCCCTCCCTTCCCTCCCTTCCTGCCCCTTGCATCTTGCCTCTTTCTCTGTTATCATTCCCCCCATGCTCGATCAAATCCACGGCACCGTCGAGCGTGTCACCTACTACAATGAGGAGACCGGCTACTCCGTCATCCGCCTCAGCGTCGCCGGCCGGCCCGACCTGGTGACCGTCGTCGGCAACCTGCCCGAGGTCAACCCCGGCGAGAGCCTGCGGCTGGAGGGTACCTGGACGACTCACTCGCAGTACGGCCGCCAGTTCAAGGCCGAGCGGTGCACACAGGTCCTCCCGGCCACCGTCGAGGGTATCAAGCGCTACCTGGGCTCGGGGCTGATCAAAGGCGTGGGGCCCGTCACCGCGGCGCGCATCGTCCAGCGCTTCGGCGCCGACACGCTGCGCGTGCTCGACGAGGAGCCCCGGCGGCTGCGGGAGGCGCTGGGCGTGGGGCCCAAGCGCGCCGCCTCCATCGCCAAGGCCTGGGAGGAACAGAAACACATCCGCGAGGTCATGCTGTTCCTCCAGAGCCACGGCGTCACCACCGGCCTGGCCGTGAAAATCTACAAGACCTACGGCGACGACGCGCTGCAGGTCGTGCAAGAGGACCCCTACCGGCTGGCCCGCGACATCTGGGGCGTGGGCTTCAAGACTGCCGACAAGATCGCCCGCGACCTGGGGCTACCCTCCGACGCGCCGTCGCGCGTGCAGGCCGGCGTGGCCCATGCGCTTAGCCAACTGGCCGACGAGGGCCACGTCTACGTGCCCGAACCTGACCTGACGGACGAGGCCGCCCAACTGCTGGACGTGCCTCCTGCACTGGTGACAGAAGCCATCGGTGCGCTGGACGCCGACGAGGTCGTGCGCCGCGAGACATTGGTCTATCCTACCCCCCTTTCATCCCCCCCACGAGGGGGGAAATCCACCCCCCTTCCGTCCCCCCCACGAGGGGGGAAATCCACCCCCCTTCCGTCCCCCCCACGAGGGGGGAAATCCACCCCCCTTCCCTCCCCCCTACGAGGGGGGAAATCCACCCCCCTTCCGTCCCCCCCACCGGGGGGGAAATCCACCCCCCTGCCGTCCCCCCCACCGGGGGGGAAAGAGGGGGGGCGCACGGTGCGCGAAGAGCAGGCCGTCTACCTGGCCCCCTTCTACTACGGCGAGGTCGGCGTCACCAACCGTATCCGGGCACTGGTCGAAGCCTCCACTACCCGCCTGCACTCCTTCCGCAGCATAGACTGGGACGCGCTGCTGGCGCAGGTCACCCGTGGCTCGGCCATCGAACTCTCGCCCGAACAGCGGGAGGCCGTGCGCGCCGCGCTCACCCACAAGGTGACGGTGCTCACCGGCGGCCCGGGCACCGGCAAGACCGTCAGCGTGCGCACCGTCATCGGCGCACTGGAGGCACTCCGCTGCCGCTACGCGCTGTGCGCCCCCACCGGCCGCGCCGCCAAGCGGCTGTCGGAGGCCACAGACCGCCCGGCCAAAACCGTCCACCGCTTGCTCGAATATTCGCCGCAGGAGGGCTTCCGCCGCAACGAGGAGAACCCGCTGCCGGCGGATTGCCTGATCGTGGACGAGGCCTCCATGCTCGACCTGCTGCTGGCCAACCACCTGCTCAAGGCAGTGGACCCGGCCGCGCACGTGCTGTTCGTCGGCGACGTGGACCAACTGCCCTCCGTGGGCGCGGGGGATTTCCTGCGCGACGTCATCGGCTCCGGCCGTGCCGCCGTGGTACGGCTGACGACCATCTTCCGCCAGGCCGCCGAGAGCGGCATCGTCGTCAACGCCCACCGCATCAACCAGGGCCAAATGCCCATCCTCAACCAGTTCGACGACTTTTATTTCTTCTCCAAGGAAGACCCCGACGAGGCCGCCGGCCTGCTAGTGGACGTCGTGCAGCAGCGCATCCCGGCCAAGTTCGGGCTGGACCCCGTGGACCAGGTGCAGGTGCTAGCGCCGATGTACCGGGGTGCGTGTGGGGTTGCCAGCCTCAACGCGCGCTTGCAGGAGACGCTCAACCCCGCTTCAGGGCACAAGCCCGAGCGACGACTGGGCGGGCGGCTGTTCCGCGTGGGCGACAAGGTGATGCAGGTGCGCAACAACTACGACCGCGACGTCTATAACGGCGACATCGGCCGGGTGATGGGGATAGACCAGGTAGAACAGATGCTGACGGTGATGATAGATGGCCGCCCGGTCGTCTACGACTGGGGCGAGACCGACGAACTGGTGCACGCCTTTGCCGTGTCGGTCCACAAGAGCCAGGGCGCGGAGTACCCGGCCGTCGTCATACCGCTACTGACGCAGCACTACATGATGCTGCAGCGCAACCTGCTCTATACGGCCGTCACGCGGGCCAAGCGGTTGGTCGTGCTGGTGGGCACGCGGCGGGCGATTGGCATCGCCGTACACAACGCCAAAGTGCGAGAGCGGCACTCAGGACTGGGCGTGCGACTACGGGAATAGCCCAAATAAGACTTCCAAAGTCCAGCCCTCAAGGGACCCGCTCGGTCCGGCCTGTCCGCCGGTCATGTACAAAAACATCCATGAATCCATTGCTGTCGTCCGCCACCAGGTTGCTGGCCGACGACCAGAACACTACCCAGCGCCCATCCGCCGAGACACCGGACGCTCCGCCAGCTTCGTTGGCCTGAGTGCTATCAGTGGCCACGCTCACCCGCTCCGTCGTCCCCATCTGCAGGTCACGTACGAAGACGTCGGGGCAGTTGGGGCTGCCACTAGAATAGGGGCACTCGTTCGTGTCGCCCGCCACCAGATTGGCGGCAGATGACCAGAACACTACCCAGCGCCCATCTGCGGAAATACTGGGCGCACCGCTTTCATCGTCACTCTGCGTGCCGTCGCTGGCCACACTCACCCGTGCCGTCGCGCCTGTCTGCAGGTCGTGCACGAAAACGTCATAACAGTTATGCGGCCCCCTGATCGGGTCATCACACTCATTCGTGTCGCCCGCTGCCAGGTTGCTGGCGCTGGACGTAAAGGCCACCCACCGCCCATCCGCCGAGATACTCAGGCCAGCGCTCCACCCCTCCTGGTGCGACATGATTCCACTTTCACCGTCGCCCTGCGCGCCATCACTGGCCGTACTCACCAGCCTGGTCTCACCCGTCTGCCGATCGCGCACAAAAACGTCCGGCTGCGCGTTGGTGTCGCCTGCTACCAGGTTGCTGGCCCAGGAGACGAACGCCACCCGGCGCCCGTCCGCCGAGATGGCAGGCTCCACACTGTTCCCGTTGCCCTGCGTGCCGTCGCCCGCCACGCTCACCAGTTCCGTGATGCCCGTCTGCCGGTCGTGCACGAATACGTCTGACACTCCATTCGTGTCGCTCGCTACCAGGTTGCTGGCCCAGGAATAGAACGCCACCCAGCGCCCGTCTGCCGAGATGCCGAGACTGTCACTTCCGCCCCCCAGGCCACTCCAGCCTCCGGCCACGATCCGCTCCGTCGTGCCCGTTTGCCGGTCATGCACGAAGACGTCGGCGCAATTATACGTATAGTCGCCCTCGCCGCACTCTTCCGTATCGCCCGCCACCAGGTTGCTGGCGAAGGACCAGAACGCCACCCAGCGCCCATCCGCCGAGATCGCGGGTGAGAAACTCTCACCGTCGCCCTGCGTGCCATCGCTGGCCACGCTCACTCGCTCCGTCGTGCCTGTCTGCCGGTCGTGTACGAAAATGTCCGACACCCTATTCGTGTCGCCCTCTGCCAGGTTCCTGGCCTCAGACTGGAACACTACCCATCGTCCATCGGCCGAGATGCCCGGGTTGTAACTGTGACCGCTGCCCTGCACGCCAGGCTCTGCCGTCGGCACCAGCATCATCGTTGGGGCTGGCGACTGCGCAGCCCCTGCTGACGTTGACGGGATGGCTGCTTCTGTCAGTACGGCTGTCGTCGTCGGCGTAGACAAAGAGGGTAACGGCTCACCGGGCGTTGACACAGGACCACACCCGGCGAGGACAAGACCAATGCTCAGGATACTAAACGCTCGTTGTCGTCTTCCCATTTGTGCTAAAATACGAGTGCTGCGACCACTGTCCCATCCTTGAGCTTCAAACCGACGATTTGCACACCGTCACCGGACCTTAGATCAAGCTGCGCTTCCACAAAGGGAACCTCATTCCCCTCCTCGGAGACTGCTAGTGTCTCCGAGGTTATGTGAATCAGAAACGACTCGCCTGTATGAACTTCTCTTAACTGCACATCTAACCCCTCCGCAGTCTTCTTCACGTCGAGAACGGCACCACGCAGGCTGATAACACCGGTCCGTATATGATCTTTTCAACAGGAATACGTGGGTCGGACAGTGGCGCTTGTGACTCGTCTACCGTATAAGGAAACTGCCAGCGAGGATACCAGCCAGTGGCCAGGTACACCGGCTCCTCGTCCCGCCCTTGCCACAGATAAATTGCCGACTTAAACTCCCCGCCTTCTTTCCATCGCCACGTAAAGATGACCGTTACCTCGTCCGGCCCCACTTCCCAATCAATCACCTCACCACGGGGAAGCCCGGTCGCCGCCAGCCGCTCTTCAAACCCACCCGCTGCCCACCAGGGCAGGCCGCCTGCTCCCGCTGCCTGGAACTCCTCTCCCTCGTCCACGTAGAAGAAGCGGTACTCCACGCGCTCCGGCCAGGCAGGCCCCTCATACTCCTCTTTCTCCCACTCCAACACGCGGACCATGAGCCGTCCGTCCGGGAGCCAGCGCACCGGGAAGTAACTCTGCTGTTTCGTCCCCTCCAATATCACCACCGGCGCTTCGTCCGCGACCCGCCATAAGGCCAGGCTGACCGGGTATATGATTTCCTCCTGGACTCCTTCTTGCCTGAGCCCTTCCTTCGCAAACTCGACCTTCGGGAAGATCAGTCCTTCTCCCCCCGGCAGCCAGAGATGCTTGCAGTACGACACCGGTCCCAACTCCGCAACCTTCGTCCCCACCCGGCTATCTCGAACCTCGACGGAACCCCACGAGCGTCCCCCTACCAGGTACACCGGCAGGAGTTGGCGAGGAAAAGCCTGGGGGCACAAAGCAGGGATATCCCCTTTGGACAACGAGTTGGAGTAGGTGGTCAGCGTGACCACCTGATGGGTAGAGACGTCAAACAGGCGCAGGGCCAACGGAGATCGGTCTCTTTCAGGGTTCATTTTGTACAGACAAACCAGAGAACGGCTGTCCTGAGACCAGGTAAGTCCAGGGGTCACTGTGCCGGGGCGGGTCAATGGGATGAGACAGGAACTCTCCAGAGAGACGAGCGCCAGTTGGCCCCCCGTCGAGCCTCCCATATTCGCGATGAAAGCAAGCCAGCGGCCATCGGGCGACCAGGCGGAATCCGTGACTTTCCCCCGCTCTGTCACAGAGATGGATCGGGAGGTGTCAGGAGAGACGAGGGCCAGATGACCTTCAGGCGTGCGGAAGGCAATCCATCCCCCAGGAGGGGGCGTGAGATCGGGAAAGGTGAAAGGGACAAGCGAGGGGGTGGGTGTTACAGTCGGAGCGAGGGCTTGCTTGAGTTCATCGGCCGACTCTTCGCGAAGGGGAGAAGTAACAGCCGTAGAAGAAAGAGTAACGGAAATTGCCAATGATGGCGTGATTAGCGGAGAATTCAAAGTGGAAACAGGGGCTTGCCCCGTGGGAACACATGCACTCAGGACAAGCAAAAATAGCCCCAAACTTGCCCGGGCATACCGCCTCGTGTCCCCTGTAATCATCGGAAGAAAACCAGCACGCATCATCAGTTTGCCGCCAGCGGTCCGTCACTCAAAGCCAGCACGTCCCCTGGGGTGTTGGCCGCCAAGCCTCGGCGCTCGACCCTATGGTATATGATCACCACCAGTACCAATGGTATCAACAACTGAGCAGCCCCTACGCCTCGCGTCAGCCACATGAGTAACGAATACTCCCCAGAGGTGCCCTGCAAGACGGCGCCTGCAAGAACTTCAGTGCCGGCCAGAGCGACGAACGGTGGTACGATCAGCGCCCAGATCCGCCCGGATGTT
>Ga0172363_10005498_pt1 | contig 10242 bp, 12 predicted proteins | sample LakKivs2_kivu2a2_FD_114541 | JGI IMG/M metagenome (GOLD analysis project Ga0172363, IMG submission 114541) | Sediment microbial communities from Lake Kivu, Rwanda - Sediment s2_kivu2a2 | ecosystem: Environmental > Aquatic > Freshwater > Lake > Sediment | place: Rwanda: Western Province, Lake... | reverse complement strand
TCAAGGATAGTCCCTTTCAGAGGTCGGAGCAGGGCAAACGCCATCACCGCCCCAGGGATGGCGGCGGAGACGGTCATGCCGGCGTATAATCCGAAATACGCGTTTGCTGCTCCTAACACGATCGACAGTATGGCTCCGATGAGGACAGCTTTTAGAGTAAGTTCCGGTATTGTTCTTTTCGCCGGGATGAACGAGTCGAAGTTTTCTCTGTAGGTCATTGGATAAGTGAATTTAATATTCTACTGTATATATATAATATTCGTAATGCAGGGAGAAGGAGACCTTCGAGCGCAGTGCGTGTGACGCCTGGCGTTCTCATCATTCATGTTGAAAAAATGAAAGAACATGATGGGAAAATGAGTCATATCTCTTTCCGCGGTTCGTCAGAAGAGAAGGACATATCACCTTTTCAATAGAGAGGGTATGATTGTAGAGAAGATGCGAGTAAGCAAAAGACGGGGTCTTGTCTGTTCTTCATTCGTCCAATATTCCCCTAAGAACCTTTATATCGTAATTTGTCCTTAAAACTCTAAGGAGATCTTATGAAGAAGAGCCTACTCTATGGTATAATAATAAATGTGTTGCTCACCGGTCAGGGGCTGGTCATGGCTTTTTCCGTCCCTACGATGGATGCACAATCAGTGGAAAATACCCTTGTTTTCTCTGTCTCGTTTCCTGCGTTTGACCATGAATGGATTATATCCACCCCACGCGGATCCTCCATCAGGATACCGGGGTATGATCATCTCACTACCCCTGGGTGCCCTGCATTACCAGCCCAGCTTCTCTTGGTGGTGTTACCGCCGCAGGCGTCGTTTGTTTCTTTGGATGCCGTCATCCGCGGGCAAGAAAAATTATCTGGTGTCTGTGATGTTCCTCCTGCGTCTCCGCCGGTCCCGTTTGATGGTAGTTGCTGTTCCTATGATGCAATGGACGTATGTCCTGATGAGTCCTCCTTGATGTTTCCTGCTGAACAGGTCCAGGTGCAAGGGAGCGGTATGTTTCAGCAGTATCCCTATGTATCTCTTGTGGTCTGTCCCTTCCAGTTCTCCCCCATCTCCGGGGAGCTGTGGTATTCTCCCATGGTGGACATCACGGTGCGGTATCAGCCTGGTGCGCCAAAGGGCACCTCTGTTCCGGTGAGCACCAAGGCGTCACAGACTGCTGCCTCCCTATTTCTGAACTATGATCAGGTCAGCGCGTGTTACCCGGTCAGACCCCCCTCTCCAGTATCTCGTAATGAGACGGTGGATTATCTGATCATCACCACCGACGAGCTGATAGATGCGATCACCGCCTCCAATTTTTTGCTCTGGAAGCATGTAGTTGGGTACTCGCCCCAGGTTCTTTCGGTGACTGACCCGTCCATCGCAGACCAACCGGGGGATGATCTTGCGGAAAAAATCCGTTCCTATCTACGAGAATCCTATGATGCGCTTGGTCTGCAATATGTGCTGTTTGTGGGGGACTCGCAGGATGTGCCGATGCGGTATTGCTATCCGAACCCTGCGAATCATCAGAACACCGCGGGAACCGTTGGTGGGACTGGTGGTGAGGTCCCAACGGATACGTATTATGCAGATCTCTCCAGTGCTGATGAGGTCTCCTGGGATGCGGATGCGGATGGGTTCTACGGGGAATACGGGCAGGACCATCCTGATTTCTCCGCGGAGGTCTCCGTGGGGAGGATCCCGATCAGTGATCCTTCGAGGGTCACGTATGCGTTGAATAAGATTGTTTCCTTTGAACAGGACACCGGGGCGTGGAAGCATCATGCGCTTGCACCCGGGGCGTTCTTCTATTTCAGTAATGAGACCGCGCCGAACACCGGGCCGATGGATGGCGCGCGAACAGGTGCGGTCATCGCTGATGATTTCATGGGGAACTGGACCGTCAGCAGGTACACCGAGCAGGACGGCCTGGAGACCTCGTTGTATCCTGGTGCAGCGTTGACTGAGGCGGCATGGACACAGGAATGGAAAACCAATCAATATGCGATCGTGAACTGGGCCGCCCATGGATGGTCGAACCTCATCGCTCGGAAGGTCTGGTCCTCTGATGATGGTGACCATATCCCGGAGGCAAACGAGATGAGCTGGCCGACGATGCTGAGAACCACTTCAGATCTGGATGATGACTATCCCTCGATTGTGACTGCGATCTCCTGCTACGTTGGGTACCCCGAGCAGAACTCCTATGGGAACCTGGGGATTGATCTGCTGACCTTACCTGGGTTTGGGGCAGCGGTCGGTGTCATCAGCTCAGCCCGGACGCCGTATGGAAACCTGGATTGGCCCACTGACCTTGGAGGCTCGGATTCCATCATCTATGAGTTCAACAATAACCTGATTAACCGGTCGATGAGCATTGGGGATGCCTTGTTTACATCAAAGTTCTTCTGCACGACACAGTATGGGTGGAACTCGTACGAGGAGTACATCGATCTCTACACGTTCAACCTCTATGGGGATCCCTCAATGAGTCTTGAGGGGAAAGAGGGGAACATCCCCTTCGTCAGCATCACACGACCAGAGAACGGGGTGTACCTGTTCAACCGGATGGTCCTGGCATGGGATAAACCGTTGATTATCGGAGCGGTTGATGTGGAGGTGACCGCCTCGGATTTGGAATCAGGAATCGCGTATGTGCAGTTCCTAATCGATGGAGAGGTATTCGGCAATGTCTCGGCTGAACCATACACCTGGCGGTGGACGCAGCGAAGCTTCGGGAAACACACGCTGTCGGTCCGTGCGTATAATGCCACAGGGTCCTTTGCGGTTGATGAGTTACTTGTGAAGAAGTTTTTCTAAAAAACGACCTCGGCGTCCACCTTCGTCCTATGGGAGAACTGTAGAAACCCACCTTGTTTTTGTACAAAATATCAGGATAAACGTTTAAATAATATCGGCGTCATAAATGTAATAGGTTATCATATGGGACGGAAAGAACTGATACTTCTGATGTGTTGCTTTCTCCTGAGTAGTGGATCTGTTCTTGGGGGTAATGTGGGGTGTTCTGATTCTGCAGCGTTTGTAATCATCACCCCAGATTCGTTTGTAGAGGAGCTTGCGAGCTTGCAGGCTCATAAAGCAAGCCATGGGATTCCAACCATGATCGTCACCCTTGATGAGATTAGTTCGGGTGTGTATTTCCCACCGATTGGGAGGGATGCGGCGGAGCAGGTCAAATATTTTATCAAAAACGCGAAGGAAACCTGGGGGGCAACCGCGTTCATGCTTGTGGGTGGCAAAGACCTCATGCCTGCGAGAATCACCCGGACCTGTTTTGGGAATGACACAGTAATCATCTACGTCGATTATTTCAGTGACCTCTACTACGCGGACCTGTATTTTTCAAATGGGAGTTTCTGCAGTTGGGACTCAAACAACGATGGTGTGTATGCCGATAAGAATCGGTCAGGTTTTATCGATGATGTCGATCTCTTCCCTGATGTCTGTGTCGGGAGGATTCTTACGAATACCGATGCTGAGGTTCAAACCATTGTTGAGAAGATCATCACCTATGAAAACAACACCGCAGGTCAACCATGGTTCAACACGCTCATCGTCTGCGGTGCGGATGATGCCCGGTCGCTTCTGATTGAGGCAGCGCTTCCTTTTCTCCTCGGACGGGTCGGTGTCCCGGTGTTCGAAGGAGAATACCTGGGGAATCATGCAGCGCGGATCCTTTCTGGGTTTTCTGCGAAGAAAATCTACGGCAGCGGACTGATCAACCCGTTGACGAAAGCTCTGACGATTGCAAATATCAACGATGCGATCAACGACGGAGCCGGTTTTCTCATGTTCAATGGTCATGGGTCTGCTGAGTGTGCGATCTTAACGAATTTCCCTTTCATGAAAAATGTCTGGTTGCCTGCTCCTCATCGGTACAACTGTTCCGATGTCGATGCACTCACCAATGGACATAAACTTCCTGTCGCGTTATTCGGTGGCTGTAACTGCGGGGATTTCAATGCCTCAGACTGCCCTATCGCATGGAAGTTTATTGCTCATGAGAACGGTGGTGCTGTCGCGAGTATCGCGTGTACTGCTGGAGCGACCATGGTGCTGGGGAGTTTATGTGTAAAATCCTTACATGGTCATATGCTCATGGGAATTTTTTCTGCCTACGCGGAGGGGACCGATTGTGTTGGTGACCTGTGGTGTGAGTCGATTCGCAATTACCTGAATGATGCTGATGCGATGGCGCTGGGTGATGCGTTTAGCCTGTTTAACTGGCGTGATATCCTTGCAAACCATTATGTGCTCGAGCAATGGACGCTGTTTGGTGACCCGACACTGAAAATTGGTGGATATCCAGAAACGTGACGTCAATGAGTTTTCAACCTTTTCAATACTACAGTTGTTTTTTTAGAATATTTCCTATAGGAGAATAGTTTTTAAAAAAAATAATAACGGGGGAAAGCAAGTGGAGAAGAAACCCCTGATTGTTGGAAGTATCTGTGCGGTGGTTGTTTTTGTTTTGGGTTCGTTGAGTCGTATGACTGAGTCGCAGTCGGTTCCTCTCTTATCTTTTTATTTCAGAGATTTTTTCAATTTTATCTGAGTTGCAATAGGGGCAGAACTCTATCGTTACTTTCTCATCGATTTTTCCTGAGATCTCTCGTAATTTTGGGTTGGTGATAAAATTCCTATTGCAACTTTTACAATGCCACGTCATGTGGTTACCTCCCTTCCATTCTCATTTTCTAATCATTTCTCATTTATAAGAAGGTATTGTTTCAGGGGATTCATCGATGATCGAGAATGTAATTGTAAGGATATGTTTATATGAAAGAAAGAATTCTGAAAACAACAGAGTGGAGGAATTGGTTGCCAGAAAGATTCTTGTGGTGAATGGTTTTTTTGCTGTCTTTTTCGAAAACTATTTAGCAGCCCAGGCTATCAATTTTTCTTGTGAGGTTGCCTCGTGGGATTGACGACACAACTTAAGGGACAAAAAGACCAGCGTTCCCCTTGGCGATCTGCTCTGCTGCTTGTGTTGCTTGTTTCTATCATGGTGGTGTGTTATGTGCTGCCGACACCGGCGGGGTTGACGCATCAAGGGCAGGTGATGCTTGGTATCATGATCGTCGGGGCGATCCTCTGGATCACGGAGCTCATCCCGCTTGCGGCGACCGGGATTCTGGTTATCATCATTCAGCCGCTGCTTGGCACCCTTCCCGCGGAGGAGGTGTTCAGCGCTTTTGGTAACCAGGCGGTGTTTTTCCTCATCGGGGCGTTCATTCTTGCTGCGGCGATCGAGAAATACGGGCTGCATCGTCGTCTTGCTCTCCGGCTGCTTGGGTTTTTTGTACAAAAACCCCGGTTGCTTAGTTTTGGGATTATGGCCTCATGTACACTGCTGTGTTTCATCATGCCGGAGCATGGGGTCGCTGCGTTGTTCTTGCCGATCGTGACGTCGATTCTGCTGGTGATGAAGGTGCCGCCTCGGCAGAGTAACTTTGGCAAGGTGTGTCTGTTGTCGGTGGCGTATGGATGTTCCATCGGGAGCCTGGGGACCCTGGTGGGTGGTGCGCGTAATCCGCTGACGATTACGTTGCTTTCGACGCTGGATCCACCGATCACGGTGACGTTTCTGGATTGGATGGTGTATGCCATGCCGGTGGTGTTCATCGCGTTTCCCTTGGTCTGGGTGATTCTGAATCTGTCGTTTCCCATTGAGGTGACGTCGATTGAATCTGTGAAACAGGAGATCAAGATGCAGCGGACGCAGATTGGGAAATTGACTGGTTCGCAGCTGACGGTCATCGGGATTGTTGGGTTGACGGTGTTTTTGTGGGTGTTTGTGTCGTATCCGATTTATTTTGGTCTTGCGGTGATTGCGTTGACCGGGAGTCTGTTGTTGTTCTTCACCAGGAAGATCTCCTGGCGGGATGTGGAGGTGCGTGTCCCCTGGGGTATTATCCTGTTGTATGGTGGTGCGATCACGTTAGGGGTAGGGATGCAGAAGACCGGGGCGGGTGCGTGGATCGCGTATCGGATCTTTGAGTCTGCGGGGAACCATACCTTGTTAGTCATCCTGGTGTTGATTGTGCTGACGATTCTGCTCACCGAGGTTATGTCGAATGTTGCTGCTGTCGCGATTCTGCTGCCGATTGGGTTTAGTGTCGCAGCGGAGGTGCCTGGGGTCAGCCCCTTGCTTGCTGCGATGTTGATTGCGTTGTCTGGGGGTCTGGCGTTTATGCTGGTGATCTCCACCCCCGGGAATGCGATCGCGTACAGCTCTGGGTATATTTCTACAAAGGATCTGCTGCGGGCTGGGGTTCTAGCGAACATCTGCTGTATCGGTGTGATTTTTGTTGTCGCGGTGGTGTATTGGATAGGGGTGCTTGGGTTATGAGCGTTCAGAGGTTGTTGAGGAGGAAGGAGTGATGTTTCAGAAGATTTTGGTGCCGATTTCATCGGAGTTTTTCTCCCCAGCGGTGTTTCAGCTCAGTGCGTTGCTGACGCAGCCGACGGGTGGGTCAGTGACGTCGGTGTATGTGTATGAGGAGCGGTTGTATGATGAGCTGGAGCGTCTTTCTGATACGTATCTGTCTCATTATGAGAAGGAGGAGGCGGAGCGGGGCAGACGGATTGATCATTTCCGTCATGCGGAGCAGATCGTCTTTGAGGATGCCAAGGCGTTCTTTAAGAAACGGGATATCCTGTTTGAAAGCAGGTTCCGGGAGGGGATGCTGGTCGATGTCATCAACGAGGAGGTCACGTTGCATCAGTTTGATTTGGTTCTGATGGGTTTTGAGAAGGATTCTGGGTTTGATTTTCGGTTGCTTTCTGAGGTGTCGGTGCCGTTGTGGCTCGAGGCGGGGAAGGGGAACAGGTCTATTCTTGCGGTCTGTTCGAACCTGGCACCGAACCTCAAGGTCCCGGAGGTGAGCATCCGGTTGGCGGGGTTGCTTGGCTGGGAGCTTCATATGGTCTATATTATCGATACAGAGGATGCGGTGGCTGTGGATGAAGCTGGGCTGCGTGGGAAGCAGCAGTCATCTGCGGAGCTGCGCAGGAACGCTGATGCGTTCATTTCAAAGATGCGGCAGAAGGGTGTGGAGGTGCAGCTGGTGACGGGTGCGTTTGAAAAAGAAATACGAAAGGCTGCGGAGCGGATAGACGCAGGAGTCATCATCATCGGTCGGGAGAAGAAGCAGAAAGGCTTATGGGGGCTGCCGGTGAAGGATAGTAAGAAGAAGGTGCTGCAGCATTGTAAATGTTCTTTGTTGTTCCTCAATTAGATTGAACAGGACTCTTGGTTCCCTGTTTGTTTTTTTTTTATTTTTTATTTGCAAATGCAACAGAAATCGTTTTTTTTCATCTGAGTGTGACAGAGAACTTAACAGGAGGATTTTTTCCGGTGTCTCCTTGATTTGGGTTCTTTCTTCATCGCGAGGTACTGCTCTTTGGTCATCGAAGCGGTGCGCAGAGCGGAGTTGATGATGACGTTCTGCTGCGCCGACCAGTCCTGGTCGCTATGGGTCCGGACGAACTCTGCCCATTGGTCGATGAAACGGAACCGTTCTTTTTGGTTTTCCTTAGTGAACGTCACGGAGCATCTCCTTGTAGTGTTGAAGCAGTTTTTTATCTAAATACCCTTCTGCTACTTTTTGGATGTGGCGGGCGTCTTCCCTGTCTTTTGGTGATCTGAGCACTTGTTCTTTGAATGCGATTTGCAGCTCGAGATTCGAGATGTGGAGAGTCCCTTGTGGGAGTATGGCGGTGATTGTCTTTTGTAATGCAAGCTCATGGATACGGTTTTTTGCCGATTTCAGCTCGATGTTCGGGATCATGGTTTTTTGTTTTGCGAATCTGACCGCGAGGCCTTCGGTGAGACAGTCAAAGATGTCGCTGTCTTTTTCTTCGTTGAGACAAGAGAAGTTTTTTTCTTTGAGGTCGTGAACCAATTTTTTTAGTGTAGGGAACGGGATCTTTGGGATGATGATGTCGATATCCTCACTTGCACGCGCTCTTCCTAGAAGAATGGAGACATATCCACTGACAATCACATAGGGGGTGTGTTTTTCAAGGATGGTGGTAAACTCGAGTGCTAATCGGTCGAGATCAGAGGGTTCTCTGTTGATTTCTAGTGTTGTTGCGTCGATGAATCTCATTGGTTCTCTCTGGTACGAATGATGTTCTACTATATCATTTTTTATCGTGGTTTTTGTTATACAATCGTATTATTTACTATAAAAGGAAGGATGTGGCATGACCTCAGAAGAAACAGATCCCTGGTTCGAAGTTCTGTTCGATTATAACAGTGCCTTCTGGATATTCTTGTGCTTTTCGAAAAACAGTAGCAACATTATCGCTCCTGTAGAGTATTTTTTTCTTCTTATTGAGCACGACCCAACTGCCGTTCTGTTTTTTCATTTCATTCTTTTTCATGGTTGTCCTCCTTTGATTCTGGTATATATGAGGATCATTTTTCTTGTAAACGAGTTTTTAATCAACGTGGAAAAGAGCACGTTGGAGTAAATAACGATATTCAACCCAAGAATCTCTTGGTTGCTGATGTTTTAATCTTTTTGTTGAATGCTGCAACGTCTTCTTCTGTCAGTTTGCTTTTCGATGCGAGCTTCTCTGCGAGTTGAAGGAGCTCGAGTTTCTCAATGATTGCTTTTCGTGCGATTTCACTCCATTTTACCTCGGAGAAATGTTTCATCTGCTTATGAATCTCATTTGGGATTGAAAGGGTGATATTTGCCATAGGTCTCACTACACTTAATTATGTGTTCTCACATATTTAATTGTTCAGGTCTGATACGTATGAAAGTCTGGAAGATGGTAAGGAGCTTAAAACGATGACTTCTTCTGCTTCTGGTGAGAGGATGACACGTACTTTTTTTCATAGTTCGAGTCCACTGGAGATTGCTTTCCTGAGACGCGGATTTGTGTTGTGTATCCAGGTGATTCCTTTGAGGCTGACTGCGATTTTGTTACTTTCCTCAAGGTAGGCTAGAATAGTCATGAGGGTGGTGTGGTTGATCTGTTTTGGAAGGATTTTCTTGAGTCGTGCGATCGTGATGATGCTTTCGTTCATAGTTTGGAGGGTGTGTTCTACCATCAGGACGGTGTTGAGGGTGGGGGAATGGTCGAGTCGATATCCTTGGATAGTTTTTGACATAGTTATAACCAATTGTTATTAGTTAATAACTATATGATATGAACTCATATTTATAATTTCTCAAGACTACGTAAATTTACATAACGTATTTATCCGTAATAATTCATTGAACGAAAGTACACAAAAATATTTCAGCCGGTATTCTCTGTTTAACCAAAAAACGCCTAAATTGGTTCATTTTATTTAACCAATCAATCAAGTTTGCTTAGGACAAATTTTCTTTCTTTTGGCGGTAGTCCCATACGAAAATGGATATCGAATTCTTTGAAGAGCGGGTCACGTCCTATTGCAGGGATGAAGGGATATCCACGGATTTGTGTGACTTGTATCGGTAGTTCCTTTTGATATTCGTTTTTAGCCCCCATACCGATTCGAATCTTGATTCGTTCTGTAAAGGTGGATGTATCCCCTGTTACACCTTGGATGGTGTCATCCGGCTCTCGCTGTGTATGAATCCCAAGGCTTGCTGCGACATCCTGGGAAATCAATGAGAAATCAGCACCAGAGTCTAGCAGCATGGTGAATTCAATAGGGTCATTGTCTTTGTATTGAAGTTCCACCGGGATGATGGGACGTAACACGTGTGTCTTTTTCACGGTATACTCTGTAAAATTATATGAGAGGTGATACTGATGTTTGACCATTACCTGTCCCCTGATTTTAGAGAGAAAGATAATTTTCCGTGGGGACTTTGATTAAGAACGGGGTTTCGTTGGTTTTCTTTTTGACTTCTTTGACAACGTCATCGGCGTATAGGCCGCTCCCAACGATCTTTTTGTTGATGACCGCAATCCATTTTCCTTTGAACTTTTTCAGGTTCTGGTTATGGACCCATTCGTATTCTTCGTTGATGTTTCTCATATTCTTCCTTCCAGACATGTCTGTTCATCATCTCCCCGATATAAAAGTTTTTCTCAAATTATTTCATAAAATATAAATAATGATAAATAATTCGTTTTCTTAGGTCTATTAGGAAAGTCTGGGAGAAAAAACTATGAATATTCGTGAGATGCCATGGTTTGAGAGACTTGGGGCTTGATTCAGCATGTTGGGCCCTGAGGCGGTTCTAATTAAATTCACCAAGTCTCGACATCAGATGGG
>Ga0172363_10005496_pt1 | contig 10247 bp, 13 predicted proteins | sample LakKivs2_kivu2a2_FD_114541 | JGI IMG/M metagenome (GOLD analysis project Ga0172363, IMG submission 114541) | Sediment microbial communities from Lake Kivu, Rwanda - Sediment s2_kivu2a2 | ecosystem: Environmental > Aquatic > Freshwater > Lake > Sediment | place: Rwanda: Western Province, Lake... | reverse complement strand
GTCACCCGGCCCGTTGCCACCTGCTCGGGATCGTAGATCGTGCGCGTCGCCTCGGTTACGAGGTCTCCCCGCTTGCGCCAGATAAGCAGTTGGTAGTCAAACTGCTTGTTGGCCGCGGCCGTCCCGCCGAACGAGATGCGCACCCCCTTTGCCGATCTGCCCCGAAGGTCCAGAAAGCCTTCCGCCTTCGTCGGCAGCGAGGTCGCGCAGTTCTTTGCGGCGATGTTGGTCGTCGCCGTCGCGCCGTCCAGCATCTTGATCATTTCACTCGCCATCTCGTGTCTCCTTGTCGCCGCCGCGGTAGGGGGGGCGGTATTGGTGGCAGTGCTCCACTTCCTGGGCCATCCTCTCGGTGGTGCGGTTGAGGTCGTCGAGGCTCTTGGCCACCTTGCTCATGTGGTTGCCCAGGAAGTTCATGAATTTAAGCACGATGAACATGTTGGCGGCGATGGCCGCCCCGGCCAGGCCGAACTGCGTGAGGTAATCCCAGAAACTCGGATCGGGAGGCATCGGTCTGCTCCTCATGAGTTGGGGGCCGGGCCGGGCCGGAAGATGACGGGAAGACGGGAAGACGGGAGGACGGGAAGACAGGAGGACGGGAAGCTCGTCCCGTCGTCCCGTCCTCCCCTCGTCCCGTCATCCGGCCGCCGGCCCCCGGGGGTTGTTTACCAGAGCTGCGCGCCCCTCCACCAGCCGACGTCCATGATCTTCTCTTCCGCCACGCTCGCCTTGAGCGCCCAGAAGGGAGCCATGGCCACGCCGTCGGGGAAGCCCGCCGCTTCGCAGTCGGCGGTGCCGACGTTCACGCCGTCCACCCAGTAGGTGACGGTCTTGTCGCCGTCGAAGGTGATGCCCAGCCGCCGCCAGCCGGTGGTGGTGGAGGCGGCGAGGGTGGCGCAGTTGTCGTTGGGCTCCACCAGCGTCGCGCTCGCCGTCTGGTAGATCGCGTCCAGCTCCGTCGGGGTGGCCACGAGCGTGCGGAAGCCGATCAGGTCCTCGTCCGAGGCGATGGCCCCGGTGTCGTCGGTCATGAAGTCCGCCGCGGCGGCGGCCTGATCGCAGATGCCGACGAAGTAGCTCACCTGGTCGACATCCTGCACGCGCACGATGGTCTCGAACCACGCCTTGCCTCTCCCCTTGTCGATGCAGAAGAGGTTCGACGTGCCATTGCACGCCTGGATCGACCCTTCGTCGTTGTCGGCGTCGGCCCCGGCGATCTGCAGGGCGCCGATCAGCCCGCGATAGGCGGCGGCATTGAGCTGCGTTTCGGTCAAGACCAGCCCGGCGATCGTCACGCCCGTGTCCTGATAGGTCAGGTAGCCGTTGGCCGCCGTGGCCGATGAGTAGCTGTGCGTGCGGTCGTTCCAGTTTTCCATCCGGTACCAGCCCAGGGAGGGATCCGCCAGCAGGGCCGCAACCGGGCAGTCGCCCCACACGGAGGGGCTGGGTGCGAGGGGAGCCCCGCCAGGGGTCGCCCCGGGACCATGGATAATCATGCGTTCAAGCTCCTTTCCATCACGTCATCGGCTCGACGTCGAGCCGCCCGCCGCAGTACCGGCGGTTGGTGATGATGAACTGGTACTGCAGGTCCTCGAAGTTCGTGAACACGTCGTGCGTCTGGACGTCGTTCATGGGGCCGGTGGGCCGGAAGTAGTCGCCCTCCATGATCGCCACGTTGAAGTAGGCGTGATTGAGGAGCAGGAAGGTGTGGCTCACGTTCCCGTCCGCGTTGACCCAGGAGTCCAGCTCCTCGGTCCACTGCACGGGCGTGCCCTTCACCACCGTCTGCCCCGACCACCGGCCCAGGTCGGCGCCCAGGTTGTCGTTGTTCTTGCCGACGTAGCGCTCGAAGGCCAGCAAGAGCTTCTTCGTCGTGTGGGCCTTGTACTGGTCGAACTCCTGGCTCGCCCACTCCGTCGCGTTCTTCGGCACCTCGAAGTGCAGGTCCATGTGCATCGAGATCATGCGCTCGACGTCCTCCGCGTCGAAGTCGTCGAGGATGTTGTCGTGCTTCCACCGCCCGCCCCACGAACGCCACAGCTTGTACTTCTCCGCAGAGGCGTCGATCCCCAGGCACGTCGACGTCGTCGACGAGCCGTCGTCGTAGGTGATGCTGTGGCAGTTGTGGCCCCCGGCTTCCTTCGTCGTGTCGGCCGCGTCGGTCGTCGAGATCTTCGGGAGGTAGTAGGGGATGCCGTTGGGGTTGAGGTCGTCGGTGGAGTCGGTCGGGGCCCGGAAGCCCCGCTTCTCCAGCGTGTTCGCGATGTGGGCCTGCATGGTGGCCCGCCGCACGCTCTGGATGTTCACGAGCTGCGCCTCGCCCCGGCAGGCGAGCACCTCGTTGCGCTCGATCGACCAGTGGCCGGTGAGCCGCCGAAGCGGATAGGTCATCTTCGCCGTCACGTCCGACACGGAGGGCTGAATGGCCTGGAAGGGGCGCACGTGCTGCGCCTGGGCCGTCCCGTCGTTATCGAGCACGATGATCTTCTCGACCATCGTGCTGCCCTCGAGCTGGATCCGGTCGTCCCGGAACCACTGGTTCATCACCGGGTAGTGATGCCGCTGCGTCACCACGTCGAGGGTCTTCTTCTTCATCACCAGGTTGCGAGTGAGCTTCAGGAGATCGATGATCTCCTGATTCTCAACCGTCCTGTCAAACGATACGCCTGCCATTGGATGTGTAACTCCTCAGGCGGCAGGTGCGATGAATGAAAAATTAAAAATGCAAAATGAAAAAGGGAAAATCGGAGAAGGCCGGCTGGCCTCTTCTTTTTTCATTTTTCATTTTTACTTTTCAATTCTCGTTCTACCAGAGGCCGAGCTCCCGGCCCTTCTCGTGGACGGCCGCGTGCTGCTCGTCCTCGCTCGTATCGGGCTTGAACGATGCCGCCGCCCGGCCGCCCGGCGGGGCGGAGCGTTGCCCTTCGCGGGCCTTCAGCTCCCCCGTGAGCTTCGCCGTCACCTCTGCCGTGAGCGCCTGCCGCATCTCGTCGGGAGCGACGATCGCCAGCGCGAACCCGAGCGCCTTCGGCAGGTCGAGATCCTCTTTGAATGCCTGTTGGTAGGCCTGCTGCACCGCAGCGGCCGTGAGCACAAGCTTCTCCTGTTCGGCCCACTCGTCGCTGTCTTCACCAGCGTCAGCGGTGCCGAACCGGGACCTGTATTCCTGGGGAAGGCTCTTGATGAACGCGCCGACGTCCTCGTCCCATTGCCTGTCGTCCTTCTCTTCGCGGTCCGCGGCTGTTTCCTTGAGCTCGCCTTCGAGGCTCTTGATCTTGCCGGCCATGGCATTGAGCAGCTTCGCGCCCTCCTCCCCGAACGTCTCGGGGTCGAACACCGGCTCTCCCGAGCCGCCGTCGCCGCCCTGGCCGCCCTGCGATCCCTGGGATCGCCTGCCGTCCGGCTTGCCGCCGCGGCCCTCCGGGGCCGCACCGGCCTTGTCGAGCTTCTCCTGCAGCTCCTGCTTTTCGCGCCCGAGGCGCGCCGCAGCCCGCGAGTACCGTCTGCCCGCCCGCTCCACCGCCTTCACGTCGGCCTCGGTGAACGACTTGATCTCGTCGTCCTTGAAGCCGAGCTGCTTGGCGAGCTCGCGGACCTGGTCAGACACAGTGACGGTGCCGCCCTGGTCCGGCTTCCCGGACGAGGATCCGCCGCCGTCTGGCGGCTTTTGAGAGCCGCCTTCGCCTTTGCCCGCACCGGGAGCCCCGGCTTTCGCACCGGCGGCTTCGTCCTCCGCGATGAGCCGTTTCACGCCGTCCATCAGCCCCGCGATCTGCGGATGATAGCCGGCCGCCGGCTGACCCGAAGACGCTCCGCCGGCGCCAGCCTGGCTGCCGCCTTGAGCATTCGCTTCTGCCATCGTCTATTCACCTCGACGCCTCCCTGGCGCGGCCTATTCCGCGCGAGGCACGGCGTTGTTTCTCAAGCCTATGGGCTTTGGGCTGCAGGCTATGGGCCGAAGACCGCTCTTCCCGAAGCCCGAAGCCTGAAGCCCAAAGCCTTCTTCAGTCGTGGAGCACTATCGCTTCCTCGGCGGTCATCACCGCCTCCCGCACCTGCCTGAGTGCCGCCGATTGATCGGCGCACCCCGGCGTGCGCTCGAAGATCGCCAGTGCCAGAGCCTTGCCCGCCTCCCGGATGGCCTTGATCCTCTCCAACTGGTCCAGCCGGGCCGTTCTCAGCGCAAACCACGATTCCACTTCAGCACGTGTCAACATGAAGCACTCATCCTCTCCCGCCTCTGATCTCGTCTTTGTTGTGCAGGCCCTTGTGATGAAGCACCCGCAGGTAAGTCTGCCGGTCCCTGCAGTGCAGGCTTCCCCGCCCGTCGTAGCTCGCTTCGTGCGGGGCAAAGCCCGCACGCTGCAGGTCCGCGTTTCCGCCTCTCACCTGCGTCACGCCCACGCCGGCGTTCACGCTCACGATCTCGCCTGAGGATGCGTTGCGCGGCTCCCCGAACTCAAGGCCGAGGTCGCGGCTGCATCGGGATCCGCATGACGGGCACAAGACCTCGTCGTTGCGCTCCGCCACCGGCCGGAAGAGGTCCTGGCGGCCGCCGCACCGCTCGCACACGAATACATAGAGGGGCATGGTCAACTCCGTTGCGCCGTGGCCAATGGCCGGTCATCTCGGCGCCGATATTGCGCTCGCAGCGCGTCCCGCAGGAGCCGCAGAACACCAGGTCGTTGCGGTCGTCCACCGCCCTCACTTCCCCCGTCGTCTTCCCGCACTGCGGGCACGTGAACAGATACACTGGCATAATTGGCCTCGCTTCATCCGTCCGTGTCAGTCCGTGAAAGTCCGTGTCCGTCCGTGTTCATCGCTCACACCTCGACGCCGGCCCGTTCGGCCGGGCTTTCTATGGGCTCGGGCTTCGCCGGCAGCCGCCTGACCACCCTGTTGTCGCCGTAGGCCGACCGCGGCTTGCCCCCGCCCCCGGCACGCGGGAGCCGCATCGGCCGCGCACTGCGGAAGAGGGCTCTCGCCTCCGGCACGCCCAAGAGCTCCCCGCTCAATTTCACCACCGCGTCCACGTCCAGCTGCCGCCCCATCGGGGCGCCGATCTGCGCCAAAGGCAGCACGATCGACTGCAGCCACGTCATGAGGCGCTGATACTGCGCCTCCGGATCCTGGCTCTTCTTCGAGAACGGGCTGATCCGGATCTCGTAGTCCAGAAACTGCCCCTCGCGGGCCTCCGGGCTCCACCGCACCGGGATCGACGCCCCGCCCGGCAGCGTCATCCGCAGCGTCCGTGATCCCACCGGGTCCGTCCACTCGTACCACGCCACCTTGCGGGCGATCCGCCCCGCCGTGTCCAGGGCGCACTTCCGCCAGAAGCCGAACAGCGTCCCCGCCGACGCCCGGTTCAGCTCGTCCTGGCCCAGCGTGTTCGACTGCGGCCCCAGCCCGCCCACCAGTTCGGGGTTGCCTCCGAGCATGTTGAAGAAGTCGCGAAGCCACGCCATCACCTGGTAGTTCTGCTGGTTCACGCCCCCGAAGCTCAGGGCCTTGATCTCGTTGGCGTCCCGCACGCCCACGAGGTCCCCGTCCGAGGCCGTCCGGATGGCGGCCGCGTCCCGCTCGAAGCCCTCCGAGTAGATGCCGATGTCCTTCTGCCGCTTCGCCTGCCGCTCGATCTTGCGCGCCATCTCGTTGATCAAGAGGTGCAGGTCGTAGACCGCCGCGATCGGCGGGATGGGGATCAGGTTGTCGGGCACGCGCGCGTAGCACAGATGATCGTAGGGGCCGAACTCCGGCCCGTCGTAGCCGCGCTCGTCGATGAACTCCGCCGCCGAATCCAGGTCGCGGGGAAGCGTCACCTGCACGTTCTCCTGCGGCAGCCACACGTCCACCAGCTCCACACGCTCGAGATACTGGTCCTCGACGAGCTTGCTCCGGCCGCTCAAGTCCCGCACCTTCTCGGACCGCACCGCCGGCTGGTTCTTGGCCGCCTTCTCCAGGAGGTCACCCCGCTGGTAGAGCCGCGTCGCCCGCGCCCACTCAAGCGGCACCGCGTAAGCGTTGCCCTCGAAGCTGATGTCCCACCGGCTCCACGCGCTCATGTCCACGATCCAGTTGTCCATCGAGATCGTGCCCGAGTACACCTTGCCCGGGTCCATCACCCAGTTCGGGCCTTCCCGCCACGTCCCCGTCGTCTTCGGCCCCAGGCCCGTCTTGAAGACGGCCATCCCGAACATGCTGTCCACCGTCCCGTCCGCCATCGTGTCCGTGAAGAGCATCTGCCGCAGCCGGTAGTTCAGGTTGAGGCGCATCACGTCCACGAACGCATCGAGGGCCGGATCCTCGTTCGTGATCATCGTTTCCGGATCGACCACGACGTTCGGCAGCAGCACCCGCACCAGGCTGTAGAGCATGGCGAGGTACTGCTTGCGGTTGGTGCCGTCCCCGTAGTAGTGGCCGGCGTATTCCCGGATGAAGCGCAGGCGCTGCGCCCGGAAGGGTGCGAGCTTCATCTCGCTTGCCCGCATCGCCTCGGCCAGCTTGACGGCCGAGCGCGTCTTGGACGTGCGGATGGTCGGGGCGCCATCGGGCCCCCAGCGGTCCTCGATGATCACTGGCTTTCGTTCGTCGGGCATTACGCGGCCTCCTCGAGCTCTTCTGCCCGCTGCTTCTCCCACGCCCGCCGGCGGGCCTCGAACGAATTCTGCGGGGGCTGGCTGTAGACGAGCGATGCGTACTTGGGCCGGTCGGCGGCGCCGCGCACGGCGAGCGCGAGGCCGACGACGAGGTCGCCGTGCTGCAGGCGCGCGGCGGGGTTGTCGGCCGCGAGCTTGCCGAGGACGGCCCGGCCGGCGGCGTCGTAGACGTACTGCCTGAGCTGCTCGAGGGTGTCGATCCCGTGGAGCGTGAGGGAGCCCCGCTCCAAAGCGTCGCGCAGGCCGTTGACGAGCAGGGACGAGCTCATCTCGCCGTATGGCCAGCCGAGTGCGTCGGTCGACGTCTCGACGATCTTGGAGGTGAGGGTCTTGCGCCAGATGAGGCTGTAGCCGGTCTCGCACATCGCCCGGATGGCGGTGAGGCCGTGCATTTTCTGCGGGCAGACGATCAAGGCGTCGTTGAAGTAGCGGGCGACGGCCACGGCCACGCGGCCGAGATCCGTGGGCAGCACGGTGTTCGATCTGAACTCGACGGCCTGGCGGCGGCCCTCGACCGAAAGCCCCACGATGGTCGAATCGCTCTTGCCGGTGCCGGCGCCCACGTCCATGCCCAGGGCGAAAGTCAGAAGCCCGCTTTCGGCCCCGGACGGCAGCGATTCGGGCCTGGCCTTCGGGTCGATCCAGACGCGCACGCGGCCATGAGGACGCGGTACCAGCCTGCCCGACTCGTCGACGTCCATGAGCATCGCGGGGTTGGCCGGGTGCTGGCGCGAGAGCCAGAGCTGCTCGAAGACGGGCTGGCCGCTCTGTGCCAGGAAGTCGAGCTCCATTTCCTTGCGCCACCGCCAGTGCTGCCGCCCCCCGAGCTCGCGGGCGTGCTCCTCCAGAAGCTCCGGCGGCAGCCCGATCGGGTCGGCGGAGTAATGAAGCCCCACGGCCACGAAGCCGTTGGAGAGCGGCCGGGCTTCCATGCCCGGAATCAGGATTTGCGGACTCTCGATCTTCATCGAACGCGCCATCTCCGTGCCAACGAAAAAGCCCCATACCGCCCGTTCGAACGGTATGGGGCTTCGGTTGCTGTCAACTCACCGGCTGGCCGGCCGGCTTCGCTGGGGATTCACTTGTTCGGTCAGTGCTGTTTCGGGCGGTCCGGCGGGGCCGTCTCGGCCTCGTCGCCGTACTTGAACACGTTCACGCCGGCGGCCTCGACGATCTCGTCGATCACCTTGCCGATGGTCGGCTCGGTCCTCTTGCGGGCACGCACGCGCCGGGCCGCGTCCTTCGAGCCGGTCTCGCAGATCGCCTCGGCCATCGTCGCGGCGGCCTTGCGGTTCTGCATGGCCTCGCCCGCCCTCGTCTCCGCAAGCTTGCGGTTCTCCTGGGCCTCACGCGCCATCATTCGCTCGGCCTCGCGGCTCTGCCTGGCTTCCTTGCCCTTCTTCTTGCCGAAGATGAGGCCCACCAGACCCACGATCCCGCCAATGATCAATTCCCACGGAAGTGCAGCAATGTCCATCGTCACAACTCCTCATTCATGGGGCACAACTTCATGCCCAAGCGGGACGCTCTTGAAGCGATACGTCCCCTTGGGGCACACGGTAAACTGGGACCCGTCGTCCCAGGTCAGCACGAAAAATTCGTTCACGTGCTCGATGGTCAGAAGGTGCATGCCCACCGAGTAGGTCCACACCCGCCCCCCGAACTCGTAGGCCAGGTGCACGATCACGTGCTTATCCGATGAACTCACTTAGCCGGTCCTCATAGAGGGCGTGAAAAAAACCCGGATGCGGCGTCGAGATCGCCACCATCCACCCGCCGCCCCGCAGGCACGGCAAACTCGCCGTGTAGGCGTCCGAAAACTCGTCCTGAAACGCCGCCTCGTCGCTGATGATCCCCGATACCGTGTTTGTTCGGATGATCTGCCCGCCCTGCGGGATCGCAAACAGCGTCGAATTCATCGCCGGCACGATCAGCTGGTTCGACAGCATCTCCACCTTCGGCACGAGCCACTGCCTTCCGGGAATGTGGTTGAAAATGAACTTGCACCGCCCCAAGAGGCCGTTCCCGCTCGTCTCGTTGCCGATGGCGTCCTCCTCGCGCTTCGACTGCAGCACGATGAACTGCCCCGGCCGCACCAGCACGCACCACAGTGCGATCATGCACGCCCACCACGTCACGATCATCTGCCGGCTCTTCGCGATCACCAGCTTGCGGTTGCCCTGCCACAAGCGCGTCAGCTCGACGATGTGCGGGCGCTCCGCCGGGAAGGGCTTGATCGGATCCTCGAAGTCGTGCTGGTCCACCGTCCATACGAAGTGCCGGCCGAAATCGAGCGGATCACGCCTTGCCAGCTCCCACCGCGTCCTCAAGGCCGCCTGCTTCAGGCTCCCGTCCGACAGCCTCCCCAGATTCCAACTGTCTGACGGCAAACTCGGCGTCGATAGCATGGTTGAGCCGTCTGAGCTCATCGGGCGTCATCCTCGTGAAGTCGAACGCCACGTTCACGTTCACGTTCTCCTCGTGCCGCGTCATCCCCAGAATATTCGCCGCCGCCTTCAGCCCCGGGATCGGGTCGCGCACCTCCACCGCACGGTGCTCGCTCCCGTCCTTCTCCACCGTCACCCGCGCCTTGGCCAGCACCGCCGTGTTCACCCCCTCCTCCCGCAGCTCCGGCAGCCCCTTCTTCCCATCGATGAACGGCTGAAAGTCCGCCAAGTCCGCACCCGCAAGCTGCTGCCCCAGCTTCTCGCTCACGTAGGCCTCCGTGATCCCCCCTAGCCGCAGCAATTCCGCAATCGCCGCCTGAACCTTCCGATGGCGGTGAACCTTGTGGGCGCACTGAAACGCCTGGTTGCGGCTCTTGTAGCCCGCAGCACGGTAACTCTGCACCTCGTTGAATCGAGTGGGGCCGCACGTGTAAGCCAGCACGTACTGCTGCTGCTGAAACGAGCATGCCCAGAAGGCGGGATACTGCTTTCGGTCGGATAACGCGGGCAGCGTCGCCGGATTGAACGTCCGGGCGAGCGTCTGGAGAGCTTTGTTTGGCGTCGACACGGGCCCCTCTAGATCGAGGGAACCCCAGAAGAGGCTGCGGCCGGGACCGCATGCAGGAACACAAGGGGCAGCATTCGCACAACTTCACGCCCCGGCTATCTCTGGGCCTCTGCGCGAAGTATACCACGCGATCATGAGCTTGTCAAGCGCTATTTGGCGGAAATTCTTCCAACTGCTTCATCGGCCTCCTCCGCTTCGGCAGCACCATGTCCGGCCTCAACACCTGCAGCACCTTGTCATACTGCCACCACCGCCTCGCCGATCTGCGCCTCCACTCCTCCAGCATGCCGCACGCCCGGTCGATACGGTCATGCAGCTCACCCGCACTGGGCTCCACAGGCCCCGCCATCGCACGCCGCTCGGCCTCGGCACGCCGCATCACGTCCTGGCTCCTCAACAAGCCCTGATGCCTCGTTATGGGCTTCATACGCCCAAGTATAGCGCATCCCGCCCGCCGAGTCAAGCGTGCCCAAGGGCTGAATCGCTAAAAATGCTGATTCTTGGAATTTTGAGGCTTCAGTGGGCGGAGAGGCCGTACAATACACCGGCAGGCCCGCCCAGGGATCCGCGATCCCC
>Ga0172363_10005493_pt1 | contig 10249 bp, 7 predicted proteins | sample LakKivs2_kivu2a2_FD_114541 | JGI IMG/M metagenome (GOLD analysis project Ga0172363, IMG submission 114541) | Sediment microbial communities from Lake Kivu, Rwanda - Sediment s2_kivu2a2 | ecosystem: Environmental > Aquatic > Freshwater > Lake > Sediment | place: Rwanda: Western Province, Lake... | reverse complement strand
TTTACTGTACAATTGAATATAGTTTTTTGCAGACACCTGCCAGGAGAAATCCTCCCGCATCGCATTTTTCATAATTTTTATCCATGTCTTCTGATCTTGATAAACCTTCACAGCCTGCTTGACAGCATTCAAAAAATGACTGCTACTGAAACCATTAAAAACAAATCCAATGCCTTTGCCTGTCTTCAAATTAAAAGGTAAAACGGCATCCGCCAATCCTCCAGTTGCCCTCGCTACAGGTATGGTCCCGTATTTCAAACCGCGTAAACGATTCAATCCACTGGGTTCATACTTGGAAATCACCAAGGCAATATCCGCACCGGCTTCAACCAAATGGCTCATCGCCTCATCAATCATAAAACAAACACCTACACGATCACGATACTTGTTGCTTGCCTTCTCAAAGAACCGGTGATCGGACTTGCTTCCTTCACCTACGAGTATAACATAAATATCGAATCTCATTAAATCGTGAAAGGCATCTCGAAGTAAATCCATTCCATTATGACCTGCCGAAGATAAAACAATGGCTACGATTGGTCTGGATTTTACAAAAGACAAGTCGAACTTTTCTAACAGGGCTCGTTTATTTTTCTCTTTCCCGCTCAAATGGTTGATATCATATTTTTCAGGGATGAAAATATCCACCTCGGGATTCCATATACTGTAATCAATGCCTTGATTTACACTGTACATTCGGTCGCTTCTCAACTTCAATACCTTCTCCATCCCGCATCCTAAATTGGGATGCAATAGAACTTCTTGGGCATATTTTTTACTTACTGTGTTAACAACGTCGGCATAAACGATCCCGGCCTTCAAAAAACTGCATTTTTGATCAAACTCCAGCCCGCTTTCAGAAAAAACAAAATCTCCATCCAGTCCCATATCCTGCACACAGGAGGAATCAAAATTTCCCTGGAAAGCGAAATTGTGCACTGTGAGTAAAGAAAATGTTCTACTGAAAAATGGATTGTCCTTGTAAACCTCCTTAAGAAAAAAGGGAACAAGGCCCGTCTGCCAATCGTGACAGTGAATCACATCCGGCTGCCATTGAAGTTTTATTAGGGTTTCCAAAATCCCCTTTGAAAACAGAATAAACCTTTTATCATTATCCGAATACTCCTTGCCGTTCTTTAAATCTACATAAAGTCCGTCTCTGAAGAAAAAAGGCTTATAATTAATAAAATAGACCTGCACCTTTGAGTTGGGAAGAAAAGCAGACTTTACATTAATTCGGACTGTTTTCTTCCCAAACGGCACTTCAATATTTTGAAGACGAATAACATCCCGCAATATATACTTCCGTTCGTTGGTTACTCGATATTGCGGCGTAATAACCCGCACATCATGCCCCATCTCTTTCAAGACCTTCGGAAGGGCCTCCCCCACATCTCCCAAATCACCGTCCCTTGAAAATGGGGTTACTTCAGAGAACACCATGAGAATTTTTAACTTCCCCTTCATCAGATCTCACTCTCTGAATATATCGCTATAAATCATAATCATCATTTATCAGTTTATAAGCATAGACAACCATCACATCAAAATAAAAACGCAAGTCTCTCTTCCCCCTTCCATCGCATGGAATAAATCATGGATCATTCGTAAGGTTTGAGCACCTATTCAATCTGTGCAATAAATCGTTTTGCAGTACTGACGTATTCGCTGGTAGGATAATTATCTATAAGTTTTTGAAACTCTTCTTTTGCTCTTACCGTATCCTTCAGTCGTATGTAGCATATTCCCAATTTGAGCTGAGCCGCATCCTCTTTATTGGATTCGGAAAAAGTGAAGACTTTCTCAAAAGCGATAATGGCTTCTTGATAATTCCCTAAACCATAATAAGACTCACCTATCCAATATTGACAATTATCCGATAGAGTATGCTTCGAATTCATACTCAGGAGCATTTCAAACTTTTGTATGGCTTCTCTATAATCACGAGCGCGATAGCTCTGAAGCGCTTCTTGGTATCGATCGGAAAAAGAGGAAGATTTCCATGTCGGAACCGACTTTTCTATCATGGGCTCAACGCCTGTATCCCGCCCCTTTGGAGTAATGGCAGCAATTTCTTTTCCCTGTTGGGCCAGTTGTTCTGTCAGGCTCTTCTCTTCCTTCTTCGGCTGAGAAGTTTTCGTTTCCGTCTCTTCTGGTACACCCAACAATCGCAACACATCATCTTCAGCTATACTTTCATTTTTTTCTTCCTCTAATTTCTTATCGGTCAATCCCAAAACTTCATCAATATCCGCCACATCGCCTACAGGCGTTTCCCCTCCTTTGCGTGTTGGCTCTGTTGTCGCGCATCCAATCAACCAAACGATCCCAATGAATATAAAGACCAGAAGAACGGATAATGTAATTTCTTTTCTATTCATGACCCCCTCCTCCTATAATCTTTTTCCCATGGATAATGGCTTTATAATATATTGAAAATATTTGAAGGAATCAAGATTTTTTAAAATTCTTTACTTCGTGACTACGTACGACAAAAAAAAGGCATAAACCCGATACAACCATAAAGAAAGCAATGGCTTGATTAATTGTAAAATCAAGACCCAAAACGGAAAACTTGACTGAAGATTCATAGTACCGCACACAGTCCACCATAAAACGGGAGACGCCATATAAAATAAGAAATACAGAAAATAAAAATCCGACAGGACGTGGCTTTTTATCCAAAATTAGAAGAATGATTAAAATGACCAATCCATAAAAGGAAGAATACAGCTGGGTAGGATGCAAATGCAAGCCCTGCAGTGTGGAACCGGCAGGACTCATCAAAGGGAACACCACTCCCCAGGGCAGATCACATGGTTTTCCGAAACAGCAACCATTTAAGAAACACCCAATCCGGGTAAGAAAAATACCCAAAGCGAAGGCGGGGACCAACGTATCGCAAAGTTGAAGGATCGAAATCTTTTTCACCCGACAATAAATCAAAATCGCAGCGAGTGCAAAGACAACACCTCCCAGCATGGTGAGCCCTGCAATGCCGATTTCACCGGAACTCTGGAAGGGATTGATAATATCCAACCAGTGTCCACGGAATTCATCCAAATGGGTTACTACGTACAAAAACCGTGATCCGATAATGGCGCAGAAAACAATTATTAAACCTAAATCCATCACATGATTCCGATGGATTCCCCGTTTCTGGCCCCGATACACAGACCAGTAAATCCCGATTAAAAACGAAATCGCCAACAGCAATCCGTAGGAATGGATTTCTAATTTTCCGAATCGAAATAAGATGGGATACATGGATAAAAACCCTCCTTTTCATCTGGTTAATATTCGTACCGATGACTCGAAACATTGACTGTAAGCCCCACCAACACCATCACCATGAAGAGAGAAGACCCACCATAACTTAAAAAAGGTATCGGCAATCCTGTTACAGGGAAAAGACCTACGGTCATTCCTGAATTCACTAAAAACTGAAAAGCCAAAATCGAGACAGATCCCGCTGCAACAAAGCTGGCAAAAGGATGACGAGCTGTCTTTGCCACACGAAAGATTCTCGAGAACAGAAATAAAAAGGTACTCATCACCAGAGCAATCCCTATGAACCCAAACTCTTCCCCAAGAACAGAAAGAACAAAATCCGTATGCTGCTCCGGCAAAAACCGAAGCTGTGTTTGAGAACCATTCAAAAATCCTTTGCCCAGAATCCCACCCGATCCAATTGCGACCTTTGACTGGATTATCTGGTAGGCTGCGCCATGAGGATCGGATTTCATTCCCAAAAAAATAAGGATTCGCTGCTGTTGATAAGACGCCAATGTAGACCAAATGATGGGAGCCATCCGACCCAAACAGACACATAGGGCTCCAACACCCAGTCCGACCCACCATTTTTGTTTTGTTAAGACGAACAATACGACGACAACAATCATAAACCCTATGAAACTGACAGGATGAAATCCAGATACAAAAGCCAGGAAAGGCACAAGTACCCACAAGGCGATCTTTATGGACATACCTGCCCATATCAGCATCCCCACCCAGAGGGCGAAAAACACGGTGGCGGTTCCAATATCCGGTTCCTTTATTATGAGAATGATGGGAACCATCACCAGACCCAACGTCCCCAACAACCGCTTCCAACCAAGAATCTTCTCTTTGGAAAAAAACCGCGCCAAAGCCAGAAGTGTTGCAATTTTTGCAAGTTCCGATGGCTGAAAATGAAAAATACCGACATTGATCCAGCGGTGGATCTTCTCTTTACCAATAAAAAATACCAACACAAGAAGCACCAGTGAAAGACCGTAAAAAAAATACACTCCACGAAAAATCCATTGTAAAGGGATTGCGAGTACAGCCACAATAAGGCCCGTTCCCAAAAAAAACCAGACAACCTGCCTGCCAAAACCTGTTTGAAAAAGGGATCGTTCACTTCCTGTGGAAATGCTGTACAAACAGGTCAAGCCAGCCAATATGAGTAAAAAAGCAGATCCCAGTATTGGGTAGTCTATCGCTACTGCTTTTGCATTTTCTTTCACGAAACAACCCCCTGCCGAAACATCCAGCGCAGAATGTGACCCGCTATCGAAGCGGCCAAACCTCCACCACTTCCTCCGTTTTCCACAACCACAACCAACGCGACCATTGGATCTTTATAAGGAGCAAACCCCAGAAACCAGGAGTGTGGTTCCCCTTGAGGATTCTGTGCTGTGCCTGTTTTCCCACACACGGCGATCTGTGAAACCTGAGCCGCTCTGCCGGTTCCTCCACTTGCATTGACCACCCGGTGCATGCCTTCTTTCAAGACACCGTAGGTCTTCGGCGAAATCGCCTCCAGCGAGTGATGACGCACAGCATTCTCTCCCCATGCTCCGGACAACGGCTCTTGAACAGAACGCACAACATGGAGAGTCGCAACATGCCCTTCCATAGCGATGGCAGAAGCCAAGCGAACCATCTGAATCGGTGTTACCAAAAGATCGCCCTGCCCCACGGACAGATTGACCACCATTCCTTTACCCCATCCCTGTTTGGAATATTTGATATCAAGATAACGACGATTGGGCAGAATCCCCTGCTTTTCATCGGGCAGATCAATTTCTGTGGCAGATCCAAAACCCAACTCTCTGCCGTACCGTGCCCATCGGTCAATCCCTGTTTTCAAACCCAGATTATAAAAAAATACATTGCACGACTCCTTCAGTGCATTCAGAAGATCCACATTTCCGTGCCCTCCGGGCTGCCAGCAGTCAAACATTCTATCCCCCAGCCAGAAATGTCCCCCGCAGTAGATTTCCTCTTCCGGAGTGATCACATTTTCTTCCAGAGCAGCAATTGTTAGAATCAATTTATACGTGGACCCAGGCGGAAGCTGCGCCTGGATTGCCCTGTTGAGAAGGGGTTTGTCTGGATCATTTGTCAATTGTTCCCACGTGTTTTGAGTCAGCCCTTTCGCAAAGGGTTCCAGGTTGTAGTCCGGCGTGCTGACCATGGCCAGTATTTCCCCATTCCGAGGGTCCATCACAATCGCGGCGCCGCGCCACGTATCCATAAGCATTTCCACCTGCCCCTGAAGCTCTGCGTCCAGAGTTGTTGTAAGATTTTTCCCAGGAACCGGCAGGATATCTCTCTGTCCATTAAAATTTCCGACCTCTCTGCCTTGGACGTCCACCTCAACATATTTATACCCTCTCTCTCCTCTCAGTGCGGCATCATACCTTTTCTCCAATCCACTTTTCCCGACGATATCTCCTCGGCTGAATCCACGATCTTTTAACGATTCCAGCTCGCTTCCGCTGATCTCCCCCGGATATCCCAGCACGTGGGTTGCTCTGATTCCGGAAGGATAGGTCCGCACCAGTTCTACCTGATAAAAAACACCCGGCAGATCAAAGCGGTTCTCCTCCACCTTGGACAGAGTCTCAAAATCCATATCCCTGATGATTCGAACAGGAGTAAACGGGCCTCCCCCTGTCTCTTCAATCCGAGTCTCCATTTCCTCGACAGACAAGCCAAGCAGAGACGAAATCGTCACGGCATCCGTTCGATTCTTTCGAAAATCAAAAGGAACGAGAAAAAGCGAATAACTGGGCCGGTTTTCTACCAGAACCTGCCCCTTTCGGTCAAGAATAAGTCCTCTGCTGGCCAAGATCGGAATCTGACGAACACTGTTTTGATCGGAACGCTCTTTGTACACCGACCCACTCAAGACCTGCATTTGAAAAAATCGGAATATCAGAATGAAAAACAGGAAGAGAAATCCATTCCGTAAAAATCTTGCCTGCCTTTCCCGACCTGTATCTTGCAATGCCATCTATTTTGTCTCCCGGCGTCGGTTCTTCAGATCAGCCAAACCATACGCTGCCATTCCGACTAGGGAAGTGTACACGGCAGATGGAATTCCATATCGTAAGAACATGATCAAAATGCCGGCTGCGGCCTTACGGCAGGTAAGCACACAATAAATAAATTGGTGCACAAAAGCCGAAACAAAAAGAATCCCACCCGTAAGCCATACAGGACTCTCGACACGACTTTTCGGAAAATAACCCGCAATATAACACGCCACAGATTTGGAAAAAGCATACACGCCCAGGGTTCCTCCGCCAACAAAATCCTGAAGCACACCCCCCACGAATCCCAAAACAGAGCCCCAGGTGCGCTCCTTTCTTCCTGCCCAATAGATTAAAAAAACGAGGACGCCATCCGGGGTCACGTCCCATAAAGCGATGTAGGGAACAAATACCGATTGAACGGTGAGAAGAAGCAGAAGTATCACACAAAATTTAAAAATCTCGATCTCCCTTCAAGACACAGATTTTATTCTGGAGGGCCATCTTTCAACACAAGCACTTCTTCAAGCGTCCCAAAATCCACTTCCGTACGAAGGAGAATGCGCGAGAATAGGCCACTTTTTTCTGGAGCCACTTCCACAATCCTGCCGATGGCAATGCCCGGTGGAAAAACCTGGCTGTATCCTGAGGTGAGAATCCGGTCACCGACCCGTACATCGCTCCTTTGAGGAACGCCCTCCATGACACACAGGTTCCCGTAAAGCCAGCGCACAATCCCAACAACCCGGCTTCTCTGCACTTTGGCGCTGACCCGAAAATTGGGATCCGTCAAAAGCTGACCCACAGACGTGGAGGGACCAACAAAAAGGAGTTTTCCCACCAGACCCCTTTCTGTCATCAATGCCCTGTTTTTCTGGCATCCATCGTTTTGCCCTTTATTGAGAAGGATCGAACCTTCCACACCGACGGTTCCCCTTCCAATGATTTCGGCGGCAACGAAATCAAGGCCACTCCGTTCCTTAAAATTCAAAAGGTGCCGAAGCCGCCGATTTTCCATAAGAACTTCCTCGTAACGGTTTTTTTGAAGGGAAAGCTGCCCCAACTGTTCTATCAGTTTCTGATTTTTCTTTTGCACATCCCACACGCGTGGAATCCAGAAAATCCATTCCTGAATCTTTCCCGTACTACCAGATATCGTTTTGTGCAGAAAAAGTAAAGGTGGGCTCTGATGGAATGCCATCAAAAGAAGAGAAAAAAGCAGGGTTCCGGAAAAAACAAAACGGTCTCTGTTTCTCTCCCATTGTCCCTTGAAACCTGCTGCCATTCCTTACTACCTGCGGCTCCGAAGGTGCAAAAGCTTCTTGTATTTGTCCAGATCCTCCAAAACTTTTCCCACTCCTCGGACTACCGCGGTGAGAGGATCCTCGGCAAGATTCACAGGCAAGTGGGTCTCCATTCGAAGTCTTTCATCCAGTCCCTTCAATAGGGCGCCGCCCCCTGTCATGATAATTCCTCTCTCGAGAATATCGGAGGAAAGTTCCGGAGGCGTTTTTTCCAATGCCAACAGTACCGCCTCGACAATGGCCCTCACCGGTTCCTCCAGAGCTTCCTGAATTTCTCGAGACGAAACATCCTCCGTACGTGGAATGCCCGTAATAAGATCCCTTCCTCGAACAGGAACAATGTGATTCTCCTGAAAAGGCTTTGTGGAACCGACATGGACTTTAATCTGCTCTGCCATCATCTCGCCCAAAAGAAGACTGTGCTTTTTCTTAAAATATTGGATGATCGCATCATCCATTTCATCGCCGGCGATACGAATTGAGATTTTTGTCACAATTCCTGCCATGGCCACAACAGCGATTTCCGTGGTGCCGCCGCCAATATCCACAACCATGTTGCCCACAGGATCTTCAATGGGCAATTCCACACCAATGGCCGCAGCCATGGGTTCTTCGACCAGATAGACTTCCCGTGCACCGGCATGTTCTCCCGAATCCCGAACTGCTCTCCGCTCCACCTCGGTAATTCCCGAAGGGATAGAAATGGTCATGATGGGATGAAACAGGCGACGCACCTGCACTTTCTGTATAAATTTCCGAATCAGCATTTCGGCCAGATCAAAATCAGCAATAACGCCGTCTTTCATGGGGCGGACTGTCATGATCTCTTCCGGCGTTTTTCCCCACATTTCTCTGGCCTCACGACCCACGGCAAGCACATGGTAATCTTCCTTCCGAACCGCTATCATCGAAGGTTCGTTCAGCAGGATTCCCTTCCCCTTCACATAAATCAATGTGTTGGCTGTTCCCAGATCAATGGCGATATCGTTGCTTATGAGATTCCAAAGCGAAAATGGCATAGTACCCTCTAATGTCTAAAATGCCTTCGTCCTGTAAATGCCATGGCCATGCCCAGCGCATCGCAGGCGTGAATCGAATCCGCATCACGCATGGATCCTCCAGGCTGGATGATGTATCGGATGCCGTATTCTGCAGCGGCTCTGACCGTATCGTCGAAAGGGAAAAAGGCAACGGATGCCAAAACCATTTCGCCAAAGGCTTTTTTACAGTAGACCTCAAAAGGCACGTTGGGGTGCACGGAATCGTACTCGATCTGCAAATTCTCCAGGGCCTTGGTCACAGCCAGCTTCCGGAGAGAATCCACGCGGTTGGGCTGACCTGCCCCCATCCCGATAACCTGGTAAAATCCGGGGCGATACTCCCTGCCAAGAACAACGGCGTTGGACTTGGTATGCTTGCACGCTTTGTAGGTAAACTCGGCCAACCTTTTTTTGCTCTTGTCAAACGATTTTTTCGTTACCGTATCAAACCGTTCCAAGAGCTCCCTGTCCCTGTCCATTTCCAGCATCCCGCCTGTAATCTTTCGGTAGGTCTTGGATTCCACCATCTCCTTGTCCAGCGATTTCACCCTTAAAATGCGAAGTGCTTTTGCCTTGCACAAAAGATCCAAAGCCTCCGGATCAAAATCAGGAGCTATGATCACTTCCACAAACTTGTTTGGAACTTCCTGCGGCACCATTTTCCCCCCTTCCACCCTGTATCCGATGTGCTTGACCTGATCTCCTTTTATAAATTCCGCAAAGGCAAGATCCACCTTGCTGTTCGAGGCAATCACAGAGCCGAACGCCGAGATGGGATCTCCAGCCCAGGCCCTTTCCAAAGCTTCCACAGGAGTAGTTCCGACAGCGTATCCGCAGGGATTGGTGTGTTTGATCACAGCAACACCAATTTGACCGTGCAGGTCTTTCACAGCTTCCAGGGCCGCATCGCCGTCTACATAGTTGTTGTAGGACATCTCTTTTCCGTGAAGAATTTCCGCACTCGCCACAGAGGATTCACGGCAATTTGCGTCTATGTAAAAAGTCGCCTTTTGATGGCTGTTCTCGCCGTACCGAAGATCCCTGCCTTGATTGTAGCTGAGTCGGAGGATTTTCTCATTCAGGAACACGTCCGATAAATAGCGATCAATGGCACTGTCGTAATCTGCTGTTCTGCGGAACACCTTGGCGGCCAGCCATTTTTTCGTCTCCAGGGAGACCTCCCCCTTGTCCTGAATTTCCTGAAGCACCCCATTGTAATCTGCCGGATCTGTGATCACGGTGACAAATCGGTAGTTTTTCGCTGCACTTCGGATCATCGTGGGTCCGCCGATATCAATATTCTCGATCGCATCTTCCAGGGCGACGCCCTCTTTGGCAACGGTTTTCTCGAAGGGATAAAGATTGACAGCGACCAGATCAATCCAGCCGATGCCCATGTCTTTCGCCTGCTGCGCATGGATCGGATTGTCTCTCAACCCCAGAAGGCCCCCATGAATTTTGGGATGGAGCGTCTTCACCCTGCCGTCCATCATCTCAGGGAAGCCGGTCACCTTCTCAATGGGCACTACCGGAATTCCGCTCTCCGATAAAACCTTCGCCGTGCCGCCGGTAGAAATAATCTCAACACCCAAGGCGGCCAGCC
>Ga0172363_10005491_pt1 | contig 10249 bp, 10 predicted proteins | sample LakKivs2_kivu2a2_FD_114541 | JGI IMG/M metagenome (GOLD analysis project Ga0172363, IMG submission 114541) | Sediment microbial communities from Lake Kivu, Rwanda - Sediment s2_kivu2a2 | ecosystem: Environmental > Aquatic > Freshwater > Lake > Sediment | place: Rwanda: Western Province, Lake... | reverse complement strand
CCTGCTACACCTGCACCTGCTACACCTGCACCTGCTACACCTGCACCTGCTACACCTGCACCTGCTACACCTGCACCTGCTACTCCTCTTTCTAGATGGGCTAAATTATGCGCTTTTGTTGCAAATATTTTTCATAAACTTCATCAATGGCTATATACTCTATACTGCAACATCACAGGTACTACCTCTGAGAATAGCTCTCCTATTCTATTCACCCCTCCTTCTCCCCCACCTAACTATTCTCCTAATGTACCAAACAATGTTATTGAAAAAAGAACACCTCACATCACTTTCAAAGAAAATCCACTCACTATCCCTACAAACCATAAAACAGAGCGTTTTGTCAACTTGGACAGAACCCAACCGATTACTCCTACTGAAGCCTATGAGGCTGTCAATGTAACACCTCATGCTGAACGGGGAGAAAAGCTCATCACTCTGACAGTGTTACAAGATAAGTCTTTTAAAGAGATGTTTGCAGAATCGTTCGCATCAGAAACTATCGACAATCGTCAAGACCCTCTTGAACAAAATCAACATGTTATCGTTAAATCCGCAGAAATTTCTGCATTTCCTGAATATATGCTACTGAGTCTCAAAAGATTTTCCTTCACCGATGGCACCGCCAAAAAAATCTCTACTCCTGTAGATATACCTCTTGCATGGCAATTACCAGAAGTAACTTTAGAAAAATCATTGCAACAACAAACCTCTGCTAATACCTACTCCCTCTCTACTTTTTTGGTGCACTTAGGATCATCTCCAAATAGCGGCCATTATGTCTCCTATAGGAAAGAAAAAGATGGTTGGTACTACTTCAATGATGGAGCTACTCCCAAAAAACTCATTGACGCCGAGGTCGAAAAAGCTGCAAAAGATGCTTTTCTTGTCTTCTACCAGCGCAACAAGACTACTGCATAAGTTGCTTTGAAAGATTACCCTCTCTTGCAGTATACTTAAAAGAGCTTCTTCTTAACTCTTTACACAAGGATACCGTACATGAGCCCATTAGATATGCCTTCCATGAAAACCATGCTTCTATGCTCTTTATGTATGGGGGGGATTACCTCTTTTATTGCCCATCGATATCGCAACAGAAAACCACTTTCATGGTTTATCTTTGGATTTTGCTTTGGGTGTCTTGCACTCATCGCTCTTTTTCTTCTACCTAAACTCCAGAAAGAAAAACTCGCACTTGCTACAGACTCTCTTGCAATACCTGCCTCTACCCCAGTCTATGAATCTCCTCAAGAGCTCTGGTATTTCCTGCAAGAAGACAAACAAATAGGACCTATTAGCTTTGCAAGGCTGCAAAACTACTATCTAGAAGGCTTGTTAAAACCTTCTTCTTATGTATGGAACGAAACACTCAGTGACTGGAAAAAACTTGAAGAGCTCCCCCAGCAGCTACAAGCTCTGGAAGAAAGCTCCTCCTTGGATAAGACTACCAGCTAGCTTTTACAACGCCAGGAATCTGACCGCTGTTAGCAAGCTCTCGGAAACAAAGCCTTGAAACTTTGAATTTTCTTAGATACCCACGAGGTCTACCTGTTAAAACGCAGCGGTTTCTTTTTCTGATATAGGAAGAATCTCTCGGCATTTTATTCAGTTGAATCTGCGCTTCCATACGCTCTTCATCAGTAATCGTTAAATCTTTGGCAAGAGCTCGCAATTTCGCTCGCTTTTCCCATCCAAGATCCACTCTTTTTGCCTTGCGTTTTTCTTTTTCAATTAAAGATTTTTTTGCCATTTCTCTCTCTTCTCTTATGTTTTCTTTGCGGGACCTTTTTGCCTTTGCTTACGATTTGGGTCTTTCTTATTGATGACGTACACACGTCCCTGTCTTCTGACCACTTTATCACCCTTAGAGGGGTCAGCCTTAACAGAAGCTCTCACTTTCATGGTATATATTCCTAGTCTCGTTTTTCCCTAATGATCATAGGCCGCAAGTCTACACGAAATCACCAATTCCACACAAGAGTCTTACTTTTTTAAGATTTTTTTGACGCAAGGTATCTTCTTGCACTATTTTTGCTAAGCAGGTAGTATTTGGGGCATTCTATGGAGAAACTCGTATGAAGCGTACATATCAACCAAGCAAAAAAAGTAGAAAAGCTACACATGGATTCCGCGCAAGAATGAAGACTGCAGGAGGGAGAAAGGTTCTCAGCCGCCGCAGACAAAAGGGGCGCCATAGACTCGCTGTGTGACTTGTAAACTTGTAAAATCCTCTAAACTCCTCAAACGAGCTGAGTACAAAAGGCTGTGCCGCTGTAGCGTGTCTGTAGCGGGAAAGTATGTTACTATTGATTGCTTTAGAAGCGGGTTTTCTAAACCCCGCTTGGGTATTACTGTCACAAAAAAATTTGGAAAAGCCCATGAACGCAATCGATTTAAAAGAATTGTTAGAGAAGCTTTTAGACTTGTGCAGAGACAACTGCCGGTTAATTTAGATATGAATGTAAGGCCAAGAGCTCTTGCAAAAGAGGCTACTTCTTACCTTGTCCTACAAGAAATTTTAACCCTTCTTCAACGTGATTCCTTGTGAGCAACTCCTTACTCCGCCACATCCACGCTGAGCATCTTAATAGTGAGCAGCAGCGTGCTGTGCTCACCACGCAAGGAAGGGTACTCATCTTAGCAGGTGCTGGCAGTGGTAAAACCTCTACTCTCGCTTATAGAGCTGCCCATCTTATCCATAATCAGCATATACCGCCAACAGCCCTTCTTGGATTAACATTTACCAACAAAGCAGCCCAAGAAATGAAGGAAAGAATTGGTAAAATTATTTCTAAAGATAAGGCATCACAGATTACTTTATGCACATTTCATAGCTTTTGTATGCAAGTACTAAGGCACCATATTGAAAGGCTTGGTTATACCAAACGATTTAGCCTATATGATGAAAAAGATATCCAACGCCTTATCACCCAACTCACCCGCTCTTTATTAGAGCATGATGGCAAACTACCTTCCTTGGCAACCATCACCGCAATGTTACAAGAAAAACAACATCAAAAACACCCCTCTTCAGAGTTTCCTCAGGTGCAACAAAAGTTTATTGATCAACTGCACCAGGGTTTGCAAACCTCTCTTAGAGCTTATAATGCTGTTGATTTTGACTCTCTTATTTCTTTGACAGTAGAACTATTTACCTCTCACCCCGACATATTACAACAGTATCATGAGCGGTATCAATTCATCATGATTGATGAATATCAAGACACTAATCCTACACAATATCTTCTAGCAAGCTTGCTAGCTAGCAAGCACAATAATTTGTGCGTTGTGGGAGATGATGATCAATCTATCTACGGATGGCGAGGCGCAGAGGTTAAACATATTTTAGAGTTCAATTATGACACACTGATTAAACTTGAGCAAAATTACCGCTCTTCTACAGTCATTTTGGATGCAGCCAACGCCGTGATTAAAAATAACACAGAAAGACATCCAAAAACCCTTTGGAGTCAAAAAAAATCCACCTTTCCTATCGTCGTCTTTCACGCTCCTTCTGAGCAAGAAGAGGCAGAGGCGGTTGTAAGTCGCATCCTCTCTTTAAAAGAAGAATATAACTATGCATGGCGTGATTTTGCGATCTTATACCGCTCTAATCAGCTATCACGCCCTTTTGAAATAGCTCTCATGCAAGCTCATAATAAAACCCAGGAAGGATGGAAAAGGGGAATTCCTTACGAAGTGTTTGGAGGGCTTGAACTCTACGAAAGAAGTGAAATCAAAGATCTCATGGCGTATCTCAAAGTGCTCTCTAACCCCAAAGATCAAGAAGCTCTTCTTCGTATCATCAACTATCCAAGAAGAGGAATCAGTGAAAAAACTCTCGACCTTTTAACCTCTTATAATAGAAAACATCACATCTCCTTATGGCATCTTTTACAAGGCATCGTGCAAGATCTTGATCATCTGCAAGAGCTCATTCATACACTCCCTCAAGGCGCTTATCAAAGCATCAAAAGATTCGTAGAGCTCATGAGCCAAGCTATGGAAGAATTTACCCTAAAACCCCTTCATACAGCTCTCAGCTGGCTGCTTGACGCTATCGATTATAAAAGCGCTATTTGTGATGAAGTAAAAAGTGACAAGATGCAGTCTTTTAAGTGGGACAATGTGCAAGAATGCGTTCGCTTACTACAATCTTATGAAGAGGACACAGAGTCTCCTGGAACTTTAGAAGACTTTTTAGCAACCACTCTCTTGGACTCGCAAAAAATCTCTCGTAAATCCATCCCCTCACATGATTATGTGAATCTCCTTACCTTTCATAGCGCTAAAGGACTGGAGTTTCCTGTCTGCTTTTTAGTTGGGCTAGAAGATCATCTGATCCCTCATGAAAAAAGCCTACTCGAAACAGGCTTAGAAGAAGAGAGACGCCTGATGTATGTAGCTCTCACTCGCTGCAAAGAAAGACTGTTCCTCAGTATGGCCCGCAGCAGAAAAAAACATGGGAAAGAGATGCAAAGCTCCCCTTCGCGATTTCTTTTTGAAATCCCTAAAGAGTGCATGCATATGGCCTCACATAAACATACTACAGAAGCTTCTCTACATTAGATTCAAGACAGTAAAAAGCTTTAGCTTTTTGCTCTGATGGTTACATCCCGCTCTTCATGAGCGAGTAGATCTGCTGACAAAATTTTGATAGAATGTTCGATCTCGTAACGATGCTCTTCAGGAGCTACCTTAAGAGAGGCTTTTGCATGATGCAATGCGCTTGCGACATCTCCATCAAGAGCTAGCTGCTGCGCAATGAGCATATGTACTCGCCAGCCTTCTTGATACCCTGAAGAATAACTTTCTAAATTTTTTACATAATCAAGTAAAGGAGCGAGAGCATTGTCTTGATGCGCTTCTTGTCTCTCTTGATACTCCAGTACAGCAAGATGGAGCCCTACGCGATTTTTTTTATCTTGATTGAGCGCAAGAATACGCTTTTTCCACTCCTTTCTTTCCTCTCCCTTAGCAAGACGATATTTTTCTAAATGAAAAAAACATTCTTGGTCTTGTTTAAGCCCAAGGTGTAACGCTTGCTCTACAAGAGTAGAAGATCCCAGCTCTCTTGCTAGTATATATTGTCTTCTCAGCTCAGAAAAACTAAGAGAAGGCTTAGCTTCTAATGCCTTTTTGATCGTTTGATACAGTTTCCAATCTTCTACAAGACGCCTTCCATACTCAGAGCTCGTATGCCCAGAAAACCCCATACGGGTCACTTCATGCATCTCTTCATCCAAAAGCACAATCAGAGGGAACTCTTTCACTTGAAACTGCTTCTTTAGATGATAATTACTCTCCACCCTATCTACATCTAGGTGAGAATGTAGTTCAGGAAAATCGATATTGGCAAAGAAAAATGTTTGTTTGATCTCTTGGGCAAATTCCTTGCTCCCCAAAATATCTTCTAAAAGCTTGCGACTATAAAGACACCAATCTGACCCTGTGAATACTAGAGCAAGGGGTTTGTTATAGGCGCGCGCTAGCTGCTTTGCTTTACAAAAGTCTTTAGTGATAGGAACCCCTTCCTTTTTGCTCTCTGCATGTAAACATCCGGCCGGCTGCGCTATCAACATCCCACTCGCACACAGTGCCACCGCAGCTAAAGCCCAACGCATCATCCACCAGCCTTGCAAGGAATCCCATTCAAAGGTTAAAATCTTTCCACTTCTCAAAATCAGACTATATAATAAAATGTCTTCTTTTCTTCCCACAATAATCTTACGACACAGAAAGGAAAATCTCAAAAAATGTTCTTTACGAGGATTAGAAAATAGAGCGGATATACACTTTTACACCTATCCCCTTGCAAAGCTACCTCCTCTTACGCACTATGTCATGTTACATCTTGGCAATGAGACTACAAAACCCTTAAGTCCCCTTGATAGCGGTTGCGGACTTTTTCTTTTAGATAGCACCTGGAATTATGAGGCTATCATGCATACCACCCTTAAACAAAATCACACCCTTGTGTACAGAAGCCTTCCCCCAGGATTTGTCACAGCCTACCCCCGTAAACAAACAAAATGCATCAAACCAGAGGAAGGGCTATCTACCCTAGAGGCTCTCTATATCGCCTATACGATCCTTGGAAGAGACACTTCTACCCTGCTAGAGAGCTACTATTGGAAAAATCTGTTTTTACAAAAAAACACCCACCAACTCTCTCTGCTAACCTCTCTTTAGCTGCCACCACTTCATGCTGCACGCACTACTTCGATCTTTACCTTCAAAAAATCGCTGCGCTCTAGTATACTGCCGGCTAATATCTAAACTCTGCAAAAATCAAGGCCCGTGGAACCAAAAAAAATCTCTAAAGATGTGCATGGATTGACACTAGGATCCTTTGACCAGGATGCTATAGCTGTCATCCATAAACTGCGCTCTGCAGGCTTTAGCGCCTATCTTGTCGGAGGTTGCGTACGGGATCTTCTCCTAAAACATTCCCCTAAAGACTTTGACATCTCTACCTCCGCCAAACCCGAAGAGATCAAGCAACTGTTTCGTAATTGTATTTTGATCGGCAGACGCTTTCGCCTAGCTCACCTCCGTTTTGCTGGCCGCAAGATTTTAGAAGTGTCTACCTTCCGCAGCGGAGATAACGAGGCTGATACACTGATTACAAGAGACAATCTCTGGGGCTCTGAAGAAGAAGACGTTTTACGTCGAGATTTTACAATCAATGGACTGCTCTTTGATAGCGAAACAGAGACAATTATCGACTATGTTAATGGCTATGAAGACCTGCAAAATAATCGCCTAACAACCATTGGCCAGCCTTTTATACGCTTTAAACAAGATCCTGTGCGGATGATTCGGTGCCTAAAATTCCAAGCTCGTTTTGGCATCACTATCGATGAAGAAACCAAACAAGCTCTTATTGAATGCCGCAAAGAGATTGTAAAAAGCTCCCAAGCCAGAATTTTAGAAGAACTTCTTCGCATGCTTGAATCTGGATCATCCAAAGAATTTTTCCACCTCATGACACAATTTGGCTTGCTTGAGATCTTGCTCCCTTCTCTAGGACATTTTTTAGAGCATCCACAAGGAGAAGAGGTATATGACTTTCTAGAAGAAATGGATTCTTTACTCAAAGAACCTCATATACCAGAAGTTCCCAGAGCCCTTCTTTTGTGTAGCCTCGTTTTTCCTCTTCTCAATCAACATCTACTGACCCATATTCAACATCAAGAAAGAAGTCTTCACCTAGGACGTGTACAAAAAGAAGCCTCTTGTATCATAGATCAGCTCTTTAAACCCTTTTTCATTCTTCCCAAGAAAATCAAAGTCGTTATGATTTCCATCCTGACAACACAATACCGCTTAACTCCTCTAGAAAAAAAAGCTTCTTCTAAGCTACGCATTCCACAAACTCCTGATTTTTCGTTGGCTCTTGATTTCCTCAACCTACGCGCCCGTATAGAACCTGCTTTAAAAATCGTCTGGCAGCAGTGGTTCACAGCAGCAGAAGAATTTGCTCAGCAACCACCACTTCGTCAAAAAACTTTTCGCAGACGTCGTAGACCGTATGAAACATCATAATATCTCTCCTGATCTTTCCTTGTGTTATCTAGGTCCTTCCTTAGAAAAAGGACCTCTTCCCGCTCTCTTTTATTTTTCCCTCTCAGCGCAAGATAGTCTCCTTTTACCTCCTTTCAACACCCCCGTCACCTATCTCAAACACCTCACGCACTCTTCTCTTCGTATCTTTTCTCTCACCATCCCAGGGCATGAAAACAACCTACCCAAAGAAAAAGCTATAGAAACCTGGGCCAGCGCTATCAAGAAAGGTATAGATCCCATCACTCCTTATATTACAAATATTGGTCGCGCTATAGAATATCTGTGTACTCATGATGCGCTCTCACACGGCAAGCTAGCTTTTGCAGGGCTCTCTCGAGGTGCTTATATTGCCACCTTAGCAGCCGCCAAAAACCCCTCTTGTAAGATCGTGCTTGGATTTGCTCCTCTTGTCAATCTTGCCAAAGCCAAAGAATTTGCTGCATTGCAACAGCATCCTCTCGTCCAAGCTCTCAACCTACACCACTCTCTTCCAGCTCTTGTGCAAGCTAAAGTACGTTTTTATATCGGCAATAGAGATACACGTGTAGATACAAAAGAGGCTTTTTCCTGTATCACCTCTCTTGCTGAACTCGCCTACTCTCAAAGAGCCAAAGAAGGTTCTTTTCAGCTGATGATTCATGATTCTATCGGTCTCATGGGACATGGGACCCCCGATGTTATCTTTGCACAAGGGGCTCAATGGATCCAAGACATGCTCAACCTACAATAACTTCTCCCGATCTTTTTCTCTTTGCTGGAGAAGCCAGCGGCGATCGGCTAGGAGCAGATCTCCTCCAACAGCTTTTCAAGCTACATCCTTCTCTCTCTGTAAGCGCTGTTGCAGGTCCCTCCATGAGAACCCACCCTATTCAAGAAATTCTCCCCATGGAAGAGTTTCAGGTGATGGGCTTTATCGATGTTTTCCTCTCTCTTCCCTGCATCATCAAACATTTCTATGCCATCAAATCGTACCTGCTACAAGCAAAACCCAAAGCTATTGTCTTTATCGACTATCCAGGCTTCAACCTCCGCATGCAGCGTCATCTAAGAAAAGCTGGCTTTACAGGCCTTATGATTCATTATGTCTGCCCTAGCGTCTGGGCATGGAAAAAAGGTCGCATCCAACCTATGAGCGAGGATCTGGACCTACTCCTTTCTGTGTTTCCCTTTGAGCAAAAATGTTTTAGTCATACAAAACTAAGGGTAGAATACCTAGGACACCCCTTAGCAGAAAAAATCGCTCATTATACCCCTGCAACCTCCTTTCCACCCTTTGATAAGCCTATCCTTGCCATTTTCCCTGGAAGTCGCAAAAAAGAGGTTCTAAGAAATCTACCTCTACAGCTTCAAGCTGCTATAGATGTAGCCTCCAAAAGCTACTCTCTTGTGATCTCCTGCGCTCACCCTTCTTTGCTACCTATCATCCAAAAGATATCCTCTACCTATCCCCATGTAGCTATTCACATCCTACCAAGCGCGCGCAACGACGATCTCATGCACCATGCTCACCTTGCTCTAGCCACCTCCGGCACCATGACTCTAGAGCTTGCGCTCCATAAAGTCCCTACCATCGTCACCTACGCCATGACAGCTATCGACATCTTTTTGGCAACCAAGATCTTCCGCATACAACTCCCCTATTACTGCATTGTTAACTATACAGCCAACCAGCTGATTTTCCCTGAGCTGTACGGCCCTCATTGTAATCAGGCAGCGCTCCATAACGCTTTAAGCCACATGATCAAAAGCCCAGAGCTCTTACATGTTTGCCAAGAGCACTGTCACAGACTTGCACAACTTCTCTATAGTGAGCGTCCAAGTGAAAAAGCAGCTATATTGATCACAGACCTTCTTGCAAAAACCAAAAAAAATCTTGACGCCCTTCCCTCCAACAGATAAATTCGGTCTTAGAGGCCTTCCAAAGCAAGGAGTAGATATGCCCATAGAGCCAGTAGGAAAATCTGGGGAACCTAAAGATCCCTACACGATACGTTCTACGCACCACGCCCACCACTCTCCCCCATCCTCACAAAGGCTAGGAAGCGCAAGTAGCGGAGCTAGCATCCAAGGAGAAGAATGCTATATTGATATGGGAGAGTTTTATGGTCATAACATTTCATCTTGCATGGACTGGTCAACAACTCCTCCTCATATCAAAGCCAGCAGCCTACAACAAGGCTTCTTGGGAAATTTATTCACTCAGTTAAAAAGTGCAGGGGTGAATCAAATCAACCTTTCTTTTGCACAAATCGCTGATATCAATAATTTGTTATTGGACTCTCAAGGTCACGGACCAACACCTCCGTACTCTAGTAACGATTCCTTCGGCCAGATTTTTCATCCAGATGGAACCACATCCCCTTACGCAATATGTGATGACTCCGGTTCTCAAGTCTCCTCTAATTTTCTATCCTATTTGACAAACTATGCCCATGACCAAAACCCACCGATACAAGTCTCTCTCTCCATGGGAGGCTTAAATGCAAACCTTCAAGACTTGACCCCTCAAAAAGGTGCAGCTACTGATTTAGCTTCCTTCATGAAAAATACGGGCATCGACTCTGTAGATTTTGATATGGAAAACCAAGGATTAGACGAAACTACAATAGATAATAAGCTCATGCCATTTTTCTCTGATCTTCATACGCAACTAGCAAGCATGTCTAAAACAAGTACACTT
>Ga0172363_10005487_pt1 | contig 10251 bp, 7 predicted proteins | sample LakKivs2_kivu2a2_FD_114541 | JGI IMG/M metagenome (GOLD analysis project Ga0172363, IMG submission 114541) | Sediment microbial communities from Lake Kivu, Rwanda - Sediment s2_kivu2a2 | ecosystem: Environmental > Aquatic > Freshwater > Lake > Sediment | place: Rwanda: Western Province, Lake... | reverse complement strand
TCCGATTCTGTAATTGGCATCGTATTATAACGATATTGTCCATTTGCTCCTTCATATTTCACAAAATTACTCAGAAATGGTTTAAATGGGTCAAAACTTCTATTATAAGACCACATTATTAAACCCGAACAATCTACACCACTGCCAAAATCAATTGATTTAATACTGCCATTATAAAAATGATAACCAGTTTTAATTGTATCAGCTGTAACAAATAAACTTTGACGATAATCCCAACCTTTTCCTCCCCATAAATAAGGATAATTAATCAACTCTTTGGCAAGTGTGGCAGCTTTAGTGGATAAAGGTAATTTTACTTCAAAATCCACATTTCCCACTGTTCCAAATTCTTGCCAATCTGAGGTAGCACCTCGTGAATCTACTGCTCTAGCTCGCCAGTGGTATTGACTGTCGATTAGGTCTGTTTTTGTTATTGTCGCAGTATTTCCTGAAGAGACAAAATCACTTTCTAATAAATCCTGCTCATTGAAAGATTGATCAAACTCTTTTAATTCTATCTGTAATTTAATTTGCTCATTATCAGGGTCAGAAACTGTTGCCTTAAAAACAACAATATCTTCAGTAGTAATTCCGCCTTCAGAAATTATAACCTGGCCATCAGATTTAAACTGTCCAAGATTGGAAATTATCGGTTTGGTAGTTTCGGTCTTAATTGCCTCAATCCCACCCAAAATCGCGAGTTTTAAAGCCTGATTTATTTGATCATAATAGGCAATTATTGGAACATTGTTTTTGGTAATTGCTAAAGAATTATAAGAGCCACTTCCTTTTTCAGAATCAACAATTTCTTTTTGCCAGTTTTCGCCATTAAACCAAGCGATTTTTAAACTATTAAGATTATTGGCGTCTGCGTATGCAATAAAGGGACTGCCAAAACTGTCAAAATCCAAAGAAATAGGAGAGTTTTGAAAAGGAATATTTTGATAAAAACAATCGATAACCTCGTCTTTTAGAACTTCTTTTTGTTGGGAATTAAAAACAATATATTTTAAACAACCACTGCAATGAGGAAGACAGGAAAATCCGCAAGAGCCTGAGATATAAAAATTAACAAATAAATTTTGATCTTTATCTTTTAAATCATTACCATATCCCCTGCCCCATCCCCTATATAAACAAATATGTTGCCATTTTTCGGGATCTTTCCAATCTTCAAGATTCAAGCTGTGGGGTGAAATTAAATTAAGACCAGGGCATTTTTCATTATCCCAGTTATTATTTTGATAAATGATGAAAGGAGTGCCAGAACTATCAAAAACCAAAGAATTATGGCCGCCTCCCAAGGTGCCTCCAAATAACGAAGAAATATTAGGTTTTTCCCAAGTCTCCCCATTAAAAAAGAAAAATGAGAGAGAACCCCCTATATCCCATGGAAGGATTGAAAGAACAACTGCTGGATAATTAGTTGTTGGACTAATATCAAAAGAGATATCGCCATAATAACCACCAGGAATAATCTCTTTCTTCCACTCTCCATTTTCAAAATAAGCATATTTCAAAACATTTTGTCTTAAAGGAGGGGTAGTTCGAGTAATTACATAATTATAAACAATTCTGGGATTACCTTCTCTATCAAATTTCAAAACAGGATGAGATCCCACCATTAATCTACCATCTATGTCATAGGACCAAAAATCAACTATTACTGGCTCCTCCCAATTTTGGCCATTAAAATAAATATAGTTCAGGCTCTCTTGTGTAATGTAAACAATAGCTGGTCTACCACCTTCATCCAGAGATAGGGAAACTCCCTCTTTAACGCTTCCTGTCCCAAAAGAAAATATTTCCCATTGGGGTTGATTATTATTGGAAATCAATTGTTCATCTGCATATACATTTTCTCCTCCCAAGCCAGAAAAAAACCCAAGAGTAAGTGAGATAATGATTATTAAAATTATAATATTTTGAGTATTTTTTGCTTGCATCGCTGTTCAAATTTGCTGGGCGGTGGGGGAGGGATTTGAACCCCCGGTGACATTACTGCCACAGCGGTTTTCAAAACCGCCCCGTTCGTCCACTCCGGCACCCCACCAACTAACTTGCCCCTACCAGATTTTGACGATAAATTCTTTTAAAATCCTTCCATTTTTCCTTTCGCCACCTCTTTAATCTTTTGCCGATAGAACCACAACCTTCGTATAATGAGTCTCTGGCAGTAGTATAAAAATTCCTTTTGTCCGCTTACTCATTACTACAAATTGAGCAACACGAAAATTTACTGGCGGAGAGGGTGGGATTTGAACCCACGAGCCCCTGTTAGGGGGCATGGTTTAGCAAACCATTGCTTTGGACCATACTCAGCCACCTCTCCAAATTACTTTTATATCCTACTACAAATTTTACCCTTTCGCAACCACTAATCCCCAAACTTCTTTAGCACCATTATTTTTGAGGATTTTAGCTGCTTCTGCCAAAGTTGCGCCAGTAGTGATTACATCATCAATTAAAATCACGATTTTGCCAGAAATATTTGCTTCGGGGCCAATCTCAAAGACCTCTTTGAGATTGGCCCTCCGTTTTTCTGTATCTTTGATTTTTGCTTGAGGAGTGGTTGGGATTTTTCTTTTTAAAATATTTGTTTCCAACGGCAATTTAAAATAATCAGCAACTTCTTTGGCCAATAACTCTGCCTGATTAAATCCCCGATAGCGCATTCTGGTGCCGTAAAGAGGAATAGGTACTAAAATAAAATCCAAATTATTCCAAAATCCAAAATCCAAACATTCTGAGGATTTTATCAGTAATTCGGACAGCGGCTTAGCCAATTCTTTGATGTAGCGATATTTGAAGTTTTTTATCAACTCTCGAACCAGTGGATTTTTATATTCAAGAGCAGAAATTATTCTGTCAATTCCGTTTTTTTCAGCGCATTCAAAACAGATTTTTCCTTTCCAGGTAATTTTTCCACAGAAAAAACAGGTATTATTTTCAATTATTTGGATTTTATTAAAACAAGCCCGACACAAATAGGTGTCGGGACAACTGCATCCCAAGCATTTCTTAGGGAAGAATAAATCTAAGAAAAAATTTTTGACTTTATTCAATAACATTTATCACGCTGGCGGTAATTGAATCATTGCTTTTGATTTTTTCAGAAATATTCTCTTTTGCCTGAATGTCTATTTTATCCCCAACTTTTAATTCATTAAACTTAATTTCGGTTTCTGGGGGATAAATTGGTTTAGTGCTGCCTTTGGGGATATCTTCGGGGTCAGGAAATTTAAGGACAAGTATTTTCACTTCGTTATTTACCAGCACATTTACCTTTTGTCTTATTGGTGTCTTTGAAGGGTCTTTCAATAAAATTAGGGCATCTACAATTAAAGCATTTTGGTGGATGCTCTCGATTGTTCCGGAAATACCATAAATTTCTTTGGCAATCACAACTTCCTCGGGCCCTGGTTGCGGGGATGGTTTTTTGTATCCGCCGAAAATAACCGCAAAAATTATTAAAAGCAGTAAGACAATAATTATTATCAAGGTAGGCGTTTTTATTTTTATCATACAAATAAAGTTCCATTAATCATTATTCATAATAATTATAAAATAAGCAAAAAATAAACACAACAAGCCCTCAATAAGATGAAATACATAGGTAACAGCCGAAGATTTTAAAGGGACAACTTTATCTCGATCGTGAAAAAGTTAGACATTTTATTTTTGTTGCCGATGTCTTGAAACATTAGAATGGAGTTGACAGTCAAATATTTACGTTATAATTTGAAATGTTGGCAATAAGCTGCACCTTTGTGCACATTGGATATAGATTTTTGGTTCTTTTTTTGGTACCTTACAATTTAATTTATCCCCACACCAAATTTTGGTGGGGGGATTTGCCGAAATCTTCTTTAATCGGTAAATATGGGGATAGATATAAATTTTAGGAGGATGAAATGAACGGAAAAGAAGTATTTATTATAGAATATCAAGGAAAAAGCGTTATTTTTGCACCCCTTAAAGGGATTATTTTAGAGATTCATGAGAATGAAAAGAACGAAGTTAGCAAGCTGTTAGAACGTCCAGGATTTTCATTCGAAGATTTACTAGAAGTATTCCCAGAAATAAAAAAAGATCGTCTCATATCTCAAAAAATAGAGGACGAATCAGAAATAACAGAGGAATTTTGTCCAACTTCAGCAGTTCTTTTCCCGACATTCAATTGTCATCTTCGTTGTGTATATTGCTATTCAGGCGCGGGAAGAAAGAAAGCGAATATGAGTTGGGAAGTTGCCAAGGCAGCTATAGATTTTATTATTGAGAATGCAAAGCAGAGTAAGGAAAAAGAATGTTCCCTTGAATTTCATGGCGGCGGAGAGCCAACGTGGAATTGGCCAATATTCCAATCATCCTTAAACTATTTTTGGGAACACGCTCAGAAAAACAACCTTGTTTCTAAAGCTAATCTAGTGACGAACGGAGTACTTTCCGAAACACAAATCGAATGGATTGTAAAACATAATTTGCGCACAATACAAGTTTCACTTGACGGCATGGAAGAAATACATGATGCTCAACGGCCTACGGTTGGAGGCGGTAAATCATTTACGACGGTATTTCATACCATTAAGTCTTTTCTTGCAAGGGGTGCAGAAATTGTAATTCACTCTGTTGTTACCGAAGTGGGAGTTGAACAAATTCCGAAGATTATACAATTTTTTGGAGAAAATTTTTCTGGGTTGACGGTACAGATAGAGCCAGCATCTCCGTGTGGAAGAGGATTAGCCACAGGTCAACAATTTCCATCCCCGGAAATTTTTGCGAAAGGCTTTATTGATGCGCTGGACATAGCTAAATCCTTTAGTATCGATTTAACTTATTCGGGCGTTACCTCCCGACTCACAGAAATCCACAAAAGTTTTTGCGGTGTTTCTGGGCCAAATTTTGTTATAACACCAGAAGGTTTTGTTACTGCTTGTCATGAAGTCGCTGAATTTAATCATCCTTTTGCCGATATTTTCATATATGGACAGTGGAACAAAGTAAGCGGAAAGTTTATTGTTAACCATCAAAGGATTAAAGACTTAAAAAATCTTGTTGTTGAAGGTAGCCCCTTGTGTCGTGATTGTTTTGCACGGTTTTATTGCGCGGGTGATTGTTTGGTTAAGAACCTAACCGCTAAAGTTAAAAAAGATACTTCATCGTCAAATCCTCGTTGTAAAATTAACCGTGGGTTAACAAAGTATTACATTTTTAGTCACCTTTTTGGTGGCAAAAAACAAGGAGGTGTGCCATGAGCACACAATCTGTTTATGTTGAGGGTAAAAACCCTCGACATGAGGCCCCTTTGGGCACGGAGCATGGGCGAAGGATCGCCTACATAGGAGATCCATCATCCACGCGGTCACGCATCGAATGCCTGACCGTAATCAAGTGCCCAGGGCATTGTAAATGCGCAAGTAAGAGCAAATAAATCTCTTACCGGCGCAATCTTTTCAATTTGGGGCCGTCCTAAGCGACGGCCCCATTTTTTATTTTTTAATTTGTTTTTTTATAAGTTCTATTACTTCTTCTAGATATGGGAAATGTCTTTTTTGTCGTATAACGTCTTGTGTAATATTCTTTTTCAAGATTTTAGATTCATAAAGTAGATTAAGGGCTAAAATTATATATTCTTTTCGAATAATATTACGTCCGATATAACCAATTTTAGCTGCACGACGATGATCTTTTTCTAATAAGAAGCGTTTAGAAATGCGATATTGAGGAGAAAAGAGATGCAAGAATTCATGACGCATTAATTCTCCCTGGTTTTTTTCGGCGCCAGGGCCCACAACAATATATCCGGTGTTTTTTATTTTAAGACCGTATCCTCGCCAAAAAGCATCAAGTAAATTGGGTATAAGAATTACTTTTTTAAAATTTTTAGACGGTTTATCGATGAATACCATCATTCTTGTTGTTTCTTTTTTGAGTATTGGAAATAATTTTTTAATTTCTTTTAGGTAATATTTTTTTAAAAATCTCCACATCCTTCTAGTCGATGGTTCTTGGGCGAATTTTTTAATATTCAAATTGAAATAGTAAGCAGCTGTTTTATTTTTTTTGATGCTTTTATTATTTTTCAAGAGTTCTCGTATAAGATGCCAAGGGTTGGTTTTTTTAAGAATTTTTTTAAAATAAGGATATTTTTTGTCCCAATTTTGTTCTTTTAATAAATTTCTAGCCTCCCTTCTTACTGGATGTATTCCTTTCTTATTATTTTCATCGTTATAGCCAGTCAGATTTAAGGCAAGAAAAAGCATAAAAATATCTTTTGAAACTTTTATCTCTAATTTTAAAATTGGTTTTTTCTTTTTCATTATCTTCATTCTACCCCCTCTTTATTGACAAGTCAATTATTTAGGAGTATAATGTAGGTAGGAAAATACGATGCTCTTTAAAGCACATTTACCCTCACACCAAATTTTGGTGTGACCTTGCGGAGCAAGGGAGGGTTAATATATATCGAATCCCGTATGGGGTTCTAAGATTTTAAGCCCTCCTACGCTAAAGCTTCGGAGGACGAGAGGTGATTTACGAGATTAGGACTCGTTTTTTTGTTTAAAATATTAGAAAATCCTTGACAGGGGTTTGTTTTTATTATAAGCTGGAAATTTAGATAAAGGTCGCAAAAATTAATTAAAAATCGGAAAATTAATATGATTTCCAAAAATATTTTTCCAGAAATTATAAAAGCCGATAAAGGGAAAAAGCAAGCAAAAGAATCGGGTTGCTGTTTTAGGAGTTGTGGAGGGAAACCATGTATCCAGCAAGCAAAAGAAAGCCTCGATACTCGTGTTAAAAAGATTTTAAATAAAATAAAATAATATATTTTAAGACAGTTAAGACAGAAATTTTTTAAAATAGATCTTTAAAAATTGAGCGCCCAACTCAAATAATTCTCGGTTTAAGCCGAGTTAAAATATATAATTTGATGAAAGGAGGTAAATATGATAAACATCAAACAACTCAATAAGAGTTACGGTTCGTTAACTGTTCTTTCGGGCATTTCGTTATCGTTGGATGATGGTTGTAAAGCCGCCTTAGTTGGTCCGAATGGTGTGGGTAAGTCAACACTTTTGAAAATAATCGCTGGACTAGTAGAGGCTGATGGCGGTCTAGTAGAGGTTCCCAAGAATGCTTGTATCGGCTATATGCCTCAGGAAATGCAGATTACAGAAAAAGAGACGATAGAAACCTATTTTAAGAAGATCACTGGCATTCAAGACATGGAAAAACGAATGAATTCGTTAGAGAAACACCTCGACGATCCTCAAAAGGCAGAAGAGTATCATGAGCTGCAGCAAGTTTATACCCGTTTAGATGGATATGGTTTTAAGCACCGCGCAGAATCAGTTTTAGCTGGTTTTAATCTTGATAATCTTTCTCTAGGTCAATCCCTGATTTCGTTAAGTAGTGGTCAAAAAAGCAAAATAGCTCTAGGCGCCATCCTTCTTAAAGGGGTAGATATTCTTCTTTTGGATGAACCCACCAACAATTTGGATTTGCCCGCCCTGATCTGGCTTGAGAATTTTCTACTTAATTCCAGCGCTACTTGTCTTATCGTCTCTCACGACAGAAGATTTTTGGATAGTGTAGTTTCAAGAGTTTTTGAGATAGACTGGAATACACGAGCCATATCAGTTCATATTGGCGGTTACAGTGGTTATATCGAGTTCAAGATGAAACAGATTAATCGTCTAAAGGAACTTTATCGTATTCAACAAGAAAAGATCGGGAAAATGAAAGAAACTATACGTTCTAAGAAAATCTGGGCAGAAATAGGGTCAAGACAGATCGTTTCAGACAAAGACAAGTATACCCGTGGGATGAGGCGAGATCGAGCCGCAAAATCCGCGAAAAGTGCAAAAGCAATTGAAAAGAGAATTCAGCAGATGGACTTAATCGAGGTTCCAGAAGAAAGACCACCATTAGTTATTCCACTTGTTTCTCAAAGAAGCGAAGCCAAACACTCTATTCAACTAGAGAATATTGTAGTGGGTTATAATGAGAATTTCCGCATCGGTCCAATCGATTTAGAAATACCCTACGGAGCTAGAGTTGGAATTTTCGGAATCAATGGAGCGGGTAAGTCCACGCTCTTAAAGGCAATTAGCGGAGAGCTTCGGATTCAGCAGGGTACAATTTCCATCGGTTCATCTTTAATAGTCGGAAATCTAATGCAGGAGCATGAGAATCTTCCTCGTAGTAAGACCATTTTCCAATTTCTTAAAGAAAGAACAGATTTAGAAGATCAGCAAATCTATCATTTACTTAGCAGATTTCACTTTTATACTGACGAATGTAGAAAAAAAATCAGCGAATTAAGTCCCGGAGGAAGGGCAAGATTACTTTTAGCCTTGTTTTGTGCGCTTTCTGCTAACGTGCTGATTTTGGATGAACCAACCAACCATCTTGATGTTGAAGCGAACGAAGCACTAGAAGAAGTTCTCGTCACGTATAGCGGGACAGTGCTAGTAGTTTCCCACGATAGATACTTTCTAGAGAAACTGAATCTGACCCACGCCTTTGTATTAAGCGACGGAAAATTGAACCCTATTTCCAGTTACAACGATTACGTGGAACAAGTCGTGTTGGATGCTAAACGTCTAATCAAGCGGCTTAAACCGTAACAGCGCTACTTATTTAACATATAGGTAGCGCTTTTTCTAAAATGAACAATAAAAACTTAGTTAAAATTAGAAAAGAAAAGAATTATTATCTTTCTTATTTTGTTGACTTGCGAAGAATTATAATCACGAATAACATAGGAGCCAAGGTGATAGATTTAATTTTTAATAAAAATTATTCAATATCTAAAGCAGTAAGGAAGTTATTTCCAGTAAATAAAAAAATATATAAAGATGTATTTAAAAATAAAATAAAACAATTTCTAATTGGTATCAAGAAAGAGTTAAAAACAAAGTATGAAGGAGGTTTTCCCTTTGTGGAGGACGAACAAATGGATGTTCCTATTGCTGCGGAGATTCAAGTTAACACGTTTTGTAATCTGAGATGCAAACACTGCTGTCAATCCAGCTATAATAAGATAATGCCATTTAAGAAGATAAAAAAGATTTTAGAAATTTTATATAGAGAGAAAGTATTCGAAATTAATTTAGTGGGCGGAGAACTATTTTTGCATCCGGATATTTTGGAAATTATATCTCTATGTTGTGAGAAGCATAATTTTGCAACAAATATTGTAACTAATGCCACTCTTTTATCAGAAGACATAATCAAAAAAATTTCTAAATTTAGAAATAAATTAGCTTTTTTGGTAAGTTTAGAAGGAGTAGGTGACCACAATGACGAAATTAGAGGAAAAGGCACTTTTAAAAAAATAGATAGGGCAATCAGGGCTCTTAAGAAATATAAAATTTATCTAGAGATCTCCACCACTATAAATGCAGTTAATATAAAATACTGGAGAGAGGTTGTTGATTATTGTAAAAAACTAAATATTCCATGTAATTTTAATCTGTTTAAAATATTTAAACCCGAACAAAAGAAATTTGTTCTTGATTCACGTAATTATTTTAAATTTATTAAAAAATTATTTGAAGTTAGAAAGAAGGAAAAAGCAGATATAGGACTAACAAATGCTGCCATAGTATCAGAGATAAATGGTGCTGAGCCACGAAATGAGTGTAAGGCTACACTAAGTGGTTTAACCATAAACGTTGAAGGAGAGATGATTCCTTGCCCGTTTTTGGATGAAGTGGGATACTATAAAAATAAAAAACTGCCTATTTTTGATGAAAATTTCAAAGAAACTTGGAAAAATAATTATTGGTTCAAAGACTTTAGAAGGGGCAATTTTAAAGAATGTCAGGCTTGTTCTTATATATTTTCAGGAGACAGAAACAGAAAAAATCCTTATGGATTAAATGCTTTTAAAAAATATTTAAATAAAAAATTGCAACACTGAACAAGTCGAGATAAGATTTAGTTCAACAAGTAAATGCAATCCAAGCTATTGACGAATGAATTATTTTATGCTAGGGTGAAATTAGGAAAATAAGATGCTCTTTTGAGTACTTTAGATAGATGAATCCCGTATGGGGTTCTAAGATTTTGTTACGAGATTAGGTCTCGTTTTTTATTTTTAAGATTATTTAAATACGCCATAATTCAGCCATGGCAGAAATACGGCGTATCCGTTGTTTGGTATTGACAACCGAATAATTACGTTATAATTTAAAATGTTAAGAAATAAGCTGCACCTTCGTGCACATTAGGATAGATCTT
>Ga0172363_10005486_pt1 | contig 10253 bp, 5 predicted proteins | sample LakKivs2_kivu2a2_FD_114541 | JGI IMG/M metagenome (GOLD analysis project Ga0172363, IMG submission 114541) | Sediment microbial communities from Lake Kivu, Rwanda - Sediment s2_kivu2a2 | ecosystem: Environmental > Aquatic > Freshwater > Lake > Sediment | place: Rwanda: Western Province, Lake... | reverse complement strand
TCATTAGATTGGCTGCGCGCCGGCGCGATCGGCAACTGGGTCCTTCAATTTCCCGGTGACCCTCTCTGGAGACAGAATCCTAAAGCGCTGTTGCCGGTGGCGTTGTCGGGTGGGCCTCCCAGGTTGAGACTGCCGGTGCCGCCGGGTCCCACCGGCTTGCGCGAGTATCCCGCCGAGGAAACCGGTCACCCCGCCTCCTTTGCCTGGCTTCTCTGGCGCGACGCCGCTGGCTTTTCCTCCACACTACTGGGGCTGGACCTTTTCGACAACGACCCGACCCTGCCGAAACAATTCCCGATCGTGCTGAGGATCATGGCGTCTTTCGCGAAAGGCATGGAAGCAACCATCGAGGCAGATCACTGGGGACTTCAAGCGGTCGATGTACCCCCCAACGGTAATGCATCATCGTTCGCCATGGCCTCTGATGGTCGCCACCTCGTGATGAATGGCCTCGGGTTTTGGGACGCCACGCGGATAGGCAATAGGGAAGCCTTCGCCCTTTCCGGGTTGCGGCCTGGCGCGTATCAGGTGCTCTGGTACGACGCGATGACGGGTACGGCGGTGGAACAACGCGTTCGATTTGGCGACAAACCATCCGTCGTTTCGCCGGGCAGGCCATGGCTGCTCTACGTGCGCCCGGTGCAAGAGGAGGAGAAGTAACATGCGCAGGTTGATTACGATATCATGCACCTTCCTCCTGTTGTGCGGCATCGCGCGTGCGGCGGAGGAGGATCTGGCGGCGAGAATCCTGAAAGTCACCGGCGCGCACACCAAGCTGGTTTACCAGCGCCGCTTTAGTAACGACCCCAAGGTGTATGCTGTTGACGATAAGAATCATATGCTGGTGGTGTTCGACACCCAGGAAGGCAAGGAACGGGTGTTGCTGCCCGGCCCGACCTCCTGCGTGAAGCCGTCGATTCTCTCTGACGGCTCCGGCGTCGTCTATACCGACGTGCCGCAGCGCGCCTGCTACTATATCGATTGGGAAGGCAAGAACCCGCCGAAACTCATTGCCAGCGGCAAGCTCTACTTCGCCTTGAGCACTTGGCAAGACCCGAAGACGGGCAAGCACTGGGTGCTGGTCGGCGACGGTGTGGAGCGCGGCACGCCGGAAAACAACCCGGTCTACCGCTACCTCATCGATGACCCGACACAGCGCGTGCTGGTCTGGGATAAAACCAGCGTCGGCCTCTGCCTGAGGTTGTCGGCGGATGGCACCCGGCTCGGGGGCGAGTTCCCCTGGCCGAAGACGGGGGTGGCCAATCTGCTGACCGGCACGTGGGTCGCCCACGGAGGCGGCTGCATGGGCGACATGGCGCCGGATAACAGCTACCGCTACGCGCACTGCGTGGGCGGGCACCGCGCGCTGCTGATGTTCGACGCCGGCGCGACCGGCCGGCGCTTCGTTTCGACCAGCGGGTACCCCGGCGACACCGGGGCGGGTGAAAACTGGCACCCGCGCTGGTCGAACGACGTGCGCTTCATGACCATGATTGCCCCCTCGTTGCTCGCATACGCGGCACAATTTCCATCCAATCCGTGCGTCTACCTGGGGAAATACGACATCACTTTCTCCCGCATTGAGCAGTGGGTGCAACTGACCGATGACACCACTTCCAGCATCTACCCCCATGCCTGGATCGAGCCGCCGCCGAATCAGGAAGCCATACGTGTGATGGAAGGGCGATTGGCGCAGATTCTGGAAACGGCCGATCCTGTCGCGGCGATTCGCGCGCTGCAACAGTCAGTCGCGGAGGGGAAGGACGCCGCCCGCGTCAACGATGCCCGCGAGATGCTCGGACTGTTCAACAAGTGGTCCGAAGGCAAGCTGGCCGTCGGCAAGGTGCTGGAATCCAGCGGGCCGGACGAGGCCGTCAACCTCTACACCGCGTTGGCGGAACGTTATGCCGGCCTTGAGCTTGGCACCCAGGCTGCCGGGCGCTTGAAGCTGCTGGACACGAGCTGGGCCTCGGCGACGAAACGCGTGAGCACGCTGGCGCAAGCCTGGCCGGTTTCGCGCGACGGGCTCCTCTTCCGCTGGGCTACCGCGAATGAGCCGGCCGTTGCGTTACTCGACAAAGACAAGCCGAAGATCGGCTTCGCGCTGACCGCCCATGGCCGGGCGCGCCTGGGCCGCTCCAGGCATATGGTATTGGACGGCGGAAGCTGGTATTCGGCGGACGGCGTGGAGGACTACCTGCTCCGCGCCTGCCGGCAAACGGGCGCGCTGACCATTCAGGCCTACATCACCCCGCCTGAAGGCCTTCCCGGCATGGGAGAGATCGTCTCGTTCGGCGTTGATGCGCAAACGGGCAACTTCGCGCTGGCGGATAACGGCTACAACCTCAATCTCGCCTTGCGCACCGCGAGCGGCGGTGCCGGTTGGGTGCCGGTGGGGAGAAAACCGCCCGGCGCCTTTCATGTCGCCCTCACCTATACCGACGGCACACTGCTGGTTTACCTGAACGGCCGCCGCTTCGAGGGCGGCCATGGCTGGGGAAATAACACCATCATCACCGAGTCGTCCGCCGTCGCTCACTTGCTGACCGGAGGCTTTGCCAATTGGACAGCGGGACGCTTGACCTTCGGCGGCGCCCCGGATGGGAAGAACGCCTGGAGAGGCTTGCTGGAAGGCGTGGCGATCTTCAACCGCGCGCTTTCCGCTGACGAGATCCAGCGGGACGCCGACGCCTATCGCGCCATGGTCAAGGCGCGCAACGATTTCAAACCCGTGCCCATGGTTCGTGCAAAGGTGAAATTAATCGCGCGCTCGGACATACCGACGATTCCGTCCATCGCCCCTTATTCTCGTGCGCTGGTGGTGTACCGATATGAAGTGGAAGATGTTCATTTCGGCACCCTGACGGCAAAGAACCTTTGTGTCGCCCGCTGGGTCATCATGGACAAACAGTTGCTCGGGGAAGCCAACGCGGGAATTGGTACAAGCTACACCATGGCGCTGGAACCGTTCTCTGCGCAACCGCAACTGGAATCCGAGTATCTGGTCGACACGCTGAATGCCAAAGACGATCTCTATTACGATACGTCCGGAGACTTTTTCGGCGTCAGGTAATCAAGATAGCGGGACGGGCATGCGAATCACCAGCGGATTACCTGATCACTCTACGGCGTCAAAGACAGGGTCGATCTCGATCACGTCGCCTGGGCGCGGGCCCTATGATCTCGTCGAACTGGCTCGTATCTATGGGGCGATTACGGCTTCCTCCAGCTCTATGGTTCGCCGGAGGACCAGCCCGGCCGGGTCACCCTCGGCGCCACCCGTCTGCACCTGTGGAGGAAATCGCCTTTCTTCGCCCGGATTGACGGCTATCGGGGGCAGCTCACCTACGCGACCGCCAACGTTACCTGGGATAATTCCCCCGACACATACACGGTCCGCCAGACCTCCGCGAGCCCCTTCACGCTGGTCATGCTCGGCCACGACCGTTTCGGCTTCGACATCCAGCTCGATCCCTCGGCCCGGCTGGTGCGCGCCGCCAACAACGGCGTGGACGACGCGATCCCCGCCGGCGGCCTGGACGCGATCGGCGCGGCCCTGGACCACTGGCGGCTGCTGGGACAGAAGGATGTCGAGTTCCGCAAACGGGAGGCGGCAGGGCAATGACTTCTGCCGGCATCGCCCTTGGCATTGTTGAAGAGGTCTGTTATACCGCAAGGGGGAAAACACTGCTCATTAGATAGAAAACGATGAAACAGAACGAAAACCCATGAACAAGGAGAACACGATGGCGAAGACCAATGGAAACCGTAGGACAACCATTCTGGCGCCCGCCGCGCTGCTCGTTGGTTTGTTCGCGGCGGCCCCGTAATTCACCATTGCCATCGGAGTGTCCGGCGGTCCGCGCACGGTGCGGATCGCCGAATGGGAATGGCTCAGTAACCGAATAGACGGCATTGAATCACGGACTAACGCGGGTATTTCATGAAAGGAGACTCAAATGAAGAAAACCGCCTGTACAATCACACTACTGTTGCTCTGCAATATCCTGCACGGCGCAGCGGCTGCTGATGACGCTGCTGAGCGCGGATTTTTGCGCGTTGAAAACAAGCGCTTCGTCTTCGCTGACGGCACAACATTTCTGCCGCGCGGCTTCACAATTGAAAGAATCGACTATTTAGACGGCGCCGAAGAGTTTGAAGAGTTTTGGCAGCTCACTCCAGCGCAATGGCTCGACAGGCTCGCCGGTGCCGGTGTCAACTTCTTCCGAGTCAACGTTCCTCATATGCCGGAACGCGCCGACGCCGAGCTCGTCAAACGCAACCTTGGATGGCTTCTCGAAGAATGCGAGCAGCGCGGCATATACCTTTGCCTCGGCATTCAACACGGCATTAACGCAACGCAGACCGATGCGTTCCGGCAGCGTGTCGATTTCTACATCGAGCACTTCGGCGAACATCGGAATCTCGCTATGTGGGAATTGAACCCGTCGGGCGGGCAGCAAGCCGTCGAAGAACTCGCGCGTTACCTCAAACAAGCCGACGCGCACAAACGCCCCGTTGGATTGCAGCAACGCGGCACTTTCGGCAACAAAAGAAATATTCAAGACGCCGACTGGGCAACAAGCGAAGAAATCAATTGGCTCTTTTACAGTTGGGGCAATTCGTCGTTCAAAATCGGAATCGACGAGATTTTTCAGGATTCGCATGTCGCGCTGCTTGGTCGAATACCACGCATCGAGTTTTTTTCCGGGCCGAGTGTCCTCGGACTTCAACCCGGCAGACACCACCGCGTAGATGTGGATACGCCTGGGTTCCACGAAGGGCAATTCAACACCGTGACGCTGAGACACGAGCTTTGGTGCGCAACGGGGATGTTTACGGCCAACCTGATACCGACCTGCGGACTCGGACAAGGCCGCGAGCACCTGCGGGCAAATTTCGATGAAGTGCTCAAGGCGATGGTGGAGCTCAACAGCGTGCTCAAGGAAACCGTCGACGCCGACGACTGGGACGCCGCGAAAATCACACGAACGCCCGGATGGGACCAGCATGTAATGGCAAGCGACGGCAAGCGCGTGCTGATGCATTGCAGCGGTCAGCTCGACGGCGGCACGGTCGGCTACATGGGATACCGCATACCTATGCCCGACCTGCAACCGGGGCTTTATGAAGTGCGGTGGTACAGCCTGCTCACCGGCAAGCTGCTCAGTGTGAGCGAAGAACGCATCGGCAACCCCGAAAAATATGAAGTGCCAGCCGTCGTAAGCCCGGGCGGCCCGGTCATCCTATACGTGCGTCCCATAGAAATCACACCATACGTCGAACACGAAGAGTACGACGAAACCAAGCTCGCCGAAAACCTGCTCGAGTTCACCGGCGGGCGGCGCGTGCGCATCGCATGGAACGGTAACACCGCATCAGCAACCGACCCGCAGAACGGGCTTATTGTTTTCGACACCGAAGAAGGACAAAGCCGCGTGCTCGCCGAAGGACTCAGCCTCGCGTTCATTACCGCAGACGGTTCAGCCGTAGTTGCAAACGAGATGCTCGACGGCGTCAACCAAGGCTGTTGGCTGATAAGCTGGGACGGCACCACGCGCACCAAACTGCTCAGCGGGCGCTACGCTTTTGCGATGTCAAGCTGGCTCGACCCCGAAACCGATATCGAATGGCTTTATGTAGGCGACAACAACAGCACGCCGTGGGAAGATTCCCAAGGCAGAAGCGACAAGGTGTATAGGCATCGGCTCGACAACATCGAGCATCGCGAGCTGGTGTGGGATGCCGGTCCGGCAGGTCCGTGGTTTCGCCTCTCAGCCGACGGACTCTACGCCGGCGGGTCGTTCCCGTTTAACAGGATGGGCGTGGCAGACCTCAAAGCCGGCACATGGCGCGAATACGGTCGCGACTGCAACGGCGCGATTGCGCCCGACAACAGCTATCAGTTCTTCCACCTCGAAGGAAACCACCGGGCAATATCATTCTACGATTTCGGCGGACGCAACCGGCGTTCGATTGCCGTAAACAACCAGCCCGCGGTTGCGGAACGCGATTCCGCGTGGCTGACGTCGTGGAGTTCCGACGTGCGTTTCATGACGTGCATGTCGCCCGAGCACGGCAACAGCGACATCTACATTGGGCGCTTCGAGGAAGATTTCACACGAATCGAAAAATGGGTGCGCGTAACCGGCAACGAAGCCCGCGACGGCGGCAGCTATGCGTGGATTGAACCGGCAGACGACGCCGCAGACGATGGACAGCTCGTGAACGCACGTGTCCGCGAGATACTCGCTGAGGATAACACCACAGGAGCAATCCGGGGCGTAATCGAACAGGCAAAGAACAACGACGCCGGCAGCCGCATTGCCGCCCAGGTGCTGCAACGCCTTGAAGGACACGCTGCAATAGAACTCGCCAAAGCGGAAGCCGCCGCCGTGGTGAACGCAGCCGAAGCCGCACAACTATACCGCGCGCTCGCCGAACGCTTCGACGGACTCGACGCGGCAGACACCGCCCGCGCGCGTTTGCGTGAACTCGACACCCGATGGCTGCTGCGGCGCGACAAGCTCGTGCTAATGTGGCAAACGGCTAACCTGCCCGCACTCGCGTTTGACGCGCAAGGACGCCGCATACAGAACTTCTCGCTCGACATCATCGGCAACGCCCGCCTCGGACGCTTCTACAACATGATACCAAAGTCCGGCGGATTTCACGCCAGCGGTGCAGATGAGCATATTGTTGCCGCAGTGAAAGAAAGCAACGAGTTCACCTTCCAGTGCCGCATCACGGCACCCGTTGAAGCGCCCGAAGCCCTCGTTTCGGTCATCCGCTGGCGGAACAACTTCTCGATAATGCAGCAGGGCAGCCAGCTGTTCTTTGATGTCAACACAAGCGCCGGCAGCAATACTCTCACACTCGACGGCGTCGAACCTGGCAGCAGTGTCATCATCACACTCGCCGTTCGAAATGGCATGATAGAACTTTTCAGCGGCGAAAATATGGTCGGCAAACACGAAGTTCGCGGCGACCTCTCCACATGGCAGCCGGGGGCTCTGGTATTTGGCAGCAACTCTCCCGACGAAGCCGCGTGGCTTGGAAAGCTCGAAGGCATTGCCATCCACGCGGCTGCACTCGATGCCGACACCATCGCGCAGGATGCCCGAAACTACACTGCGATTGTTGAAAAGCGAGAGCAGGCGGCGCCCGTCGAAAGGCTTCGCATACGCGGCAGACTCTCGGCGAAATCGCCCGCGCCGCCGTTTGAGGAAATCGCCCCGTACACCCGCAATCTATCCGTGTACGAATACGAGGTGGAGGAGGTGCTCTCCGGCGGCTATGACGGCGAGAAGATTTACGTTGCGCATTGGACGCTGATGGACCGCCAGTTCACACCAGCGGCAGGACGCGAAACCGGCAAGGTTTACGAGCTGGTCGTCGAACCGCTTGACGCACACCCGCAGTTGGAACCTGAACGGCTCTCCGACACGCTCGATTATGTGCTCGAATACGATTTGTATTACGACGTGGCGAACTGATGCTCGTCCGTTCGAGAAAAGTAACAAGCAATTAAGGAACAACAATGAAAAGTGCTCGAATATCCGCAAAACTGAACTGCCTTACAGCCGCGGCCTTAATGGTCGCGGCTTGCGGGCTAATCGCCGCTCACACCGCATCGGCTGATGAACACCCAAGTCCCCCTCTTAGCGTTTCCCAAGGAAGATTCGTCAGGGCTGACGGCAGCATAATGGTGCCCAGAGGATTTAACATCATGACAGGGTATCGCTTTGTGGATGATGCCCCGCGATTCACTCAGAACTGGGAGCAAACACCTGCACAATGGCTTGACAGACTCCAGGCGCACGGCGTGAATTTTCTGTTCATATCAGACTCAATCCGCTTGTCTGACGAAAACGCCGGCGCACTTCGTCGAAACCTCGCCTGGCTGCTTGAACAATGCGGGCAACGCGATATTTTGATTTCACTCAGCATCGATACGCGTTCACTTGAGGAAGCTAAGGCAACCATAGATTTCTGCATAGAGGAATTTGGGCGCTTCGAAAGCTTTGCATTGTGGCAACTTGGCAGCGATCCCGAGGCCGTCGACGCATTGAGCGAATATATTCGACGGACCGACCCGCGAAGGCGGCCCGTCGGCGCGAAAATCGATGGACTTTTCAACTGGGGGGTGCCCCCGCCGACGCGCGCGGCGATCCTGCGCCTGCCGGAGAGACCGGACTGGTTGGTCCTTGATCCCGGCGGCACATGGGTCCGCAACGAGTTCACGAACGAGGACAACCCCCCCGCCATTCTAGGAGTTTGGGGTGGTTCGGGTCATTTACCAGCCCCCCCGGTCCGCCGCAGTTGCACAGTTTCCCCGCAGTGGGTGATTTCCACCCCGCGTCGCTCGCCTGGTCTTCACGGTCATGGCCGACGGGGGCGAACTCTGGCGCAGCCGGGAACTGGGCGTGGACGATGCGCCCGACCGGGTGAATGTCGCCGTGCCGGCCGGGACCCGCGAACTGGTGCTGGGCGTGACGTCGGTGGCCGGCGGCATCGGCCGCGCCCACGCCGACTGGGCGGAGGCGGTGCTTGTCGGTGCCGATGGTGCCACCTGGATTTTCGGGCAGCCACCCGTGCCAGCCGGCCCACCGATCGATTTCCGGTATGATGGCCGGCCCGTTGCGGAGCTCTTGCGGGGCTGGAGCCGCAGTGTCGGAGAGGCAGAGGAACAGGACGGCCTGGTGACGCGCTCGCTGATCTGGCGGGATCCAGCCGGCGGCCTGGAACTGCGTCTCGAGCTGAAGACGTGCGCCGGCTTTCCCGTGGTCGAATGGGTGCCGCACTTGCGGAACACCGGCGCCGGCGAGAGCGGTCTTATCGAGGATATCCAGTCGTTGGCCGGGAACTGGTGTGGCGGCAATGCGGTCACGCTGCATCGGTCGCGCGGCTCGGGCGCGTGCCTCGAGGACTTTCTCTACCAGAGCCTGCCCCTGCCGGTGGGTGCCGTCGAGCGCATGAAGAGCGGCGACGGTTATTGGCCGGGCGGCGGCGGGCGTTCCTCTTGCGAGTGGCTGCCCTTCTTCAACCTGCAGCATGGCCCCGGCGGGGTCATCGTCGCCATCGGCTGGACCGGCCAGTGGGCGGCGGAGTTTGCCCATCGCGAGAACGGGTTGGTGGAGATGCGCGCCGGGATGGAGCGGACGCGCTTGCGTCTGCATCCCGGCGAGGAGATCCGGCTGCCGGGCATCTTCCTGCTGTTCTGGGAAGGCGACCGCCTGGACGGCCACAATCTGCTGCGCCGGTACCTGCTGGCGCACCACTCGCCGGGGATCGAAGGCGAGCCCGTGCTGGGGCCGGTTGCGGCCGGGCATTGGGGCAGCAGGTCGACCGCCCACCACCTGGCCAACATCGCCATCTATGCCGCCGAGCGCCTCGACTTCGAGTACTACTGGATCGACGCCGACTGGTTCAGTGCCCCGGACGAGGCGCCGGACTGGCAGCGGCAGGCTGGCCAGTGGCAGGTTAACCCGGTCATCCACCCCGCAGGCCTGCGGCCGATCAGCGACGCGGCCCGGCGCGCGGGGATGAAATTCCTGCTCTGGGTCGAGCCGGAACGGGCGGTCTGCGGCAGGCCGGTTACGCTCGAACACCCGGAGTGGTTCCTAGGCGAGCGCACCCCCGGCGCCAACCTGCTGGTGGACTTCAGCCGGCCTGAAGCCCGGCGTTGGGTCACCGAGACGGTGGCCGGCTTGATCGAGGAGCACGGACTCGGTTGTTACCGGCAGGACTTCAACATGGATCCGCTGCCGTACTGGCGCGCGGCGGACGAACCCGACCGCCAGGGGCTGCACGAGATCCGCCACATCGAGGGGCTGTACGCCTTCTGGGACGAGCTGCGCCGCCGCTTCCCGCGCCTGCTGATCGACAACTGCGCCAGCGGCGGACGGCGCCTCGACTACGAGACCGCCAGCCGCAGCTTCCCCCTGTGGCGCAGCGACTACCAGTGCCCGGATCTCTTCGATCTCACGGGCAGCCAGTCCCATGGCATGGGCCTGGCGCACTGGCTGCCGCTCTCCGCGACCGGCACCGGTGTGCGCCCCGGCGACACCTACAGCATCCGCAGCGCCCTGAGCGCCGGCATGTGCTTCAACCTGTTCAACGGGTTGACTGGGGATATGACCCCCGATTACCCCTTCGACTGGCTCCGTCGGACGCTGGCCGACCACCGGCGGTTCCGGCCGCTCTGCCGGGGCGACTATTATCCGTTGGCCAATGCTACGCCGGCCACCGAT
>Ga0172363_10005482_pt1 | contig 10259 bp, 8 predicted proteins | sample LakKivs2_kivu2a2_FD_114541 | JGI IMG/M metagenome (GOLD analysis project Ga0172363, IMG submission 114541) | Sediment microbial communities from Lake Kivu, Rwanda - Sediment s2_kivu2a2 | ecosystem: Environmental > Aquatic > Freshwater > Lake > Sediment | place: Rwanda: Western Province, Lake... | reverse complement strand
TCTAATATTTGCTTTATGACATGCTCTACCACACACCCATTTTTTTCCAACGAGGACAGCATCTCCTTGGCTTCTAAACTTGCAAATTTTGGATCTATGGCTGGAAAATTCTGGGCTTCCAGCCCATAAGTTTATTGGCGATTGGTATTGGAATTTTTTTCCTGACTATAAGCTCGTTGCCTCTATTATGCCGGAAATTGTGCGGATTGACTGGTCTTCCAACATACTCTCCCATAATCTTTCTTCCGTCTCCACCTACCCACTTCCCCAACCCAGCCTTTACACCCAACCGCTTCAACAAAATTTCAACGCCGCAATAGGTCAGCTGCCTATTTTTTGAATTGCCGCTAAAGGAAATCCATACAAAAGCCTCAGGATTATTTTTATACGGGTGCTTATCCAACCAACTAAGAAGCTCTTTTGTATGCTTTCCGCACAACCGTACTCTCCTTCTGCCAGTTTTCCCTTCTGGCACGTGCAGGATAATCCCTTTGTTGTCAAACTTTATATGCTTGATTCTAAGATTGAGTAGCTCGCCAACTCTGCACCCACTCTCCCTTAGCATATAGACCAAGGCCGTGTCACGAGGATTCAATGATGCTTTAGCCAGAGCGTCTATTTCCTCATCGCTCAGCAAATCTTCAGGCTTGACATTAGTTTCAGTTTCCAGTTTGGAATCCAACTTTATCCAAGAAACTTCCGGAGGATATTCTGCGGAGTGCCTCAGCCATTTGTAAAATCTTCTGATTTCTGCTTTCAATGCTTTCTTGCTTTTCTTGCTTTGGTATTTGTTCTCTATTGCTCCAACCACTCTAACAATATCATCATAATTAGCATCTTCAAACGGCTTGCCTAAAATTTCACCTATTGTCATCAACGCCCAAACAATATTTCTTTTTGTGGCTGGAGACCTGCCTTGAGCATTGATCAGCTCTAAGAATTTGAATATCTTTTCCTTATGTTGCTGAGTTATTTTATCAGAACTTTCTAATCTTTTCAAATCAGCCTGCAATCGCTTGAGTTGGTAATTGTTTGAATTGTCCATGATTTTCAATCCATCTGGGTGCTATTAAATCCCAAATGGTTGGACGAATTCCTTCACCCTTTCGCTTTAACTACATCCAAGCAGACGCCCGCAGCCACGGTCATTCCCATGTCGCGGATTGCAAACCTCGCAAGCTCAGGAAACTCTGCCTGCTTTTCTATTACCATCGGCTTCGTCGGCACGATTATCACCCGAGCGACATCGCCAGTCTTGATGAAATCCGGCTTGTCTTGCGCAACCGCTCCTGTCTTCGGGTCGATTTTTGCAGTGATTTCCTTTACCGTGCATGCCACGGATGCTGTGTGGCAGTGGAACACCGGAGTGTACCCTGCTGTGATTACGGTCGGGTGGTTCAGCACCACTATCTGCGCGGTGAACTCCTTGACTACTGTTGGCGGATTGTCAGGATGTCCTGCCACGTCTCCATGTTTAACGTCGTTCTTGCTTATGCCGCGCACGTTGAATCCAACATTGTCTCCGGGTTTTGCCTCTGGGATTTGCTGGTGATGAACCTCTATGCTTTTGACCTCTCCCTGCGCGCCCGACGGCTCGAAAACAAGCTTGTCGCCTGTCTTTAGAACTCCGGTTTCTACGCGGCCGACAGGAACAGTACCCACTCCTGTGATCGAGTAGGCGTCCTGTATCGGCAGCCTCAGCGGCTTGTTGACAGGCTTCTCCGGCTCTTTTACAACCTGATCAAGGGTCTCTATGAGGGTCTGGCCCTTGTACCACGGCATCTTGTCAGACTTTTTGGTAACGTTGTCCCCGACATACGCGGACAGCGGTATAAACGGAATTTCCTCGATTTTGTACCCTATCTTTTTGAACAGGGTTGTGACATCGTTCTTGACTTCGTTGAACCTCTTCTCGTCATAGTTTGCCACATCCATCTTGTTCAGCACTACGATTATCTGTGATATGCCCAGAACTTTCAGGAGCCATGCGTGCTCCTTGGTCTGCTCCTGCACACCCTCTCCGGGCTTCGCGGATACTACGAATATAGCAACATCCGCCTGGCTGGCACCGGTGATCATGTTCTTGACGAAGTCCCTGTGGCCAGGGCAGTCTATGATTGTGAAAAACCATTTCTGCGTTTCGAAAGGCCTGTGCATTATGTCTATTGTGACCCCACGCTCGCGCTCCTCCTTGACAGTGTCCATAACGAATGCAAACTCGAAAGTCTCGCGCTTCAGCTCCTTGGCAACATCCTTGAGCTTTCGCATCTCGTCCTCCCTTATCGTACCCGAGTCGAAGAGCAGCCTGCCTATAAGTGTAGATTTACCGCTGTCTACGTGTCCTGCTGTCATCAAGTTTATGTGTGGTTTTCCTGCCATTTTCATACCTCCATTTACTTCCTCCGTTTGTATCTATGTTTGCTTTCTCCTTCGAATACCGTTTGCGACCGAACCGCGAATTTGTACTATACTAATTATGGGGTAAAGTTTAAATATGTTTTTTCTTGCTTAAAAATCAACAGTTTGATGCTTGCCACACGCAGCCATCAATTCATTTCATTCCTCAGGTCACTCCTCGGGTTTCACCTGCAGCCCCTTCCTCTTCCTGATGTCTTCGACCGTTTCCAGCCTCAGCTCCTTCGGCAGCTGCTCGAAAGTGATTTCTATCACGCTGTAGAAGCCCCTGCCGCTTGTCGCGGACTTGAGCTCGGCGTCAAACCCGAACATCTCCGATACCGGCACCTTCGCCTTCAGCCTTGTCTGGCCGCGCTCGTTCGTCATGTCGAGTATCTGCCCCCTGCGGTTCTCAATCTCCCTTGTAGCCACGCCTATCAGCTCCTCTGGCAGGTCCACCTGTATTATCTGCTTTGGCTCGAGCAAGGTCGGAGCAGAGTGTGTCATGCCGTCTATGATGATGTGCCTGAACGCGGGTATTATCTGGCCGGGCCCGCGATGGACCGGATCCTCGTGCAACGCCGCGTCTGTCAGTATGACTTCCACTTTCGTACATGGTTCCTTGGCCAACGGCCCCTCATCCATCATGTTCTTGAACGCCTCCTTCAGCATCTCCATCACTTCGTTCAGATACTGCACACCTTTCGTCGCGTCTATGAGTATGTTCTTCTCGTGTATGAGAACGACGTTCTTCGCCACGTCCTTGTCCATGCCAAGTTTTGCAAGGTTGTTTGCAAGGTCCTTGGTCTTGCTTTTCACTTCGATCTCGCTTGGTATGCTGCCGCTTACCATCGCCTGATAAATCGCGTCGTCCACAGGCTCGACTATTATGCTGAACTTGTTGTGCTTGTTCGGAGACTTGCCTTCGATCTCCGGAGACTTGTCCACCACAGTCTCGCGATAAACGACAATCGGCTGCGACATTATGACATCTATGTTCTCGCTTTTGAGCTTGCGCTCCACCTTCGCCTCGAGGTGCAGCTCGCCAAGCCCGGATATCAGATACTCACCGGTCTCCTGGTTGATCTTCACGCGCAGCGTGGTGTCCTCTCGTCCGATCTGCTTGAGCGCGTTGATTAGCTTCGGCAGCTCCATCGCGTTCTTCGGCTCCACGGATTTCGTCACAACAGGCTCGAATATGTGCTTTATCTCCTCGAACGGCTCGATAATCGCATCTGGGTCGCACGCTGTCTCTCCGCTCGCAGCCTCGGGTATCCCCACTATGCCTGCAATGTTGCCAGCAGTAACCTCGTCAACAGGTATCCTCTGTATGCCTTTGTACACAGCCACCTGCTGCAGCTTCTCCTGCTTGTGGTGGCTGACAAGATAGACATCCTTGCCCTTCTCGATTTTACCGGAAAACAACCTACCTGTAGCTACAAACCCGACATGCGTGTCCGGCACCATCTTAGTCACTATCATCGCCAGCTTCCCATTCGGGTCGCATGCGAGCATGGATTTTCCTATATCGCTTTCCATGTCTCCATGCCAGATCTTCTCAAGCCTGTATTTCTGCGCCTCCTTCGGATTAGGCAGGTGCTCGATTATCATGTCAAGCACTACCTGGTGCAGCGGCGCGCGCTTTGCAAGTTCGTCCTCCTTTCCCTCGTTTGTCAGGTCGATCACTTCTTTGAACGTGATGCCGGTCTTCTTCATGTAAGGGATAGAAATTGCCCACCGCTTTACAGCGGAGCCCATCGCGACGCTACCGTCCTGCACGTTCACCAACCATTTGCTCTTGTACTGATCCTCTGCGTACTTCTGTATGAGTATGTTGACATCATCTATAATTTTCTTGAACCTCTCCTGCATCGCTTCGGGCGTGAGCTTGAGCTCTTTTATCAGCCTGTCTATCTTGTTGATGAAGAGCACGGGCTTCACGCGCTCGCGCAGCGCTTGGCGGAATACTGTCTCGGTCTGCGGCATTATCCCCTCCACCCCGCACACAAGAACTATTGTTCCGTCCACTGCGCGCATCGCCCTTGTCACATCTCCGCCGAAATCCACGTGGCCAGGAGTGTCAAGGAGGTTGATCAGGTAATCCTTGCCGTTGGACTCGTGGATCATCGAGACGTTTGCGCCGTAGATTGTCAGCTGGCGCTCGCGCTCCTGCTCGTCAAACCATGTGAACATCACCTTGCCGGCCATCTCCTCCGCGATCATCCCAGCTCCGGCCATAAGGTTGTCCGTAAGCGCGGTCTTTCCGTGGTGCACATGAGAACTGGTGGCGACGTTGCGTATCCTTTTTACGTCAGTCATCACGTCCTTGATTCTTTCCGCCATCTCGACCTTTGCCATAATTATCACACCGCCATTTTACTGCATCGTCATCTTATCATTATCATTTTCAATTTTTTCTTAATTTTTTCCATTGGTTTTTCCCAATTTTTTTTCAGGCCCGGCAGCAGTCATCTGCTTATCTCGCCCCCTCAGCCTCCCTCTCTATCCTTACCTTTTCCTTCACAGCCTCCGATTTCGAAGCGTCTCCGGCTGCTGCAGCGATAAGCTCGTTCGCAAGGGTGGACGATATCTTCTCGCCCCTGCCGAAGCATTTCTTGTACGACGCCTGCACTATGGTCTTCAGCGCAAGGTCTATCCTTCTCTGCGGGCTGGTGACCACGGACTTTCGGACGATGATGCCTCCGACCTGGTAGGCTGCAATCTCCTCCCTGAGCGCGGAGTTTTCTATTGCACGCACGAAAACCTCCACAGGGTTCTTCTTCGTCCTCTGCTCGATCTTCTCAAAAGCGGATTTCACAACTTTGTAATTGACGAAATATTTGCCTGTGGCGCGTCCGGATGTAAATACGTGCTTCTTCCCGCGGTGGCCCGGAACCATGAGCTTTGTCATAAGTCTCTCTACGATGCTCGTCTTCGATTTGTAGAACGGCTGCGCTGCGTGCCTGCCTCCGCTTCTCGGCACCAGGACAGGAGAAAGATTGATGTACCTTTCCAGACCAGCGTCCTGCACCTTCACGCTCTCCAGCTCCCATATGTCGAAAAGTTTCATCGCCATAGTTGCACCTTGTCTTTTATTTTTTCTCTCCTGTTTTGTATCTTATCTTTTATCTTTCTTTCTCATCTACCTCATCGGCTTCTGCTTCCTCCCTTTCAGTATCTCGCTCAGAGCCACACCGTTGACTTTCACGACCTTGTATTTTATACCGACCATGCTTCCTTTCGGCCCGCCCTGCGCACCGCCTATCTTTTCCAGTATGACCTCGTCATGCTCGTTTATGCGCTCGATTGCTCCCTTGCGCGGCACGTGCGCAGTTATCTGTATGTTGTTCTTGATGAGCTGCACGCGCACGCACTTCACCAATCCGGACGCGGGCTTCTTCTGCTCGATGACGCGCTTGTCTATCACTATGCCTCGCACCTGCGGCGCTCCCTCGAACGGATCCTTCTTCCAAAGCTCAAGCTGCCTTCTCTTGTACTTTATGTTCTTCCACCTGAACTTCTTCCTGTTCTTCTTTATCTGCCTCGCAGCGAAATTTCCTCTTGCCATTTTTTCACACCGTTAAATTTATTCGCATCACCAATACAATCTTATTTTAATTTTCAGTTTGCACTCCTTTATTTCACCACGAGGTCGTCTATCCCGTGGTTCCTCTGCAGTATCTTCTTGTAAAATTTCAAATTCCTCTGGTCCCTACCGATAACGAACGGCCTGTCCTTTTTCTCGACCTTTATGTCCACTATCGTCCTTCCGTCCTCGTTCCTTATCTTGATGCTCTTCGCCTGCGGTATCACGTTCTTCACGAAAGTCGATGTGTCGTTCGAAAACTCAAATAGTTTTATCCCCTTACCGACCATCTTCTCCACCCTCTTCACCTGACTGCCGTTCTTGCCTATCGCAGTACCTATCCTTCCCTCCTCGACTACAAAGCATACAGTGCCGTCCCCAAGCACGCAGTCCTTTATAGGCGCTTTCGTGATATTCTCGAAAAGCGTTATCATCCTTATCTCGTCCATGTCAAGCATCAGTTTGTCAGCCATCCATTCACCCACGGTTTTCTCCATTGTAAATTTGTTTCTTAATTCTTTTTCTTATTTTTTTATCGCAAGCGTCGAGACAGGGAAAGATTTCCCGCAGACTATGCCAAGCTGCGTGCTAGTTCCTTCGAACGTTTCCACTTTTGTATTTCCGCTTCCTGCATTGGCTGCCTGCTCCACAGCTTTCTTCACATCGCTAGGCGCGTTGCCGGCCAGCACAGCCAGCTCAGCCTTTCCTGACTTCAGGACTTTGAGCGACTGCCTGAATCCGAGTACAGCTTTCCCAGCTTTCACCGCTGCTTGTATGTCCTCAACCAGTCCCATCATCATTACCCCGTTTTATCATTACTCCGTTTTTATTGTCCCGGTTTCCTCAAATTGGATAATCGGGTTAAAGATTTATTTCTTTTCCTCTTTCGCGCCGGCGTCCTTTCCGCTTTCCTCAGATGTTTTTGGTTTTTGCTCCCCGGCAACTTCCTCTTCCCCGAACTTCGCAACAAGGTCGAACATGCCAGTGCCTGACGGCACTACCTGGCCGACCATCACGTTCTCGAAGATTCCATCGAAAGTGTCGGTCTCGTTCATTATGGACGCGCGCACGAGATGCTTTATAGTCTCCTCGAAAGCAGCCCTTGCAAGTATCGAGCGCTTTGTACCGGCCACTCCGTACCTGCCTATCGGCCTCACCTCTCCTGTCATCGTCATTATGTCAGCCACCAGCATGACATGGCGTATGTCCACGTCCAGCCCCTGTTCCTGCATCGTGTTCAATGCCTCCTCGATTATAAGGTTCCTTGCAGCCTCTATCCCGAGTATCTTCGAAGTCTCGTGTATGTCGTTCGTCCTCGTCCTCCTCTTGTCCACTTCCTTTATCTCAAGCACGCCCTCAAGGTCAGAGCCTATCGTGTTCACCACCCAGTCCGCTCCCTCCCTGCGCACAACCGCGTTCAGCACTCCCCTCAATCCTCCGACCTTGGTCTCCATTATCTTCTCCTTCACTTTCTGCAAGTCCCTTATTTCAGTCTCGTCTTTTGGCTTTGCTATGACACTCCCGGATTTGGTCCATACTTTCAATTCCTTGAACTTGGATTTCACCGACTTGGCTATCTTTTCTGTGTTCCTCGTATCTGTAGGTTCTATCGTCACAGCTCCCTCGTTTAGGTCTATTGATATTTTTCCCGCCATGCTTTCCACGCTCTTCTCTATGATGCTTTCTGCGATTTCTGTCGCGCCTTCCCTGCTGTTGTGGGATTTTTCCAAAAATATCGTCATCACCGGAGTGTCCGGCTCGCGCTTGGCGTCGAATATCTCTATCAGCCTCGGCAGTCCGTACGTGACCTTTATTCCTGCAGAACCAGCAAAATGATAAGTACGCATAGTCATCTGCGTCGCAGGCTCTGATATGCTCTGCGCAGAGATTATCCCGAATACCTCGCCAGGCTCGAACTTGCTGTCCATATATCTTTTCTTGACTTCTGTTACCAGCTTCTCCTTGTCTGCGCTGTTCAGCCTGCGCTTTGCCGCGACTTCCTCCAGCTTCTCCTCTATCTTTTCCGGAAGCTTCACATCATCCAAATAGTTTTTCTGCGACTCTTTCGACATCCAACCCCCCCCTCTCAACCCTCGACGGGTCCAGCCCGTCCTCGCCAGGACTGAATTGCACTATGCGCTTTGAACTGTCCCGCACAGTGCCGTCGTATTCGATCTTCAGGTCCTGCAACGCACCCACCAGCCTCCTTTCCATGTATCCGCTGTGCCTTGTCTTCAATGACTTGTCCATCAGCGACTCGCGGCTGTTGATAGCGTCGAAAAAGAACTCGAACGGAGTAAGCCCGTCCTTGAACCCGCGTCCCACGAAACCGCGCGCTTCCATGCTCATATCCCCGCGCTTGAAGTGCGGAAAGGTGCGCTCGTAGTAGCCGCGTTCCATCCTTTCGCCCATAGTCATCTCCTGTCCGACAACTGCTGCTGTCTGCACTACATTGACCATGCTTCCCCTCGCTCCGCTCCTTGCCATTACCAGGGTGAAGTTGTCTTCCATCTTCTGTATGAGCACGCCCTCCACTTCGTCAAGTGTCTTGTTCAACCTGCGCTTGATCAATGTTTCCACGCTCTCTTTCAACGTCCTTCCAGGCAGTGCTCTCAATTCCCCGCGCTCGTATTTCGCAATCAGTTCATTTACATCTTTCCTTACGTTTTCCACTATTGCCCTGATATCCTCCTTGGCAGCAGCCGGCACGTCCTGGTCGGATATGCTCGTGGAGAATCCGAGCTGCGTGAGGTATGTCATCGCCAGCCTTGTGATGTCGAACAGGAATTTCTTCACAGCCATTCCGCCGTATTCCTTCTCGATCCTGTCTATGATCTTTCCGCTTTCAGACCCGACCGCAGCCTTGTCTATAACGCCGCTCTTCAATTCCCCGTTCTTCACAACAACGTAACAGTCGTTCTTGCATTTTTCCTTCATGCATTTTTCGCACCCGAGGCACGCCTTCGCCCTGTGCTCTATCGAGAATCCCTTCGGAAGGAACAGGCTGAATATCTCCTTTCCGGTGAACGTTTTCTTCTTCGGTATCTCCACGTCCTTGTTCACTGCGCGTATTAGCTGCACAGCATCCTCCCGCTCGAACTTCTTGTCGCACATCGTGAGAAGGTAAAGCCCGGAGATGTGGTCCTTCTGCGCTCCGATTATCGGCCCGGAGAAACGCGGGCTGCGTATGTTCTTCGGCACAATCAATAGTTCCTCGGTCTCTACCTGCGCCTCCTCGGTCTGCGGCACGTGCAGGTTCATCTCGTCTCCGTCGAAATCGGCATTGTACGGCGGGCATACGCAGAGGTTGAGGCGGAAAGTCCTGTTCGGCATCACACGCACGCGGTGCCCCATTATGCTCATCCTGTGCAGGCTAGGCTGACGATTGAAAAGGACTATGTCCCCGTCCTTTATGTGCCTTTCCACAAGATAACCCGGCGTAAGCTCTTCCGCAACCTCCTCCTTGTTCGTTTCGCTGATCTTCTTCCTCCTTCCGTCCGGCCTCAGCACGTAGTTAGCGCCTGGCCAGATGTCAGGCCCGTTCATCACAAAACTTTTCGCAGTTTCCAGGTTCTTCTCGTTCACGCGCAGCGGCATTGTCAGCTCCTTCGCTATCTCCATAGGCACTCCCACTTCGTCTATGTCTATCAGCGGATCCGGACTGATAACGGTTCGCGCTGAGAAGTTCACTCGCTTTCCTGCAAGGTTTCCTCGGAACCTTCCCTCCTTCGTCTTCAATCTCTGCGACAGCGTCTTGAGTATGCGTCCGCTGCGGTGGCGTGCAGGAGGTACTCCGGATATCTCGTTGTCGAAATACGTTGATGCATGGTACTGCAAAAGTTCCCACAGGTCGTCGATGATAAACTCAGGCGCGCCAAGGTCTATGTTCTCCCTCAACCGCTCGTTTATCCTTACAATGTCAACAAGCTTGTGCGTGAGATCATCCTCGGATCTCTCACCGGTCTCCAATGTTATCGACGGACGTACGGTCACAGGCGATATCGGCAGGAGCGTGAGCACAAGCCACTCCGGCCTTACGTGGTTCATGCCTATTATTTCCAAGTCACCGTTCGGTATCCTCTCCAGCCTTTCCCTTATCTTCACCGGATCCAGTCCGCGCTTGCCTTCTATAAACGTGTAAGGTTTCACGAATCTCATCTTGGACTGCTCCTTTCCGCAGTACGGGCACTTCTTCTTCGACAGCTTCACGATGTCCTTGAAGCTCATTCTCTTTCCCCTTATCCTTTCGAAATCCTTCTCTGTGATCAGTATCCTGCTG
>Ga0172363_10005479_pt1 | contig 10264 bp, 8 predicted proteins | sample LakKivs2_kivu2a2_FD_114541 | JGI IMG/M metagenome (GOLD analysis project Ga0172363, IMG submission 114541) | Sediment microbial communities from Lake Kivu, Rwanda - Sediment s2_kivu2a2 | ecosystem: Environmental > Aquatic > Freshwater > Lake > Sediment | place: Rwanda: Western Province, Lake... | reverse complement strand
CGTACGAGTTCCACACCGTCTACCACCTGCTGAACAACTTCTGCGCGGTGGACATGAGCGCGCTCTACCTCGACGTCGTCAAGGACCGCGCCTACTGCAGCGCGCCCGACGACCGCGGACGCCGCGCCGCGCAGACGGTGATGCACGAGATCGTGCGTGCGCTCGCCGGCCTGCTGGCGCCGGTGCTCACGTTCCTCGCCGAGGACATCTGGCAGGCGCTGCCGGGCGGCGGCGGAACCGACAGCGTGCTGCTGTCGGACTTCCCGGTGCCGCCTGCCCGGTGGCTCGACGATGCGCTCGCGGAGCGCTTCGAGAAGCTGCTCGTGGTGCGGTCGGCGGTGACCAAGGCGCTCGAGGTCGAGCGTCAGGCGGGACGCATCGGCCAGTCGCTCGAGGCGCGCGTGACGCTCGCGCCGCCTGCGGACCTCGCGCCGCTGCTGCGCGAGCGCGCCGGCTCGCTCGCCGAGCTGTTCATCGTCTCGGAGGTCGAGCTCGCGGACGGTCCGCTGCCCGAGAGCCCGGTGCTCGCCGGGCTCGGCGTCGAGGTCGCGGCGGCGCGCGGCGAGAAGTGCACGCGCTGCTGGAACTACCGCCTCGACGTCGGTAGCGTCGCGGCCTATCCCGGCGCGTGCGGACGCTGCGCCGACGTGCTCGGCCGCATCGGGCACGCGGAGGCCTCGTGACCGAGACCGGCAAGTACGTGCTCGTCGGCATCGTCGCCGCGATCGTCATCGCGCTCGACCAGGTGACCAAGCTCTGGGTCGCGCGCGAGATGCAGCTCTACCAGTCGATCCCGATCTTCTCGTGGTTCAACCTGACGTACGTCCGCAACCCGGGCGCCGCGTTCAGCCTGTTCGCCGACCACTCGTCGACGTTCCGCATCCCGTTCTTCACGCTGGTGTTCATCCTCGCCGGCGGGGCGATCGCGTTCTTCGTGCGCCAGACGCCGGCGTCGCAGAAGTCGGTGCTGGTCGCGTGCGGGCTGGTCCTCGGCGGCGCGCTCGGCAACCTGATCGATCGCATCGCCTACGGCGCGGTGATCGACTTCGCCGACGCGCACTGGAACGGCATGCACTGGCCGGCGTTCAACGTCGCCGACGCCTGCATCAGCGTCGGGGTGGGACTCCTGCTGCTGCGCGGGGTGTTCGTGCGCGACGACGCGGACGATCAGGCCGAGCGTCCGGCGGCGGCCTGACGGTCGGTTCGGCGCCTGAGCCTTGCCGCGGCCGAATCGTTGGCGCAGCTTCCGCATGCGCTGGCAGCGCGCGTGATTCGATGCCATCAGTGCAGGGGATGGGCGTGGTCGTGCCGGTCGACGTGCTCTTCAAGAAGAGCCTCGAGCTCGGACGGTTCAATCCGCACGTGGCGATCGGGCCGAGCATCTCGATCGACGTCGTGGACGGCGCGGCCGAGACGTCGGTGGGCTGTGCCTTCGCGCTTGGAAGCTACATCTGGCTCAGCGATCACGTCGGTATCGACGTCGACCTCGATTGCGCGCTGGTGAGCAAGGACGGTGTCGCCCAGGAGCTCGCCGTGTCGCTCGGCCCCGTCTTCCGCTTCTGAAGACCATGTCGCCGGCAGGCCGCCGCGCGAGGGCGGGGTCCGCCACCGTTGCCGCCCTCGGTTCGCGCTGCCACCTGGTGGTGGCGCGAACCGAGGGCGCGGCGCGCCCAAGGCGCGTATCGCGGAGACAGTCGCTGCTGAGCGGCACGGGCCGCCGGCCCCAAGGTGCGCCGGTCGCCCGCGAGGGGCGCAAGGTCGCGAAGAAGGAGCCGTACTGGTGCTGGACATCGTCGAGCTGCGCGAACGCGTGGTGCGCGTCAGTGTCGTCCGGCTCGGCCTGACGCGACCGTTGGGGCGGCCTTTTCGACCGGACAGAGGCATTTCTCCCCGATCGACGGTTGCGCGCGGGCCGGGGCGTACCGAGAATTCTGCCACCTCCGGGAGCCCTGCCCGGGGATCGGCCGATCGAGGGCCGGATAGAGGACCCACCATGCTGAACCGCCCCGTGTGCTCCCTTCGGAACGTCGCGCTGGTCGCGGGACTGTCCGCCGTGCTCGCCGCCTGCGGTGGTGGGGGAGGTGACGGAGGTGGCTCGACGCCGTCACCCGATCCGGGCACACCGTCGTGCGAGGACGCGACCGCGTTCGGCAGCACGTTCGAGGCGATCCAGGAGGTGATCTTCGAGAAGCGCGGCTGCACGCAGCAGGTCTGCCACGGCAGCGCCGCGTCCGGCGGTCTCGACCTCTCGCCGGACGTCGCCTACCGGAACATCTTCGAGAAGCCGTCGCTCGGCAGCCGCTTCCCGTACGTCACGCCGGGTGACAGGACGCGCAGCTACCTCTTCATGAAGGTCGCGGCGGCGACCGAGCCGGGCAGCTACGAGATCGCCGGCTCGCCGATGCCGAGTGGTCTCGAGCCACTCACCCCGAACGAGCTCGAGGCGTTGCGGCTGTGGATCTACGCTGGTGCGCCCGAGACCGGCACGGTCGGCGGCACCGAGACGCTGCTCGACGCGTGCCTGCCCGAGCCGAAGCCGATCACCATCGAGCCGCTCGACCCGCCGGCGCCGAACGAGGGCATCCAGCTCGTGATGCCGCAGTGGACGATCGACAAGAAGAGCGAGCACGAGTACTGCTTCGCGACCTACTACGACTTCACGCAGCAGGTGCCGGCCGAGTTCCAGATGAACGGGATGTTCCGCTTCAAGGGCTTCGAGCTGCGGCAGGACCCGCAGAGCCACCACCTGATCCTCTACTACCCGACCGAGAACTTCACCGCGGAAGGCGTCGACCTCGACGACCCGTCGTTCGGCGCGTGGCGGTGCGCGGGCGGCGAGCGCGCCGGCGAGTCGTGCGAGCCGACCGACCTCTCGTTCTGCGGCAGCGGCTTCTGCGCGAGCGAGCTCCAGGAGACCTTCGCCTGCATCGGCTTCGGTCCCGGCAGCGGCCGCGCCATTCCGGTCGGCGGCGCGCAGCAGGCGCAGTCCTACACCGTCTTCCGCGACGGCGTGTTCGCGCAGCTGCCGATGAAGGGCGTGCTCTACTGGAACTCGCACGCCTTCAACCTGACCAACGAGGCCGCCGTGATGAACGGTCGCCTCAACTACCTGTTCGCGACCGATCAGCGCTATCCCGTCAACAGCATCTTCAACGCATCGCGCATCTTCGCCGCGAACGCAGCACCCTATACCGAGCAGACCGTGTGCGGCGACCAGGTGCTGCCGCAGGGCGCGCGCCTGTTCGAGGTCAACTCGCACACGCACAAGCGCGGCAAGAAGTTCACCGTCGACCTGCCCGACGGGACGCGCATCTACGAGAGCTTCATCTACAACGATCCGGTACGGCAGCAGTTCGACCCGCCGCTCGCGTTCGACTCACCCGACGTGAAGGAGCGAACGCTGCGCTACTGCTCGCTGTACAACAACGGCATGAACCCCGACGGCTCGCCGAACCCCGAAGAGGTGACGCGCGCTTCGCGCGTGCCGGCGAGCGCGTCGCAGACCGTCGGCCGCTGCACGCCGATCGCCTGCGTCTCGGGACGTATCGGAGCCGCGTGCAACGGCAGCGCCGACGACGCGACTTGCGACTCGTCGCCGGGCGCCGGAGACGGCGACTGCGACGCCTGCCGCATCACCGGCGGCGAGAGCACCGAGAACGAGATGTTCATCCTGTTCGGCACGCACTACATCGACCCGGCCGCGGGAACGGCGAGCGACGGCGTCGCACGTGCCCAGGCATTGACCGGCCTCGACGCCAACGGCCGCTCGACGTGGAGCGAGCCGGCGGCACCGAGCGTGATGAGCTGCTCCGCGACCACGCAGATGGCGCACGGGCTCGGCGCCGCCGACTGACCTCCGAACCTGCGCCCGGCCCCCCACCCGCGGCCCATCGGGCCGCGGGCGGGGCGGCGCTCAGCTGGTTCGCGGCAGGAAGAACGAGCCGGGCAGCGTCACCTCGCCCGGTAGCTGCATCCAGTCGGACTGTCCGGGGCACTGGTCGTTCGTGCACTTGTTCGACAGCGAACAGGAGAAGCGGATCCGCACCTGCGCCGCGTCGGGATTGCCGTCGTCCCCGACGCGGGTGCACAGCAGGAACTGGGGCTCCCGCCCGTCGGTGAAGAAGATGTTCCCGGTGACCGCACCGGTCTGGGTGTTATGCGTGATGGACCACTGCTCGGCGCCCGCCGACTTGTTGATCAGGGTGAGGTTGCCGTCGGGCAGAGTCTGCAGCCGGATCGGCTTGCCACCGACGACGAGCGCGCGGGGCGCAGGGCGTTCGTTCCGGCTTCACCGACCCGCGCGGCCTACCGAACGGACGGCGGCGACGCGGCTGCTCCTAGCGGCCGGCGCTCCAGCTCGGATCGTCGTTGCAGGTGCGGTCGGCGAGCTCGACGACGTTGCCCGTCGCCTCCTGGCCGCCGCGCGCCGCGAGGGTGACCGGGCTGTTCTCGGGCGGCGCGCAGCGCGTCGGGTCGACGCGCGACTCGGTCGACGTGTTGTCGAACGCGCCGAAGAAGCGGTAGCAGAAGTCGGTCTTGCGGATGCAGTCGCCGTGCATCTCGTTCTCGCTCGGGAACGTCCAGCCCTCGGGCTCCTCGAAGGCCTCGAAGAGGTAGCCGTTGCCCTTGAGGTAGTTGCCTTCGAAGACGTTGCGCTTCGAGTCCCCGCGAACCTGCACCGCCGCGTCCTCGATCCAGTTGCGCACGAACACGTTGCGGCTCGAGTGCTTCACGAAGACCGCCGCCGCGTTGCTCGGGTTCATCAGGTTGCTCTTGAGGAGGTTGCCGTTGCTGCGCAGCAGGTAGACGTTCTCGCGCTTGTTGTCCTGGAACGTGTTCTTGACGATCCTGTTGCGGTGCGACTCGCCGATGTGGATGCCCTCGTCCCTGTTGATCCGCACCAGGTTGCGCTTCAGGACGTTGCGCTGCGTGCCGCCGGCGAGGTCGATGCCGTACTTGTTGTCCCAGGACTCGTTGTCGAGGAGCGCGTTGTCGCTGCCGCCGTAGATCCGGATCCCGCGGCGGAACTTCGTGACCTTGCAGTTCCTGACGGTGGCGCCGACCGCGCCGTCGACCTCGATGCCGAACTTCGCGTTCGACAGGTCGCTGCCGGTGATCGTGAATCCGGCGCAGTCGAGGACGATCCCGGAGCGGATGCGGAGCCCCGTCGTGTCACAGACGCCGAGATCGCCGGTGAGCGTCGTGGACTCGACCACGGTGTCGCCGCAGGCGCAGGCGACGGTGCCGCCGCAGAGCGCTGCCGCCGCCGGAGCGAACGACGCGAGGAGGGCGACCAGGGCGGTCGCGACGATCGTCGGGAGCATCTTCATCTCTTGTGGGGTGGGATCGTGCCGGCGGGATCGCCGGGCGCCAGAATCGGAGTAGATGCCTTCCGTGGGGCGCCGCAAGCCAGGATCTGATCCGGCGCGGGTGACGCTCCGGGGGGCGGTCTACCGCTCCCGGGCGGGGCTGAACTCGGCCTGCCGGTCGATCATTGCCGCGAAGCTGCCCAGCAGCGCGTCGAGCCCGTCGATCCCGGGCTCGAGGATGCGCAGCGCCGCGACGATCGCCTCGAGCGTCGCGACGTAGTCGGGGCGCGGCTCGCGGCGCAGGCGGTAGCGGCTCGGCTCGGCCGGCGTCAAGCACACCTGCGGCAGCTCGTGCAGCCAGGTCTGCGTCGCGTACATCTTCCGCGCGTGCGTCCAGGTGCCGTCGAGGATCACCAGGTGTCGCGGGTGCTCGGAGCGCGGTAACGCGGCGAGGTCGGGCGCCCCGGGCGCCGGGTAGAGCACCGCCGTTCGCGGCGGCAGCGGCATGCTCGCGTCGGTGCCCGGCACGCAGGTGCGGACGCGGACGTGGCGAAGCCCGAGGCGCGCGAAGCGCACCGTGCCGATCGCGTGCAGGCGCTCGCGCGGGTGCTGCAGGATGACGATGCCGGTGCGGTTCGCGACGCGCTCGATCGACGCGCAGATGCAGGTCGCGGCGGCCTTGAAGCAGCGGTAGCACTGCGCACGGTGCGGCGGCGCCTCCGCGACGCGCGGCGCGCTCGCGCGTGCGCGAATGGCCGCTAGCATCGCGCGCGACCTCGGCTCGTCGTGCTCACGTCCGCGCCAGCTTCTCGCGGTGGTAGGCGAGGTACAGCGCGGTGCCGATCGAGCCGGTGAGCGCGATCGCGAGGTAGCCGAGGATGAAGCGCAGCGGCGGGATCTCGGGGCCGATGTTGCGATACCAGAACAGGACGAGGTTCAGCGGGACGTAGAACGCGTAGACGATCGAGAGAGGTGCGACCCAGGGCTTGAGGGTCCAGAGGCCGTACGCGTACGCGGCGAGCACCGCGCCGAGCAGCGGTCCGAGCAGAACGTTGGCGAGCACGCTCTCGAAGCGGACGCCGAAGATGACGATGCCGAGGTGGCTCGGGTTCATCAGGAACTGCAGCGCCTTGGTGGTGTTCGACACTGCGAGCACCGCGAACAGGATGGCGACGACGGTGAGGAAGGCGCCGCGCTGGCGTTGGTCGGGCATCGCGTGGGCCTAGCCCACGGTGCGCGCCTGCGCGAGCAGGGCGATGCCGCTACTCGTCGACGAGGAAACCAGCGCCACGTCCTTCACGAAATCGGCGTACTTCCCGTGCGTCACTTCCCTGCAGAGCAGGGTTTGGAGCGCAAGGTCGCGCTCGTGCCGCGGCAGCGTCGGGTCCTGCGCTTGACGCCGCAGCAGGTCCGGGCCGGCGACGCTGCGCAGCTGGATCTCGCGGATGTTCGATGATCGACGCCGCCCGGTCGAACGGCGGGAGCGTACGACGCCCGGGCCGCGGTCGGCCAGGCCTGCCTTCCTGCCCGGTTGCCCTCGACACGTTGCGAATGCAGCCGACCCGGTCCATGGCGCCGCAGCGACCTGACGGATAAACACCCCGTCGCGGCTCGGGCCGCGAGCCGTCATGACCGATCTCGCCGACCTTCTCACGACCCTCCACCCCCTCGAGGCCAAGGTCCTGCGCGCCCTCGACGGCACGGACGCAGCCGCCGGCGAGGCCCGCATCGCCGAGCTCGCCGGCATCCAGGAGGCCCAGGCCCGCATGGCCAGCGAGTGGCTCCTCGCCAAGGCCGCGGTGGAGGTCGCGAGCGAGGACTCGACCCCCTTCGTCGCCCTCGACGAGACCGGCCAGCAGTTCGCGAAGGACGCGATCCCCGAGCTCGCGATCCGCCGCAAGCTCGAGCAGGGCCCGGCCGCCATGGCCGACCTCGGCGACGCGAAGGACCTGTCCGCCGCGATCGGCGCGCTGAAGAAGCAGGGCCTGATCACCGTCGCGCAGGGCAAGTTCACGCTCGCGGAGCAGGCCGACTGGTCGGTGATCGAAGCGGATCAGCAGCTGGTCGCGAAGCTCGCAGCAAGCGAGCGCTTCTTCGAGAGCGACCTGGCCGCGGCACAGTGGAAGCGCGCGACGGAGCTCGCCGGCAAGGCCGGCAAGGCGTCGCTCGGGATCAAGCGCGGCGAGCAGAAGCGCCGCACCTTGCAGCTCACCGCCCTCGGCAAGGACCTCGCAGCCCGAGCGGGCGACGTCGCCGACGAGGTGTCGCAGCTCACCCCCGAGATGCTGCGCGACGGCTCGTGGCGCAACGTCAAGTTCCGCGCCTACAACCTGCAGATCCCGCCACCGCGGAGCACGGGCGGACGCAGACACCCCTACCGCGAGTTCCTCGACGCCGTGCGCCGCAAGCTGATCTCCTTCGGCTTCGAGGAGATGCGCGGTCCGATCGTCGAGTCGGAGTTCTGGAACAACGACGCGCTCTTCATGCCGCAGTTCCACCCGGCGCGCGCGATCCACGACGTCTACTTCGTCGAGGGCATGCCGCGCGCGAAGGACCTGCCGGAGCCGGCTGCAAGCAACGTCGCCGCGGCGCACGAGAACGGCGGCGAGACGGGCTCGATCGGCTGGCGCTACGGCTTCGACCGCGACGCCACGCGCAGGCTCATCCTCCGCAGCCAGGGCACGGCGCTCTCGGCGAGACAGCTCGGCAAGCTCGGCGACCTGCCGAACCGGCCCGGCAAGTACTTCGCGATCGCGCGCTGCTTCCGCTTCGACGACGTCGACGCGACGCACGCGCCGGACTTCTTCCAGATCGAGGGTATCGTCCTCGGCGAGGAGGTCCACCTGCGCCACCTGCTCGGCCTCATGAAGCTCTTCGGTCTCGAGATCGCACGCGCCGAGGAGATGTACTTCACCCCCGGTTACTTCCCGTTCACCGAACCAAGTGTCGAGGCGCACATGCGCCATCCGAAGATCGGCTGGATGGAGCTCGGCGGCGGCGGCATCTTCCGCCCCGAGGTGACGAAGCCGTTCGGCATCGACGTGCCCGTCATCGCGTGGGGCCTCGGCCTCGACCGCATGGCGATGGTCGCCCTCGGCATCGACGACATCCGCGATCTCTTCTCGCCCGACCTCGATTTCCTGCGCAGCCGCAAGAGCCCGATTCTCGGGTAGACGACCGAGCGACGACGATGCCGACGATTCTGGTGGACCTCGACGACTTCTACGCGCTGGTGGGCGACGGCTATCAGCCCGCGCGCATCGAGGACGACCTCGAGCTGGTGAAGGGCGAGTTCAAGGGCCCGGACCCGACGACCGGCCGCACGCGCATCGAGCTCAACGACACCAACCGTCCGGACCTGTGGTCTGCCGCCGGCATCGCGCGGCAGATCCGCGCGCGGCGCCGTGGACAGGTCGAGAGCCACGCCGCGTTCACCGCGACGCCGGGCGGCAAGAAGATCGTCGCCGACGCCCGCGGCAAGGACGTCCGTCCGTACGTGGCGGGCTTCATCGCGCGCGGACCCGCGGTCACCGAGGCGTCGCTCGCCGAGCTGATCCAGTCGCAGGAGAAGCTCTGCGACGGCTACGGCGCGAAGCGGAAGACCGTCTCTGTCGGCATCTACCGCGCGCAGAAGATCGAGTTTCCCGTCCACTACCGGATGGTCGAGCCGAAGAGCGCGAAGTTCGTGCCCCTTGGCATGGACGACGAGCTGGATCTGAAGCAGATCCTCGAGCAGCACCCGAAGGGTCGCGAGTACGCGCACATCCTCGCCGGCAAGCCGCTCGTGCCGCTGCTGCAGGACGACGCGGGCCAGATCCTCTCGTTCCCGCCGATCATCAACTCGCGCGCCATCGGCGAGGTCGTCGCGGGCGACGCCGAGCTGTTCGTCGAGGCGACCGGCACCGATCTCCGCAGCGTGCTGCTGGTCGAGAACATCCTCGCCGTCGACCTCGAGGATCGCGGCTGGACGATCGAGCCGGTGGTCGTCGAGTACCCGTTCGACACCCCGTTCGGACGCGAGGTGCGGGCACCGTACCCGCTGGTCAACGAGGTCGAGGTGCCGGACGCGGACTTCAACCGCCTGCTCGGCGGTGCGCTGTCCGCGGCCGAGATCGCGAAGGAGCTGAAGGCGTACGGCTGCCACACGGCGCCGGGCAAGGCCGCGGGCCGGACGCGCGTCGCGACGCAGCCGTACCGGCAGGACTACATGCACCCGGTCGACGCGATCGAGGACCTCGCGGTCGTCGTCGGCGTGAACAAGCTCGAGCCCGTGTGGCCGGAGCGCTTCACGCCGGGTCGCCTCGCGCGCGTGACGCTCGTCGAGGACAAGGCGCGCGAGCTGATGATCGGCCTCGGCTTCGAGGAGATCATCGCCAACGTCCTGTGCTCGAAGACCGACGTGACCGAGCGCCTGCGCCTCGACGGATCCGACGTCGTCGCGATCGAGAACCCGATGAGCGAGAGCTACGCAGCACTCCGCCCGACGCTGCTCGCGTCGCTGCTCGCGGTCGAGGAGCGCAGCGCGAAGACCGCGTATCCGCACCGCGTGTTCGAGGTCGGCGAAGCGGTCGTGCGCGACGACGACGAGAACCACCGGAGCCGCACCGAGCCGCTGCTCGGCGCGCTGGTCGCGCACCCCGAGGCGCGCTTCTCCGACCTGCACTCGGTGCTGAGCTACGTCGCGTTCTACCTCGACGTCACGATCGAGCTCCGTCCGCTCGACCGCGGCTGCTTCCTCCCCGGCCGCGGCGCCGAGCTCGTCCTCGACGGCAAGTCGGTCGGCATCCTCGGCGAGCTGCACCCCGAGGTCCTCGAGCGCTGGGGCGTAAAGATGCCGGCGTCGTACCTGGAGCTGCGGCTCGCGCCGATCGTCGCGCTGCAGGGGTGAGCACGCATCCGCGCGCCAGGCGCGCGGCCGACCGAAGGGAGCGCGGGGAGTGAGGCTCCGCGCGGCT
>Ga0172363_10005476_pt1 | contig 10266 bp, 3 predicted proteins | sample LakKivs2_kivu2a2_FD_114541 | JGI IMG/M metagenome (GOLD analysis project Ga0172363, IMG submission 114541) | Sediment microbial communities from Lake Kivu, Rwanda - Sediment s2_kivu2a2 | ecosystem: Environmental > Aquatic > Freshwater > Lake > Sediment | place: Rwanda: Western Province, Lake... | reverse complement strand
GTGGCCCGAACCAGAGAGAAGGAAAGTAAGGCAGGGATGGAGAAAAGGACAAGGACCCTGCTCAATGTTTTCATGGGGGTAGGCAAGATTGTAATTGGAATAGTTATCATATTCATGATTTTGGATGAACTGGATGTTCCTATTGTGCCTGCCTTGACCGGTTTAGGCATCGCTGGCGTAGCCGTTGGTTTCGGGGCTCAATACTTGATAAGAGACCTTATCGCCGGTATTTTCATCATTATGGAAAACGAGTACAGAGTGGGTGACGTAGTCCGGGTTGCTGATGTCGCCGGATTAGTAGAGGAAGTAAACCTGAGAAAGACGGTGCTCCGTGACCTTGACGGCATAGTCCACCATGTACCCAATGGCGAAATCAGGGTGGCCAGTAACTTCACCCGGCACTGGGCTAGGGCACATCTAAACATCAGTGTTGCCTATAAGGAAGACCTCGACCGGGTAATGGCGATATTAAAGAAAATTTGGGAAGAAATGTCTCAAGACCCAAACTGGGGTGAGTTTATGATTTCTAAGACGCCAACAGTCCTGCGAGTGGATAACTTCGGGGATTCAGGGATTACTATCAAGCTAGTCGGCGAAACACTGCCTATTAAACAGTGGGATGTGATGGGTGAGCTCAGACGAAGAATTAAGAAGGTGTTTGACGAGCAAGGGATAGAGATTCCTTGGCCCCATACCAAGGTTTTCTTCGGCAACTCGCCGGAACAGACAATAGCTGAAAAGTGAATAGCCTCATGCCTATGTTGCTTCACCACCAAGCTAAGGCCGAGGTTGACCTTTACCTTAAGATAGAGATAGAATAACACAAATCTTTTGAGGAGGTACGCAGTGTTTTACAAAGTAGAGCTTCCACAGCCAAAACCAGGTCAGAAGCAGGTCTCAGCTCTGGTGGTCCTGAACCCAGCCGAGTCCAGGCGGCTTTTGGCTAAGGCCGCGGTGGCGCTCCCTGAGGTGCAAAATGCTTACAAAAACGGCATGATTATCATCGGCAGGGGCATCACCAATGCCTTTGTTTCCGAGGAACTCTTCGGGATTCAGGTGGAGCCTAAAGGCGGTCAGACCTCCGGTATAATCTGTAAAGGCATTACTAATGCCAATCCAGACTTACCCCCCTGCACCTGGCATGTCATAAAGAAAGGGAAGGTGGTGGAAGGTGCTGATTCAAATGTTGAAATACTTGATTTCGGCCCCGATGATGTTTTCTTCAAGGGAGCCAATGCCATAGACATGGAGGGTAATGCTGGTATTTTCTCCTCCTCATTAACAGGTGGCACCATCGGTATGGCTTGGCCCAAATTAACACCACGCGGCTGTCATCTCATAATGCCGGTGGGCTTGGAGAAATTAATCCCATCAGTTATTGAAGCTGCCTGGCACTCCGGCATCTACTATTTCAAATATAGCACCGGGCTGCCAGCGAAGCTTATTCCCGTGACGGTAGGCAAGGTAATAACCGAGATTCAGGCTTTTGCCATACTGGCCGGCGTCAGGGCTTATCACCTAGCCTCCGGTGGTGTTGGTGGCTCTGAGGGGGCAGTAGTACTGGCCCTAGAGGGAGAAGAGGAGAGAGTAAAGAAGGCTTTTGAGCTGGCCAAGTCCATTAAGGGAGAGCCGCCGGTAGCACTACCGAAGAGACTTACTTTAAGCTCGGCTGAAGCTTACAACTACGATGCTTCAGCTCAGTTTGCTAAACTTGAGAACCGCTAAGCCTTTGTCACACAGGAAGGAGAGCCCAGGTCAAATATTCTCACCACAGGGTCGGCTGAGGAGGCTGTTCTTTATTATAAGGTAGACCAAGGTGCTGATAGGCCAGTTGAGTAGCTAATCGGCCACGAGGAGTTCGCTCTAAGAAGCCCAGTTGCAAGAGATACGGCTCATAGACATCCATAATAGTATCTGCCTCCTCACTGATGGAGGCAGCAATAGTCTCCAGCCCCACCGGGCCACCATTAAACTTGTCAATGATGGTATGTAGCACCTTGTGGTCGATCTCATCCAAACCTATGTTGTCGACTTCAAGCTTGGATAGTGCCTCAACTGCTACCGATTGAGTGGCTATCCCATCGGCCACCACCTGAGCATAGTCCCTGACTCGCTTGAGCAAACGGTTAGCCACGCGAGGTGTACCTCTCGCCCGACGAGCTATCTCCCTTAACCCTCCGGCTTCAACTTTTACCTGAAGAATGCGGGCGGAGCGTTTAAGGATGGCTTCTATAGATGGTTGGTCATAGAAATCAAGGCGATAGACAGCACCAAACCGGTCGCGGAGGGGCGGGCTCAGCAAAGCAAAACGGGTAGTAGCACCAATCAAGGTGAAAGCGGGTAGGTTCAGTCTCAAGCTTTTAGCACCCGGTCCCTTGCCGATGATAAGGTTTAGCGCAAAGTCTTCCATAGCCGGGTATAGCACTTCCTCCACCGTCCGATTGAGACGGTGGATTTCATCGATAAAGAGTATATCCTGACTACGGAGGTTGGTTAGGACAGCCGCCAGGTCCCCGCTGCGCTCCACTGCTGGACCCGAGGTAACCCTGATATTAACCCCCATCTCAGCAGCGATGATATAGGCTAGGGTGGTTTTGCCTAGACCAGGTGGGCCGTAGAGTAGTATGTGGTCCAGGGCTTCACCCCTGCCTTTAGCAGCAGTGATAGCTATGTTTAAGTTGTCCTTAATTTTGGTCTGCCCGATGAAGCCATCAAAGCGCCGGGGCCGGAGGCTGTTATCTAGTGGTATATCCTCAGCGCTGGGTTTGCCTGATATAATACGTTCTATTTTAATTTCACCCCTCAGTTATTTAAGGACCCTCAATAAATTACCTCATTATATCACATCTCTACCAAACCCAGGCAAACCGGTAATAAAAAGGGCCACCTCCTTAAATAGGGCGACCCTTCTCAATAAACTATCAAATCGCGGTGCACAGAGACTTCAAATAGTTAGCTCTTCTTCACCTTCATCTTCGCCAGCTACCAATGCCGGTACCTCTTCCTCTGGTATTACCTCGTAAGCCGGGCAGCGGGCCGAAATCATCTTACCAATAATTACATTTTCATTAAGACCAACCAGTTTATCTACCTTGCCGTAAATTGCGGCATCGGTGAGTACCCTAGTAGTCTCTTGAAAGGAGGCTGCCGCCAGCCAGCTATTCGTACTCAGCGAGGCTCGGGTTATAGCCATTAACACCGTGTGGGCAGTGGCTGGCTCACCCCCCTCAGCTAGTACCTTAGCATTAATGTCCTCATAATGGAACCTATCAATCAATTCTCCCGGCACTAGTTCGGTGTCACCTGAGGAATCAATACGAACCTTAGCCAGCATCTGATGGACGATAACCTCAATATGCTTATCGTTTATGTTAACCCCCTGGGAGCGATATACCTTCTGCACCTCATCAACCAAGTATTGCTGGACCGCTTCCCTACCCAAAATATGCAATATATCCTGCGGGTTGATAGAACCATCGGTAAGTTGCTGTCCTGCCTTTACTTTGTCTCCAGTTCGGACACGGAGGTGGGTGACCGCTGGAACAATATACTCCCGCTCTTCTCTCTCCTCGTATTTGATAAACAACTGCTTATCTTCAATAATCACCTCCCCAGCGACACGGGCTAGGATGGGCTGAGTTTTAATAGTTAGGTCAGTTGCCTGTGGCGCCGTTGCCGCCTCAGGGGCAGGGCTAGCCAGCACGGCCCCTATGTCTACCCACTGGCCATCGTTCACCATAACCTTCCAGCCAAGCGGCAGCGAATATTCATCACGGAATACCTCAGAACTGGTAACCTTAATCTTTTCCCCTTCCTCACTAGCAATCACCTCAGCCACCCCATCTATTTCTGAGATAATGGCTTGAGCTTTGGGCGGTCTTGCCTCAAAGAGTTCTTCTACCCGGGGTAGACCACTGGTAATATCAAGCCCAACCACACCACCGCTGTGGCGAGTACGCAGAGTTAATTGAGTACCGGGCTCACCGATGCTCTGAGCAGCGATTATACCTACTGCTGTGTTGAGGTCAACCAGATGCCCACGGGCGAGGTCCCGGCCATAACACCGCTGACAGGTACCCTGCCTAGACTGACAGCTAAGGGGAGACCTGACATGAACCCTGGTTATCCCAGCGGCAATAATTTCATTCGCTTTCTGCTCATCAATTTCCTCATTCTGACCAACAATGATTTCTCCGGTACGAGGATTAACCAGTTTACTGGCTGCCAGACGACCGGTTATTCGTTCAGCAAGGGATGGTAGCGAACCTTTTTCCTGCGGTTCGGAGAACCATACGCCATCTGAAGTACCGCAGTCTTCTTGGCAGATAATAACATCTTGGGCAACATCAATAAGGCGCCTGGTGAGGTAACCACTATCTTGTGTCCTCAAGGAGGTATCAGCTCCTCCCTTGCGAGCACCATGGGTAGAGATAAAGTATTCCAGAACACTGAGCCCCTCACGAAGGCTCGATTTAATAGGAAATTCAATTATCTTACCTGACGGGTCAGTCATCAAACCGCGTAAACCTGCCATCTGTCTAATCTGAGAAATATTCCCCTTTGCCCCTGATGTTGTCATCATGTAAATACTACCGTAGCGGTCAAGGGACCCAGAGATAGCATCGGTAATCCTGTCGGTAGCTTCCAGCCAAGCTTGGACGACACCATTATATCTTTCATCCTCAGTGATTAAGCCACGGTGATACTGAGTTTCAATAATGGCAGCCTTTTCATCAGCTTCTTCCAAAAGCTTCAGCTTGCTCCGGGGAATCTTAATATCACTCATAGCAATGCTAGACCCCGACTTAGTGGCATAGTGGAAACCTAATTGTTTCAAGTTATCCAATACTGCCGCCACACCCTCATTATTTAGTAGCCGGTAACAATCGGTTACTATCTGCTTTAAGCTTGACTTATCAATTGCTTTGTTATAGAAGCCTAGCTCTGGGGGCAAAACCTCATTAAAGATAATACGTCCAACACTAGTCTTAATCCTCTGCCCGCCCTTTCGCTGGTCCCTAACCTCAATCTCAGCTCTGAGGTCAATAGCGCCAAGTTCATAAGCAAGCTTTGCCTCTCCGAAACTGCCATGGATCGTGCCTTCTCCCTTAGCTCCGACTCTGATGGTAGTCAGGTAGTAGCAACCAAGAACTACATCCAATGTTGGGGTTACTACTGGCTCACCACAGCTTGGCAACAGCATATTGTGAATGCTGAGCATCATCTCCTCAGCTTCCCTGACCGCAGCTTTAGACAGAGGGATATGAACTGCCATCTGGTCACCATCAAAATCAGCATTAAAGGCAACACAGGCTAGGGGATGGAGCTGGATGGCGCTACCATCAATGAGCACTGGCTCGAAGGCCTGGATGCTAAGCCGATGCAGGGTGGGAGCCCGGTTAAGCAACACCGGCCTCTCCTTGACAACCTGCTCCAGTATGTCATATACCTCGGGACTAGCCCTCTCCACTAGCCGCCGAGCGCTCTTGATATTGTGGGCGAGCCCTTGCCTCATCAGTCGGCGCATGATGAAGGGCTTGAATAGCTCCAGAGCCATCCTTCTGGGTAAACCACACTGGTGGAGCTTGAGCTCTGGTCCGACAACGATAACCGAACGCCCGCTATAATCAACTCGCTTGCCCAAAAGATTCTGGCGAAAGCGTCCCTGTTTACCCCGAAGCATCTCTGAGAGTGATTTTAATTTGTGATTTCTACTGACAGAGACAGTTCGTCCACCCCTCCCATTATCAATAAGGGAATCGACTGCTTCTTGTAGCATCCGTTTCTCGTTGTTGATGATAATTTCTGGTGCTTCTATCTCCAGTAAGTGGCGCAATCGGTTATTACGGTTGATGACCCGTCGATACAGGTCATTAAAGTCACTGGTGGCAAATCGGCCCCCGTCTAGTTGAACCATAGGACGAAGGTCAGGAGGCAAGACCGGCAGCACCGTCAGAATCATCCACTCTGGTTTATTGCCACTGCGGTGAAAGGCTTCTACCAGTTGTAGTCGCTTGCTTGCCTTCTTGCGACGCTGGCCTGAAGTAGAACGCATTTCTTGGAGTAACTCGCTACGCAGTTCATCAAGGTTAATGCCTTTAAGTAATTGGAGAATAGCCTCAGCTCCTATTCCGGCTTCGAAGACTTGAGCGTACTTCTGCTTGAGTTCATGATACCGCTCCTCGGTGAGCAGCGTACCTCTCCTGAGGTTCTTTAGCTCTTCCACATCAGCGGTAAGCTGTTCTTCAAGTTGTGTCTTTTCCTCAACGAGGTTGCGACGAAGCTGGTTCACCTCTTCTACCGTTGCCTGTTTTTGCTCCATCTCGGTGATTTCAGTCTCAAGGTTGCTCTGGCGCTCAGCTATTTCCCGTGAATTTTCCTCCTCGAGTTGTTTAATTGCTTCCTGGCGTGCTTCCTCGTCTATTGAGGTAATGATATAATGGGAGAAATATAGAACACGCTCTAAGTTTCGTGATGACAGGTCAAGCAGCAATCCCAACCGGCTAGGTATTCCCCTAGCAAACCAGATATGACTCACCGGGCAGGCCAGTTCGATATGTCCCATGCGTTCCCGACGCACTTTGGCCCGGGCTACCTCAACACCACATTTATCGCAAATAACCCCCTTATAGCGTATCCTTTTATACTTACCACAAGCGCACTCGAAGTCCTTTGTCGGACCAAAGATTCTCTCACAGAAAAGCCCGTTCCTTTCTGGCTTCAGTGTGCGGTAGTTAATAGTCTCTGGCTTGGTTACCTCACCATAGGACCAACTCCTAATCTGCTCCGGTGAAGCTAGAGAGATACGAATAGCATCAAAATCGTTAACTTCAAGCACTTTCTTCTACCTCTCCCTGAACCGGGTTTTCAGTAACTTCAAGCTCTGTCCCCGGTTCTGTGACTTCCTTGGTTTCCTCAGCCAAGGTTGTCTTTTCTTCATTAATCACCTCAATGGCCAGTCCTAAGCTCTGTAGTTCCTTAACCAAAACTTTAAACGATTCTGGCACACCGGATTGGAGAATATCCTCATCCTTAACTATGGCCTCATAGGTTTTAGCTCGACCAGTCACGTCGTCTGACTTAATCGTCAGCATCTCCTGAAGGTTATGGGCAGCACCATAGGCTTCTAGTGTCCATACCTCCATTTCACCAAAGCGCTGACCCCCGAATTGGGCCTTGCCGCCCAGGGGCTGTTGACTAATCAAGGAATAAGGCCCGGTGGAACGGGCGTGCACTTTATCTTCAACCAAGTGGTTTAGCTTCATCATATAGATATTACCCACTGTTACCGGCTGGTCAAATAGCTCGCCATTGCGTCCGTCACGGAGTATAGCCTTGCCAATAATAGGTGGGAGGAGACCCCTTTCACTACTTATCCTATCTACGGACTGCTCCAACTCCGATGGGTTAAGCTCCCGGCTAGCTACACCCAAATCTTCAAGCCACAGACGCAGGCAAACCGCCCTCGCCTCTCCCGGGTAGTCATCACTGAACACTTTATCTCCATCATAGCCCTGACTAGTAACCCACCCCTTAGCTAGTTCTAATTGCGTAGAGGGGTCCCCATTACTTGGGTCAAGGTTAACTGCCCCAGCTTTTTGGGCCAGCCAGACCCGGGCTAAGGCATCCTCAATAGCAGCATCATCAGCACCATCAAAGACAGGGGTAAGCGCTCTGAAACCAAGCATCTGAGCCGCCCAGCCCAGATGAGTTTCCAAAACCTGGCCAAGATTCATGCGGGATGGGACGCCTATGGGGTTGAGAATAACATCCACCGGTGTGCCATCGGGAAGAAAGGGCATATCCTCAGCCGGCGCAATGATGGAAATAACCCCCTTGTTACCATGCCGCCCGGAGAGCTTATCTCCTACGGAAATCCTTCGCTTTTGGGCAACCCAGACCTGTACCCGTTCTCTAACCCCAGCCGGCAGGTCATCGCCATTGTCACGGGAGAAGACCTTCACATTAATTACCTTTCCCCACTCACCGTGAGGCACTCGCAAGGAGGTATCTTTGACTTCTCTAGCTTTTTCACCAAAAATAGCCCGCAGGAGTTTCTCTTCAGCCGATAGTTCAGTCTCCCCTCTAGGGGTAATTTTGCCGACTAGTATACTGTCTGGACCTACCTTAGCCCCAATCCGAATAACACCGGTTTCATCCAGCTCACGCAGACTTTCCTCACCGACATTGGGTATATCTCTGGTAATCTCTTCAGGGCCTAACTTGGTATCCCGAGCTTCGATCTCATGCTTCTCAATATGAATAGAGGTAAACTTGTCCTTCTCCACCAAACGATTACTAATAATAACAGCATCCTCAAAGTTATAACCTCCCCAGCTCATAAAGGCACACAATACATTCTGTCCCAGAGCAAGTTCCCCCTGTTGGGTCGCTGAGCTATCGGCTAAAACCTGCCCCGCCTTCACCCGGTCGCCAATCTTTACTATAGAGCGCTGGTTAACACAAGTCCCTTGATTAGTGCGCACAAATTTCATTAACGGGTAAATCTCCTTATCCCCATTATCTTCAGTAATTACAATCTGCGAGCTAGTAACCGAGGTTACCACCCCAGCATTCTTAGCAAAGAGCACTTGCCCGCTATATTTAGCGGCTTCCAGTTCCATCCCCGTAGCTACCAAAGGCGCCTCAGGACAAAGCAGGGGTACAGCCTGTCTCTGCATATTAGCACCCATCAGAGCACGATTAGCATCATCATGTTCCAGGAAGGGTATTAGTGATGTATCAACACTGAATATCTGCTTGGGTGATACGTCCATCAAATCAATTTTATCGGGTGCCTCTCGCAGGTAGCGGTTCCCCGCTCTAGCCTCAACCTTTTCATCTATAAATTGACCATTTTCATCTAGCCGAGCGTTAGCCTGAGCGATGGTATATTTATCCTCCTCATCAGCAGTTAGGTAGACGACTTCATCAGAGACAAAAGGCACCGTCTTTATAGTTCTGGGCAGTAGACGGGAAAGCTTAGTAACAAGCTGAGGAGTAATAGTAACTCCGGCTTTAACTATGGTCTTACCTTTGCCGTCAAGTATTGCTTCCTGAACTATCTTACCCAGCAGCCGGTCATCGGTATTACTCACCTCTTTAATAACCTTACGATATAGCGTTTCAATGAAACCATACTGGTTAATCCGGCCATAGGTAGCTAAATAGCCAATGAGACCAATGTTGGGTCCCTCCGGCGTTTCAATAGGACAAATCCGGCCATAGTGGGAAAAGTGGACATCACGAACGTCAAACCCAGCACGCTTGCGAGATAAACCTCCTGGTCCCATGGCTGATAGACGGCGCTTATGAGTCAACTCAGCCAATGGATTGGTTTGATCCATGAATTGTGATAGCTGCGAGCCACCGAAGAACTCTCTGATGGCAGCTACTACGGGGCGAATGTTGATTAGAGCGCTGGGAGTAATTGCCTCAGTGCTAATTATACTCATACGTTCTCTGGTTACTCGCTCTAGGCGCAATAACCCAATACGAAACTGGTTCTGAATTAGCTCGCCAACAGTACGCACCCGCCGATTGCCTAGATGGTCAATATCATCAGGAGTATCATCGCCATTATTAACCATAATAATGTGCCTGACAATCTCCACAAAATCCTTGTTGGTTAAAGCCCGTTCTTTCACGTCACTATTAAGTCCCAATCGCTTATTAAGCTTATAGCGGCCTACATGCCCCAAGTCATAATGCAGGGGATTAAAAAACAGGTTGTTTACCAGTTTTCTGGCATTGCCAATATTGGACGGATCCCCAGGACGCAACTTTCTGTAGATATCAAGCAGAGCTTCAGTCTCATCCCTAACCAAGGGCTCACGCTCCATAGTTGACCTAATAAATTGGTGCTCTGAAGAGTTATCCTCTTCAGGAAACAGGCTGAGCAACTGCTCATCGCTACTGTAACCAATAGCCCGTAGCAGTGTGGTAATAGGAATCTTCCGTTTGCCGTCTATCTTGGCTGAGATTACATCCCGATTGCTCGTCTCAAATTCTAGCCAGGCCCCACGGGTAGGGATTAGCTTAGCCTGACACAATTTACGGCCACTAGCCACATCTTCCTTAATGGTGAAATAAACACCGGGAGAACGGAGCAACTGGCTTACTACTACCCGTTCCGTCCCACTAATAATAAAGGTGCCTTTAGACGTCATCAAGGGGATATCAGCAAAAAACAGGTCCTGTTCCTTGATTTCTCCGGTTCCTTTAACCAGCAACTTGGCTCTGACATAGAGGGGAACTGAATAGGTC
>Ga0172363_10005475_pt1 | contig 10267 bp, 13 predicted proteins | sample LakKivs2_kivu2a2_FD_114541 | JGI IMG/M metagenome (GOLD analysis project Ga0172363, IMG submission 114541) | Sediment microbial communities from Lake Kivu, Rwanda - Sediment s2_kivu2a2 | ecosystem: Environmental > Aquatic > Freshwater > Lake > Sediment | place: Rwanda: Western Province, Lake... | reverse complement strand
TGTGAGGCTCCCCGGGCCGTACACATAAATTTTAGCCAAAAAACGGAAGTTTGTTGGTGGGGTTGGCATGTCGTTTGCCATATGGCACCTGTACAGCTAGTGTCTATGCGTGAACTGGCCTGGCGCTCACCTACCCGCCGCCGTCCGGGTAGACCGATCTGTCCGGCATCGTCCGGGAGGGGGTGGGTACACGATTGACCGGCGCGCGCCGGTGGGGTATCTTGGTGAATGTGTGTCACCCTTAGGAGGTAGTCCGATGGCGAAGAACTTGACGGCGGACGAAATCGTCCGCATGTGGGCGGAGCGGGGCGCGGCGAGCGCGGCGGCGGTCAAGGCCGGCGTGCAAGCCGTCAACGAAGCGCCGGGGGAGAAGGCCGCGGCGCAGGCGGACTTGTGGGTGCAAAACGTGGCGAAGGCGAAAGAGAAGTTCATTCAGAACTCCCGCGCCGTGTCGCTCCAAGAGTGGAAAACCGCGATGCTCAACAAGGGCATCACGAACATGCAGAACGGTTACAACGATCGGCAGAACCAAGCGAAATTCCTCGCGTTCATGCGCGAGTTTCTGCCGCACGTGCGCGCCGGTGCCGAGATGGTTCGAAGGATGCCGAAGGGCAATCTTCAACAAGCGATCGCGCGCGCCGAAGCGATGATTCGGCACAACGCCACCTTCCGCAAGGGCGTGAACGTCGCGCCGATGCCGCGCCCGGTCGGGTAAGAGTGACAACGCGTTGTCACGCAACTGGACACCGCGCCCCGGTCAACACCGCGCGTCAACGGGCAACGCGCGCGGTGCGTCGGTCACCTTGAGGGGGTGACCGCGCCGGGGCGCGGCCGATCCCCGCCCGCACACTTACCCACAGGTTCCCGTGTTCAACTTGGTCGCGTTCTTCAAGTCGGTCGCGCAAGATGCGGCGCTCGATAACATCACGCCAGTGTCTGACCCACTGGTTACGATCTCGGCGAACAACCGGGTGATCTTCCCCGAAGACTATCAGGTACTCGCCGCGCACGGGAACCTACCCGACGCGACGCGCTTCCGCCTGAATACGCCTTCGATGCGCATCATCGCGCTCCCCGAACTGTACCCGTTCAAGCCGTCCGCGGCGGCCGGGACGAACCCGCCGCTCGTGCTGCCGGGTGACACGGCGATTCGGATTCCGCGTAACGACGAGTGCGGCCTTGACGTGTCGCGCGGCGGGGCCGAGGCCGCGAACTGTTACGCGGGTCTCTGGGTCGCGCCGCGGCGGATGCCCGCGCCGGTGGGTCCGATCTACACGATGCGCGCGACGGCTTCACTGACGCTGACCGCGGGCACGTGGGTCGGCGGTACGCTCACGTTCGATCAGATTCTCCCGTTCGGGCGATACGCCATCGTCGGCATGCAGGCGACCGTTAACGACGGCATGTACGCGCGGCTCACCTTCCCCGGCCAAACCCAATACCGGCCCGGTGTGCCGTGCGTCGAAGCGGTCGGTGACTACATCAATCCGCAGGTGTTCCGGTACGGCGCGTTCGGCTTGTTCGGGTACTTCGATCAGACCGCGCAGCCCGGCATCGAAGTCCTCGGCGACACCGCGGGCGCGGAGACGCCCGTTATCCTGCTCGATCTCGTGAAGGTGGCCTAAGCGATGGGTGCGCCGTGTCCGCCGAAGCCGAACGTGTACGGGCCGCGCGGGACAGTACCCGCGTGGGCGGACCCGACGCCCGTGTCGGTCGGTACTGCGGTGCGCGAGACGACGTTCATTTTGCCCAATGACCCGGTGCAGATTCTCAAACCGGACCCGACTCGAATCGCGTTCTTCTTGGGCGGCTCTTTCAACCTCGGGGCGAACGTGAAGGTGTCACCGTTGCCGAACCCGAGTGACACGGGGCTAGAAGCGGGCACGTCGTGGGACACGGCCGGTATCACGGTATTCACCCATGGCGCGCTCGCTCAAGGCGCGTGGTGGGTATTCGGGTTTGCGACGACGACGGTTGTCGTGTACGAACTGTATCGCGTGTGAAAGGACGTGGGACGTGTTCCCCAAAGCGATTCAGACCGGCCGGAACCTGAGTAACATTCAGGGTACCGCGCTGGGCACACAGGGCAGCACCGACCCGCTCGTCGGCGCGGACGCGAATCGCGTGGGGATGGCGATAGCGCTCGCATTTGACGCGGGCAACATTCCGGGCGTCGCATACGTGTTCGTGGGGCCGCAGGTGAGCGGGACGCTAGTCCCGTTCACGTGTCTGACTCTGGAACACCCAACGTGCTATCTCGATGTCGCGCACTTGGGGCCGGCGTTCCTCGACGCGCTGTTTCTGTCGTCCGCCGGCGCGGACAACGTGAGCATCGCGTACACCATCGTCCGCACGATCAGGGAGTTGGAATGACTGTCTTAACCCCGGCGCAGCGCGCGACTCTCCAAAAGGTGTTGGCCGCGTGCAACCAAGCGCTCCCGCGCATTGAGCTTCTTGAGGGGATGGGCGCGCACTCGCAAGGTCTCGCGGACCGCGCGCGGGAACTGCGCGCGCGCAGAGAGTACTTAGTGAACATGGCTAACACGGCCCTCGAACTGGACCGCCAAATTAGTGAGCGCGCGTGAAACCCGACGAACAACTCGCGCCGCTGCCCGCGGTCGGACCCACGGACGGACTCGGCGACGGACCGACCGAGTACCAGCGCAGTGACGCGCCCGCCGCGGCCGGGACGCCTTCCGCACCGGCCGCGGCGGATGGCTTGAGCGACTACGCGACCGACGATTGTGTTGAACTGTCCACCGAAGCGGATTGGTCGCCGCGGGCGCTCGACGCGCTCCAGTTCGCGGCGGAGCAACTCGCGCAAGCGCGGGCCGCTCTCGGCGCGACCACGGCCGCGCTCATCAACGATCTGGCGGCCGAACTGAACGCGACCGCGGCGAGCATGATGCAAGTCGCCAACGAAGTGGCGGGCGCGGCGGAACTGAATCTCACGCTCGCCGAAGAACCGCTCTTCAAACTCTTGCAAGCGCTCTACGTCGCGGGGAGCAAGGACGCGGAGCGCGCCGTCGATTGGTTGCGCGAAGTGGGCGCGGACATTCCTTGGCGCATCGAAGACCAGATCGAGCGCGGCGAGCTGCACCCGTTCGACCTCTTGCAGCGCACGTTCCCCGCGTTCGTCGCGGCACTCGGTGGCCAAACGTTCGGCGCGTCTGCCGAGACGCAACCTTACACCCAGAGCGCGCCCTACACCCAGAGCGATCCCGCGCCTTGGGAGCGCGCGCCCGCGCCGGTGCCCGCGGCCGACAGTTCGCCGCTCGGCTCTTGGCTCACTTCCACCGACACGCAGGAAGTGACCGGAATCACTTCCAACGGCGAACAGTACACGTCTGGCGCTCCCGGCCCGCTCGCGCCGGTGCCCGCGCCACCGGCCGCGGGAGCGTGTCCGCCGCCGTGCATAACGGTCAACGTCGCGCCCGCGCCGGTGTTCGTGATGCCGGGGGGTGCGGGGGGCGTGCCAACGCCCCCCGCGCGTAGCTCGGGTGAGGCCGACGAACCGGAACCGCCACTTCCGCCCGCGCCGCCGCCGACGCTCGAAGAAGCGCTCAGAAAAGCGTTCCCGACGCCACCGACACCCGGCACTGGTGTACCGCCGCCGACAAGCCCCAAGGCGCTTCCTTCGGAAGCGCCGCGCAAGTTCGCGGACCCGGTTCCGGCTCAAGGGCTGACGGGACAACCGACCGGACCGGCACTCGCACCGGCCGCGCCGCTCACCGCGCGCGACCAAGTGAACGGGCCGATCTTGCCGCGCTGGGACGTTCTGGAGCACTTGCGGTGTCCGCCTAAACTCGGCGCGCCGCCGGCTTGGATGCTCCGCAACGCCGCGCTCCTCGACCTGCCGGACAACATCGGGAAGGACTTGGGCGGTTCGGGTGAGAACACGTTCCAGTGGAACGACGGCAGTAGCGTTCCCGCGTGGATGCGCTCCTTGAGCGCGCAAACCGGCACGGCCGGCACCGCGCTCAAGGAGCTACAGGACCTCATCGGCCGCGGGAACAAGCCGGGCCTGCCGCGCCCGCTTCGCGCGATTCAGACGGGCACGGTACTCGCCGCGGCGAACTTGGCGGAGCGCGTGACCGGCGCGCCGGTCTCGTATCTTTTCCAGTCGGAACTGTACGAGTTTCAGAGCGCGAACCCGCAGTACCTGCCGACTCAGGTGCGCACGGACGACGCGTACCTGACCGCGCAGATAGACGAGGCCACTTGGAACGCTTGGACGCGCGCGAACGGGAACCTGCCCGAACCGGCGCGGCGCACCATGCTGGCGAACGCGCGCCGGCTCTCGGTCGATGAGGCCATCACGCTCTTTCGCCGCGGCGGAATCTCCCGCGGCGAACTGGCGGACCGAATGCGCTTGCAGGGCGTGCTAGACCCCTGTTTGGGTGACGAGTACTTGCGTATCACCGAGTCGCTCCCGACCCAAGGGGATTTGGTCCGCTTCATGGTCCGCGACGCGGCCGACGAAAGTGTTGTGCAGCGCTACGGCCTCGATGCCGATTTCGATCAGAAGTACACCGGCCCCTTGAAGAAGTGGGGCCAAGCGCTCGGCGTGCCCGACGATTACTTCCGCTTCGTCTGGCGCTCCCACTGGGAGATACCCGCGTACACACAACTGCGCGAGATGCTGCACCGGTTGCGCCCCGACCGCGCCGAAGTGGAGCGATGGGACGACGCCGCGAAGACCTACGGGCGCGAAGCGGCCGAGAAGAACTTGGGGCCGCGGCCGGCGAGCGTGACGCGCGCCGACGTGCGCGAAGCGCTGACGATTGACGACGTAGCGCCCGGATGGGTGGACCGGCTCATTGAGGTGAGCTACACCCCGATCAACCGCACCGACGCGCTTCGCGCGTACCAAATTGGCGCGTTCGACGAATCGCGCCTCAAGGCCGCGTTCCTCGACTTGGGGTACAGTCCGCCGGACGCCGAAACGATGTTGGCGTTCTACAAGCGCGAGAAGGACCGGCGGCAGCGCGGCCAGATGCGCGTAATGTCACCCCACAAGGTCATCAAGTATTACAAGGCGGGTTCGATGCCCCGCTCGGTCGCGCTCAAGTACCTCAAATTGGGTCTGGGCACGGACGCGGACGCCGAACAGGCGATTGCCTATGCGGACGACGAAAGCCGCGCCGAACAAGTGCAGGTCGTGATACGCGCGAACCGCCGCGGCTTCTTCGCGGGCGACGTGTCCGCCGCGGACGTGCGCGACAACTTGAATCGCTGGGCCGTTGACGCGGAGCGCGTCGAACTGTTGTTGGCCGAGTGGACTATCGAGCGCGACAAGCGGTTCCGGAAATTGAGCGCGTCTAAGGCGATGGAAGCGCTCAAAAACGGCATCATGCCCGTTTCAGAGGCCGACACGCGCCTCACGAATCTCGGGTACACGCCGAAGGACCGGGACTACCTCATCGCGCGGGCGCTCGGGGTGAAGCACGACGGCGACGGGTTCACCGACCAGCAACTGTCCGGCGCGATCGAAGACGCCGTGCGGAATCGCAAGGACGCGAACAAGCAAAGTAACGCGCTCTTGATGCGCCGGCTCAAGTCGATCTTGTCGGAAGCCGCTCGCATTCGGGGCGTGCTCACCGACCGCGGGGTAGACTCGGGCGCGCCGCAACCGGGCGAACCGTAGCGGACCTCACGCGATACGCGGGGCGCGCTGCTGAATGCTGCGCGGCGCGGTCCAACCGTCCGCGCCGATCTTCACCCCGCGCGACTCCACTTTCAGCACGCTCTCCCGCGCCTTCGATACCTCGAACCGCCCCGGACCGCCGCGACCGTCCGCCAGCGACGCGATGCGGTGCACGTCCGCGACCGTGATGCCGTCCGCCGCAATGGTCGGGCGTGTGAACCCGGACAGCACCCATTCCCCGCCCGCGTAGTAGTGCCGCGGCCCCAGAAACCGCGCGTTGTCCGCGCGGTGCGCCAGCCGCAGGCGGCCGGGCGCGTCCCCGCCCGCGTCCGCCCGCGCACGGACCGCCGCGAACGCACCGGGCAGTATCCAAAGGCCGTCCGTGTCGCACTGGACGACGGAGCGGTCCGGCAGCGATTCGCGGATAGACCGCAGGTGCAAGCGGCCCAACGCGGTCAAGTACGCGAAGGCCGCGACGTGCGGCCCCCACGGGTCCGCGTCCGTCTCGTAAACCCACGTGAGACCCGCGAGCGTCCGGTGACGCCGCGCAGTTGCGCCGCCGCGTCCGGCTTCTACCCACTCGCCCCAGCGCACGGGAGCGCTCACGCGCGGCGCGGGCTTCCACGTCCCGCGCTTCTGCGCCAGCTTCCCGCCCATGCCGTTGGCGACCGACTTGGCAAACAACTCGTCTGCGAACCGCCCGTCGTCTCGGGCGCGCGTGCGCTCCTCAAGAAGCGCCGCCGCGGCCGCGCCGTAACAGCGCGACGTGTGGTAGCGCGCCAGCGCGTGTACGGCCTTCACGCGCCCGGTGCGCCGCAGCGCGAGTAGCTCCGGACCGGTGAGTGTCGTGGTGAACGTCCCGACCGGCCACACGACGAACGACCCGGACCGCGCCGGGAACTCGGGCGAGTCGGTCTCGATGGTGACGCGCGCCACAACCGCCCAATCGGAGAGCGCGTCGTTCAGGTCCGCGACGCACACGTCCTCTCGATACGAGTAGAAGCGCGAGGGGAGCGCGTGCACCGTCATCAGCCACGGGTACATCGAGCGCACGTCCCAGCATTCGAGCGGTCCGGGCACCGACCCGTACCCGCTCGGGCGCGGCGCGGGGTTGTTCCCGGTCGCGTCCGCCGCCGGGTCGCCGATCTCGCCGTAGTACCACACGCGCGCGGACCCGCCGTAGCTCGCCGCGCGCTCAAGGGAGAGCGCGCCCGCGTGATTGTGCGTACACAACTCTTTCTCGGCGACGTGCGAGCGCAGCACGCCCGCGCCGAGTGCCGATGAGGTCATACCCCACGGGGCCGCGGCGACGCGCCGCCACCAGTCCGACAACCGCGCGAACACGTGCACCCAGAGTAGCGCGCGCTCCTTCGCGGTCCGCACCGTCGTGCGGTCCGGGCCGTCCCATTCGCCGGTGTCCGGCCACTGGAACCCGTTGTCCCGCGCGACCTCATCCTCGGTGGCGCTCACGTAGTTCCCGGTTCCAAGCCACACGACGGACCGCTCCTGACACAAGTAGTCCAAAAGTGTACACCGGGGCGTCAGCGCGACCCGGCGCAGCGCGACCGTTGGCACCGGACCGCGGCGGCGCTTCTTGGGCGCGCGCATCACCCCGCGCGGCGCGTACTCCACTAACTCCCGGTCGAACGCCTCCCACACGCCCGCGAGCGCGAGGCCGGGCGCGCCGTCTGGGGTGACGACGTAGTTGCGTTTGCGGCTCAGGGCGTGCGTTTGCACGTAGTCGAAGGGCGGCATCTCGGCGGGTAGCACCGCGACCGTCGGCGCGCCCCACCGGCCGCGGCGGCGCGTCACGTGCGCGACGGCACTGCCCGCGCGCTCGTACTCGGTCACGGTCTCGTCGCAACTGCCGTAGGACATGCTCCGCATGCACACCACGGCGAATATGGAATCGGGCGCGGTCGCTCCGTGACCGGGCCGCACGTAGCGGCCGGTGGCGCTCATTGGCTAATCCCGCTCGGTAGGTGCGAATTGCGAGGCCGAGATGATGTACGTGTCTATCTGGGGCGTCGCGCCCAAGTCGCGGACGCGCGTCCCGTATTCGGTGCGATTGTCGCTCCCGCCCACCCTCACGAACGCGCGGGCCGCGCGCTCGCTCACCTCATCGGCACTGAGGCGCGTTGAGGACCGCACCACAACCGCGGTCTCGAACTGGCGTCCGTTGCCGATGCCGCGCACGACGGTGCGATACTCGTACCGCGGCTGATTCGCGCGGATGCCGGGGTTCAGCGGGTAGTCGCGCGCCAGCGCCGCGCCCGCCTGTGTCGGGTCTTCGGTGAGGGCGCGCGCCGTGTCACGCGCCCGAAGCGCTCTTAGGACCGCGTTTCTTGCGTCGCGGTACTCGAACTGCGCTCCCGCTCGCCCCTGAATCCGGCCCCAGAGGCGCGTCGCTAACTCGTTCGTCTGGGAGCGCGGGTCGCGGCCCTGACTCGCTTCCGCTCGCGCCATCGCCAGCGCTTGCGTAAAAAGGTCGTTCGCTTGACTCCGAGTTGCTGACACGTTCGAGCTCCTGCGCGAAGAGTGAGAATTGTTCCGCCGGCACGTCGTCGGGCGGCTCCTGAAACGGGACGATGCCCATCACGGCGCAGGTGTCCGCGACCGCCTCATACCACGCGGTCGCGCTGAACGTTTCGGGGAGAATCCGCAGGAGCGCGGCGCACACGTCGCGCGCGATCTCGGCGCGTGCGAGCAGTTCCGGCGCGCCGGGTACGGTCTTCTGGGTCACTTCGTTGGCGAGGCCGTCCGCGGTGGCTTGGTAGCGCCGGCCGATCATTAAGAGGAAGGCGGCGAACGACGGCACGGCCTCCGGCTTGAGGCGGCGGCGGTTCCCGCGCACCCACTCGACGCACATCCTGAATTCGCCGTAGGCGCTCTTGGGGGACTTCTTGCTCATCGCACTCCCTGTGAGGGCAAAAGAAAACCCGGCCGGGAACGTCCCGGCCGGGGCGCGGCCTAGCCATTTCACCCAACAACCGCGCTTCCGTCGAAGATCGATGCCAGTTCCGCGTCGGTCGGAATGCGCTGATAGATGATGGCGAGCGCCTTCAACACGCACTCCGCGACCAAGCCGATATCGGCCTCTGTGATGAGGTTCGCGTTCGTCTGCGCGCCGTAGTGCATGCTCACGCGCATGAGGTTCGCGATCGCCCCCGCGATGTTCGCCGCAGAGTTGATCGGGATGTTCACCCCGTTTTCAACAGGCATCGCGCACCTCCTTGAACGCGACGAACCGCACGCCCGCGGCTTCGAGGTCGGTGAGTTGCTGTTCGAGTTTCTTCCGCTGCTTGGGGTTGTTCATGGGATGTCCGGTTATCGTGAGCATCCAACACCGCTCCTTCTGGTCCCACGTCGCGCCGGTCGCGCGGATCGCGGGCAGGTTCGGGTACGTGTTGCCCTGAAGAATGAACATGCGGACGCTGTTGATCGACACCATGCGCGAACCTCTCTGTTAAGGGTGAGGACCGCGGCGAGCGCGTCGCCGCGGTCCGGGCCGGGGGCCTAAAGCATCACCTTCGCGGGCATGCCGTGCCGCGCGATCGGGCAGTAAACGAGATCGAGCGCTTCCGCGTACGAGACGGCATTCAGTTCCGCGTTCTCGAATGCGCACTCGCCGCGGAACGTCTCCTTCACCTTGTCCAGACGCCACACACGGAACCCGCTCGGTACGGTCTCGCACACGAATTCGGCGAGTCCCCACCATAGCGGCGCGTTCTGCTCGTCTGCCGGCGCGTCGTTTTTCGACACGACACAGATACCCACGACGCGCGTACCGGCCTCAACGTAAACGGGGCGCTTGGTGAGCGCCTGAGTGTGGAGCGCGGACATTCAAGTGCCCTCCCGGTTGATGAACTGCTCGACCAGATGCTCGCGCTCGGCGGGCGTTGAGGTCGCCGCGCGAATCCACCATTCGGCCGCGTGCTCGTTGTCCGAATGATCGGCGAGCATCTTCACGGCCTGATGGAGCGCGTGAGACATCAGTTCGTTGTGTCCGTGCAGGCCGCACGCTTCGGCGTGCACGGCATCGACCAGACAGGCGAGCGCGCGCAAGAGGCGCGGACCGTCCGCCATGATCGAAGCGTTGGCGCGCGCGGTCTCGTCTTCCCACCCGCCCGGCGCGCCCGCGATGCGGAGGTCGCTCGTGAACTTGACCAGCGCGAGCGTGACCGGAATCCGCGTGTCGTTGGTCCCGGCCTTGACCTGCAACTGGCACTCGGCCTCGGGCCCGTCGCTCTCCCACACGTCCCACTTGCCCGGCTGGAACCGGGCCGTCTCCCAGATCGCCGACTCGAACGGTAGCATGGTGCACTCCCCTTCCCGGTCGCGCGCCGGTCTCGCCCCTTGCATCCCGGCTTCGCGCGGCCGCCGCTATCATGCATCGCATAGGACATACCCCATGTCAACCACATTCAGGATTAAATGCCGGACGTTACATTTTGTGCAGTCGGCGCAACCGCGTTCAGCGTCGCAACCCGTACAGCCGTGACAACGCGTACACCGTGACCGGCCGCGATCCGATTCGTCAAGTGTACGTATACGCACCCAACCCCACCCACTCACCCACGTCCGAGCGTCCCTTATGTGTACGGCCCGGGGAGCCTCGCG
>Ga0172363_10005473_pt1 | contig 10268 bp, 4 predicted proteins | sample LakKivs2_kivu2a2_FD_114541 | JGI IMG/M metagenome (GOLD analysis project Ga0172363, IMG submission 114541) | Sediment microbial communities from Lake Kivu, Rwanda - Sediment s2_kivu2a2 | ecosystem: Environmental > Aquatic > Freshwater > Lake > Sediment | place: Rwanda: Western Province, Lake... | reverse complement strand
GTTCTGACGAATGAAAAATAAATTCAACTTCAAGCTCGCGAGTACGATAGGCCACAATCTCAGCATATGGGACGATATCCCCTTGGATGGTTTTTCCATCGGCTTTCGAATATCTTATGGAAGTTATAGCCCTGTACAATCTGTCATCTAGAAGGACCGCCACAGGTCGTTCTGCTAATCCACTTATGTTCTGAGGCGAAGCCAAAAAATCCAATTGTGGCAATCCTGGGCAAGGTTCCAACTCCTTGGCTAACTCATCGCACCACTTCTTATATTCAATAATATTGTCTCGCTTAATCGCCCATATCCGGCTCTGGGCTGTGGCAACCCCACGAGTTTCCTCCTTCGATAGTTGAATCAGTGCGTGACCCGGGGCAAAAGCTCTGCCGTCACTCGGTCGAACGGCACTCTGGACGTCGGTCCCGAGGAGAGTCTTATAGCTTGGCTGCAATGGCCCTCGCCCGAGAGCGTTTCTCAAACCGACCATAAAATAGGTTCCTTTTGTCCCTCGACTTAATGCCCCCATTATCTTATCAGGCGCAACGCGAGAAGAGTGGTCTCCCGCAATCGCTTTACGTAGCACGCCACCAATCTTGCTGGCGGTCGTGATTTCAAATAGGAGGTTGGCTACTTTATGATAATAATAGACGTGTAAATCGAATCGTGTCTCGACCAGTCCAGAATCTTTTGCCCAAGGCGGTTCATATTCCGATGACGTTATCCATATAACGGGATCTTCAGAAGTGGGCTGTTCCCGTAGACACATTTCAACGTTATCCGGCAACTCAATATCTGGGTCCATATTGATATCTCGGGGAAGGGCACCATATATATGCGTACTAAAGAACGGCTCGAGGGTCATTGGGTTCAGATCAAACCCATCATGGAAATTCTGAGACTTAAATGTCCTCATTTCAGCTATTTTGCCGACCACGCGGTCAGCTAGTTTAGGAATTAAAACCCGCCAATTTGCATCTCTTCTGTGCAACCTGCGCATTTCCCCCCGCACTTCCTCTGGGATAGAGATGAGGTGTGCTTGACCGACTTGCCTTTCAGCAAATCGAGAGACACGCCCCACGAATTGGAGAGTAAATGGAAGAGATAGAGGGGCGGCGTGAAGGACAGCTATCTTAAGTTCAGGTAAATCAAGTCCCTCCCCCAACATCCCCACGCATACCATGCCATCTAAATTGTCGTTTCGTACATCATCAATTGTTGCCTTATTCTCGTTCCACGATTTGGTGTAATCGACAGCTTTGACGTTGATATCATGCTTCGCATATAAGCCAACTAAGTGATTCGCCCACTCGACATTATCAGTCCGAATCAGGAGTTTTGAGTTATTACCGAGCTTCCTTTCATGATTTAGGACTCTCTTGGCTCTTTTACATAATGCGTTGTCCCGGGCAGACCTATTCATTCCAGCTTCAACGGCGTGATAATCAACCGGTCGGTAAATGCCACTCTTAATTGCTCTGTCTATTGAATAATGGTAAATCAGTGGCGCCAAAATTCTGCGCCTATCCCTTCTGAAAGGGGTGGCAGTCAAAAGAATACATTTTGAGCCTCGGAATTCCTTGAGGATCGAGGCCCAGGTCTTCGCGGGAGCATGATGGGCTTCGTCAAGAAAGACAAGATCGAACAGCCCACTGGGGGGAGTGCAAATGCCAACCTCGGCAGGACTCGTTGTTTTTGGGGTTGCAGTTACCACGTCATAGGAAGATAAACTCTTCCAGTCCGCTTCCGTTTTTAGCCTTCTTTCATTGGAGAAGACGGTTGGAGTGGTTGTCCCTTTTTGCAATACGCCGATTCTTTTAAGAATATCGAGGCTTTCAAAGTCGCGTGCCGTCTGATCGCGTAGCAATTCAGCAGGGGTTATGATCAAGACTCTAGTTGCGTGCAAGCCAAACGACAATGCCTCCATAAGCGCTGTCTTTCCTGCGCCGGTAGGGAGAGATACCAAGGCAGGCTCGCCTGTGGCAGTAAAATGCGACCATACCGCCCAGTAGGCACCTAACTGACATTCACGCAGGCCTCGTTTGACTTCAAGCCCACCCCAAAGATTGAATCTGGCCTCGTTAGCCCTAAAGAAGGACGACGCTTCTTGATATTCTCGCTTCATCCAATGGTCCCCCTCGTTCTATTCCAGCCCTGGTTTATGTGATTATTTATTGCCATACAATCTAACACCCTCAAAATGGATTATTCAAGCCTGATGATCCACAGGATTTCGGTGCTTTAGGAACAACTCGTTTTTCTGCTTTCCGGGCTTTGCAGCCATTCGGTGTTATGATCTCGGAAACGTTGCCAGCCCTCACGACAACGGCCAAGCCGATGAACTTTCCTTAAGCTTGAGGAGGGAAATATGCACAATCGTCTGAAGATCGTCATTAAGCGGGAAGAGCTCTACGACCGGATATGGCAGATTCCGGCCAAGAAACTCGCCAAGGAGTATAAACTCTCTGATGCAAGGCTGACGGTCATATGCCGGCTACTCAAAGTCCCGAAGCCTGCTCCAGGGTATTGGGCCAAGGTCCAACACGGCAAGAGCCCTGGCCGACCTCCCCTGCCGGTGATAGGCGCTGGAGAGAAGTCCGAATTTGTTCACGCTGTAAACGAGGATCGCGTTCAGCCGATATTGGTTGACCCTGATATACAGGCATTGATTGAGAAAGTCCCAGACATAAGGGTGCAATCAAGATTGACTAATCCAGATCCCCTGGTAAGGAATGCTAGAGTGTGGCTAAAAAGGCGGCCATATATGTACTCGGAGCTCCCGAGGGCCCCACATCTCAGCCTTAATGTATATCCGGATAGCAAAAGCAGATCCATGAGGTTAATGGATGCACTGGTAAAGGGCATTAAGAAACTCGGATATGACGTTCGAGGGGAAGATGCCTCAAACAGAGACCAATACTTCGAGATCTTAGGCCAGAGGACGCGCTTCCAGTTGAAAGAACGGGCGAAACAGATCGATCATGTCCTAACAAAAGAGGAGAAGGCCGAAATAGTTCGAGGGTGGACGCCTTTTGCGCATAAATTTGACTATCTGCCTACGGGGAACCTCGAGCTCATTTTGAGTCCGGAAACCTGGCCTAGAGCCGTCTTTAAAAGGACATGGGCTGATTCCGCAAGGAAACCCCTCGAAAATCAGCTCAAAGAGATCGTTCAGGGACTGATCCTGCTCGCCGGAGGGCAAAAGCGGGAGGAGGCAAGGGAAAAGAGGGCTGAACAGGAAGCCGCCGGGCAAAGGGAGTTAAGAGAGGAAGTTGAACGGCGGCAGGCTGAAGAAGAAGCCCAAAAGCGGGCACTTGATGTTCATCTCCAGAATTGGGCTAAGAGCAAACAGTTAAAGTCGTTCGTTCAGGAATTCGAGGAACGCCTAATGAGTGGACCATACGCAGAGCAAGACAAGCAAGGCTGGAGGCCCTGGATCAAATGGGTGAGAGAATGCGCAGACCAGTTGGATCCTATATATGCCACACTGGCTAAGTTTGCTAACCCGACTCAGGAAAACGGATAATCAGCTACCACAGGGCCTTATGCAAGCTTTGATCTTCGAAATGGATCGTTTCCTGCTGGCCTGAGCCTTGCCTTCAAACGGCTCTTAGGGCACGATTGGTGATATCATCTCCAGGCAGCCGGACTTCGGGCAATGCCCTTGAAATCCCGGCTCGCTCACCGCTGGGGAGGCAGCCGCTGATGAAGACGAGAAAGAAAGAGCTGCTGTCACGGCGCTGATGTTATCCAGCCTTTGCTTTCTTCTGTTCCTCGTCTTTGGTTCGTCAGCCCGCCCATCCGGCCAGCAGATCGAATCGGTCAATGGAGCCCGTGTGGTTCACAACAAGAAGGGCGAGGCATGGCAGTATTACGCCTTGGAGCAAGATGAGGACGGCTATCAATACGTCAAACGCTACGCCGTGACCTGGAAAATCAAATGAGACTTGAGGCTATCTCTCCTTCTCGAGTTCCACCAGATAGCCATCATCGTAGATGTTGCGAATCCGATAAAGGGAGCGGCCGATAGGGATCGCGCTCGTGCCTTCGTGGATCTGGACCCAGGAATCGCCCTTCTTGACCTTCAGTCTTAGCAGGCCCGGGGCGGCCCAGTCTTCTTTGTTCAACACTTGGTCTCCGTTTGGATCCGTCAACTCGAGGCGATACTCATCGCGACCGCCGAAGAACGATCCCGCGAAGCTCGAAATCCTGCCTTTGAAATAGACCTCTCCGGAGCGCCGCGCAAAGAAGGGGAATCCCCCGAAGCCTATGGCTCCGCTTTTCCAGAAGATCCGGAAATCGACATTCGCCATCATCGATTCATCAGGGGCGGGAAGGTCCAAGACCGGTATCTCGCAGGCCGTGTCGTTGGTCAAATCTGAGTTGCCGTCGGCATCTATGATCATCTGCAGCTTACTCGGCGTCTTGCCGGGAAAGACAACGAGAGCGATCCCGTTGGGCATCCGGCCCACTCGGGCCGCATCCGGCAGCCCTGAGGGCAGCTTGAGCTTGCCGTCCGTGGAGAGCGTCTTGGCCTCGGGACTCCCGAAGTCAACAGCCGTTATGGGCGGGTCCTTCTTTTCAGAACTGTAGACCTGGCTCAGAGGTATGAACAACGTGTTGTCCGGCCCTTTGGGATCCCGGAAATGGGCCTCGAGAAAACGGCCCATCTTCTCGAAGTCGTTGGTCGCGTAGCGTGCGATCCCCTCTTCGTCGATGGCGACATAGATCGGGAAGGACATCGGGTGCTCCGGCAGCCGTCCGTAGACCTGATAGACGGGCAGGAATTCGGCCTTGCCCTCGACGACCTGGCGCCAGGTGAGCCCGTTGTCGGCGATGACCTTCATCGCTTGCTCCACCCGCTCGGGCTTGTCGATGTTCACGCCCACGGCGGCCAGCGGCTTATCGGAGTAGCTCTCGATCATCTTCTTGATGGCCGGGAACTTGGCGATGCAGGGCTTGCACCAGACATACCAGAAGTCGAGCACCAGGACCTTTCCCCGATAATCGCTGACGCGGAAGGTCTTGCCGGCCGTATCCGTCATGCTCAGGTCGGGCGCCTTCTTGCCCAGTGCCGTAGCCGAGAGGCCGCTGGCCATGAACTCGACCCAGCTGCCGTCCTCGGCGATGGCCTTGATCTCATAAAGGGAGCCGCCGATCGGGATGAGCTCGAACAAGCGGTGCGAAGAGCCGGTTCCCGGCTTCCCGAGCGACTCCTTCGGCGTGATCGTCAGGCTGACGTTAACCTGCTTTTCTCGGACGAAACGGCCGCCAAGGTCGCCGTCATAGAGCGAAACGCTGTAGTCCTTTTCCCCGAGGCGGAACTCGCCTTCGAACCTGTAGTTGGGCACGACGAAAAGGTCCTCGCTCACCGTGCCATCCGCGCGAGCGCTCTTCTCGTAGGCGATCCGGTATGGCAACCATTCGGTGTGGGGGGCGGGAGTTGAATAGGAACGGGCCAGCTTCATCAGGACGCCTTTCCTCGCGGAATCCACCTCGGGGACTTCGAAGGGCGCGTCGTCCGTGAGATCGTGGTTCATGTTGACGTCAAGGGTCAAAAGGACCCCGGTCTTTCCCGAAACGGGCTGGATGAAGCCCATGACGCGCCCGATGCTGAACATGACTCTGCGGGCGTTGGGAGGCAATGGATCGGGGTACTTCGTCGGGGCCTTTTCGAGCTCCTTGGCGATCACGTTCTCGTCGAACTCGAATTGATAGCCGGAGAATCCGATTGAATCGTCGTTTCGGACGAGATCGACGCGGAATGTCTTGCCGGAACCATGCTTACCGCAGCTATAGGCCATTATGAGAGCAAAGGGAATGACCCAAAAGAAAGGCCGCCGGGGATTTCGCATATGGTCCCCTCCTAAACGTGTTTTTCTTATTCTATTCCCAGGATATAGCAAAAGTGAAGCAGAGTCTCATCTATCCAGGGGAAGATGGTCTACGTGCCAATGATTCTCATCAGTGGAACGGCGTCCAAGGAGATTCTCCTCTGCGAGAGGACCAATCCCTCCAGTTCGTTCAGGAAACGCTCCACGTCGATCGCTCGAACCAAGGTCCCATCGCTATTCCCAGACGACTCTGTAACGCGTGAGGACGCGAACGCCCGTCTCTGGGTTTTCCTTGTATCGGTACATCTTCCCGGCAGCAAACCCCGCGGGGTTGAAATCGAGCCAGACTCTGGCGTCGTAGCGCCCCTCGGCGTCGAAGACATCGTAGGCCGTGAGCTTGCGCTTGTCTTCGTTCTTCGTCTCGTTCGTGGCCACCCATAAGTATCCCCGATCGTCGCAGATCATCCGCTCCGTCACCGTCTTGACCTTCGGCCAGGGCATGTCTTTATAAATATCCATGACTTGCGCTGAGCCCCCCGTTCTGGCCGTGTACTCCGACTTGTCCGCGTCGGTGAACGGCGGCAGCTCATAGGGCCTGTCCATTTTCTGGAAGATCCGGCCGTCGGCGTCGAAGACCTCGATGAGATACTTGTCGTTCAGGCAGTGATAGACCCTTCGGAGCGTCGGGTCCCCGGTCAGGACCGAACTCGGGCTGTAAGGGATGCTCACTGTGATGGCGGTCTGGCCTCTGATGAGCTGTTTCATCTCGGGAAAGACGAATTCGCCCCAGTGCTTGAGTTCGGCGCCCTCGAAATCGTAGGTCTTAAGGAAGAGCTTCGATTTGTTCTGGTCGAAGAAGCCCTCCTGGATGACATAGGCGCCATCGAGAATGAGGATAGGAACCGAAATGTTCGTCTTCCACTGATAGCTGGACAGAAAATCGCCTTCGGGACCGAAGAACGATGTTCGCCTGTTCTGGTAGTCCGTGACGAGGAGCCGCCCGTCGGGGCAGAATCCTAGATAGCCAGCCTGGACGAACTCACCGGGGCCCTGTCCCTTCCGGCCGATGGCCCGGAGGAACCGGCCGTCCTCCCCGAACACTTTGATGACGCCCTCCGCCGACTCGTAAATGTGGACCCGGTTCCGGCCGTCGACCACGAAACGGCCGGGCTTGAGAACGGCCCCCGGCCCCGTCTCCTCGCCGCCGAACGATACTTCCTCCTCGAACCGGACCGTCTTGTGCGGGTTGAGCGGTGTCGGCGGATTATGTACGAGGACTACTCCATCCACAGTCTCGGTCCGGACCTTCAAACCTCGGGACCCAACCGGCCCCTTCCGGCAGCCGGATAGAAGAAGGGCCGGAACGAGAACGAGAAGCAAGAGAGATCGAAGGACCGTCATGGCGGCCTCCTCTGGTCCCTAAGAGATGGGATCATTATCTCCCTGGAGACTGCGCAGATTCAAGCCGCATCACGGAACGGTTCAAACCTGCGGGAAGGCCCCCCAGAAAAAAGTGGGACGCGGAAACGAAGCTTGCTGAGAGGATTAAAGGCGAATCCCTGGCTTCTCAGATTAGGGATGTCGCCCACAACTGAGCCAAACTGATTAGGATACTTACGCGGATGATCTATGTTAGTTTTATCTAACACTCCCAGCAAGGCTGAGTCCTCGAGCTTAAACGGCAGAGCTTTAAAATCCGATTCGCTCAGAAACCCTGTCTGATCTTATCGAATTCCGGCTTGAGGATCAGATAAAGCGATGCCATCTTGTCGACAGCCCATATCTTTACCTCTTCGGTCATGGCCTCTTCTTCTTTTTGAAGAAACATCCTGCACCAAGCTCTGCCCCATTCCTTCTGGCAGAGTACCTTCTCGCCGGTTCTTTCTTCTATTTGAGGCCCATATTTTTCAAAAAGCGCTAGATACTTTTGGTTATGTTCTTTTTTCGATCGTTCGAAATGAAGCTCAACTCCAAAGCTGTTAAATGGCCGCCCGTGAAAAGCCCATTCGAGATGCATAGCTCCCTTTCCAACCGGGATTTGATAATAGCTCCTGGGAGCCGGTTCCGGCAGTTTTTGTGAGATCCTTTCCTCTAGTCTGTGCTTAATATCTTTAAAAAATTCCAGGTATTCCTTCTGGGTATTGGACATTTCGCTTTCGCTATAATCTGCCTTTGCCTGCCTTCTATTACCGGCCATATATTCCTGAGACAATTCGACCTCGCCTGAACGCGGCCAAATCTGCAACGCAAGTTCAAGCAATTCACTTGTTCGCTTCTCAATTTGCGCTTCGCCCCAGTTTTCATAACCCAGGAGACTTCTATTAAGGGAGAGCGAGGAATGCTTACTAATCTCGCCCTTTTTGACGTCCCAGGCGGAGTTAGAAAGCGCAGGATTAAGGCTGCCAGTCAGGAGAGTAAGATTACCGATCCTCTGAATCATTTTGTTACGCCTGGCCTTCTCCCTTTCCTCTTCTCCCAAAACATCTTTATCAAACAGTATAGGCCAATTCTCCTCCCATCCTTTCGGCATTAGGTGCTCGATCGTCAGTGTGTCTCTTAATATGATCTTCTCTGATTTTGCCGTGACCAATTTGCTTTCAAGCGCCTCCAAGATCAGCCGAGTTTTCGATTGTTTTAAATGTGTATAAAAGGGCAACTCCATCCAGGCTGATCGGAATTCTTTATCGTCCGGCCAGCGCGTCGTGTCCGCCCGTTGCCCTGCCAGGTAATCGCGGATCGAAGAACTCGTAAACCCGTCCTTACCCCTTAGATCCTTAATAAGCTGCGCAAAAAAGCGGTTATAGTTCTTGGTGGTGAGCTCACAAACGAAACGCCGGACAAGGAACGATTCAAGGTCTGCGAGAATTGCATAAAGGTCCGACTTATCTACAGCATCGCGATGCGTGCTAAAGACTTCAAGTAAAACGGGATATATCGTCATCGTATCCATCAACTCAAGTCTGTGAAAAAAGACGCCCTCTGGAGATTCCTTTGAATAGGCGTCAAAGCTGTTATAGATATCCGCATAATATCGAAATACTTCCATATGCTTAGCAGCATCCTGACCGTGGTTGCTAGCAAAGAACTCCTTAAAGGTCGTAAACAGCTGATTATCAAAAAGGACTTCTCCACTATTTAGAGTCAAATAATGATATAGAAAAAGATCGATTCGGGGTCGCTTCAACCGGCCCTGCCGGACCTCCTGCCGCCAATAATCTCTGCGAACATCAAAAGTTCGCCAGTATGTTTCATAAAGATGAGATGTATCGAGCTTTCTCTCTTCCGCTGCCCGAAAAAGGAAGTTCTTTACAAGATCCGCCGGCAAAAGAGGAGTCCCGAGAGCGTTGAGCGTTTCGAATATTTCTTGGGGATCATCATCCTTATCCAGGTCGATGCCTACGACATGAACGCTATCAAGAAGTGCCTGGTATATCGCGGACATACGATCATCCGGACAGGGATCATCTCCTCTTTTGAGCCATTCACCAAATTTTTCATAATAGTACAAATAACAATCCGGAATTAGCCATCCATCCTCAGGGTCCGAATGAGGCAACTTCTTGACGGATCTTGAAGAATTCGCTCGCATGGTTTCTCTAAAATCCGGTTGGTCAGCATTCGTGGGCCATACCTTGAATATATCATCGGGGTTCTTGCTAAGAGGGACCTCGTTTTCCGTTAACTTCCGAAACGCCTTTTCGTACTTATCGCGGTTATGAAATCCGCAGATATCACGTAATGCAGCCAGCGCAAGCTGAAGAGTGGTTAGCCTCTGCTGGCCATCGATTATTTGTCTCGCTGCAACTTCCCCAATAGGTGTCTTAAGCTGATCTAGGACAAGTGTTCCCAAGAAGTGTGGGCGTGGTTTGCAGCCACCCAAGATCTGCTCAGCGAGCAACAGGATTGCGTCCAAGAGCGGCTCCCAATTCTTTTCCTTGGTCCAGACATAGGGACGTTGGAACATGGGCGCTTCGAGACGTTCGGTAGTATCGAAGATCTTTTTAAGGGTTAGTTTAGTAACATTCATCGAAGTCCTCCCTTCCATACTTAATTATTGTCAAGGGGAGTTCCTAGCGCGCCCAGAATCCATTTTCGCTGAGTCGCCCATAAAGTGCCAGCATAAATCGGATGAGCTTCTCCACCTCGTTCGCCCAATCATCGTTATCGTCGAGTCCCATATTCGCCAAATTTCGGCTCATCCTTGCAAACCCCATATTTAGTCTATGCCGGCGGCTATGCACTGAGCTATTTAAACTAGTATATTGATTATGAAGTAAGCCATTTTCGTTTGTGGTCAGGTGACCTCTGTCCTTTAAAAAGCCGACCATAGTTCGATATTCGGGAAGATGATAGGACCGATAATCGGCTAACCAAGACTGATATTCGGCTTTATTAAGTCGAAAATACAATATAGCCACGCATTCCTCCCAATAGTTC
>Ga0172363_10005472_pt1 | contig 10268 bp, 9 predicted proteins | sample LakKivs2_kivu2a2_FD_114541 | JGI IMG/M metagenome (GOLD analysis project Ga0172363, IMG submission 114541) | Sediment microbial communities from Lake Kivu, Rwanda - Sediment s2_kivu2a2 | ecosystem: Environmental > Aquatic > Freshwater > Lake > Sediment | place: Rwanda: Western Province, Lake... | reverse complement strand
TTATCAAAAAAGAGTTTTTTTGCATCTATTTCATCTTGGCATCGCTACAAACCTACCTATTTTTGAACGATAATTATTAAGTATCTCTTCTTATATTACATCAAGTGCAATTCTAATAATGCACTCAATATAAAAATATCGTATGAAAATTAAGAAATTTATTAAAAACATAGGATACACATAAGATGGGGATATATAGATGGGCGTAAAAGAAAAAAGATTGGTTGAATCAGTACTATTCTCAGCAGGCAAACCGGTATCAGTGGAAGAGATACAGGACGCAACAAAACTCGCGCCAAAACAGATAGATGAATCGCTAGAAGAACTCATCCAGAACTACAATGTTGAACGCAAAGACGAAACATCAATGGAGATAGTAAAAGCAGGAAACAAATTCACAATGCAAATCAAGAAAAAATTCACAGACCAATCAATAATGGTAGCAAAACCTGAGATAGAAAGCAACGTACTAAAAACACTGGCACTAATAGCATTCCACCAACCAGTAAAACAATCAAATCTAAGAAGAATGATAGGCGAAAAAGTATACGAACATGTAGACGAACTCGTTGGAATGAAACTGATACACACAAAACCACACGGGTCAACAGAGATGATAACAACAACCAAACTATTCCCAGAATACTTCGGCATAGATACAACAAAACCAGAAGAAATCCGTGAGTTCCTAGCAAAAAAAGTAATAGGCGACATAAAACAAATAGCGCCTCAAAAAGAAGAAACAAAGGAAGAACAAAACTAGATTCTGCGTAGTTCTATATAAAACCGCAAGGAAAACCTTATAAATTGATTTTTTTTCTAAATAATTAAGATAAATATAGCGGGAGGTAAAAAAAATGAGAAAAACAATAGCAATAAGCATAACAATTATAACAATAATGTTACTATCAACAGGAGCAATCGCTATAAACAAAACAGCACAACTACAAGCAACACAAACCACCCCAGATGAAAATTACCTTGAAACTTTACAACCCTTAGAAAACCAAATACCTTCTGTAGAAGAAATCAACCTGGGAGCAGAACCAACAGAATGGACACCAGACGGCATTTTCGTCGGCGTCTGGGCAATAAAAAACTCTGATGGTAACTACACAGTACTAGGCTACTTAGGTGGATACTACAAAGGAAATCAAAACAGAGGATCTTATGTGGGTATGTGGAATACAACAAACAACAGCTACACAGGATACATAGCAGGTCTATACAGAAGAATCTTTACTATCGGAAGGGTAAACCTAACAGGAAACTCAAGTCGGCTGCCATTTGTAGGGTTCCTTCTGAAAAATACTACACACTTCGCTGGCAGAATAATGGCACCAGTTGGGCCTATAATATACATATATGGTATACACCAACCATTAAACCAACAAAATGTAGATCAACAAACACAGGCATCACCGGGTGTCACAACAAAAATCACAAATCCGTCATGCCAACAGATACAAATTAATCAAAACCAAATACAATGCCAAAAAATGCTGAAAAATCAGCTAAAATAAACATCTAACTTTTTTCTTTTTTTAATTATTCTCATCTTACCCATTTTATTAGAATTTATTTTTTGGTAAGAATTGTAAAATAAATCAGGTAAGAATTGTACAACAAGTCGTTTATAAGGAAAAAAGCAAAGTATAACATAGAGCTGTTGGAAATTGGGGAGAAAAAATATTTTTTCCATCCTTTCACCTCCTCTCTTCCTCTCCAACCTCCCCAATCCAACATTCTCTAAAACACAATTTTTTATCCTGAGCATACGTTTATAAATATCAATTTGTTATCAATCGTTAATTTTGGGGTGGTAAAGAAATATGGAAAATAATCTTTTGAAAAAAGTGTTGATTTTTGGTATAACGCTGTTGTTTGTAGGAACTGCTCTTTCGGCATCATCAATAGGAAACAAAACTAACGCACTAACATCTCCAGTTAAAGTACAGGTTCTAACAAATGGCTACCCTGTTGAAATAAAATATACAATAAATAGTTTCAACAAAATACCAGTGAAAATAAACGGCAAAGAATATACACGTATCCTTCTAGATAAAGAATCTAACATTTTGATTGCAGGAGCACCAGATCTACCAAACATCTGCCGAAGCATAATTATTCCAGATACAGCAAATATGAAAATCAGAGTTGTTAGCTCTACTTTTGAGGAATACAAAAATATCTTAGTGGCACCATCAAAAGGTAACTTGCCACGAACTATAAACCCTGACAGCGTACCATTAAAATTTGGAAGTGTATACAAAACGAATGACTGGTACCCACAAAATATAGCAGAGCTTACTGAGCCATATATATTGAGAGATTTTCGTGGCCAAGTCGTAAAAATAAATCCAATCCAATACAACCCTGTTAAGAAAATCCTTAGGGTCTACAACGATATAACAGTGGAGATTTGCCAAGATGGAACCAGCGGCTTCAACACAATCAACCGTGTTGGTCTCCCAGATAAGATTCAAACTGATTTCAAACAGATATACGAAAATCATTTCATAAACTTCAACAACTTAGGACGTTACACACCTGTAGAAGAACAAGGAAACATGCTCATCATAACATACGATTCTTTTTGGGATGAAATGTTGCCGTTTTATGAATGGAAAAACATGAAGGGAATACCAGCTGAGATGGTCAATGTTTCAGAAATTGGTAATGCCAACGCGATAAAAACTTACATCTCACAATATTATAATACAAACGGCCTCGCCTTCGTTCTCCTTGTCGGTGATGCAGCGCAGGTGCCACCATTATATGCGAGTGGAGGAGCATCAGATCCAAGCTTTTCTTATATTGTGGGGGATGATCATTACCCTGATCTTTTCGTCGGGCGTTTCTCTGCAGAAAATATCGCACAAGTGGAAACTCAAGTGAATCGAACAATAACTTACGAACGTGATCCCCAAATTGGTGCTGAATGGTATAAAAAAGGCATCGGCATTGGCTCTCAATACGGTGTTGGGGATGACGGTGAATACGACTACCAACACATCCGAAACATTCGTTCACTACTCATGAATTTCACCTACAGTTACGTGGATGAATTCTATGGAGGAACCCAAGGGGGGTTAGATCTTCCTGGAGAGCCTACAATCACCATGATTTCCGATGCATTGAACGAAGGACGCAGCATCATTAACTACTGCGGTCATGGCTCGCCAACATCCTGGGGTACTAGCGGCTTTAGCAACAGTAACGTCAATACATTAACAAATGATAATATGCTGCCATTTATCACCTCAGTCGCCTGTAACAACGGAGAATTCGATGATACAACCTGTTTTGGAGAGGCATGGTTACGAGCAACTCATAATGGAAAACCAACTGGAGCAATCGGAGCATACATGTCTTCAATCAGTCAGAGCTGGAATCCTCCAATGGAAGCACAGGATGAATTCAATAATATCTTAGTTGGGGTATATCCAGATAACATAAGAACCACCTTCGGCGCGCTCTGCTTTGAAGGAGCAATGTCAATGAATGATAAATACGGAGCCGATGGAGTAGAAATGACAGATACATGGATTGTTTTTGGTGATCCTTCAGTTCAAGTACGCACAGATACACCAGCTGAAATGACTGTTTCACATGATTCAGAAATCGAACAAGGAGCAACAACATTTGATGTTACAGTTACTGGCGTTGAAGGCGCGTTATGTTCAATTTCGCGTAATTCTGTTCTTATGAGCTATGCTTATACAGATGCAACTGGTCATGCAACGATAACCTTCGATCAGCCTATATCTGGTGAAGAAGCATTGAACCTGGTAATAACCGCTTTTAACAAAATGCCTTACATGACACAGATAACTATAATAACAAATAACCCACCAAACAAACCGACAACACCAACAGGACCTGCCAGCGGAAAACCAGACATCTCATATCTATATAGTACCAGCACAACAGATCCAGATGGAGATCAAGTATTCTACAGGTGGGATTGGGGTGACGGGACATTCAGCGATTGGATAGGACCGTATACTTCAGGTGCAACTGCAAGTACAACACATTCATGGACTGAACAAGGCACTTACAATATAAAAGTAAAAGCAAAGGACACTTTTGGTGATGAAAGCGATTGGTCAGATCCATTGCCAGTCACAATGCCACTGGATTATCAATTCGGTGGCTATCTATTTATCAAAAATATTAAAATAAATCTATAATCTACTTTTTTCTTCATTTATTTCACTAAGAATATCAAGATAATTACAGAATATTTTTATAAAACAGAATTCGAAAGATTTAATAACAACTTAATTATTAACATCTGTTAATCGTGGGGGTATTGTATGGAAAAAAGAAATATATCGTATTTTGTGGTAGGACTACTATTAATCAGTAGTTTTGCTGCAATAGGATTAGGAAAAGAAGCTGGTGCTAGTAACGAAATGACTGTAAATTTACAATTTTCAGAGCCAAGTTTAATAGAAGAAACTGTAGAAAAAGCTACATATGTGACATTAAATGTTAATGGCGCAAATGAATGGTTACATACCGCAGGCCAACCCATGTTACCTGTGCGTACAACCAACTTAAATTTTGCATTTGGAACCAATATACTTAATGTGGAATTCACACCTCAAGAAATTAAAACTATGGTTTTACCAGACAAAATCATTCCGGCTCCCGAGCCAGTAATACCAGACTTGGAGCAGAGCACTGTCCAAATTAATATGGACCAAACAATTTACAACTCAGCTAACTTCTTCCCAGATAACTGGGTCAGCTATAATACTGGTGGCGGACTCGACAACAATGGCGATGAAAAAACCTTTTTAACAATACAGACCTACCCAGCAAGATACAATCCTATAACTAATACAATACAATACGTGGAGACAGGTGTTTTAACAATAACCTATGAAGAACCTGCAAATCCAATGACTTTTGGATCAGGATATGATCTTGTAATCATAGCTCCACAAAAGTTTTCTAACGAATTACAAAAACTGGTAGATGCAAAGAATGGACATGGAGTTACTACAATGCTCAAGACAACAGAGAACATATATACTGAATTTACTGGTGCTGATAAACCAGAGCAGATAAAATATTTCATAAAATACGCAAAAGAAACCTGGGGAACCAAATACATCTTGCTTGTAGGTGGATTAAAATCACTTCTAATCGGTAGCAGAAGAGACGATAAAAACCAGGGTTCAGAAGATTGGTATGTTCCAGCGAGATATTCAAACAATTATGCAGAGGGGACCCCATCAAATAATGAATACGACCCTGGCTATCTATGTGATCTTTACTATGCAGATATCTACAACTCTACCGGTGGCTTTGACAGTTGGGATTCCAATCACAACGGTGTATTTGCTGAATGGAAGGGCATAAATAAAGATAGATTAGATTTCTATCCCGATGTCTACGTCGGACGATTACCATGCCGGAACACATTCGAAGTAAGAATCATGGTAAACAAGATTATCAACTACGAAAAAACATTGGCCGATCCTTCATGGTACGATAGATTTGTTACCATAGGCGGCGATTCACACGATGACCGGCCATATGGTACTAACTATCCTGAAGGAGAAGTAGTTTGTGACTATATAATAGACACATACATGACTGATTTTACTCCAATACGACTATTCTCGTCTAACAAAAATACCGATCCTACACATACACCAGAAACAGCTAACATTATTAGCGAGGTTGGAAAGATGTCCACTGGATGTGGGTATCTGCTCTTTGATGGGCATGGAAACCCCCTTGTATGGGATACACACTGGGTAGATGATTTCAGTACCTGGGTTGGAGCCATAAATGTTGGCGATTTCCTAAAACTTAGAAACGGTGGCAAACTACCAGTAACTGTAGTTGGCGGTTGCCATAACAGCATGTTCAATAATACAGTTTTAGGTAACTTGCAAGACAATACCACCAACTACAAATTCACTTGGGTTTATGGTAACCCCGTTCCAGAATCTTTCAGTTGGTGGCTAACCCGCAAGATAGGCGGAGGATCTATTGCAACTATGGGCAACACTGGCCTTGGCTATGGATCTATAGGTGATTTTAATAGCGACGGCATACCTGATTGCACTCAATATCTAGGCGGGTACCAAGAGATAAAATTCTTTGAGTCACTTAGTGAAAGCAGCACAAAGATACTTGGAGAAATATGGGGCGGTACGATAAGCAAATATCTCGATACATTCCCAGGTATGGACGACCAGGTTGACTGCAAAACCGTTCAAGAATGGCCTCTTATAGGAGACCCAAGTCTAAAGATTGGTGGATACTCAGCATCTGAAGGTCTAAAAGCCAGTATAGAAGATGCAGCATCCGGCGTTATTGCTGCTCCTGGCGAAAATGTGCAACTAACAGGCATTGCAAATGATGGACAAGCACCGTATACCTATGCATGGGACTTCAATGAAGATGGAGTATACACCGATGCTACAGGATCAACTGTATCTAATAGCTGGAACTTACCTGGTGCTTACTGGGTCAGTCTCAAAGTTACAGATGCCAACGGAAAAACAGATGTATACGACACAGTTGTTTGCATAGAACTTAGTGCATCGACACCAACCAGGCCAGATGGGCAAGCACAAGTAAAACCTGGTCAAACATACACCTACGCAACAAGCATCAGCTCGACAAACTGGGACACAATATACTACAAATTCGACTGGGGCGACGGTACACAAACAGAATGGCTTACAGAACCAACAGCATCTCACACTTGGGCTAAAAAAGGCATATACCAGGTGAAAGCGCAAGCATTGATGGTAAAAGGTGGTAATAAGATTCAAGATGAATACCAGCAAGTCTCACAAACTGGATGGTCAGATCCACTCGCAATCAGAGCACCAAGATACGGATTTTCAATGCCACTATTGGAAAAATTGTTCGAGCGCTTCCCGAATGCGTTCCCAATACTGCGGCACCTATTAGGGGTTTAAAAAAACACCCCCCTCTCTTTTTTATTTTTTTTAAATTTTTAATCTAATTTAAAAACTGTTTTTAAAAGACAACATATAAAACAAAAGCATATTATTACTTATATCAAATGACAATTGATTACTATACTATACTGTTACTAGTTATTACTGGTCTTAGTAGCGGGATATTTGTTGGCGCAGCTTCTGGTACTGCAGGAATGTTTATGATCCCATGTTTAACCATTTTTATTGAACGCCCAATTAGTCAAGCTATAGGAACCAGTCTCTTAATAGACGCTATAATAGGCTTAGTAGCCGGGATAGTATTTCTCAAAAATTCTAAAGTCGATGTAAAATCTAGTTATCCTCTCATTATAACAGGTGTTTTAGGTGCATTGATAGGCGGTAAACTCACAGCAATCACACCTGAATCAGAACTGAACATAATCATAGGAATCTTCCTGGTGATATTTGGTTTAAATCTTTTGATAAATGGTGTCCAAAGAAATATAAAATACATTAACTCTAAAATTAATTTTAAATTTATTAAAGATCATAGAACCATCTCCTTCGTAATCCTAGGTTTTTTCATTGGTCTAATCAGTGGTTTTTCAGGTATGGGCAGCGCCTCTATAATCGCAATAATAATGGTTTTCATATTAGACCAGGACATTCACAAGGCTATCGGAACCAGTCTTCTCTCTATGTTCTTTATAGCAGGTGCAGGGGGCATTAGCCATGTTATAAGTAGCGAGATTGTTTTATCTGCTTTACTTATAGCAGGATGCTCAGCAGGAATAGGTGCTTTTTTAGGCTCTGCTTTCGCTAATAAAATCAACGAAGATAAACTCGGCAGAATAATAGGTTTGATAACAGTTATATTAGGTGCAATCCTTCTAGTAAAAATTTTTTCGTGATGCATTTATTTAGGTCTAATCAGATTTTTTAATTAATATAAATAGTAGGTTTAAAAAAGTACAGATGCATTCACATCTTGGATGCATAAAAACAAAGACCAATTATACGAAAGTATAAAAGACCTAAAAACAAAGAACGATTTCGAAAAACAAATTAAAAAAATTAGAAAAGAATACGACGAACTTCTAGATGAAGATACAGCAGCACTACTAGTTGTAGATGAGATGGGCAGAAACAAACAGAACATATGCAAAATATCAAATCTAAAACCAGATACTGACTGTACAGTATTTGGCAAAATAACAAAAATTAGCGAATCAAGAAATTTCAAAAGAAAAAACGGCTCCAGCGGGATGGTATCAAACCTTGACTTAACAGACGAAACAGGCACATGCAGACTAGTTTTATGGAATAAAGATGTGGAACTCTTAAAAAATAAAACCATCAAAAAAGGTACAAACGTAAAAATAGTCAACGGCTACGTTAAAGATGGATTCAACTGCTTAGAAGTAAACGTTGGTAGATGGGGTTTGATAGAAATAAACCCAGAACAAATGCCGGATATAACCAAAGAAGATACCAACACAACAAACATTAAAGGAACACTTATTGAAATAGAACCCACTCGGACATTTTTCAAAGACAGCGGCGAAATAGGTTTTGTTACAAACATAAAAATAAAAGAAAAAAACTTGGTCAAAAACCTCACGATATGGGATGAAAAAGTAAAAGAAATAAGATCCTTCAAAAAAGGAGACTTGCTGGAAATAAATGATATCGATATAAGAAACAAAAACGGCAAGACAGAGGAGCACATAAACGGCAGAAGCACTATACGACGGGTCTAGCACCCATCCTGGAAATACTTCTTGTTTTTTTCAAGAGCACATTGCGCCCTCTGCAATTCCCTGCCAAGATATGCATAATGCTCAGGTAAAAGTTTTGGTACATTCTTCACAATTGTATCACAAAGAGCACTTGCTTTATTGCCAACAAAAACCTTCTCAAGTTTACCAGAAACAATTTTTTTTCCTCTATAAACATTGGAATAATATTCCACATTAATTTTTTTCTCTTTTTTCTGAACCATTATCACAAAAAATCCACTAGGATCCAGCTTAACATCTTTCTGAGATGTTTTTTTCGCGGTTATAAGCGGTATTTCTTTATCAGCCATTTATTATCTCACCTGCCCTAGCAAGGTTTCTAAGCTTGCCATAAGCGTTTTCTCTTGACAGCAATCTCTGGCCACAATCAGGAGATATCTGTGCTATTCTGTCACCAAACATATCAATCGCTTTTCTAATATGCTTTACTATTTCTTCCACGCTTTCGACAGTCTGATTGTCTGAGCGAACAGAACCAAGACATAAATCTTTAGAAAAAGAATATTTACTAAACTCATCAAGTAAATGTGGCGAGGCCTTAAATTCATGGGATAATATACCAACAGGCATCTCAAGCAAATCAGGGATAGCAGATGAAACATCACCGCATGCATGAAGCACTTTAGGGCAACGTATTTTCTCTGTTATTATTCCAATTAATTCTTTGCCGTAAGCTGGCATCTCATTTGAAAAAAACGGTTCGTCTATACTTATCACATCAACATACTTCTCCAAATTTTTTGCTTCTTCTTTGAGCGCATAAGCAAAATCAAAAGCCATATTTTTCTCGTCATTGTAATGCATGTCTATACATGATTTACTAAGAGTAAAAGGTCCAGTGATAACACCCTTAAGCATCCTGTCCTTTGGCAGAATGCTTCTAACATATTTTTGGTCATCAACAGTAATAGGACCATTGTATCTTATTTTATCAACCACTTCAACCCTATCTCTGATTCTGCAACCATTTAGTTTTCTTGCAAAAAGCTGTATAAAAGGATCCCTTGTTTGTCCATCGGATAAAATATCAATGCCTGCTTTAACCATATCATCTACAGCGGTTTTTATGTAATTGTTCCAAGATTTGTTTTCATTTTGATTAAAATAATCCTCCATGATGCCTAAAGTTTCAATACTCACCGGATAAGATCCTATCACACTTGTTTTGATTTTTCTCATTAAAAAAACTTCCTCCGAGGATGCGATTCAGCAGGTTTCACACCGAAATAGTTCTCAGTATACTCAGAAACAAGTATGTCCTGCCATGCTATAATCGGAAAAACCAAATCCGCGTTTTCTATCGGCCCAAAAATCGCATAGTCTCCACCGAAGAGAACTATATCTACATTTGATGATGCATCAACTGTTTTTTTTGCTCCCTCAAAATATTTACTTATCCATGTTGATTTCTCGACAACATTATGAATAGCACAACCAGTTGGCAAACCGTACTCCTCTTTTATGACAGGTATAGCAGCGATGGATGCACCACTATAGTCACCAGGTGATAATGCTGCTGTGTCAACAAGTA
>Ga0172363_10005471_pt1 | contig 10268 bp, 8 predicted proteins | sample LakKivs2_kivu2a2_FD_114541 | JGI IMG/M metagenome (GOLD analysis project Ga0172363, IMG submission 114541) | Sediment microbial communities from Lake Kivu, Rwanda - Sediment s2_kivu2a2 | ecosystem: Environmental > Aquatic > Freshwater > Lake > Sediment | place: Rwanda: Western Province, Lake... | reverse complement strand
TATTGAGGATATCCCCCGACAACTAATCTTTGAAAAATGACTCTGACCCCTTTTTCCATAGGTCGGCGTTCGCGGGCTTCGGTCCTTCGGACCCCGGGGCGCTCAAGCGTCTTCCGCCCGTCGCTACCCGGAGCTCCTTATTCGTCGCTCCAGCGACCTCTCCTGTGTATCAACGGAGAGGGTGAGATTCTCCTCGTCGCTCTCCCCTTCCTCCCTCGCTCCTGCGGCTGCCCGCTCACTGCCGCTCATCCTTCGCTCTTCCTCGGTTGACCTCGGCGTTCGCGGGCTTCGAATCTCTCCTGTGTATCAACGGAGAGGGTGAGATTCGAACTCACGCTCCCGAAATCTCGGGACTACAGGTTTAGCAAACCCGCCCCTTCAGCCACTTGGGTACCTCTCCGTTTATGGGCTGAATTAAGGATAAGATTGCAATTTTCGCTCCCTTTATACCAGATTTAATTATCTTTGTCAATAACAATAAAAAAACCACCGGGGGGGAGCCTCGGTGGCCAATTTAGACTCAACAGTCTATAGAACATAAAAGAGAAATACTGAAATTTTATATTTCGGGTACCGCGACTGAAAGACTTGTCCAGGACTTAACTTGATTCCTGCCGTGCTGTTTAACCCAGTATAGAGCCTTGTCTGCCCTTGTCACCATCTCCTCAGCACCTACGCCCTTTTCATAAAGAGAAATCCCGATACTCAGAGTCAGTCGGAACTTACCATTAACTACTTTAAAGCGATAATCTTCCAGACCCTTCCTGATCCTTTCAGACGTCCTGAGAGCTAATTTTTCATCTACTCCGGGCAAAATTATGGCGAATTCCTCCCCACCATACCGAGCAACCGTATCGATGTCGCGAAGGTCTTTTCTAAGAATCTCGGCAACTTTCACTAAAGCTTTATCGCCCATGGGATGCCCGTAAGTATCATTGAACTGTTTAAAATGGTCCAGGTCCACCATTAGAAGAGCCAAAGATAAATTTTGCCTCTGAGCTCGGGAAATCTCTTTCTCCAGACATTGATAAAAGAACCACTGTACATAAAGGCCGGTCAAGCCATCTACGATTACTTGACGACCATAACTGATATTGGCAACAATTATTGCAGCCTGGCTGGCAAGCGTTTCTACTATCCCCCGGTATTCTCGTAAATAATTTCTTCTGGACCTTTTAGAACTTAAAAGGACTATTCCTACATTCCGATTTTTGTAAGTTAATGGAACAACTAACAAAGAAGAGGGCTTGGCTGGCTTCTCCTTGAACAGTAATAAATTCTCATACGTAGAATCTTGCAGAATCTCGTCTCCACAGATAGGATTTGTAATTCTCATTATTTCCGCGAAAACAGGGCTGTCTTTATTAAATCCGAAGTCCCCGGGGAAGTCGGGCTTAACATCTACCCCAGTTCCTAAAATCAAATCTCCTGTTTTATCTTCAACAGTTAATAATGCCCCTGACTTTGCCTCCACTGTATTCATGAAAGCCTTAAGAATAGTGTCCATAATTTCTCCCTTATGCTCGGCAGTAGTGGCGGTCTTGCTAAGATTTTCCAGTAGCTTCAGATTTCTATCCGACGATTCCCTCTTTTTCGACATCCTCGTCTTATATGCAAAGAACGCACCAACAAGCGCGCCAGCAAAGAGGAAAAACAGGGCAGTATGTTTGCCCATAATAAGCGAAGTCCGCTTTTCAGAAATCACCGGGGGTAACTCTTTCTTAACAATCACGGGAGGATATCCCCTCTCAGCAATCACGGGAGGCACTTCCTCCGGTTCTCCAACCTTCTTTTTAACAATTTCTCTTTTGATTATTTCAATATCCTCAGCCATCTTGGATATATCAGGGCTTACCCGTTTTTCTGCTTCTGGCTTTTCCCCCTCAGCTATAACCCCAGTCTTTTCCTCCTCAATCCGATTTGTTTCTCTCCTAATCTCCTGTATATAATCTATTGCTTGCCGATTTCTTGGATTCAAATCTAGAACCTGCACAAGCTTGCTGATAGCAGCTTCGTAATTCCGCTCATGATAATCCTTAATAGCCTGGTCGAAAAGTTGCTGTTCTTCTTTTTTCTTCAGTTCATTTCCTATTGTATTAACGTATTCCATAGCTAATTTATTTTTTGGATTCAACTCCAGAGCCAGGAGGAAATTTTCCAGGGCAAGCTCATACTCTTCCGTCCTGTAATACTTGAGACCTTGTTCACAATAATATTCCTCCCCTTGCGTCTGCAAAATTTGCAGATGGGCGGGTTGAACATTAATTGAGATAATGACTGAAACAAATAGTAAGATGCTGCCTGTTAATTTCATCACTCTTCCTTTCATTGTGGCTTTCCTTTATAGTCTATTTTGATCTTACCGGCTATACCTATACTCTAACGCGTCTTTCGCCTCTCGGCAATTTTGATTTGAACAGTTTTATCAGTGATCTCTTTCAGGATCTATTGGAGAGAGATTCCATTTCTGTCAGGGTGGGATATATCCTTTTTTGGCTTTGCACTTCTTTTATCATTTTAACTAATTTTTCTATGTCCAAGAAAGGCTTATATAAACAGGTATAAGCTCCCCCCTTTAATAAATCTCCTACAAGGCTCACTGAAGAATAGTCAATCATCATTATCACTTCTATACCCGGTTTAATCTTTTTGACTGTCTCCAGGATTTCTATACTATCTACTTCTGGCACCCCCACATCCAGAAGCACGACGTCAAAATTATTTTCACGAATCATGTCAATGGCTCCGTCTCTGTTCTCAGCGACTAAAGCCCGGCACCTTCTTTCTGCCAACATGTCCCTCAAAGCCTCCCAATCTCGTACCCTATGGTTAACTATCAACACCGAAGGGGCCTCAAGTATGAACTCAATGGTATCCACAAGCTTTTGCACGTTGAAAGGTTTATCCACCACAGCTTCTATTTTTGCCTCTCCCATCTCAAACATCTCTTTCTTCTCACCCGTAGAATTCACTATTACTATTGCCATCGACGGGTAGAGTCTCTTCATTGCCTCAAAATCCCACGCGCCCCTTTGTCCGGGTATTTGCCGAGGCGTAAGCAAAACATCAAAATTTCGCCTCTTTAAAAGCGAAATTGCCTTATCTTCATCTTCCACCATACTCACATTATAACCTTTCCTCTCAAAAATTTCCTTGAGAGGTTCCATAAGGTCGATTCTACCGTCTACGATAAGAATGTTTGCGTTATTCATTTTCTCACCTCTTAATCAACGTTCCTCAAGAAGAAGACGATTTGCTTCTTTCATCATACTTATTGCCTGCTTATCTTCAGGATCTAACAGTAGAATTTCACTGAACTTTCCAATTGCCCGGATATACTGTTTCTCCTCCAGGTACGCTATTCCCTCTTCGTGAAGGGTGGCTATTACAGAAGCAATCCTTGCCTCCTCTTCTTTTTCAATCATAACCTTCTCTTTTCCCCGCTCTACCTCCGGTTCCCCGAAATAGAGACCAATGCTAAACTGATGCGTGTCACCCAAAATTGTGTGCGGTGTATAAGCATAATCTAACCGTAAATTCTTCCGCTTTAAACCCAAGCCAAATCTCACTTTATCTTTTACGTCGGGGTCAAATTTGCCTCCAATTCTCACAGCAGCATACTCTGTAATCCAGCATTCAGCACCTAAACCAAGATAGATAGTCTCATCGTTCAATTTATTAAAGTCTAAAGTCAAAGTCAGTGGATTGGTGGGAAACAATTTGTAAGCCAGTCCAAACCTGAAATTCAAAGGCAACCTCGCAGATTCTCTAACGAATTTTATTCTTGTCCCGATATTCTGGATATTGAAGCCCACATCTAAATTGTCCACTCCGGTTTTGTAAAGGGCGCCCAGGTCGAAGGCAAGGGCATTGGCGACCTCATCAGCCAGTTTCTCCTTTATAAACTTAAAATTCGCTCCCCCCGACAGCCCCTTAATTAATTTTCTACTATAAGAAAAAGCCAAAGCGAGATCGTACGCGCTAACATTCCCAGTGGGTATACCTCCGTCGTCGCTACCATCGATATCTCCCCCTCCTAAATAGTATATACTGAACGCAAGAACTGAGTCGTCAATGGGATGGCTATAACCAAAAAAATGGTACCCGATATCTTCGAACCACCTGTTATACGTAAAGCCGCCTTCCGGTTGCTCTAATTGTACAAGGCCGGCTGGATTCCAGTAAATTGCATTAATATCATCAGCCAGCGCTACATAGGCTTCACCCATGGCAAGGGGGCGGGCTCCCACACCTATCTTAAGGAAGTCTAATCCCGTAGTGGAAGCAACGGATGGATACCGTTGCCCAATCAAAAACATTATTAGAATGAGACTCAAAGTTACAATTTTTTTCATTGTCATTTTTGGGTTTTTCATCTGATAATTACTACTTTCCCCGTCTGGTTCCCCCCGTCACTCTCAACACGATAAAGATACAATCCACTGGATACTTTGTTCCCCTCACTATCTTTTACTTCCCACTTTGCTTCCCCCGCTGCTTCTTTAAGGGTCGCTATTATCCTACCTTCGATATGAAATATTTTTACCGATGCCCCTGAGGGAAGGTTAGTAAATGTGATTTCAGTGTGACCCTCACTCGGTTTGAAGGGATTAGGATAAACCTTGATACCAGGAGAAATCGGCTCGGGTGGGACCGGCCCAGGACAAACTCCTTCTGTCTCATAAGATATTACCAATCTGGGACGGTAAGCTTCCCACTCCAATTCGCTGGAAAGAAACCAAATTGGCTCATTCTCACAATTCTGCTCCTTCAGTAAGAACCCAAAGTTGACGTATTCTCCCTTCAGCCACTCCTTTATTGTGCGGGTCACGTCCCAGGAAACCCACCCGTAGTTTCTGCCAATAAGAGATTTTGCACTCTCTATTTCATAGTCAAAGTCGCCTCCCGACACCTGCCAATTGCGCTTCTCTATACCCTGGTTCCAGGTTACTTCTTTGTCCTTCCAGAAACCCGTAATTCTATGTGCATAAATCACTCGCTTCTGGTCAAAATAGTAATCCTCTGCCAGACAGAGTTGTAATTCTGCCGAGGAAATAATTGCATCAGGAGGTATGGATGTTAGATCAAACCGAATCAGAACGCGTTTAGTATCGCGCTGCCCGACACCCATACTTTCTTTGCTTCCAAAGTTTTTGTTCTCGTCTCCACAACCCTTGGAAATATGGCTGTCCCGCCCATTCTCCGGTCCTGGCTGAATGGTCTGTTTCTTAGCATAGGAGTGAGTAAAATTGCAGGCTATAGCCAAAACACAGAATATCAATAAAGACGGTAACTTTATTTTATTCCCCATAAAATTAACCACTTTCTTCTTCAAAAAAAAACCGATTTCATTATCCAGCCCTGCCGAATAGTGAAATCGGTTACCGAGAAACTCTTCGGCAGCTCGGCTGGCATCCAAGCCCCGTGGCTTTGTGTCCCCCTGTTCTTCCCCGATCATTCGGGGGTTACCTTTTCGGAGTTTCCAATATGGTTATTAAACTTCTCCAAATGCAAAATCCCAATTCTAAACTTTCTCCCTGCTACCGTAAAGAGGATAATCGGAAAACCCTTTACCGTTTAGATATTCCTCAATACCGACACAGGTCAAGCAAATATAATATCCGTCCACTCTCTTCACAAAATCTTTTGAGAATTTTCCCGTACATCTCTTGCAATAGAAAAGTTTTCTTTTCTTGGTCTTCTTCATTTTTTTTACTGAATTCAAAATCCCGGGGAAGTCCAGGATTGAGGTAATGAAGGAAAAATCTGGGAGGTGGTCTCTTTTTATTAATTTTACTGAAGTTTTTCATTTTTGCAATAGGTCTATCGTATAATTTTATGAGATTTTTTGTCAATAAAAGGACCTATCAAAAAGTGGGTCTTTAAGGAAATACCATGCACATTACCTATAATAATAGAACAGAATCTTTTAACTCTTGCTAATGTACTGTCTCTTCAAGCCTTCCACCATTGCCTGTGCGCGGTTCTTGACCCGAAGTTTCCTGTAAATATGGTTAAGGTGGGTTTTGACTATCCTTTCATTCACCAGGAGCCTATTTGCAATCTCTTTATTAGTTTTCCCGGAAGCCATTAACTTGAGGACTCTTACTTCTTTCTTTGTTAGATATACATTTTTTATCCCGCTCAAAAACTGTGGTTCCCTTATGCCCTTTAGTAGTTTATGCTCCACAGTGGGTGGGATGGAAACTCCTTCTTTAACTACCGAACCGATAGTCTTTATCAATTCACCCGAAGGATGAGTTTTTATTACGTAGCCAGAAGCACCTGCCTGGAACGATTCGGTAATGTGGGCTATGTCCTCATACATAGATAGCATGATAACGTGAACTTCTCTGTATCTCTTCTTAATCCGGTGCGTAATCCTTACCCCATTTACGCCGGGAAGACTGATATCCATCAGAATCACATCTGGCTTCACTCTTTCTGCCAACCACAGAGCTTCGGCGCCGTCATTTGCTTCTCCCACTATTTCCATATCTTCCTCACGTTCCAATATCCTTCGCAAACCTTCCCGGAAGAGGGCATGGTCATCTGCTATTAGAATTCTGATTGTTTCCCTCGCGTCAAAACCATCCATATCACTGGTGAAGCGGAACTTTTACCTTTATTTTCGTCCCCTGCCTCTTTGCGCTTTCTACAGCAAAGACCCCTCCCAAAATTCTCGCTTGCTCCTCCATCCCTAATAGTCCAAAATGTCTAGAATAACTCTTAGCTATGGCTCTCCGTAAGTCGAATCCTTTCCCATCATCTTCTATAATAAGAAAGAGATTCCAATTCTTATCAGTCCTTAATCTCAAATCCACATTCTTTGCCTTGGCGTGTTTCCTTACATTGTTCATCGCTTCGCGAATAATTCGATAAGTGCCTACTTGTATCTTCATAGGGAGACTCGTTTCCACTTTAAAATCTAAACTAGCTGCAATCCCTGTCTTTCTGCGAAAATCTTCCAAATACTGGCTCAGAATAGTAACAAAGCCCATTCTGTGAAAGTCCGGCAACCGCAACCTTAACATGACATTCCGGGTCGACTTAATACCTCTTCTCAACATCTCCTTCAATTTTTTTAGTTCTCTCTTTAGACTCTCCGGTTCTTTATCCATAACTCTTTCACAAAGGTCAATCTTCAAAATCGAAGAGACCAGGGTCTGGGCACAAGAATCGTGAAGCTCCTGGGCTAATCGGTTTCTCTCCTCTGTAACTGCAATTCCTCTATAAAGATCAGCCAGGAGATTGGTCCGTTTATTTACTTCTTTTTCTACCTCTATTGTGTGTTCTTCCAATTTATCCTCTAATCGTTTTCTTTCTGTAATGTCCGAAACAACCGCCACGCCTCCATCAAATTTCCCATCCTGGGCAAAAAGAGGAACGCCACTAACACACAGAAATAGTTCCTTTCCGTTCCTTTTTATAAACCTTACACTATAATGCGATGCTTTACCCTTTCTCCTTCCTTGCAATTCGATTTCTACTTCCTTCTTGCTCTTACCTGCAAAAAACCAGGAAACTCGCTCGCCCAAAATCTCATCTTTATTGTAACCCACAATCTCGCACAGCTTATGATTCACAAAAGTTGCCACCATATCTTTATTATAAATACCTAAACCTTCGCCAATGTTTTCAACTATAATGCTGTATTGCTTCTTCAACTCTTCTATGTTATCGACTTTTTTTACCACTTTTCTCCACTCTTTACAGATCTGAGATTTTGTAAGAAAAATTAGTGCGATAATTCTTTTTATTACTCCCCACTAATGTAATCTCTCTTCAGTCCTTCCACCACTGCCTGAGCGCGGTTCTTCACCGCCAGTTTCTTAAAGATGTGGTTAAGGTGGTTTTTAACTGTCTTTTCGCTCACAAAAAGCTTCTTTGCAATCTCTTTATTAGTCTTCCCAAAGGCCACTAACTTTAGGACTCTCACCTCTCTCTTTGTTAGATTACCACGTTTTGCCCTGCTCAAAAAATCCGGTTTCCTTATACCCTTCAGTAGTTTATGCTCTATTAAGGGTGGCATGCAAACCCCTTCTCTAACTACAGAACGTATAGTCTTTGTCAACTCACCAGAAGCATAAGTTTTTATTACATAGCCAGAAGCACCTGCCTGGAACGATTCGGTAATGTGGGCTGTGTCCTCATGCATAGATAGCATAATAACGTGGACCTTTCGATGCCTCCTCTTAATCTGCCGCGTAATCCTTACCCCGTTTGGACCGCGAAAGCTGATATCCATCAGAATCACATCTGGCTTCACTTTATCTGCCAACCGCAGGGCCTCGGCGCCGTCATTGGCCTCTCCCACTATTTCCATATCTTCCTCAAGTTCCAATATCCTTCGCAAACCTTCCCGGAAGAGTGCGTGGTCATCTGCTATGAGAATTCTAATTTTCTTATTCAGATTAACTTTGCCCATATTCCCCAAGCGGAATTTTTACCTTTATTTTCGTCCCTTGCCTCTTTGTACTTTCCACAGCGAAGTTTCCTCCCAAAAGTTTCGCTTGATCCTCCATGCCTATTAGCCCAAAATTATTAGTCTGTTTACTCTGAGTTAAGACTCTCCCCAAGTCGAACCCTTTCCCATCATCTTTTATAAAAAGATGTAACCTTCTTTTCTTATCAGTTCTTAATCTCACAATTACATTCTTTGCCCCGGCGTGTTTCCTTATGTTGTTCATCGCCTCGCGAATAATTCGATAGGCACCCACCTGTATCCTTGTGGGTAGACTCTCTTCCAATTTAGAACTTAGGCTACAGGCAATCCCTGACTTTTTGCGGAACTCTTCCAGATACTGCCTCAGGACAGTAATAAAACCCGTTCTGTGAAATCTGGGAAGTCGCAACTCAAATATGACATTTCGTGTTGTTTTGATACTTCCTGCCAGCGTACTTTTCAGTTTCGACAATTCTTTCTTTGCCCTTTCTGGATTATCAACCATAAGTCTTTCACAAAGTTCAATCATCAAAAGGGAACTGGTTAAAGTCTGGGCTAAACTATCATGAATTTCCTGGGCCAATCTGTTCCTCTCCTCCGCATCAGCAACTCCTTTATACAGGTCGACCAGTTGTCCGGTCCTTTCTTCTATTACTTTCTCCAGTTCCCGTGTGTGTTCTTTAAATTTCTCCTCTGCTTTCTCTTTTGCCGTAACATCAGAAATAATTGACATTGCTCCATCAAATCTCTTGTTTCTGTCCAGAAGAGGAACACTGCAAACGGAGAAGAACATATCTTTTCCGTCCTTTGTCTTGCCTGTTAATACACAATTTGATGATTTGCCTTTGCTCCTCTTCTTGAACTGATTCTCTATTATCTGTTTGCTCATGCCGTCGAAAAAAGAGCGAATATCCTTACCCAGAAGCTCATTTCTACTGTAACCAGACGTCTCGCATAACTTATCGTTCACAAAAGTTACCACCAACTTTCCATCAACAATGCATGCACCTTCGCTTAGATTTTCAAAAAATATACTATATTTCGCTTCAACGCTTTCCACCTGATCCACTTTCTCTACCATCTTTTCTCCTTTTGTAATCAACCCCACACTTGCGATTATGCTAGCATAATTTTCATCATTGTACTATGGACTTTCTATTCTTACAATAGGTCAAAGGCATAAATTTATTAAATCTTTTGTCAAAAAAAAGACCCATAATGAAATGGGTCTTTCGGGTAAATAACTCGATGGTTAAAAACAAAAGACAAAAAATATCCTACTCCTCGCTAATATAATCCCTCTTCAGTCCTTCTACCACTGCCTGGGCGCGGTTCTTCACCCCCAGTTTCCTATAGATATGGTTAAGGTGGTTTTTAACCGTCTTTTCACTCAAGAAGAGTTTATTTGCAATCTCTTTATTAGTTTTCCCGGAAGCCACTAACTTGAGAACTCTTACCTCTCTCTTTGTTAGATGGATTTTCTCTGTTCCCCTCAAAAAATCTGGCTTCCGTATGCCCTTCAGTAACTTATGCTCTATAGTGGGTGGGATGGAAACCCCCTCCTTAAATACAGAACGGATAGTCTGCAGCAATTCACCAGGAGGACTGGTCTTTATCACGTAGCCGGAAGCGCCCGCCTGAAATGAGTCGGTAATATGTGCCGTGTCCTCGTACATCGAGAGCATAATAACGTAAACCTTTCGGTATCTCCTCTTAATCTGGCGCGTAATCTTTATCCCATTTGTACCGGGTAGGCTGATATCCATGAGAATCACATCCGGCTTAAATCTCCCTACCAACTCGAAGGTTTCCCCACCATCCT
>Ga0172363_10005470_pt1 | contig 10268 bp, 10 predicted proteins | sample LakKivs2_kivu2a2_FD_114541 | JGI IMG/M metagenome (GOLD analysis project Ga0172363, IMG submission 114541) | Sediment microbial communities from Lake Kivu, Rwanda - Sediment s2_kivu2a2 | ecosystem: Environmental > Aquatic > Freshwater > Lake > Sediment | place: Rwanda: Western Province, Lake... | reverse complement strand
TCGTCCTCGTCGTCGGTCGTTTCTTCTCCCGCCGGGTTCCGTGTTCCGTGTTCCGGGTTCCGGTCCCCTTCGTCCTCGTCGTCGGTCGTTTCTTCTCCCGCCGGGTTCCGTGTTCCGTGCTCCGGGTTCCGAGCTCTGGGCAACAGGCTACGGGCTACAGGCTACAGACGCCGCGCTGCCCCAGGAGCGGCGTGACGCAGGCTCCTGTTACCTTGGCGGGGGCACGTAACGCATCGGGCTCGTGTGTTGGGGGGAATGCCGCGTCGCGCGGCCGGGCGGTTTTTGGCGGGCAATCGCTGCGCGGGGGCTGTATCATCCGCCGCTTCGCCGTCGGTGCGGGCGGCGCGCCGAGGGCACGCGAACGAAAGGCAGCAGGATGAAACAGGGCAGCGCAAAGATGTTCCCCCCCAGGCCGGCCAGGCCGGAAATCACGACCATCGCTGCGCCGAAGGGCTTCGCGCCCGGGCCGCGCGCGACGCCCGTGGCGCTGGCCGACGATGCCATGCCGCACGAGTGGCTGTATGCCTGCCCGGTGGAGGCCGGGGCGGGCGAGAAGCTGGCCGCCATGCTGGCGGGCGGCAGCGTGCCGGCCGCCGAAGCACTGGCCGCCTTGCGCCGTTTGCCGAAGACGCGCATCCGCAAGGGCGCCTGGCCGCAGTTCGCCGACGCCATCGACCTGAAGGCCGTCGGCGGGGAGAAGCCCGAGTTGCGCTCGGTGTACTTCACGGTTGTGCGGACGGCGAAGGTGCGGCTGGTGCGTGTCTGCCACGGCGCGGCCGGGATGAACGTCTCGGCGCGGATGTGGGTCAGCGGGCGCCAGGTCGCCCACGGGCAGCTCGTTCGGCTGGGCAAGGGCGCCCACCCGGTCGTCGTCGAGGCGTACCACGGGCGGGAGGGGGTGTGGCTGAAGTGGAACCTGGCGCACCTGGCGCCGCGGTTCACGGAGGTGACGGCAGGGGAGATCGACGAGGTCTACCGCTGGAGGCTGTCGCTGTGGGAGGCGGAGCAGGCGGCCGACAAGGCCGACGAGGGCAAGCTGCTGGCGAAGGTTCGGATCGACCCGGCCACGGTGACGGGCAGCGAGGGCTTCTTCCGGGCGGGGCGGAGCGTGAACGGCAGGTGGTGGCTGATCGACCCGTCGGGCAGGGCGTTCTACTACAAGGGCGTCTGCGGGCTGAACAACGGCGGCATCGGCGGGCGGCGCGCGCACCGGCGGCGGGTGGCGCCGGCCACGGTGCGGCAGTGGATCGGCCTGCTGAAGCAGTGGCGCTTCAGCGGCATGGGCTCCTGGACGACCAGCGAGTTCTTCGACAAGCACCTGCCGTACACCGACATCATCGAGGGCTACTACGTCCGGCCGTGGCTGAAGCTGAAGTTCCCCGACCCGTTCGACCCCGCGTGGCGGCGGAACCTGACGGCCAAGTGCCGGCGCATCTGCTCGCCGCAGCGCAGCAGCAGAGACCTGGTGGGCTACTTTCTGGAAAACGAGCGCGGGTTCATGGAGGGCCTGCATCTCGGCGAGCGCATCGTCGCCAACAGCCCCGCGTGGCGCTACGCCGGGCCGGTGCGGGCGGACCGGCTGGTGCTGGCGGCCGAGCCGAAGCTCGACACGCGCGGCCTGGCGCTGCTGCAATTCGCCCTGTCGCTGGACGACAAGGCGCACGCGTTTGGCAGGGCGTGGCAGTTCGTGCTGTCGCGCCACGGCGACCTGGCCGCCCTGAGCAAGGCCTGGGGCGTCGAGATCGCCTCGGCGGAAACGATCCGGCAGTTGACGGCCAACGAGGTGCTGCTCATCAGCGAGTCGTACCAGGCCGACCTGTACGATTTCGTGAAGCTGTGGGTGGGCGAGTTTTTCCGGGCGCACACGGAGGCCATCCGCAGGTTCGACCCCAACCACCTGATCCTCGGCATGCGCTGGGGGGGCACGCCCGGCCCGGCCGTGCTGGAGGCGGAGAAGGAATGGGGGCAGGTGCTCAGCCGCAACAACTACGCCGCCGAGTTCTACGAGCACTTCGACGACCTGTGGCAGCAGACGCACCTGCCGATCCTCAACGGCGAGTACAGCACCGACACCGACTCGTACACGATTGTTCGCAACCCGATCGAGCCGCCGGGGGGCTACGATCCGGCCGAGCGGCAGGCCGTCCGCGCCCGGCAGGCGATGGACCGGATCTTCTCGCATCCCGGCGTGGTGGGGGTCACGAAGTACCGCTGGCACGGCAGGGGCGACAATCTGTTCAACGACGGGCAGATACAGTGGGAAAACGTGCCGGCACTGTACCGCATCAACACGCGGGCCGTGTCGGAGGCGGTGCGCTGGGACCGCCCGCCCCGCCCGCCGGCCGGGCCGCTGAACGGGCTGTTCTTCGTCACGCTGGTCGGCGGGACGGTGCTGGTGGACACGCTGCCGGCCGCCCGCGAGGGCGACGCCGACAGCTACCGCATCCGCACGGGGCAGTTGCGCATCGGGCTGGTCTGCCGCCGCGGCAAGTGGGACCGGCAGGTGTATGGCGACGGCATCCGCGGGAAGCTGACCGAGGCGCGGCGCCTGGCAGGCGGACAGGTCCGCCTGGCCGTGACGGTCGAGCGACATCCCACGATGCTCACCGACACCCGCGCCAACGCGCGGTACACGCTGGAGCTGCTGGGCGACGGCGAGAAGCTGGAGGGCACTTTCGATGGAACGTACGACGGGCGCAAGACTTCCGGTCGGGCCATCGGATACTGCTTCCGCCCGGCGGCAAGCGTGCGGCTGTGAGGTCCGGCCGGCGGGTTGACTTCCGCTGAGGCAGGTGCTATCATGTGTGCAGAAATGATGGCATGAGGTGACCTATGGTCCGGATGCAGGTGCAACTGACGCAAAGGCAGGTGGAGGAGTTGCGCCGCTTGGCGGCTGAGCGCAAGGTCTCCATCGCCCAGTGCGTTCGCGAGGGGGTGGACGAACTGATCCACTCCGCCAATGGTCCGGATCGACGGGCCATACGCGAGCGGGCTATCCGCGCCGCGGGGCGGTTCTCCTCGGGCCTGACCGACCTGGCCGAGAGGCACGACGACTACTTCGCCGAGGCCTGTGAGCATTGAACGTCTTCGTGGACACATCGGCCCTGGTCGAGGTCATCGACCACGATGCTCCGCGGCACGCCGCCGCAACGGGCGAGTGGGAAGCGATGCTCCGCCGGGACGACGCCCTCATCTGCACGAATTACGTGATGGTGGAGACCGTCTCGCTGGTCCAGCGCCGCCTGGGCATGGACGCCGTCAGGCTGCTCTGTGCGGACATCGCGCCCGCGCTGCATGTGGAATGGATTGGCCGGGAGGTCCACGAGGACGCCATGACGGCCATGCTGGCTGCGGGGAGAAGGAAGCTGAGCCTGATTGACTGCGCCAGCTTCGTCGTGATGCGGCGGCTGGGGATCCGCGGGGCGTTCGCCTTCGACAGCCATTTCGAGGAGGAAGGCTTCGAGTGCCTCCCCGGCGGGGCATAGCATGGGGCGGACCGGGAAAGGCGCCGAGAGGCAAGCCGCCGACCGCCGATTACTGATTGCTGACTGCTGAAAGCTGGTAGCTGGAAGCTTTTCCATGCGAATCGTCGTGGTCGATGGTTACACGTTGAATCCGGGCGACCTGAGCTGGGCCGCCCTGGAGGCGCTGGGCGACTGCACCGTCCACGACCGCACGCCGCCCGAGCGCGCCGTCGAGCGTTGCGGCGGCGCCGAGATCGTCCTGACCAACAAGGTGGCGTTCGGCGAGGCGGTCCTGGCCGCCCTGCCGGACCTGCGCTACGTCGGCGTGCTGGCGACGGGGTACAACATCGTGGACGCGGCCGCGGCCGCGCGACGCGGCGTGGTGGTCACCAACGTTCCGGCCTACAGCACCGACAGCGTCGCGCAGCTTGTCTTCGCGCACCTGCTGGAGCTGGCCCACCACGTCGGCGGGCACAGCGAGGGCGTGCGCGGCGGCAAGTGGAGCCGCTGCGCCGACTTCGCCTACTGGGACTGGCCGCTGGTCGAACTGGCCGGGCTGACGATGGGCGTCGTGGGTTTCGGGCGCATCGGCCGGGCCGTCGCGAGGCTGGCGCGGGCGTTCGGCATGGAGGTGCTGGCCTGCGACGTGCGGGGCGACCTGCCGGGCGCGGAGTCGGTGCGCCTCGTGCCGATGGACGAGCTGTTCGCCCGCGGCGACGTGGTCAGCCTGCACTGCCCGCTGACGCCGCGGACGCGCGGGCTGGTGAGCGCCGAGCGGCTGGCGACGATGAAGCCGACGGCCTTCCTCATCAACACCGCCCGCGGGCCGCTGGTGGACGAGCGCGCCCTGGCCGACGCGCTGAACGCCGGTCGCCTGGCCGGGGCGGGCCTCGACGTGCTGAGCAGCGAGCCGCCCGCGGCCGACAACCCGCTGCTGTCGGCCCGCAACTGCTGCATCACCCCGCACGTGGCATGGGCGACGCGGTCGGCCCGCCGCCGCCTGATGGCCGAGGCCGTCGAGAACGTCCGCGCCTTCCTGGCCGGATGGAAACGCAACGTCGTCAGTTGAGATGTCGTTATCCTGTTCGGACAGACTGGCCGGTGGATGGGAGCATACGACGTGACGCGGCCGGTGTTTCGAAGATGTCCAAGCTGCGGCAGCCGCGGGATCGCCCTGGTGGAGAGCGATTACGCGACGACGGCTCGCGGCAAGCGGCTCGTCGTGCCCGACGTGCGCCGCCACGAGTGCCCCGCCTGCGGGGAAGTGCTGCTGGACTACGAGGCCGTCAAGCAGGTCGAGGCCGTTCGCCGGCCCTGGCGCAAGCGGCGCGAACTGACCATGGTCGGTTGACGATTGCAGGACACCCACGGTCCGTAACAGGGGATGGCCGCTGGCCGTTGCTCGGCGCGCCCAGGACCGTACAGGGGGCGGAGCGGCCCGTTTCAGCCTGCGGCCCGGCCGCCGACGCCCTTGGTGCCCTTGGTGATCTTGCGGGCCTTTTCTTTGGGCCGCAGGGCCCGCGTGGCCGCACCGGCGCGCCACATCTCGCTGTCGCGCATGGCGCCCAGCTCCTTGGCCAGGCGCTGCTGGTAGTCAGGTCTGCCGCACATGCTTATCACGCGGCGCGTCTCGGTGCCGTCGGCCACGCGGCGATAGAGCTCCTTGAACACCGGCAGGACGGCCTTCTTGAACTTCGGCTTCCAGTCCAGCGCGCCGCGCTGCGCCGTGGCCGAGCAGTTGGAGTACATCCAGTCCATGCCGTTTTCGTCCACGAGACGGATGAGGCTCTGGGTGAGCTCCTCGACGGTCTCGTTGAACGCCTCGGACGGCGAGTGGCCGTGCCTGCGGAGCGTGTCGTACTGGGCCTCCATGATGCCGGCCAGGGCGCCCATCAGCACGCCGCGCTCGCCCGTCAGGTCGCTGAAGACCTCGTTGCGGAACGTGGTGGGGAACAGGTAGCCGCTGCCGATGGCGATGCCGACGGCGATGCAGCGGTCCGTGGCCCGCCCCGTGGCGTCCTGCTCGACGGCGAAGCTGGAGTTGATGCCCGCGCCGGACAGGAAGTTGCGCCGCACCGACGTGCCGCTGCCCTTCGGGGCCACCAGGATCACGTCGACATCCTTCGGCGGGATGATCTTCGTCTGCCCGCGGTAGACGATGGAGAAGCCGTGGCTGAAGTACAGCGCGTCGCCGGCGTTCAGGCAGCTCTTGACGGCCGGCCAGATCGCCTTCTGCGCCGCGTCGGAAACGAGCATCTGGACGATCGTGCCGCGGCGGGCGGCCTCCTCGATGTCGAACAGCGTCCTGCCGGGCTTCCAGCCGTCCTTGACCGCCCGGTCCCAGTCGCGCTGGAATTTGCGCGACTGCCCGACGATCACGCGGAAGCCGTTGTCCTTCATGTTGAGGGCCTGTGCCGGCCCCTGCACGCCGTAGCCGATCACCGCGATCGTCTCGTCGCGCAGGACATCCCTGGCCTTGCTCAGCGGGAACTCCGCCCGCGTGATGACCTCTTCCTTCACGCCGCCGAAATCGATCTTCGCCATTGTCGGTCTCCTTGCCGCAATCCGCCGCCGGCGCCGCTCGCACAGCCCCGCGGCCCGCGGCGAAACGACACTTATACGCCGCGCCGGGCGCGCCGTCAACCGCCCGCCGCCTGGCGCGCAGAGCACGCGAGCAGCCCAGCGAACTGTCGTGCTGGGCAGCGGGAATTCCGTTGACCTCAAAGCCCAGCCGGGCCACACTGACGCCACCGCACCGGGAACAAGGCGGCGGAAGAGTCAGGGGAAGCGCGATCGACATCACGATCGAGCTTGTCGAGGAACCAGACGGCACGGTTCGCGTGACCGGCCGCACCGACGGTAGCGCGTGGGCACACGTGGCCCCCGCGACCGAGGTCGCCGCCGTCTGCCGCGACGCCGGCGCGTTCCTCGATGCCTTCGACGAAGGCCACAGCCCCGACGCCGACCCGGTGGCCATGGCCGAGTTGGGCCGCTTGCTTGGCCGGGTCTTCATTCCGCAGCCGCATGACCCGGGCTCGTCGTCCGCGGCCGGCGGCGGGCTGCTGCTTATGTCCGAGTCGCCCGCGTGCCTCAACCTGCCGTGGGAGCTCCTGCCCGGCGGCGGCGGGCAGTTCCTCGTGGAGGATGGCCGCTGGACCATCCGCCGGTGCTTCCGCCCGGCGGCGGCCACGGGAGATCGCCCGCCCGTCGCCGGACCGCTGCGCGTGCTGTTCATGGCCTGCGCGCCGGGCAGCCAGCAGCAGCTCGACTACGAGCGCGAGGAGGAGGCCGTCCTCCACATCCGCGATCAGCTTCGCGGCAAGCTTCTCCTCGACATCCTGGACAGCGGCACCTTTGAGGAGCTCCGCGCCGCCGTCGGCGAGCTGCGCCGGCACGTGGTGCACCTGTCCGGCCACGGCAAGCTCATCGACAGCGTGGGGCATTTCTTCTTCGAAGATGAGGAAGAAAACGCCGCCGCGCGGGAGAAGTTCGCCAAGTCGCTGGCCATACGGCAGGCCATCGGCGACAGGGCCGGCGAGGCGGCCACGTTACACCAGATCGGCTTCATCGCGTGGCAGCGCGCTCGGAAGGACATCGGAATCCGCCTGGTGGGAATGTGCCTGGTTATCGAATCGGCCATCGCTTCGGGCGGCGCCAAGGAGACGATGCGGAACATCTCGGGCATGGCGGGCGAACTCGGGCTTGACCAGGCCGGAATCGACGCGATGCTTCGCGAAGCGGCCGAAGCCCACGAGCGCGATCGCGGGGCCGAGCTCGTGCGACAGGCGTTCGAGGGCCTGTAACCGGGGAAGAACGACACATGAAGCTGGACTCGGTGCTGGCGTTGAAGCAGTCGCTGGTGGCAGAGGCGCTGGTTGAGCCCACGGCCGTGATGATGCGCGCCGCCGGCGAAGGCTCCCGTCCGCGGGCGCCGGTCGCGCCGCCGGCCCAGGGGCTTTGTGAGTTGGACACCCAACCGACATTGGCCCTCGGCGTGGCGCCCGCAAAGCGGGGCGAGTTTTCCCTGGCCGTGCGCATCCAGCAGCGCGCGATGGAGGGCAGCCGGCAGGTGGAGCTCATCACGAGGCGGGCCAGGGGCGAAGTCGACGTTCGCTACGTCGGGCGCGCGGTCAAGCGCGCAAAGGCGCCTCCGTGGCGCCGGGGCCGCTGCCGCCCGCTGCGCATCGGCTGCTCCGTCGGCCACGTCAACGTGACGGCCGGAACGCTGGGCGCCTTCGTCCGCGGGCTCGGCAGCGGGCGGGAGTGCATCCTGTCCAACAACCACGTGCTGGCCAACGAGAACCGCTGCAGGAAGGGCGACGCCGTCCTCCAGCCGGGGCGATTCGACGGCGGGACGGCCCCGGCTGACCGCGTTGCCGTCCTCGGCGGGTTCGTCCGGCTGTACCGCGGCAGGCGCAACGTGGTCGACGCGGCCGCGGCGGAACTGCTCGAGGGCGTCACCGCCGATTGGGCGAAGCTGACGGGCCTGGGCAGCCTGGCGGGGGTGGGCGACGTTGTGGCCGACGTGGGGGCCGAGGTCGCAAAGATCGGGCGCACCACCGGCCTGACCCGCGGGCGTGTGACGGCCTTCGCGATGGACAACGTGGTGGTGGACTACGACATGGGACGGCTGCGGTTCGACGACCAGATCGAGATCGAGGGCTCGGGCGACGGGCCGTTCAGCGACGGGGGCGACAGCGGGGCGCTGATCGTCGATGGCGAGCGGCGGGCCGTCGGGCTGCTGTTCGCCGGCACGGACAGCGGCGGCGCCGACGGCAAGGGGCTGACGTACGCCAATCCCATCCACACGGTGCTGTCTACAATGAAAGTGGAGCTGGTGCTGCGGCCGAAGTAAGATCGGGGCGCAACCATGAAGCATTGCACTATCGAACGTGCCCAGGCGGCCAAGGGGCGAGTCCGGCGCGTGCTCAGCCGCAAGGCTGAGCTGGTCGGCGTGGGGATCACGCGCGTCGACGAGGGTTACGGGGTGAAGGTCAATCTGGCCTCGCCGCCGGCGGAGGACGTGGAGCTGCCTACCCAGGTGGACGGCGTGCCCCTGCGCATCGAGGTTGTGGGCGCCATCCGCAAACGCGCCGTCCACGCGAGGTGACGCCCGGAGAAGGCGCACAGCAACGGGGCACTCACCGGGCATCCGGGCGCGTCGCCTCTCTCTCCACCACCAGCCATGTGATCGGTGGCGGCGAACGGGCGCAGCGCATTGCGGGCGGGGGGCGCATGTGCTATTCAGTCGCGGCGGCGGCTCAACGCTGCAAGGAAAGGACACGCCCGTGAGCATCGAGCTTCGCAAGGACTTCGCCTATTCGCTGCTGGTCCCCACGAGCATCGGAGTGCGGCTGACGCCGCTGCACGGCCAACCCATGCACTGCAGCAACACGTTCGTCATGCAGGCGACCAGCGCCGAGACGAACGTGGCGTCGGTGGCGTCGTACCTGGGGCTTCGGGTGAAGGTGCTGACGGCCTTCGTGAAAGGCAGCCCCATCGCCCGCTTCCTGCGCGACGACCTGGCGGGGCGGCACATGGACGTCGAGGCCAAGATCGTCCCGCAGGGCGGCCCGTGGGGCTACCGACACCAGTTCAACCTGGCCGACAGCGGCCTGGGCGCCCGCGGCCCGCGGGTGCACAACGACCGGGCCGGCGAGGTCGGGCGGACGCTGAACGCGAAAGACTTCGACCTGGAGCGCATCTTCGGCCGGGAGGGCGTGCGGATCGTGCACATGTCGGGGCTGATCGCCGCCCTGTCGCCCGAGACGGGGGAGTTTTGCCTGGAGCTTGCCCGTGCCGCCAAGAGACACGGCACGCGGATTTCCTTCGACCTGAACTACCGCGCGTCGTTCTGGAAGGGGCGCGAGCGGAAGCTGCGCGAGACCTTCCTCGAAATCGCCGGCGCGTCGGACATCCTCGTCGGCAACGAGGAGGACTTCCAGCTCTGCCTGGGCATCGAAGGCCCCGAGGCCGGCGGCGGCGACCTGCCGGCCGAGATCGACAGCTTCAAGGCGATGATCGACCGCGCGAAGCAGGCGTTCCCGAACGTCGCCGTGTTCGCCACCACGCTGCGGCAGGTGCTCAGCGCCAACCGCCACCTGTGGGGGGCGATCCTTCGCGAGGGCGACAACTGGCACGTCGTCGAGCCGCGCGAGATCGGCGTGCTCGACCGCATCGGCGGCGGCGACGGCTTCGTCGGCGGCCTGCTGTACGCCGTCCTGCGCGGCTGGGAGCCGGAGAAATGGATCCGCTTCGGCTGGGCCTGCGGCGCGCTGGTAGTCACGCTGCTGGCCGATTACGCCCAGCCGGCCGACGAGGAACAGGTCTGGAGCATCTGGGAGGGCAACGCCCGCGTGCGGCGGTGAGCGGCGGGGCTGCGCCGGTCACCGCGCGCAACCACAGCTCCCGCACCATTCTTGAACGAACGGCACGACCGTGCGGCAAGGCCACGTGCGCCGGCGCCGCCCGTCGCTACGCGCAACCCAACCGCTGCGCCCCTCATCGACGAGACGCGCGCCTCAGGGCGGCGCACCGCTCCCTGTCCGGCGCGGTGGTCTCAGCGTCTTCGGCGGCGGCGGAGGGCCGCCAGGCCGCCGATCGCCAGCAGCGCCAGCGTGCCCGGCTCGGGGCTTTGCGGGTTGAGGTTCCAGAATGTCCCGGCCGGCGTCACGACAGGTGGCTCCGGGCCGCCGGGGCCGTCGGGGTCGGTCACGATCTTGATGTCCGCGATCAGCAGGCTCTCGAACTGCGGCCCGAGGTGGCCCGGGTCGGTTCTTCCAACGTAGAAGACATCGAAGAAGG
>Ga0172363_10005468_pt1 | contig 10269 bp, 12 predicted proteins | sample LakKivs2_kivu2a2_FD_114541 | JGI IMG/M metagenome (GOLD analysis project Ga0172363, IMG submission 114541) | Sediment microbial communities from Lake Kivu, Rwanda - Sediment s2_kivu2a2 | ecosystem: Environmental > Aquatic > Freshwater > Lake > Sediment | place: Rwanda: Western Province, Lake... | reverse complement strand
TATTTGTGATACAGAGATGACAATCCCAGTGACTACAGAGGGATGACGTTAATTCTGACCTTTATTCAAAGGCATTGACTTTAAGAAACAAATTTAGCTCTCAATGTGTGGGGGGATGAAAATGTGTTTTGTAAAGAAGAATGAGGAAGAAATTCCTATATATGAAGTTCGTGGGAATTCGTGCAGAGTAGTTGGGGATAGAACTCTTGTGGAGGACGTTAGCTTCAGGAAAATAAAAAACTTCCTGAAAGAAGAATGAAATTGATTGCAACAGGACTTTGGAATAAAGTTTATTATATACCAAGATTATTTTTTATATTCTGATATTTATAGGATAATTATGGTTTGTGAATACGAATTGGACAAGGGAGTTTTAAAGGTAAATTGTCTTGGGTGTGTTCACGGCGCAAGCTTAGAGGACTACGAGGAATGCATGGCAAGAACCATAGACAAGCTGATTGAAAACAAGGGCGTGCAAAGCATCATTCTCTCAAAGGAAAGGGAATATGAATATGACTACGAACAGACGAAAATGCTTAACGAGGTTGCAAATTCTATAAAGGAAATTATGAAAAACAAGAAGTTCCTGAGTCCTTTGGAATTGGAAGACGAATGCGCAGACATTTTAAGTCCAAAAATATCGATTTTAAGGAGACTTTTGCTTGAAAGAATGAGAAGCGACCCTATAGGAGCCTATGTTAGCATAAAGAGAATGATAAGACACAACAAGATAAGAGTCGAATCCGTTGCCGGAAAGAATGCCGCCTGCTATGAATTTTTCCTTAAAAAAATCCTTATGCCCATAAAAGAAATCCTTGATGAGCTGACTCTTATAAAAACAATCAAGCCTTTTCTTGGAAAATATCGGAGAGGAGACCGCTCTTTGTACAGGGAAATATTTCATCCCACAATAAGACCCAAATTCATGCGAACGAAATATGTTTCCATTCCTCCTTCAAAAAGTGAAATTGTCGACAGATATGAACTTCCTGGAAAAATAGAAGTGGAAATTTACAGGAAACCTGATACAGTCAGATATTATTATCATGTGACGCCGCCAGAGTTAAAACTTTCTGAAGACAAGTATACCATTCTGGATGTGGCAATAAAGTATATGACAGAACATAAACCCAGAACAACCGAATTTGCTGAACCGGAGAAAATGAGGGACGTCTTCTTTAATATAGGAAAAGACTTGATAAGCGATATAGCGGACCAGATAGGAATAAAGCTTTCTTCTTCCGATTTGGAAGACCTGACTTCCATACTTGTCAGATACACATCCGGCTTGGGTATAATAGAAACCCTCCTAGTAGACTCAAAAATTCAGGATATTTACATAAATTCTCCTGCGGGAGAAATGCCTATTTACCTGTATCATTCCGACTTTCAGGAATGTGAAACAAATTTAATACCAACGCAAGAAGATGCGGAGTACTGGGCAACCAGATTCAGGATTTTATCAGGCAGGCCTTTGGATGAGGCAAATCCCGTTCTAGACACACAGGTTTCCATTCCCGGAGGCAATGCCAGAATAGCCGTAATAACGAGAAGCTTGTCCCCGGAAGGATTGGGCTTCGCGATAAGAAGGCACAGGGACCAGCCCTGGACTTATTCTCTTTTCTTGCAACCGAACGTCAGGTATATGAATCCGCTCTTTGCAGGATTCATGTCATTCGTAATTGACGGCTCGCGAACTTTCCTCATAGGAGGCACGAGGTCTTCCGGTAAAACGTCTCTTCTCAACGCCTCCATAATAGAAATAATGAAAAAGAACAGGATAGTTACGGTAGAGGACACGCTAGAACTGAGCGTGGAAAGATTGAAACAACTTGGATTCAATATAGAGCGTCTAAAATCACGCTCCGTAATAACTCAAGTGGAAACGGAACTGCCAACGGAAGAAGCTATCAGAACTGCCTTGAGACTGGGAGATTCGTGCCTGATACTGGGAGAAGTCAGGTCTTTGGAAGCAAAAGCCCTTTACGAGGCCATGAGGATAGGGGCGCTGGCAAATACCGTCGCTGGAACCATACACGGTGAAAGCGCCTACGGAATATTCGACAGGGTCGTAAACGACCTAGGCGTTCCTCCGACCTCCTTCAAGGCAACTGACCTAATAGTAATATGCAACATGCTCCGTTCTCCGGACGGCCTGCACAACTTCAGAAGGGTCGTCTCAGTGACTGAGGTCAGAAAACACTGGAAAGAAGACCCCGTGAGGGAAAGCGGATTCGTCAACCTTATGGAATATTCGGCTAAAGACGATGAACTGAAGCCCACGTCAACTTTACTCAACGGGGAAAGCGCCGTTCTCAATGACATAGCCTCCAAAGTAAGGGAATGGTCGGGAAACTGGGCGGCTGTTTGGGACAACATAAACCTCAGAAGCAGAATCAAAAGCACAATAACAGAAATTGCCTTAAAGACTGGCAAGCTTGAAATTATGGAAGCTCCTTTTGTCGTGAAATCAAACGAGAAGTTCCATATAATATCCAATAACGTGAAGAATGAAATCGGTTTCATAGACCCGGAAAAAGTTTATAGGATTTGGGAGGATTGGCTGAAAAGTCAGATAAAAGAAAAGAGGTTTTGATTTTGGGGTTTTTAGACAAAATTGAAGAAATTTTAAAAAAAACTGAAAACGCTAAAATACCTTTTATCTATTTCATATTTACCTTTTTCTCTGCGGTTATACTTAGAAACTTTTTGGAAATATTCTCAACCGGTCAAAACTTGTCGTTTGAATTTTTTTCTCACTTCGACGTTTCTTATGTTTTCTTGGCGATGGCACTCATAATAATTTTTCATTACGCAACGAAGGAAAGCGTGCAAAAAGTATCACGTATGGTTTTAACGTCTTTTATAATTTTAATCATTGTTCCAGTTATCGACATCGCATTTTCTTTAGGGACTGGGTATAAAATTGCGTACATTGAACCGACTTTGTTAAATTTTTTTACATTTTTCGGACCCATTAAAGAAAGCGGCGCAAGCCTTGGAATGAGGATTGAAATAGCGATAGCTGTTCTGTTTAGTTTTATCTATTTTTTCATTAAAAACAGGAATACCAAAAAAAGCCTGATATTTTTATTCCTGACCTATTGCCTGATATTTTTTTATTGCTCCTTTGTTTTCATTGCCCCTTGGATTTTAATCATACCCGGAATTGAATCCGGAATTTCAGAAATTTTAATAGAAAATTTTTATCTCTTATTTATTTTTTTGCTCGGCGTATGGCTGTTCTTTTTATATAATAAAGGGTATTTCATCGAAATCTTGAAGGATTTGAGAATTTTAAGGCTGATACACTACGAGTTGATGTTCGTATTTGGCGCGATTTTTGCCATGACAATCTATCCGGGAATATTTAATCTGACAGGAAATGCTCTATTTTATTGGATTTTTTTAACGATAGCGGTAATCTCCGCCTGGTTGTTTGCAATTACGACAAACAACATAGAAGACTGCAAAATAGACAGTATGTCAAATAAAAAAAGGCCCACGGTGACGGGGAAAATACCGTTGAAAGATTACAAAAAGCTCTCCTGTATTTTTCTAATTGTCGCTATCGTCTATTCTTCAAAGGTAAATTTTTCCAGTTTATTTTTGATACTGCTTTTCACAGCCAATTCCTTCATGTACTCCATGCCTCCTTTAAGACTGAAGAGGATAACCTTTTTCTCAAAATTTTTCATATCGCTCAACTCATTGGCGCTTTTCATAATGGGATACAACCTCATAACCGGTAGTATGAACATTCCAGGAGTTATTGCGGTGTTCTTTTTGGTATTTTTCACGGCGGCAATAAATTTCATTGACATAAAGGATTACGAAGGGGATAAAAAGGCTGGGATAAAAACCATACCGGTGGTGTTTGGACTGAGAAATAGTAAAATAATAATCGGACTTTTTTTCTTGATGTCTTATCCTGCCTTATACATCGTTTTTAGGGAAAATTGCCTGATGCCAGTCCTGATTGTTTTTGGTTTGGCACAGTTCTTTCTTATAAACAAAAAAAATTATAACGAAAAACAGATACTTACGGTTTATTTGTTTAGCCTGGTTTTTTTGGTTTTTTATTTAATTTTTAAATTTAAAGTGATTCAGGGTATTTGATGAATAAAAAAATAAAAAAATTTTTACTGGGGTATTTTGACTTATTCAGATACACTTATTCGGGAAGTGTAAATTTTCTGAAAATTCAGGCAAGCATTGTTAAAATGATTATTATATTGGGACTTATCGGAGTATCAAGAAATTTGCTGGAATTTTTATTTGGCGGAAGTTGGGCAAGGTACTGGTTTGCTTTAACGCCTGACGTTTTCTTAGTCATGTTCATTGGTCCGGTTTTTCTGACATTTTTTTCATCAGTGTTGCTCCACTTTTTTTCGAATGGATCTGGCTTAAAGGTCGAAATGAAAAAAATTCTCTCGGTCGTATTTTTTCTTCAGATACTGCATATCTTTATCCCTTTTTTTGATGGGCTGGCTGATTTCTTCAGCATTCCGTTTAGAATTTATCACTCCACGGACCTTTACATCAAAATGATTCTTTCACCCGTTGCCCTTACGCCCCTGATTTTGTTCTTCACTTGGCCCACTTCTTTGGGCATCGAAATTTCCTGGATTTTCGTTACTTTTGTCTTATTGAAATTGTATATCAAACAGTTCAAATTTCCTCTGTTAAAGTCTTTGGCGGTTTTGTCCGTTACCTTCTACGTAACCTACATGTCCATTTATCCGACGTACTTTTTTTTCCTGAATGAGTCAGTACACGGTTCAAATTACGTGTTCGGCCTCTTTTTTATTTTCCTGACTATTCCATCGGTTCTGTATTGCAAAAAAGTTATGAAAAAAGAAAATTCCAAATAAAGGCCGAATATTTATAAAAAAGATTATATAATTTATTTATGAAAAAGCCCCCGGAAAAGTCCGAAAGAGAAATTAAAATAGAAGAAATAAGAAGAATTCTTGGTGAGACGGGGCTAGAATTCAATAACTTGAAAAATGAGAATGAAGTTAACTGGGAACCCGAAAGCAAGGAGTACAAAGACTTCAAGGAAGAAAAATCGATTGAAGAAAAAACATCCCTGTATGAAAAACTTTGCAAATTTTCCGAAAGATTGAACATCGAGCCTGACAAAGACATGGCAAAAAATATGCAGAATGCCATAGATTTCTCTCATCTAAAGGTTACGCCCAAAGGCGTGTTTTCCTTTGCGATAATAGCAGGCATTTTTGTATTAATTTTGGCAGTAATAACGGGATTAGCCGGGTTAAGTCTGAGCATGGTTACGATTTTGTTTGCTTTGTCTGCAGCAACCATCTTCGTTCTTACAAAGTATCCGAAATTCGTAGCCGACAATTTCAGGATAAAAACATCCCAAGAGATAATCTTGGCCATAATTTACATGGTAATATACATGAGGACAAGCCCCCAGATAGAGGGGGCCGTAAGATTTGCCGCGAAAAACCTCTCAGGACCTCTGGCTTACGACCTGAGAAAGATACTCTGGGATGTGGAAACCAGGAAATACAGAACTATCTACGAGGCTTTGACGGAATACCTCAAAGGATGGGAAGAAAACAAGGAATTTATGGAGGCCATACAGCTCATAACGACAAGCTTGGAACAGCCGGAAAGCAAAAGATATCAGATGTTGGACGAGGCTATAAACATAGTTTTGCAGGGCACAGAAGAAAAGATGAATCATTACGCCCAGTCTTTAAGAACTCCTATAACCGTTATTTATGCTCTGGGCATTACTTTGCCCGTTCTTGTATTGGTCATGTTTCCTATATTGATACTGATGTTAAGCCAGTCTATTAAACCCATATTCTTGATAATAGGTTATGACGCTGTCTTACCTATAATAATATTTATAATAAGCCAACAGGTTCTTAGGCACAGACCTATCGGTTACAGCACTCCCGATACATCCCTCCATCCCAAGTATTCCCCCATGGGAAAACTGAAGATAAATTTTTTGGGAAAGGAAAAAACGATGTCTTTGTGGCCAATTGGAGTGCTTGTATCGATTCCTTTTTTAATCCTTGGTGCAGCAATCATGCTTTATGAAAAGAACCCGACAAGTTTCCTTAACCTTGTGGGTTCCCTAATCGTCGTATGGGGATTGGGCATAGGATTTGCAACTGTATTCTTATTGGAAAGCAAAAAGAAGATAGGCCTTAGAAACAGTATAAAAAAAATACAGGACGAATTCAGCGAGGCATTGTTCCAACTTGGAAACAGATTGGCGCTTGGAAATCCTATGGAAAAGGCCATGGAAGAGACTGTTGAAAAGGCTTCAGACCTGACTATTTCGGAACTGTTCAGAAAAACTATAAAAAATATAAAAAATAGTAACCTGTCCTTGGAAGCGGCTTTATTTGACAAGAAATTCGGCTCTGTATGGGAATACCCGTCCAAACTTGTGATAAACATCATGAGAATAATGCTGGAGGCCACGAAAAAAGGAGTTAAAAATGCTGCCATGAGCGCGATTTCCATATCGCGTTACGTCAAACAATTGCATAACATAGAAGAAAAATTGACCGATATCTTAAGCGAAGCCACCTCCAGTATGAGGGTTCTGGGTATGTTCATAGCTCCGTTGATAGCCGGAGTTACAGTTACAATGACTGCCGTGATGATGATGATATTTTCCACTTTAAAGACACTTATGGGAGGGCTTAAACTTACTGAGACCGGCACTATGGGGGGCATGGGCTTGAATAATTTGATGCTTGGGGGCTGGGGGGAAATAGGGGAAATTTTATCAATAGGAGTTTTCCAGATAGTGGTTGGCGTATACATTATTGAAATTTGCTATCTGCTGGCCTATCTGGTCTCGGGAATAGACTACGGAGAGGGCGACCTTATTGCAAGAAGAGATTTGGCGGGATGGAACATATTAATAGGCATGCTCGTGTATATTTTTAGTGTACTGATAACCTATTTCATATTTGCGCCTATGGTGGGTGTATTGGTGGGTACATTCTGAGACAAGGGTGATAATTTGAAGAAGGGGACACTCCTAGAGTACGGTGCATGGCAGACAATAATAGCGATAGCCATAGGGATTGGTTTGGTATTATTCATAATATTAATGTATTATAACATGTGGGGCAGTCTGTAAAGTGAGAAACTTATGGAAAAAATATACATCATAATAATAGTTGCGCTTTTTATAATACTCGCCTTTGTCGCCCTGTATATTTTTTCCCCAGCCATGACTTCTTTGATGGGATACATCGGTGAATTGGCGGGAGACCTTGGAACCATAGAAACTAAATAATTTTATATTTAAACTAAATTCTAATATTATTATGGATAAACTAACTATGATAATTATTGCTGTTATAGGGTTTGGCCTGGCTTTCTTGTTTCTCATTTTGGTTTTCGGGCAGGCGATGGGAATAAGCCAGGTTTCTGCAAAAAGTTGGGGATGCTTCGCCTACTGCGCATTTAAAATAAACAAACTGTGGGGAAGTATTTTAAATGCGCCATTGTTTGGAACCATACCGGGAGGTTTTTGCGGATGTTGAAGGAAAAGGGAGTCACGCATCTGATGTGGTTCATACTGGCTTTCATAGTGGTTTTGATACTCATCGTGATCGGTTTCCTTATTTTAAAGCAGGGAGAAAATTACGCATTGAAGGGCATAGATGACCTGATAAAAAATTTGGGTGACATGATAGGTGGGTGATACGATGAAAAAAGGGGTTACAGAAATGTCATCTTTGGTTTATGTTTTCATTATTTTTTTGATAGTGGTTGCCATTATTTTTTTGATTTATGTGGCGGTCAGTTCGAGGGAAGAAAACTTGTTTGACGCCGCATGGGACATCTTCAAGGGCTTGCCTGTTAATTTATAGGACTGATTACATGGGATTTTTGACATGGGAAACCACGATAGGAAAGATATGGATAATCATTCTTTTCTTGGTGATTTTTGTCATCATACTTTTAGTGTTCCAGAAAGTTATACCTGAAATGCAGTTTGCCGCAGGCATTTTTGATAATTTAAAGGGAAGTTAGGAGAATGAAATGAAAGTTAATGAAGATTTGCTTCACACGATAATACATGTAGTTTTGGTGGTCTTACTCGTTATTGCGGTTTATGCTTTTATTAAAGCATTTGGAGGATATGCCGTCCAGGCTGCGGCTGTAGGAGCAACTACACAGGACTTGGCAGTGGCCATAAACGATATAAACCAATGTATAAACGAAAGGAAGCCCGACCCCTGCACGGACGAGATAGAGGTAACGGCAGTCCTTCCTCAAGATATTCCAGAAAGTTCTACTCCAAATATAGGAAAGGATCCGCTATGGATAATATTTCATGACACTTGTGTTGGTGATTCCCCTGACCCAAGCTGTGGTGCCGGCAAAAACCAAGTTCCCGCCGTGTGCGAATGCCAAAGCTTGTGGGACAGCGGTATATGGCCAGAAGATAAATGTGAAAATGACGTATGCTGGGGCCTCATAGAAAACCGTGCGCCTGAAAGGTCACTGATAGACAGGGAAGCCATTGACAGACTCGAGTCTTTTTACATCATAGACCCGTGCTATGCTTTGGTAATAGTGCGAGAAGATACACGTCCAGCATATAGAGGACAAATACAGGTATGTTTTGAGGAACCTTTGGAAGGACCCGGTTTTTATAATTTTTGTTATGGCGGTGATGAATGCTTGATACCTGGACTTACTGATTGGCCTCATGACGACAAAGGCGCCTTCGGTAATTCAGGCTCACCCTCAATGCGCTGCAGCGATTTGGAGTGATTTATATGCCTTCGGTCGAACACATGATGGAAATGCTGGCGACTCTTGTATTGTTCGTACTCGTCGCCCTGTTGCTTTTTAACATTTTCGAAGGCTACAACAAAGGCGAAATAGCTTTCGGGAACGCATATCCCCTTACCCAGAAAATCGTAACCACTATAAATATGCTTTCCGCAAGCCCCCAGAACGAGAGTGCAATCATAACCATAAAGCCTTTCAAATTCAAGCTGACGTTCGACACCCAAAACAACTATGTGGAGAGTTATGTAAGCTTTATAGGAGAGAGCGAATACGGCTTGTTTGTTTTTCCGGACGTGCATCTGATAGCAAACGATATAGACTGCCTCACCACTGACTGCACCGACAAAAAAATTCTTATAAACAAGGAAGTTTACGGCGACGAAATATATGTAACGGTCGGCGAGGTTGGTGCAAGCCCGCCTATTTCAACGACTACGACAACCGTCATGGATTGTACGGGCTGTATCTGTTTACCGATGGGACCGTGCTTGATTGATTGCGGCATAGCATGTTGCCCGGGCTGTTCGGGCATTTGCTGCAAATAAACCAAAAATTAAGTAAAACGTGATGGAATGAATAAAAAAGGAACTTTCATAACCGCATTCGCATCAGCTTTGATACTCATTTTGATTTTTTTCATCATATTCATGCTTTTTTCAACAGCCGGCCAGAAGACAGACGCCTATTCCCAGGCCTCTCTAGAGCTTGGAAAATTCTATGTCTTTGACAAGATTGTAACTTCCAAAAACTGCATAAGCACCGGAGAAATCGGAATTCTTGACAAAGAACTTCTGGATGCTGCAAGTGCCTCCGGGGGGGAACTTGAAAATGCCGCTCTTCCCGATTACGCCCATTACGTCAAAGTGGATGACCTGACCAATGGAGAGAGTTGGGACTGGAAATTCGGATATACAGGAGGAAGCAAATGGGAAGATACCATAGAATGCTACGTGTCCATAAAGGACGGGAATAAATTAACTCCTGGTTTTTTGAAAGTAACGGTTATCAGCAAAGAGCCGTCCATAGAAGACCAGGACGATGACGCCCTTATGTGCTTGACCGGAGGCGCGGAAAGGGCTTGGGTAAGGGGGGAATATAGTGTCAGATGCTACTGCCTCGAGTGCGCTATACAGACAGAAGCTCATTTCAAGGAAGATGAAATTTGTCTGGAAAGAAGTGGAACTGAAATCAGGTGCAGGTCGCTGAGAGGGGATACCAAACTAGAGGAAAATTACAGAAATTTTTATAATAATGTGATTTCAGTTTCATATGAAAGAGTTGGAGATGTTGTAAAAGTAACTTAGTTGTGGTTGAATGAAAAATAAAAATCATAAGGGGTTCATAGTGCAGCTTTTTGTTTTATTCATCTTACTGGGGATTATCATGGGATTTTTCATAGTTTATATTCTGGTGGGTGCAGGTATCGTAAAGCTTGAAGTGGACATAGATACTAACGTG
>Ga0172363_10005466_pt1 | contig 10270 bp, 10 predicted proteins | sample LakKivs2_kivu2a2_FD_114541 | JGI IMG/M metagenome (GOLD analysis project Ga0172363, IMG submission 114541) | Sediment microbial communities from Lake Kivu, Rwanda - Sediment s2_kivu2a2 | ecosystem: Environmental > Aquatic > Freshwater > Lake > Sediment | place: Rwanda: Western Province, Lake... | reverse complement strand
TACATCAAAGAACCCGGGATTAAGCAGGAAAAACCATAGATGGATAAGGAAACAATTTGTTTCTAATCAATTACTTATAAGGGATTTTGATATTAAAGTTATAATTGAGAATGAGCGGGAATTATTGACAGAAATAGAAGGGGTTGAGGTGGATTTAATGAGTATCCCGGCCGGAGCGGAATTTTTAGGGTTTAGGGCGGATAGGTTGATCTGTGATGACATTCTTAATCAGGAAAATACATATACAGAGGATCAGCGGCGGAAACTTAAATATTGGTTTTTTAATGACTTAATTAATATACTACATCCGGGCGGATATTGCACTATGGTTGGCACTCCCAGACATAATCAGGATTTATTGCAGGAATTGAATAAAAATAAGGAATATCATTGTCTGATATATGACAGCATAGTGAGTGAACAGGACAAAACTTCACTATGGCCGGGATTATGGAGCTGGGATAGGTTAATGCAGAGAAAAAACGAGATTGGCACTTATGCCTTTAATCAAAATTACCGGTGCAGGGTTTATGATAACGAAAACACTATATTCCCAATTAATTATTTAGAGCAGTGCAAGAGCGAATTATATGAGTTTGAGCAAAAGACCGGGAATATATATATCGGTTGTGATTTTGCTGTTCAGAGTGATAAAGATAAGGCAAAGACTTTTGATAGTGATTATAATGTTTTTACTGTTATAGAATTACTACCGGATAATATCAGAAAGGTTTTATATATATTTAGGGATAGGGGCCGGACGTTTGATCAGAACATTAAGAAAATGTTTGAGCTTATAGATATATACAAACCTAATAGGGTTACAGTTGAAAACAATGTGTTTCAGGACATTTACTTTCAAGAGTTGGTTAAATACTATCCTAATATCTTTCCTAGTACTACTGGCCGGCAAAAGATGGATTTATACGAGGGAGTTCCAAGTCTGTCTGCATTGTTTGAAAACAAGCGGATAATTCTACCATATAAAAACGATATTGAAAAGGAAACTATTGACGAGTTAATTACAGAATTAAACGCATTCGGATTTGAAAAACATGACGATATGGTAATGAGTCTTTGGTTGTGCGAGTTAGGCATAAGGACAGAAACGGTTAATCATGCAGTCAGGATAAAACTAAATGAAAGAAGGAGCTTAATAAATGCCAATAAATTTTAATTTAGCATTAGGAAAGTTTAAGTTAGGAGTTAATAATAAGAAAGAGCGGAAGATATATTTACAGAATGAAAAACAAAACGAGCCGGTGGACATAAGTAGAAACAATTATGCTAAAAAGGTTTTTACATATACTCCGGATATTTCATACATAGGTGAGTATGACCGAGACCAGCCGACCGTTGACCAATACCGTAAAATGCAATATGACCCGGATTTAAGTTTCGGATTAACATTTATTAAAGTTCCTTTGTTGACATTAAGACCGATAATTGAGGAGAGTTCGGGTAATATTGAATTGGATAATTTTGTATTAGAAAACCTGTCTATGTTTTGGGATAGTTTATTAAGCAGCACTTTTAATGGAACATTAGTTTATGGTAATGCCCCGCATGAGATAATTTATGATCAGCAGGATATTAATCTGGACTATGAGGAAAATGGGGAGGAGGTCCATAAAGTTATTACTAATGCCATAGTTATAAAAGGCTTTAAACCCATAGACCAGAATAATGTTGAGTATCAATTAAAGGATGGGGAATTAGCAAAAATAATAGTCAGGGATAATTCCGGGACGCATGAATTGGAGTTAGATAAAGGGTTTGTGGCGGTCCGGGATAGAAAATACCTTGATTATAACGGGACAGCCAGATTAAGGCCTTGCTTTGGTGGATGGTATAAAGATGAGGTTCAGGAACAATTAAAACAGCGGTATTATGAGAAGCGGGCAGGTTCGGGATTTGTGGTTGAATACCCTCCGCAGACTATTAAGGATGATGGTTCAAAACTACTCCCGGGAGATACAGACGAAAACCAGACAGCGGCCGAGAATATTGCTAAAAATTATATGGACACTCCTTATGTTCTGATACCTTACCAGATGGATAAAGATACCAAAGAAAACAAATGGAAAGTTTACTTTTTAGAAGATAAAGGGCAGGCTGGGGATGCCTTTGATTTATGGAAAAAGGATTTGAGAATACAGAAATTGCATGGGTTAGGTATTACGGACCGGGCATTGACGCAGGATGATGTTGGAAGCATGGCCATTGGTCAGGAACATGGGGATACATTCAGGCAGAGTTTAACTATTGAGGCCAGATATTTTATTAATGATTTAAACAAGTATATAGTGCCTTTAATTGTAAGATATAACTATGGGTCAGGGATTAAATTGCCCCGTATAGGATATGCAGGCATTGAGCCCTGGAAGGTAGATATTTTAAAAGGTATTATTACAGATATGGTAAAGCTGGGCACTTTTGATTCAGACACCAAGCGGGTAAGCGTGAAACAATTAAGTAAAATATTCGGGATACCAATGGAAGATAAACCGAAGGAAGAGCCGGAAGAATTGGAGGAAATGAAATTTAAAAACGAACACAAACATATTGATTTAAAGAATATCAAAGAAGAACGGAAAAAGATATTTGACAAAGCATTAAAGAATGATGATAAAAGAATGAAGCGGTTGGTTGAGATAGAAGATAAAAATATAGACTTTGTCGGAAGTATATTTAATGAGCAGACCGACCGATTAATGAATACAATTAAAACAGAGTTAAAGGATAATCTTAATTTTAAGACAATAAGTGATTTAAAAATACCATTCATGGGGAAATACAAGGACGCCATCAGCAAATTTAATTATAATGTTTATGAATTGGGGATTGATACAATTAAAGAGGAAATGGGAGACAATGGCCGTCAGATCAAGAGGGATATTCCTTTAAAATACAGACAGTGGTTAAACTTCAAGACTGAAATGGTGGCCGATAATTTAGAACATTTTTATAAATCAAACATTAAAAAGATTATCAGTGAAAACCAAGAAAAGCCCTTTGAGGATATTCTGGGAATGATAGATTTAAAGTTTAAGGAATTAAAAGATACAAGGTTAGAACAGTCAATAAGGAACAATGGAATTGAAATATTAAATCAAGCGAGGTGGAATGCAGTCAGCGGTTTTGTCCAGACAGTCTGATATAGTGGATTATAATTTTGCGGTGGAAATGCCTCCGGCTGGGATGGGACGGGTTGTATCCTGTATCAGGTTAGAGGTTGATGATACCCGGATTTGTGATTTATGTGCAGATCTGAATGGCAAGATATTTGATATAAACGACCCGATCACCAATGTTGAATTGTTTCATGACGGTTGCAGGGGTTCATGGGGATTTATAACTGATGAAGTTGACCCGGAGATTAGCAAGCCGGATAATGTTCAGATACCAGATGAATTATTGGCCGAGATTATGGGAATCAATGCCTATGATATGGTTAACGCAGGGTCTTTTAGGGCGGTTGCTCCGGCACCGGCTCCGGTTAAAATGGATATAGATGAGGCAGATGATATAATGACTATTCATATTAAAAGTTTAGAGGAAACGGCCAGAAAGAACAATTTAACCAAGATATTCGGGATAGATATGGCCTTATGGAATAAATTGACTTATGCAGAAAAAAGAGAATTTATTAAAAATCCTAAAAAGTTTTTAGAAGGAGGTAAATAAATGCCGTATGATAAAATCAGTGATGCTCCGGCCAATATCAGGAAACTTGATGACGCAGAATTGACATTAGGGCAGATTAATTGGATAGCCAAGCATTATGACGCATTGAAGGAAGCCGAACAAAAAGGAGATATTCAGAGTGCTATGGGCGTGGCTATTGGTCAGTTTAAAAAGGCCTTTAAGAAGGTTGGGGATAAGTGGGAAGAGAAGGAAAAAGAGAATATGAGTTATATTGGCGGAGAGTGTATTTGTTTAAAAGACGAATCAGGGAATGAAACAGGCCGGTTTAAAAAGGAAATTTTAAGGGTTGGCAAGTGGATACATCCGGTAACCAAAAAGGCGGTTGAGTTCACCAAAGAAAATTTAAAAGACTTAACAAACAACTTTAAGTTAATCGGCCGGAAGGTATATATCACATTGAGTCATTTTGTTAATCGGGATACTGAAAACAATGTTGGTGAGATTGAGAATATAGACTTTGACGGAAATAAATTATATGCTATTATGAATATCAGGGAGGCCGGAATAATTGATAAGATTAAAAAGGGTATAATTACATTATGCTCACCCGGAATAGAGAAAGGCTTTGTTAATACAGACGGGAAAGAGTATAATTTATATTTAGAACATGTGGCATTGGGAGAGAGTGCAGTTATTCAGCCACAGGAGAATTTTATTGGTTTAAATGCCATCGGCAATGATATGATTTGTTATGATAATCCGGATAAGACAAGCCATATTGTGGCCGTATATTTGAATAATAACATAATTAAGGAGGTGAAAGTAATGAATAAGTTGGAATTGACTCAGGAAGAATTAAATCTGAAAATTGAGCAGGCTAAAAAAGAGGCGGTTGATAATTTAAAGGCCGAAATTAAGGCAGACGAGGATAGAAAGGTAAAGGCCGATAAAATTATGATTGACCTAAAAGCCATCAAAGAGAAAGAGGTTACTTTTTCAAAAGCGAGCGAGGAATTAATTAGTAATTTCTTTAAGTCCGAAAAAATAGAGTTAAAGGCCGACCAGACCATTGATGCTTTGATTGATGACAAAAAGCAGGCAGTGTTTAATATTCTGAAATCAATTAAGGAAACAGGGTTGGTAAATTTAAAGACCGAAACAGGCGACTCTAAAAAAGATGAAAAGCCAGAGGTAAAGGAATTGGCTAAGGGTGAAAGCCGCGAAATGAAGGAATTGACTTTATCAATAGAGAAACATGCTGTTGATAATAAAATATCTTTCATGGATGCCATGAATTTACCGGAGTTCCAGAAAAAATATCAGGAAGTTTTAAACCTTGAAAATGAGCAGAAGGCTCATTACGAATAAAAACGGAGGTGAATTACAATGTCAGTAATAGGCAGAAATCCATTAGATAGTATTACTCTGAAAGCCGCAGAGGTTATTGGAGCGAATATTATTGTGAAGTTCAATTCGTCCGACAAAGCAAAATGCAGTATAACTGCTTTTGATACCGATACGGATATGGTTGGCATTACTCAATTTGGTGGAAACACTGATGAGTATTTGACCATAACTACGGGCGGTATTGAATTTGTTAAAGCCGGAGAAGTGGTAGTTGCCGGAGAACAATGTTCGTCAGATACAGCCGGTAAAGGCAAAACCGGAGCAGATGGAAACTATTGTATTGGCGATTTTATGAGTTCCGGGAATACCGATGATTTAGTTCCTGTAAGAATAACCAAAACTTATTTAGAAACAACTTAATCAGTTTTTAGGAGGTGAAATTTAAATGAATAGCAGTTCACAAGTCCATAATGATAATCTACTCACTACCTTTGCAGGCAAGACATCAGAACAATCTGATTTTATACACGATCAGATTTATAAGCCGTTGCCTGTAAAACACGAGTCAGATAAATATACAATCTACAACTCGGAAGATATGAATGCCAATTTAAACCTTAATGCTGGCGACAGAGATGCTGCCAAAGAAGGGGTTTTTAGTTCTACTACTGGAACATACAAAACTGTTGAGAAAAAGGTAAAGTTTCTAATTACCCAGAGAATGATGGACAATTGGAATCAGGCCGGAGACATCAGGCAGTATTATACGAAGCGGTTAATGGGACAGCTTGGCGTGGCGTTGGAAGTAGAAACGCAGGCACATTGCGTGGATTATTCCGGTGCTTTTTCAGGACATGCCGATACCCCTTCCGTAAAATGGGATGCTTCGTCAGGCACCATAGTAATTGAAAAAAACATTGACACTTGGAAAGAGGCCATGGCCGCAGAATGCGGTAAAGAGCCGAATACCATAGTGATACCACCGGCAGTTGCAAAAGTGGTCAAGCGTGATTCTACTGTGCGTGAATTAATTAAATACACGCAGGATAATTTATTGGTAAACGGTGATTTACCTCCCACCATGTGGAATATGAGGGTATTAATCCCGGGCTCTAATAAAAATTCAGCCAATTTAGGGCAGTCGGAGTCATTAGCCAGAATATGGGCGACAAAGGCAGTATTCTTGGCATATATTACTCCGGGACAGCCGGGCATAGACCAATTATGCCTTGGTTTCCAGCCGGTAGTTACCGGTAATGGCAGAGCCAACGGATACAAAATTTCCCGTTGGGTTAATAACGATCCAGAGGGTGAATATATCATGGTTTCTTATCTGGGTAATGCCTACGAAGACATTTGCATTGGTGCTGGATATGTTGGCTATGACGTGTTAACCTAAAACAAATAAGAATCAGGGAGGGACTCCCCTGCTTCTTTTAATTATGGATAATACTATAACTTGTGAAAGTCCGGAAGTATTGAAGGACTATAAAGACAACACTAAAACAGAGGGATAATAATGGGCGATTATGCTACCTCAACTGATGTCAAAACATTTTTAAGAACAGCCAAAGATATTATTAGATTGGGAGATGCAAGCACTGATGATCTTAATAGCACGGATTTAGATTTTTTTATTGATATGGCTGAATCGGATATAAACGGCATGATTTATTCTGTCGGGACTCCATTGGCCTGCACTAATTCGGTTGTTGAGAAATTTATGCGGAATTTAACTGTTTACCGGACGGCGTATGTTTTATACGATAGTCTATCAAGGGGAAGTGCCAAAGACAGGCCGGTTGCTGTAAGTGATTGGCAAAAGAAAAGCGACGAGATGATTGATTTGATTAATAATAAAGAAATGGCATTAATCGGGGAGTCATTAGTTCAGACTGCACGGCCTTATACTCCAACGAGGACAGCCATATTTGACGGAATTGGTATTAATCAGGGCAATAGTCAGTTCAATGATGATGTTCTGGATAATGAAAGTGACGGGGACAGGATATAATGGAAAGAGGGTTTTTTAAAGTTAGTATTAAATGGAATAATAAGCAGTTTGCGGCTTTGGATAATATTTTTAGGGCTTTAAATTCTACTATTCAGGATTTAAGACCATTATGGGAATATTTATTGCCAACAATGTTTATGAATTTCAGAGAAGTCTGGAAAGACGGGCAAGGGACATGGACTCCATTAAGTGCTAAATATTTAGCATGGAAAATGAAACATTATCCGAATAGGGGTATATTAGAATTAAAATTAAGATTAAGGCGGGCGTTGACTTCTTTAAGTGAAAATACTATTAATCTGGCGTATCCCAAAAAATGGGAGTTTGGTTTTGTTCCCGAAGGCATACCATACGGTAACAGGCATGACTCCGGAGATGATATAATGCCAAAACGGGAATTTATGAAGATACCTAAAAAGATGATGATTGAGTTCAGTAAAGATATTAAAAAATGGTTGTATATCACAGAGGGAAATGTAGTTTCAAGAGAAATTGACACAAATATCAGACGCTCAAAACATGATTACATGGGGAAATAAATGAGTTATTGGGGTCCGGCAGAGTTTAATACAGGAAATCCTTTTACCGATATTGACAAGTTATTGGAATATATGTTTAATTGCGGGATAAGCGATGGTTCTTTATCGCCATTAAAATACTGCCAGAGAACAGAGCCACCATTGAGAACACAGCGGAGCGGGTTGTATTTGGAGAATAAAGACATAACAAAGGAATTTTTGGAGACAGCCGGGAGATCACATTTATATCAATATACTTTCAGATACCCGGCCTATATTTATATATTTTCTGTTCAGGCAAACAACGGGAACGATGAAGGGACTTTAATATTTAATGCTATTGATAAATATGTTAGCGAGCGGGTAACTTTATTTGATTATCCTAATTATAAATGGCACATGATAAGTGATTTTAGTTTATTAGATAAGACAGATAATTTATGGCGGTGGGGTTTTGTTTTAACCTCTACATTCGTCAAACAGATAACTGCATTAACCACATATTAAAAAGGAGGCGGTAAAATGCAAAATGCAATTGGACAGAATTTGTTAATCGGATTACAAAAGGAAAGTGCCTATAATACTCCGAATGTAACAAATTTAAAGGGGCTTTATGTCAGGCCTAATGAGAGCATGACTGAAACTGTTAGCAGGGCGGATGCAGGGAATGCCCGGAACACAAAATATAAAATGAGTAATGAACGGAAAGCCTTGTTAAAATCCTGTGAAGGCTCAATAAATGGCGTGATTCCGATAGATGGATTCGGGTGGGTTTTAAATACCATGTTTGAGACTTCAAGCACGGATGAGGGCGGATCGCATTTCTTTTTGAAAAATACCAGCACTGATTCTTATACTTTATTCATGGATAGGGATAATCAATATTATACATTCGCTGGGTGCAAGCCGTCAGGATTAAATTTTGACTTTTCTGGGGAGTTTCCTACATGGGAATTGGCGTTGCAGGGAGCGGATGTTAATGATGGGGCGAGTGTTGCAATTCCGACGGTTGCCACAGATGACAATATTTTTAGCCGGAACGAGGTAACGATGAAAATAGGAGCGGCTGGAAGTGAAGCCGATACAGAAATCCCTATTACCGGTGGAAGTTTATCCATAGCTGAAACAAATAGCGATGGCGAGGATGTAAGTTATAAATTAGGCAATGCCAGCCGTCAAAGATTATTGGCCATTGATGTAGTGCCGACAGGGACTTTCAGTTTTGTGTATGATAAAGATACCGCTGCGCTTACACAGTTGGAGACAGATGTAGCGGCCGGGACAAAGAGAAGTTTGGAGTTTATATTGACTTCCGGTTCTGATGTTCAGAAAATTAGGATGGATAATTGTGATTTGTCTGGATATGGGGCGGCCATAGGAGATACTAATTTAAGACGGGTTAATGTAGATTTTGAAGCGTTTAGTTCTACTTCTACGGATGCAATTAATTTTACGATAAAAGACGATTATGCAACAAGCGGATATAGTTGGTAATTAAACCAGAGGGATACCGGAAGGGAAAAGGCAGACGAGTCCCCTGCCCTGCCCTCTTTTTTATAGGGACTCATAATTAGGAGGGACTCGTATGAATATGAAAATTGATAGTTGCTTCGTTGACGAAATGACAGAATATGCAGTAAGCAAAATTAATATTGCTGGGAAGGAAGAGACTTTCACGCAAAGAGAATTGACAGTTGAAGAAATGGGGTTAGTAAATGAATTGGCCAGAGTTAGTGAGATGAGAATGATAACTGATAAGAACGGCCAGAATGCCAGCGAGATGTTTTTTACTATGAATATGGAAAAAAGAAATTTATATATGGTTTTATTCTCTTTGGATGGAGTGGAGAGAGTTGGGGATGAGACTTTAAAAGCAAAGCGGAAAATAGGTTCGGAAGGCTGGACATTAAAAGATAAGACAGGAAAACCGATTGATATAAATATTGATACCGTCGGAAGATTAAGACGGCAGTTGTTTGGCATATTGGCAAAGAAAGCCAATGATATAAATGAGATAAAGGAAGGGCAGTCAAAAAACTAAAATTGTCGGTGTGGTTTGACCTTGAATTTCCAGACGAAAAGCATAACTGCACTGACTGTAAATTAAACTGTAAAAATTGTTTAATAGTAAAGATAATCTGTATAAATTGCAAACGATATGATAAATGTAAATTTAAAGGATACCCAAAAACCACAATCGGAAACCTGCGTATTCTTGAATTATATAATTTCTGTTCTGTCCACAATGCACTTTTAAGGGATGGCGGAATTGAAAAGCAGAGTTATAAAAAAATGAGATTATTCAATATAATTAAGAATACGATAGAAGGTTGGAAGATAGAGAAGGGCAAGGCGGATTTAAATAAATTAAAGGGGCGTGCTCATGGCAAACACCGTAGTATTTAATGCGGAAACTTCTGGTTTTGTTCAGGGAGTAAAGTCAGCGGAAAAGCAGACCACTCAATCTTTTGGGGTAATGGAAAAGGCCAGCAAGGGGATGGATGATAGTTTTGCTAAATTAGGTAATCAGATTAAAGGATTGGTCGGGGCATATTTAGGCATTCAGGGAGTAAGGAAAGTTATAGATTTTTTTGGAGATTGTGCTACAAAGGCCGGTGAACAGGAAAAGGCAGTATTAAGATTAAATCAGGCATTAGTCAATACTGGAATATATACTCCGCAGGTTAGCAAGCATTTACAGGAATTGGCGTCAAACCTTCAAAAAGTAACTATTTATGGTGAT
>Ga0172363_10005465_pt1 | contig 10272 bp, 7 predicted proteins | sample LakKivs2_kivu2a2_FD_114541 | JGI IMG/M metagenome (GOLD analysis project Ga0172363, IMG submission 114541) | Sediment microbial communities from Lake Kivu, Rwanda - Sediment s2_kivu2a2 | ecosystem: Environmental > Aquatic > Freshwater > Lake > Sediment | place: Rwanda: Western Province, Lake... | reverse complement strand
ATTTCACTGATTATCTCGGTTTTACCAACAGTGACCTCTTCTTTTAAAAGTTGATTTGTAATTGTATCAACTTTTTCTTGTATTTTTTTCATTTAGTCTTTTTAAGTATAAATAATCTAAATAAATGAATTATCTTAGAGAATTTATCTTATTCATGATTTCTTCAACTATGTCAGCAGAATTTAAATTATCACCCATGACCGTTTCAATGTTGTGTTTTTTAGTATTAACCATATCATAAATTATCTTTTCTATTGTATTTTCAAATAATGGATAATAAACTGAAACACTATTTTTCTGTCCATATCTATAAGCTCTATCCTCCGCTTGAGATAAATCACCAGGTACAAATGACAAATCATTCATAATAACCGCTTCAGCCGATGTTAGAGTAATACCAACCCCTGCAGCTTTCAAATTACCCACAAATACTTTAACTTTATCGTTGGTTTGGAATTGGTCTACAGCATATTGTCTTTGAGCATTAGAACAACTACCATCCAAATAAACCGATTGTTTCCCAAAATGAGAATGAATCTTATTTAGAGTATCGGTAAAATTTGTAAATATAATAACTTTCTTACCTTGTTCTAAAATATTTTCAGCAAGTTCAATAGTATTTTCAATTTTTTCTTCAGCAACTACTTGTCTAACTTTCATTAATTTACTAAACTGAACCGTTAGAGAACTTGATTCTTCTTTTTTATTGTCAAACCAAGTAAAATATTCACCCATTAATGCTTCATACTGTTTTGATTTTAACCTCAGATAAACCGGTGTAATGATTTTTTCAGGTAAATCTAAAACATCCGTTTTTAATCTACGTAAAACTTGACGAGAAGTTCTATCTCTTAATTCTTCTAAGTTGGATGCTCCACTAACATTCCAAATTTTTCTTTTTCCTGCTGTGAATTGATAACCTTGACAATATCTAATAGCATATGCTAACCAATTCTGTGCGACCGGACTTTCTATTAACGATAATAAATTAAAATAATTCATTGGACGGTTGGTCATCGGTGTTCCCGATAATAACCAAAGATATTCGGTTTTTTTTGCAAAATCGTTAAATATTTTAGTTCTTTGGGATTGTGGATTACTAACATAATGACAATTACTAACTAAAACACCATTAACAAAATAATTATGGTTACCCTCAATTTCTAAATCATATACTCTTGTATTTTTTGAATACAACTCGTTGGATTTGTCGTAACTTCCTCGTTCCAAAATCTTAATATTCTCCACCCTAATGATGTTAATATCTCGGTTTTCCTCTTGTCCAAATATTCCCATTTTTTGGTTGTGTGAGTTTTTCCATCTATTTCTATTAATAATTTTAAGGTCGGATTCCCAATATCTACTTTGTAACAATTTGGTAAAGATTTTTGTTTTCCAACATATTCTTTTGTTAAAATAGGCAATTCCATAATCCACCCTTCTCCTAATAGACCAAATAAAAGTTCTTGTTGTGATGTTATTTTTCCATTCCCCCCTCTTGAAAGAAATGTTCTCCCAATTAATTTTTTTCTCATTTTCTCCACAGTTTCCGGATTTGACATAGGATTGTTTTTTTTCATTCTTTCCGAAGATTGTTTTGCCATATTTGGATTGTTTTTGTGAACGTTTTTCATTATTTTGTTCCAATCCATATTTTTTATCGTCTCGGCCCGTTTTTTCTTGATTTCCGGATTTTTCTGATTCATTTGTCCCGTACATTTCGTTGAACAATTTTTTTTGGTGTTCATTTCTTTCTCCGTGTAAAACGACATTACTTCCCCACAATTTGGACAATTTTTGAAAAATTTGAATTCTTTTATTTTTTTTGTCGGTGGATTTATTTTGTATCTGTAACTTGTTGCACAAGATAGAGAACAAGTTTGATTTTTTTTCCAAATTTGTTTTTTGGTTTATTCCTTTTGACAATTCACACAAATCGTCGTTTGTTGTAAGTTCATCGGCTCTAACATATCCTTTGTTTTTTGTATAAAATTTATGGTTACCCGTACATTCTATAAACACTCCGTTCTGTAATTTTATTTGATATATAGTGTCCTTATTTTTTTTTAACCATCTAAATATTTTTTTATATTCGGTTTTTTTGGTTTGATGATTATAAGTTAAAATATTTACATCTAAACTATTTTCAACAACATCCCCAATTTTTATTTCACCAATATCAGTCATAATCATAGTATCATAAGTAAAACACTCATCAGCAATTATTAAATCAAAATTGTTCAGTATTTTTGATTCTTTTGGGGTTTTTGGGTCGTGAAAATTTTTCAAAATATCATAATTAACAATAACAATATCAGAATCTTCCGAAAATGTTTTACCATCAGCAATTGATATTGTTTTATTAGTGAAAAATTCAAATTCCCGTTTCCAATTAATTTTTAATGTTGCGGGACAAACTACTAAAATTCTTTTTTTATTAGCTTCTAAAGAAGCAACAACGGCACTCATAGATTTTCCCAAACCCATATCATCCGCTAAAATAAATCTCTTACTTCCAGCTAATTTTTCTATGGCTTCTTTCTGATGGTCAAGTGGTGGTCTGTGAGAATATTTAGAATAATCAATTACAACATTTTCTATTTTGTGTGATTTAATTAGGGCTCCCTTAGGTAACCAAAATTCGTGTAAAGTCTCCCCCGAAAAAATTTTTCCAAAAACATGGTATGATTTTTCTTTTTCAACTAATAACTTCTCAACCCAAACTTCTTTAGGTACTTGACTGTATAATTTTTCTTCTGCTATTTTTTTAGCAAAGTATGGGTCAAGTTCAACCCATTTTTTAGCAACCTTAGGGGTAACATCGTGAAAATTAGTTATATAATCAGATTGAGACCTTGTAGGAAAAAAGGTTTTATTTACCTCTTTTTGATGTTTTAATTTTAGGATATAGTTATTAGCACCTGAGTAGTTCTCAAGTATTTCAATTGCTTTTTGCTCTATTAGATTTCCTGACATTATTCTTACAATAAATAAAAATAATCAATAATTCAATATTTATCAATATGGGACAACCGAAAGTACCAATTTCAAGAATAGGAAAATTTTTTGGAGCCGAGGACTATGACCTTGACCTTAATATGGGTGAGGAGTGGTTACACGGGGATATGAACTTCACATTAGTATTATATCGTGTAGATAGACAAAAAACTAAAACTGACGATGTATATGGTGAAGCATTAACTGATGGTATTAAATTTTTACCACCTGTTGAATTTAAAGGGTTTGTTCAGGTTATGGCACCTGAAAATAAAAATATAGGTAATTCTAAAATTGGTCAGATGGAACCAGGTAATGTAAGAATATCTGTTTATCAAAAACACTTGGATGAATTAGAAGTTGATATTAATCTTGGTGATTATATCGGTTATTATGAAACTGAAGATAGAGTTAGATATTACTCAGTAAGTAATGATGGACGTGTTGTTTCAGATAATAAACATACTTATGGTGGTTATAAACCGTTCTATCGTACCATAATGGCATCATATGTTACCAACGATGAATTTAGAGGATTATGAAAATTATAATTACTGAAGACCAACTTAAAATGCTTACGGAAAAGATTGATGATGAAAAAGTTATTTGTGATAACTGTGGTTGGTCATGGAGTTTAATGGACGGTGGAGATGACCCACTAACTTGTCATAAGTGTGGTCATATTAATGAAGAAAAAGAATTTATAGGTGAAAGAGTTATGGTGTATTATAACTTACATAAACACACTTTCATCATTAGAGATAAAAAAAGAGTACTCCTACATGCGGATTATGTAAAACTAAAGAATGTAGAATTTAGAGTTAGAAAGGGTGGTAAAGAAAAAGTTAGAAGTGAAATGCAAAAAAATGTACATGCTTTTGTAATTGGGGATTTAGTTGATTATTGTAAGTATCCTTGCGAAAATATACCTTCAGAGCCTAATGACGAAATTATTACTTATAACCCTTACAAATATGATTCATTTGTTTATAAAAACAGTGAAGAGCCTATATATAACGCTAAAGAAATAGAAATGATTAATTTAAAAAATAAATTATTCGTAATTAATGAAATAAGATACCGTTAAAATGCCGTTACCAAAAAAAATTAAAAAATACATTCCATTAACAGAGTCAAAAACTTTGTTACCAAGACGTAGAGAATTGGTTGATAGAATCAATCAGGATGGTACTTTTTTACCCAAATCAATATTACACGCGGATTTAGATAAGGGTTTCTTAGATTTTGTTAAAAATGATTTACAATTAATCGTTGATGGTAAAAAAGTCCCTATGGTAGATATTATTATCACCACACAAAACTGGTCACAATTTACAGAAACATGGAATTTCCAAAATATTGATAAAAACGCAGAACCCCCATTCTTAACCGTTGTTAGAGCACCTGAAGTTAAATTTGGAACCAATCCGGCATTATTATATAATATACCTAATAGAAAATTATATTTTTACGCTCAAGTACCTACTTGGGACGGACAAAGACAAGGATTTGATATCTATAGAATCCCACAACCTGTACCTGTTGATATAACCTACTTAATCAAAATAGTTTGTAATAGAATGAGAGAGTTAAATCAATTCAATAAAATAGTACTTGAAAAATTTGCATCAAGACAAGCATATACATCTATAAAAGGTCATTATATACCGGTTGTTATGGGTGATATATCAGATGAATCAGTGATGGATATTGAAAAAAGAAAATATTATGTACAAAGTTATACTTTTACTTTATTGGGGTTTTTAATAGATGAAAATGAATTTGAGGTTTCTCCAGCTATAAATAGAGTTTTACAGGTTGTTGAGGTTGATGAAAAACTTGTTAAAAGACAGAGGAGTAATCAAGAAAATAAGAATTCATTAATTGATGTACTTTTTATAACGGGTAACACCATAGTTAATCAAGTTTTTAATTACACAACTGATTTAATCATCCAAGACACTAAAAATATATCCAGTTATGATGTTTATTTAAATGATTTTTTTTATGGGTCAAATTTAAATAAACTACAAATCAATACTAATGATTCTCTAAAAATAGAAATAGTAAAAACTAACCCATCTTTAGAGTCTATAATGACATTGTCTTCGGAGATAATTTAATCTTCTCCGTAAATATCTTTTTTTTCTTTACAAGATTCTAAAATAATTTTCTCCAAAAATCTGTACATTTTAATACCTTTTTTTTCACAATAGGTTTTAAGTACTTCATGGACTTCTTTAGAAATCTTTAAATTCTTTATTTCTTTATCGTTCTGCAACATAAGATAAAAAAGGTAGAAAATAGTCTGCCCAATTTATAAATACTTATAGATAAGTCAAGTATTTTGAGTTTTTAGTGAATATTTATCAATAAAATAAAAATATTTAAGAAATCTAAAACTAATGGCAACTAACAGTAAAGTTTTTGTATCTCCTGGAGTTTACACTTCTGAAGTTGATTTAAGTTTTGTAGCACAAAGTGTGGGTGTTACAACTTTAGGTGTAGTGGGGGAAACTTTAAAAGGTCCCGCATTTGAACCTATTTTCATCACTAATTTTGATGAATTTTCAACTTATTTCGGTGGGACATCACCTGAAAAATTCATAAACACACAAATCCCGAAATATGAAGCAGCATATATTGCTAAAGCATATTTACAACAGTCAAATCAGTTATTCGTAACAAGAGTACTTGGTTTGTCAGGATATGACGCGGGTCCTTCTTGGTCAATTATAACTAAAGCAAATGTAGACCCAACAACTGTTGGATTTTTCTGCACAAGTTCTAGTACTGTTGATTGTGTAAGTACATGTGTAACATTTCAAACAATAACATTCAATATTGATTTTGAAGGATGTTCTGATAATATCAGTGGTATTACTTTTACTGATACTACTCAAATTCCTGCTCAAATTTTAAATAGATTTACTACTCCGTTAGAATTATTTAATGGTAGTACTACAACTCTTGAAGGTAATTTTGATGAACAAATTTTTGATGTAATAACATCTGAAGGAGCTACATCAGGTACGTCTATATACTATTATGGTGTAATAGATGGAACTGACTATAATTCATTATCCGGTTACACCGCACAAACTAATGTCCTTGGTACCGATAGTAATTCATCAACAAATTATGATTATACAGATTCAAATAACGACCCTTGGTATTATGCGTTGTTTGATAATAACTCACATACAGTAAGTGGTTATTCAGGATATTCATTCTATACTAATATTAGTAGTTTAGAAGTGACATCAACTTCTAATAACTGTGCTAGTTTCTTCGCATTCGAGGTTGATGGTAATAGCGGTGTTATTAATTACAATACTAATACAATTAATGTTTGTCTTCCACAAGGTACTAGTTTATCAGGAGAAACAGGTGAAGGGTTATATGTAAGATATTCAGCTTGTACTGAACCTGAGAACATTACTGTTAATGGTGATGTAGTATATGGTAATGGTTCATCACCAATACAATTTAGTTCAGGTACTGCTGTTATCCAAGTTGTTTCTAACGATGGTACTGTAACTGAAAATTGGACAGTAAATACAGTTGTTAATGACCCATGTAATCCTTGTTCATTCACAAGCGCTGGAACACAAAATGTCGGGTCAATAAAAGTTTGTTACCAAGGTACTTTATCAGGTAAATTATATGTTTATTCAGGAACCCCTTATTTAGACTACGATGATTTAGTACTTTCAACATTACGTTCTCGTGGTATTGCTAATTATAGTACTGATAATGGTGCGGTATATGAAGTAACAGGTACCTCAGATGTATCACTAGTTACTACAGGAATTTATTCAGCAGCAACCAAAAACCCATTTTCAACTTTTGGTATAAATGTCACAAATAACGATGGTGAGACTTTGTTCTTTGAAACATCGTTCTCAAATAGTGATTCACAATACTTACCGAAAGTATTTGGTGTTTCTAATTTCTCTAAACCTCGTCAAACAGTTCCATTGTTTGTTGAAGAAAGATATATGAACTTACTAAATTATGGTTGGAGAAAAGGTTTCATTAGAGGTATTAGTTCGTCGTTAATTTCGTTACCTGACGCTAGACAAGGTGCTGACCCAACATCAATTGCGTGGTATTTAGAACAATATCAATCAGCACAATCTCCTTGGGTTGTATCTGAATTAAGAGGTAATAAAGTATATAACTTATTTAGGTTCATAACAATTTCTGATGGTAATTCAGCTAATATAGAAGTAAAAGTATCCATTGCGAATATTTCATTCGCAAACGGAACATTTGATATTTTGGTTCGTGATTATTTTGACACAGATAATGCACCAACGGTATTAGAGAAATTCACTAATTGTTCTATGAATCCTAATGAAAATAATTTCATAGCGATTAAAGTTGGTACATCTAATGGCGAATTCGCACTTAACTCTAAGTACATAATGGTTGAAATGAATGAAGATGCTCCGGCAGACGCATTACCTTGTGGATTCTTAGGATATAATATGAGAGAATATGAAGGCGCAACACCTCCATTCCCAATCTATAAAACTAAGTATGACTTCCCAGGTGAAGTAGTATTTAACCCACCTTTCGGAACTTCAACAGGGTCTGATGATGCAACGACTAGTTCAGGTGATAATGTTAGAAGAACTTACTTAGGTATTTCAGATACTATAGGATACGACACTGATTTCTTCTCTTACAAAGGAAAACAATTACCGTTGAATATTTGTACTTCAGTAACAGGAAATGACTGGGGTTATAGAACACGTGGTTTCCACATGGATAGTAGAGCGACTGGTATCACAATACCTAACACTTTCACAACAAGCGGAACTGCAGAATTCTTTGTAGGTGCGTCACCATTCTCAAGCGAACCTGAAAATACCGATAACGCTTATTATAGATTATTCGCACGTAAATTTACTTTAGCGGTAGCTGGAGGATTTGACGGTTGGGATATCTATAGAGAGTATAGAACTAACGGTGACAGATTTGTCATTGGTAAATCAGGATTCTTAAAAGGAGCTTGTCCATCAATCAAATATCCTAACGCAACTGGATGGGGTGCGTTTAAACAAATATCGGTAGGTGATAATACACAAGATTATGCAAATACTGACTATTACGCATATCTATTAGGTCAGAGAACATTTGCTAATCCTGAAGCGGTTAATATTAATGTGTTCGTAACACCTGGTATTGATTATGTGAATAACTCTAATCTTGTTGAAAGTGCAATTGAAATGATTGAGTTTGATAGAGCTGACTCATTATATGTTTGTACAACACCTGACTATAACATGTTCACAACTACTGTAGGTGAATCAACTGAATTAATTTACCCTCAAGAAGCAGTTGATAATCTTGATATTACGGGAATTGACTCAAACTACACCGCAACATACTATCCTTGGGTATTAACACGTGATAGTGTTAATAACACTCAGATTTATATTCCAGCAACTGCTGAAGTTACAAGAAACTTAGCATTAACTGATAATATAGCTTTCCCTTGGTTCGCTGCGGCAGGTTACACTCGTGGTATTGTAAATGCGGTCAAGGCTCGTAAAAAATTAACACAAGAAGATAGAGACACTCTTTATAAAGGTAGAATTAACCCAATTGCAACTTTCCTTGATGTTGGAACTGTGATTTGGGGTAATAAAACTCTACAAGTTAGAGAGTCGGCTCTTGATAGAATAAACGTAAGAAGATTGTTATTACAAGCTCGTAAATTAATATCTGCAGTTTCTGTAAGATTATTATTTGAACAAAACGACCAAAAAGTAAGACAGGATTTCTTAGATGCGGTTAATCCAATCTTAGACGCTATCAGAAGAGATAGAGGTTTATATGATTTCCGTGTTACAGTTTCTTCAGACACTGCTGATTTAGACAGAAACCAATTGACAGGTAAAATTTACATAAAACCAACTAGGTCATTGGAATTCATTGATATTACATTCTACATAACTCCAACAGGAGCGTCGTTTGATAATATCTAATATTTATTATAAGGTGGGTTAGGTAAAACTAACTCACCTTATAGCCAATTTAATATGAACAAAAATAAAATACTTGAAGGTTTTACAGATGCCGGAACACCGGATATGAAATATTACGCATTTGACTGGGATGATAATATTTTAACAATGCCAACTAAAATCATTGTAAAAGATGAAGACGGTGATGAGGTTGGAATGTCAACTGAAGATTTTGCACATCATAGGTTACAAATAGGTGTTGAGCCGTTTGAATATGATGGACATACAATCGTTGGATTTTCTGATAACCCCTTTAGATATTTCAGAGTTGAGGGAGATAAACAATTCATAATTGATTCAATGTTAGCCAAACCAGGTCCTGTATGGAATGACTTTGTAGAAGCAATAAATAACGGTTCAATATTTTCAATAGTAACCGCTAGAGGACATACACCAAGTGTTATGAGAGAGTCGGTTTATAATATGATTGTCTCAAATCACATGGGTATTAATTCAAATGAATTAGTTAAAAATTTAGAAAAATATAGGGATTTATCTGACAAAGGTGATACCTCAAAAAAAGAAATGATTGATGAATATTTGGATATGTGTAAGTTTTATCCTGTAACGTATAGTGAGGGGAGTGCTTCTAACCCCGAAGAAGGTAAAATTAAAGCATTAAAAGATTTTGTTAGTTATATAAAAGAGATTTCAGGTTATATTCAGAAAAAGGCATTTTTAAAGAATAGAATATCCAATAATTTTATACCAACAATAGGATTTTCAGATGATGATTTAAGAAATTTAAAAAAGGTGAAAAAACATTTTGAAAGTGACCCAGAAAATATAATTAAAACAATCTCAACCGCAGGAGGAATAAAAAAACTATATTAACTAGATAATTATATCTAGAGTTTATTTAAAAAAAAACCAAAGTAAATAGAAAAAAAATAAACTACGATATTTATAATAATAAAACTAAAAAAATTAAAAACTTTATACGATGGCTGATTTACTAATGAAAATGCCGATACCTTACGAACCCAAAAGACAGAATAGATTTATTCTTCGTTTTGATTCAACTTTAGGTATAAATGAATGGTTTGTAGAATCTACGGCTAGACCACACATTACTATTAATCCTGTAGAAATTCCATTCCTTAACACTTCTACGTATGTTGCTGGTAGATTTACTTGGGGAACAATTAATGTTAAGTTTAGAGACCCAATAGGTCCTTCAGCTTCACAAGCATTAATGGAATGGGTTCGTCTATGTGCGGAATCAGTTACAGGTCGT
>Ga0172363_10005463_pt1 | contig 10273 bp, 8 predicted proteins | sample LakKivs2_kivu2a2_FD_114541 | JGI IMG/M metagenome (GOLD analysis project Ga0172363, IMG submission 114541) | Sediment microbial communities from Lake Kivu, Rwanda - Sediment s2_kivu2a2 | ecosystem: Environmental > Aquatic > Freshwater > Lake > Sediment | place: Rwanda: Western Province, Lake... | reverse complement strand
CCAGTATTCCCCTGAATGCCTTGAACTCCTGTATTTCCTTGAGTACCCTGTATCCCTTGTACTCCAGTATCCCCTTGTGTACCTTGTATACCCTGAACACCAGTTTGTCCCTGATTACCTTGGGTTCCTTGTATACCAGTAAAACCTATTGCTCCTGTTTGACCTCTTAATCCAGTTATACCTTGTATACCAGTAGTACCTTGAGTACCTGTATTTCCCTGACTACCAATAGTTCCTTGGATACCAGTTAATCCTTGACTTCCCGTATTCCCTTGGGTGCCTTGAATACCCTGAGCACCAGTCTGTCCCTGCAATCCTTGTATACCAGTAGATCCAATAAGTCCAGTATTTCCTTGAATACCTTGTATTCCAGTAGATCCAATTAAACCAGTGTTTCCTTGTATACCTTGTATTCCAGTAGGTCCAATTATACCTGTGTTACCTTGAATACCTTGTATCCCAGTATTTCCAATTATTCCTGTATTTCCTAGTCCTCCTGTTTGACCTTGTATCCCAGTTGAACCAATTAAACCTGTTACACCTTGGATTCCAGTTTCTCCCTGAATTCCTGTTGATCCAATTATACCAGTATTGCCTAATGATCCTGTTGATCCAATTATACCAGTATTCCCTTGTATACCCTGGACACCAGTATTACCTAATCCACCCGTATTTCCAAGAGCGCCTGTTTGTCCTTGTACTCCGGTATAACCTATTCCAGTTACACCTAATCCAGTAGAACCTACTAATCCGGTAACACCCTGAATTCCAGTATAACCAATTCCTGTTACACCTAATCCAGTAAATCCTTGTGCTCCAGTTTGTCCAATTAATCCGGTAACACCCTGAATTCCAGTATAACCTATTCCAGTTACACCTAACCCAGTTGAACCTATTAATCCAGTAACACCTTGTACTCCGGTATATCCTATGCCCGTTACTCCAAGCCCTGTAAATCCTTGCACTCCCGTTGCCCCAATAGGACCTGTTGGACTGTTTCCTGGATTACCAGTAATACCTTGATAACCAGTAAGTCCAATAAATCCGGTCTGACCTTGGACACCTTGTTCACCTGTTACACCTTGAACTCCAGGAGATCCAGTTGCTCCTGCAACTCCAAAAGGACCTGTTGAACCAGATGGCCCTGTAAGACCCTGCCATCCTGTAGGTCCTACTAAACCTGTGCTGCCTTGCGGTCCAGTTATTCCTACACCTGTAACACCTTGAGTCCCTTGGATACCTTGAGTTCCGGTCTGACCAGGAACCCCCTGTAGTCCTGTAGTTCCTACACCTGTTTGTCCCTGGGTTCCTTGAATACCTGTAGCTCCGGTACCTGTATCACCTTTTACGCCCTGTATTCCAGTATTACCTTGTATCCCCTGAATACCTTGAATACCAGTCAGACCTTGTGTTCCTGTTTGACCCTGTGTTCCTTGGATACCTGTATTACCTTGAGTACCTTGAACACCAGTAGCACCTTGTACCCCCTGTGTTCCCTGAACTCCTGTATTTCCTTGTATTCCTTGGATACCCTGAACACCCGTCTGTCCTTGTGTCCCTTGAGTACCTTGTATGCCCGTCTGTCCTTGATTACCCTGTGATCCTTGTAACCCTGTTATTCCTTGTGCCCCAGTATTCCCCAGCGCACCTGTCTGACCGTCTGTACCACGGATTCCAGTCAAACCCTGAATACCTTGTACTCCCGTTGCCCCAATAGGACCTGTTGAACCAATAGAAGAAGCACCAGTTATACCTTGAAAACCAGTCAATCCTACAAATCCAGTTAATCCCTGAGTACCCTGATTACCTGTTATTCCCTGTACTCCAGGTGAACCAGTAGAACCAGCTACACCAAAAGGTCCGGTAGAACCTGCAGGTCCTGTTAGTCCTTGCCATCCGGTAGGTCCTGCTAAACCTGTGCTGCCTTGCGGTCCAGTTATTCCTACTCCTGTAACACCTTGACTACCTATTGTTCCGGTTTGACCTTGTAACCCTGCTACTCCTACTCCTGTTTGTCCTTGATTACCAGTACTACCTATAAGACCTGTAATTCCTTGTAGACCAGTGTTTCCTTGATTCCCTGTTATACCTTGGGTTCCTTGAACACCTGTTAATCCCTGCGCTCCTTGGTTACCTTGAACTCCTGTATTACCTTGAATTCCTTGGATACCCTGGATTCCAGTTTGACCTTGTGCTCCTGTATTTCCTGCAACTCCATTTGGTCCGGTTTGTCCCTGTACTCCAGTAAAACCTATAGGTCCGGTTTGTCCATCTGATCCAACATAACCAATACCTGTGACACCTTGGAGTCCTGTTAATCCTAATCCTTGAGGTCCTGTATCACCTTGAGAACCTATTGGTCCTGGTGTTCCAGTTATACCTTGAAGTCCTGTTAATCCTAATCCTTGAATACCTGTTTCGCCTTGAGAACCTGTTGGCCCTGGTAAACCTGTACCCCCTCCTGATATACCTGTGGCTCCCTGAGGACCTGTGCCACCACCTGATATACCAGTTACTCCCTGAGGTCCTTGAGGACCTGTTATACCACCAACTCCTGTTACTACTGAACCTCCGCCACCAGCCCCTGTTGCTCCCTGAGGTCCAGACATTCCTGTAACACCTATATTACTGTAAACATCTACAATTAATCCTGCGATAGAATCATCAACTGGACTGTATAAATCTCCTAATACTTGGAACTCTGTAGTGCTATATTGCTCTGGGCTTAAATCAGATACTCTATATTTCCATCTTATTTGATAATATCCTGCTTCCCAAATAGGATCAACAACAAACAAAGCGCAAAACACTCCTACTTTTATTTCATAGGGCTGTCTATTTGCATATCCAACAGTGTGGTACGTTTGGTCATTTGGATCGAAATAATTTATTTCGAATCTTAAATAGTATGGGGAATAATATGTTGGGAATCCCAAATAATTATTACTTATAAAAGTAATAGTTAGGTCATCTTCATTTAAGGTATACCCCTTAACATATTCTTTAAGGTCTGCCACTTAGAATTCCTTTTGAGTATGGTAGCTGTATATGGATAATAAGCCTATTTAGTCATTTATATTAATTCATTATTAGAATACTGATGATGTACTTACTTGCACTGCGGCTATCTCTGTTACAGGAGATTGAGATCCGCTCGGGGTATCAATATCCTTAGGTTGATTCAAAGTTCCACCATCAACATCCGTTAGTGTATATCCCAAAAATAGCATGGCTTACCCTTTTCTGGTTCAGATATAACTAAGAAAAGATTAATAGATTATAAACAAAAAAGGCTGAGACATTTCTGTCCAGCCTTATAAAGTCGCATTTAAAAATGTCTTAAAATTAGTATGCTTGTGTAGTCTTAATCTCCCCTACCACAACACCGCTAGGAGCCAAACTTACTTTAGCAAAAGTTCCGTTCTTATCAGCCATTATTCCTACTTGTTTATTTCTTATGCTTAGTCTGCAACTCTCCAACAACAGTCCCGTTTCCGCTAACTGGTGTTGAGGTAGTCACATGAGCTATATTCTGTGGTACTACTTCTGTATATGTAGGGGCCACTTTATCTCCGCCACCCACTTGAGCACTAGTATTCTTAGGCATCCTCATCCCCCTCTTCTTCGACTTCTTCTATTTCAAGTATAAGTTCCAACTTGAAATCGATGGTTTTCTCATCTTCATTTATTTCTGGCATGTAATCTACTTGATCTTCCCAGATGAAGTCGTCAAAGTTTTCGTCTAATTCACTGGAATCAATATCTTTGTATTTCTCTTGGAGAAACTTATTCAAACGGGGATTTATGATTCTCTTTAGGTTCTGTTCATTATCATCCACCCAGTCCATAATCATAGAATTCAAAACTCTATAACTTTCTGGGGGATTTCCTTCATATTTGATACTTAGGTCCGCCCATATATCAAATTGATTAGTAATCTCTAAATCCTGCTCTCCGTCTTCCTCTACTACCTTCTGCACCTGAAGCTCATTAATATCTTCAAAATCATTAAATTCAACAGCCCCTAATTTAAAATTATTTGCTGCTAAATGCTTCATAGCCTGAATTGTCGAGACTCTCAACATATTAGTATTCCCACTTAGAATTGACTTGGTTGCTTCCCTGAATCCCTGTTAGGCCCATCCATACATTATACTGCTGTAACGTCCCGGCTCCAGTAAGACCGTTTATACCGGATATACCAATATCAAGGTCATTACCAATAATCTGTTTGTACTGCCCAAAAACCGGGGATACAGTACCTATAGTTCCCTGAAATGTATCGTATAATCCTGCCACTTTTTACCTCTTTAGATTGTCTGTGATACTCGCACACAGGCTCTTGAGAGATTTGATATTGTCTGCATACGTTAAAGCTATGACATTCGATCTTCTAGTAAAGTAGTCTTCTCTCAATCTTTCAATCATATCTGGGTTGTCGAACAAAAAATAAACTCTTTTTGGGTCCTTGTAAGTCTTCTTTATAGGACATCCTGCAGAAACAAAGAACGCTGCAAGATACAAGTCACAGGTTTTTACACCCTCTTCTGTATGGATCAAATCTCCATGTATGCTATTTATACTCATTTTGTTATATCCTTATCTAATCTATGATGAAAGAGTAGCCCAGAGGTCTGGGCTACTCTCAGAAGGACAGTTGCTTAGAACGTGTTCCCAACATATGCGCCAGTTGCACCAGCAGCACCTGTAGGAGCGTACTTGTCATTGGCAAGAATAGCGAGGTAAGCATCAGAGAATCTGCTACCACTTGTAACACCGATATCTCTTCTTGGAATTTCATCAGCCGATGTAAACGTACCGTCAGAGACAGTAAGAGGAGCACCGTTAATGAAAGATGCTGAACTAGCAGCTGTGGAGAAGAACTTGATAACGCCAGAGGTCCAGCTTCTCAGAACTGTTCCGCTCTTATCCAGAATGACTGTTTCACCCCAAATAATGAATCTGTCCTGACCAGCACCATCACTGTAGTCCCCTTCAACACCACCACCCAAACCATAACGCTTCCCAATATCGCTAAGATAAATCTTACCTATGTTGGTTCCGTTATAAACAAGTTTCAGTTGATCACCATTAGTAGCCATTGTAATTCCTCCTTAAAATGTTAACCCATATCGGATCTATTTACAAGCTCTTCTGCAAGAGCATCTAACCTAAGCTCTTATATTAAAAGATTATTACCACCTTTTAAGTTGTGGTATCAAGCTTTCCTGCTTCAGTACCTGTATCCTGAACTACTTTAACTTTTCTATATACATTATCAGTAGGATCATAAGCATACATCATCTGTTTTACCATTGGGGCTTTTTCAGAACAACTAGGAACGTATTTGATAGGACCTGGGGTTACAGTATCTTCCACGCCTGCTTGACTTACACCCCTTAATCTTAGGTAGAAAGATTTGTCCAAACCTGCGCCTATATCACTTCTTCTAAAAGTGTACATAACCTGACTCTTACTATACGTGGTACTTGGAGCGTTTGTAATCTCGTGTCCCTGTTTGGTAGGAGATGTCATAGTAGCATCGGTAAGAGAATAATAAAGATTAAACCCTCTGTATGTATTAGATGTGTCTACATCCCAGAATACTTTCACTAATTCATCACTCACAGCTATTTGAAGCGCAGGAGCGGCCATATTTACCTCCAAAAAAGAAACTCATTTATATATCCTACCTTTATTAAAAGATTATCAAAATAAAAAGCCCCTTGGTTACCCAAGAGGCTTCTTCCCTCTGCAGCACAACTTTTATTTAAGCTTTAAACTGCTTAATCCAACCCTCTGCTATATTATCCCAAGAATACTCAACCATCTTTTCGTAGGCTCTTTTAGACATCATATCCCGATACTCATCGTTATTCAAGAGCATAACAGCTTCTGAAATAAATTTGTCAGTATACTCTTTGGGATACTCTTCATCTCTGGTAAGCCTCGGATCATATGGTATAAGAACCCCAGCTTTACCTACTGTTGTAGTTAATCCTGCAAAATCTGTACTCAATATAGCATTCTTGGATAACCCATTCTCAACAGCAGTAATACAGAAAGTTTCAGAAAACCATGTGGGCTGGAACCACACCATAGATTCCTTTTGATGCTGAGCCAAAGTCTTCTTATCAACTCTATCCAAATATACTACCCCTGGTTGCTCCATCAACTTCTTTATCTTATCTATAAGAGCCATTGATGCCTTATCATCCCTGGATTTCGCTGCACTCTCCCAGTTGAAAAACCCGTAGGCAATAAGTATCTGGAAATCAGGAACTTCTTTCCTAATGCTCGGTAACATCTGTAATAATTGGTATAACCCTCTGTCTGGGCTTGAACTATATACCATTTGCTTTTTCTTTGTTACGGTATCTACGTCCTTATAAAGCTCCTGTACGACTCCATTCCCAGTCAAAAACATTTTCTCTGGGGGCATCTTATGATGATGGATCAAAAAGTTCTTATGCCACTCACTTAAATATGCATACTTGAATATTTGCCATGCCTGCAAATCATAATTAGGATCGTTGGACAACCAAATATCATGTACCATCACGAACTTCTTACAGGAATGTACATTATTGAAGTATGGAGCTACTGTCCTTGAACTAATGAAGTAATCGATATGGTCATACTTCAAATCATCCAACAGGTTTGTATGATGTCTATAAGTCACTGCTCCTATTAACTCGTTATCTACATATACAGGTTCCAACTTAGGTAATGACTTATCTTCCACATCCAAATCGTTGTAAATTCTAACATCGTACCCTCTACGGACAAAAGCCTCACCCAGATATGTTGCCCAGGTTTCAGACCCTGCCATACCTGCATCTACCTTAGCCTTATCCCAAGGTTCCCACGCAGGCCCCGTGTAGATCCAAACTCTCTGCTTAGCCCACTTAACACGGTACTTTATATGATTCTCTGTATCTTCCCTATCGTACTCTTCTTTATTCTCATCTTGGTAAGCGCCCCGGCTCACCCCGCCAAAATGAAATACAAAGGAATCTACTGCTTGACCCATTGAGAAATAACTCTTAGCTAATCTCAAACACAAGTCAGAATCCTCACAACCATTCTTATACTGGGTATCAAACAATCCAACCTCATTTATGGCAGTACGCGCATAAATGGTTGCATATCCCGCTACCCAGGACTGTCTGACAAATTTACCCTTATTAGCCTTATTTGAGTCCTCCATAAATTTATAGAGTTCCTCGATATGGGGTTCTATCTCATCCTTCTTCATACCAGGATGCAGATTTACACCAGACTTCATAAGAGTCATAGGATGTACAGGGAGTTGACTCAATCTCGGGTCTGAGTCTTCTGGTGCCCTGAATAGCCATCCTCTATCACAGTTTGAGAGAACACCACAAGCTGCAAGTCTTTCTACGCTATCCATCTTATCCACAAGGTTTGTAAGCCACCCGGAAGATACTATAACATCTGAGTTAAGGATAACAAAGTACTTAGTATTAGAAGCCTCTATACCTGAATTACAGGCTTCCGAATAAGTTTTTCTTTGAGTAGGACTTCCAAGAACTGTTATACCCTGTAACGTTCTTAGATAGTTCCATACCTCTTCACCACTTCCAGCATCAGAAATAATTAGGTTATAGGGATGGGTTGTGTTCAATCTTATTGAGGTTAAACACATCTTCAGATAGTCAAGGTTCTGATAGTTTGGAATGATTATATCTACCAAATCTCTTGATTTCACATCCGAAACCGTAGGCTCAACTTTGACTTCTTTAATTTCCTCAGACAGAATCTTATTGAAAGTAGTAATCCATTGTGAGGATATGAAATCCTGAGTATACTGACCTATAGAACTCTTAGCAGCAGTTCCTATCTGTTTTCTCTTAGCTGGGTCTTTGAGTTCAACAAGGGCCTTATACCAATCATCCATACTATCACAGATATATCCGTTCTCACCATTCTTAATTACTTCCTCGTAGGACTTTATACGGCTGGCAAGAACTGGCATACCAAGTGCCATCGCTGTTGTGGCTTTCACATTAGACTTAGCTGCTTGCACCTCAACTCTTTGAGGACACAATATTACATCACAGTCGCTCATGTCTTTAGCCCAGGTATCTCTATGCCATTTTTTAGTTGCGTTCTCCCATTCAGAACAAACAAATATTTCATACCCTGCTTTTTCTATGGTACCTCTCAAGTAATCTGTCACAAGAAACGAATTTCCACCACATCCAAAAAACCCAGCTTTTGGTTTCTCATGATTTTCATAGGTAGACCCCATAACATCTACAGGCTCCACAGCATCTTTTATTACAGCGGTCTTTGATATACCGCGTCCTATACACATCTCTTGAAGTTTTGTAGAACAGCACACTACCAAATCTACCATCTTCAAAATATCGGAAACACCTGGGAAATCAAATATGGCTTCAGCAAGGTCAAATATTACTTTGATTCCGACACTCTTGAAGTGTTTGATTACTTCCACGTCAGTCGGAGTAAAAGTAGAGAAAATAGCAATATTAGCATCTCCAACAGCGTTCCGTATTTCCATTGGATTTCTAGCATTGTAATCTGTAATGATGTTAGCCAAGATTTGAGTCTTGACATTTTTTGTTGCAAGAAGTTCATGAATATTCACCCTTCTTATACGTGTGGCAGGGTCATCGATATTCACATAAGGAATCATCCATGCTACACTAATATTTTTAACCCTAGTAACCTTTAATCGTGCAAAATCAGAGTTGTTATCCTCTATATTAACTATGAAGTTATTTTCTTTCAGAAAATCTGTAATCTTCTTCAAAGAGGATTCATCCAGCAACTTTACCTTACTTGTAGAATCAAATTCATTCTTTAGGTCTTGCTGAAGTTTTAGAAGCTGTTCATGCTGGGGCTTTAAAGCTAAAGCCTCTTCCACATACCTAATAGCTTCTCTAAACTCCTTTTTCTTCGCACACATAACTGCTAATCTATATGAGGGAATGAATCCATAATAATCCACTAACTGGGACATCCCTCCTACCAATCTTTTTGTTTTTGCTTCTTTGTAATACTCTATTGCAGTATCTATCTTATTCTCATCAGAATAAGTATCCCCCATAGTTACATAGTTTTCTGCATAATTGGGGTTAAATCTTATACCCTTCATTGCATAGTTCCTACAGGCATCAACATTTCTCTGTACATAAAAATATGTAGAAAGTTTGATGCTTGCTACACATTTATTATCTACGAAGTCATCATTATCCTTAGATAGATAATTTTCTAAAACTGGTAGAGCTTCTGCATACTTCTGTATATCAAATAACTCTTTACCATAGTAGAATTTAGTTCTTCCTGAACAATTAGACTTTTTGTACTCTTCGGCAAGAATGGACAGATTACGCTCTGGGTTGAAAGGCTTTACACGGTAATGTTGTACTGCTATCTCCGAATGATTTTCCATCTTAAAATGATTAAACATCGGGAGATATTCATGAATAGGGTCATGCCATCGGATCTCTTCACAATTCCTAATGATTCTTTCTCTAGGAAGAACAACGACAGGATTATCCTTCTCATCATGATGATACACATAAGTAAGAAGAATAAGATCTTTGTTATAGATCGTTGGTTTTAATGTGAGAAGTTTATCATAATCATCGGGACGAATAAGATCATCAGAATCCAACCACATTATCATAGAATAGCTGGCTTTTCTGAAGTTGAAATTACGGGCATCTGAAAAATTAGAATTCCATTTAAAAAAAGAGTAATTTTCTGTATACTTCTTTATCACATCTACTATATTAGGATCTTCTTCTTTGGAAGCATGAGTAATACATATCTCATCAAAAAGTTTCTGTTTTCCTTCAGGGGTACAAGATTTAAGTAATCTATCTAACTCGTTTTCTTCTCCTGATCCTACTATAATACAAAGACTTAATCCTTTTTTTAATTGTGACACGAATTCTCTCCTCTATTAGCGAAATTTAATCTAGATTTGTCCACATTTATTTTACGGGATATGTTATCGTACCCCATAGCTGCGGTCTCTTTACTTGTATATCTACCTATTCTAATAATATTACCATTAGACATGAGAGTAGCTCTCCATTTTCCTGATTCTTTATCAAATGTTACTCCTTTAAATCCTTAAGTCTTCCGAATTTAGCTCCTGTTAAATCTACAAACTTCCCCATTAATGTTCCTTGCGTTTACCTTATTAAGCTTCATCTCTCTTTTTCTTAGCTGCTTTCCATTTCCTATCATCTATTCCAAAAGCATTTATGTGTTT
>Ga0172363_10005460_pt1 | contig 10277 bp, 8 predicted proteins | sample LakKivs2_kivu2a2_FD_114541 | JGI IMG/M metagenome (GOLD analysis project Ga0172363, IMG submission 114541) | Sediment microbial communities from Lake Kivu, Rwanda - Sediment s2_kivu2a2 | ecosystem: Environmental > Aquatic > Freshwater > Lake > Sediment | place: Rwanda: Western Province, Lake... | reverse complement strand
CCCTCACCCCCGGCCCCTCTCCCTGGGAGGGCGAGGGGAGGCGCCCTCACCCCCGGCCCCTCTCCCTGGGAGGGCGAGGGGAGGCGCCCTCACCCCCGGCCCTTCTCCCCGGCGGGGCGGGCGAGGGGGGCGCTCCCTCTCCCCGCCCAGGCGGGCGAGGGGCCGGCGCTCCCTCTCCCCGCCCAGGCGGGCGAGGGGTGGGCGCTCCCTCTCCCCGGCGGGGAGAGGGTTGGGGTGAGGGGCAATCTCACTTTCGAGGAGTATATGGTTATGACTGACTTTCCCCGCACGGTCGTGGGCGGCGTGAGCCTGCCCCGGCTAATCGTCGGCACCAACTGGTTTCTCGGCTGGTCGCACACGAGCCTGGCCAAGGATCACTTTATCCAGGAGCGCCAGACCCGGGAGCGCATCGCCGAGATCCTCACTGTCTTCCTGGAGCATGGAGTGGATGCAGTGATGGCTCCACCTTCGCCGCACCTGGAGGGTGCGATCTGCGACGCAGAGGACCGGACGGGGCGGGGCATGATTCGCATTCTGACGCCCCATTTTCGCATCCGCCCTGACGATGCCGAAGACGAACCTGAGGTCGCTTTTGACCAGTGCAAGAAGCTCGGCGCCACGTTCTGTTTCCCCCACCAATGTGTGACGGACGCGCTCATTGACCGGATGCAGCGGGTGATCCGCGACATTGACCGGTACACGCGCATGATCCGCGAGCGGGGGATGCTCCCGGGGCTGTCCACGCACATGCCCGAGGCGGTGGTGTTTGCCGACGACATGGGAGCCGACGTGGAGACGTACATCCAGCTCTACAACGCGGCTGGCTTTCTCATGCAGGTCGAGGTGGACTGGGTGATGCGCATCATCCAGAATGCAAAGAAGCCGGTCATGACGATCAAGCCGCTGGCGGCGGGCCGGCTGCAGCCGCCGGTGGCAGGGCTGGCGTTCGCGTGGAATACGATCCGCGACCAGGACATGGTGACCATCGGCACGACGACGGCGGACGAGGCGCGCGAGGTGATCGAGATTTCGCTCGACCTGCTCCACCGCCGCACACCTGAGTATGAACTGCAGAGGACGCGCAGCAAGAAATCGCTGGAGTAGGCCAGGGGTATGAACGTCGTGGTGCGTGCGTATCGTCCCGCGGACTATGAGGCTTGCCGGGCGCTGTGGGCGGAACTGACCCAGCGGCATCGAGACATCTACGACGATCCGGGCATCGGAGGGGACGACCCTGGCCAGGGGTTTGACCAGTACCTGGCGCGTCCTGACCTGGCGGGGACGTGGGTGGCAGAGATGGAGGGGCGGGTCGTGGGGCTGGCCGGTCTGCTGGCCGGGGGCGAGGAGGGGGAGGTGGAGCCGGTCGTCGTCACCGCGCGACAGCGGTCGCAGGGCGTCGGGCGGATGCTGGTGGAGCGCGTCGTCGAGGAGGCCCGCGTGCGGGGTGTGCGCTTCCTGGGCGTGCGGCCCGTGGCGCGGAACGTCGAGGCTGTATCCTTTTTCGTGGAGAACGGTTTCACGTTGCTGGGGCACATTGACTTGTTCAGGGATCTGGAGCCTGCCTCCGGGCGGGAATGGAAAGACGGGATCGAGATCCACGGGCACGCGCTGCGATACTGAGCATCTATGCAGCGTCAGGGGAGGATGACGATATACTATGGAATCTGTTTCGGCGGAGGAACTCCAGCCCTATCTACGACCGACCCGCTTCATTGACAGCGATGCGCCTGCCGTGGTCCAGTTTGCCGAGATTATCGCCGGGCATGAGACGACGGACGCCGGCCAGGCCACCCGGTTGTTTTATGCCGTGCGTGACTCGATCATCTACGATCCCTATCACATTGACCTGAACCCGGCCGCCGTCAGAGCAAGCACAATCCTGGAACAGAAATTCGGCTTCTGCGTGACTAAGGCGATCCTCCTGGCGGCAGCAGCACGTGTGGTAGGCATTCCCAGCCGGCTCGGGTTTGCCGATTTGAGGAACTACCAGACGCCGCCGCGGCTTTTGGAACTTATGGGGACCGACGTCTTCTTTCACGGATATGCCGAACTGCTCCTGGATCACAGGTGGGTCAAGGCCACGCCGGCCTACAACCTCTCGATGTGTGAGCGCTTCGACTTCATCCCTGTCGAATTTGATGGCAGAACTGACGCCGTTTTCCATCCCTTCGACCGCCAGGGGCGCCGCCACGTGGAATACCTGCGCTACTATGGCACGTTTCCGGATCTCCCCTACGATCAGGTCATCGAGATCTGCAGGAGGTATTATCCCAAGTGGTTCGGTGAGGAGAGGGGGTAAGCGATGACGAGGCGAGCAGAATGCAGGTGCTCGGGCGGTTGATGGTGTGCGTAGAGGACTCCTTGACGTATCTCTCGAACCGGTTTATACTCTTGGACGGGTAGGAGGTCACGCAATGACTCGACTTGCAAATGAGCCAGCCCCCGAATTCTCTGTGCCGGTAGAACAGGTTGCCCGGCTGATCCGTCACTTTGACCAGCGGCAGAAGGCGCTTTTGGTTCAACTCGTGCCTGAACTGCGCACCATCCGGCCAGAAGCGGCGGACATACCGGTTGAGCAAGACGTATTGCTTACCTATTTCGAGCGCAAGCGCAACAAATGGCAGGAATGCCAGCCACTGCGCGGCGATGACCCGTTCCTGACCGGGCTGACGGTGGCCGAGTTCTTTGCCCTGCCGGAAGAGGAACAGGCGCGCCTCTGGGATCAGGCGCACGCCGAGGCCTGGCGCGAGTTAGCCGGCTGCGAGCAATCCGTTCAAGCCGATGCGCTGCCTGCTCGATAAGAACGTGCTACGGTACGTCATCGCTGGGCTGTACTATGGCCGGCTGCGTCCGCTCTCGTCATTGGAAATGAGCGTCCTGTCCTGCTGGCGGGCGGCTGAAGAGCGCGGCGTGGCGCTCTATATCAGCCTGGCTTCTTTCCACATCCTCCAACGGCTGGCCGGATACGCCGAGGTGCGTGTCCTACTCGATTCGGCGCAGGTGTTTTCTCCAACGCGCTACCACACCCGCTGGACGCGCCGGATCCAGGAGACCACTGGCCTGGCGCGCGAGGACGCTGCGATGATCGCCCTGGCCAGTTTCGGCAGCGATCCACGGGGCCGCATCCTGGGCGTCCACACGCTGGTCACCTGCGACCAGCCGATGGTCCACGGCTACCTTGACAAACTTCCCGATCTTCAACGCCGCTTGCGGGCGATGGCCATCCAATTGCCCGCGCCTTTTCACCAGGTTGCACTCCCGCGGCTGGCGACGCCGGATGAGTGGCTGGCCGAACTGAAGGAGGGAAACGCTTGGAAAAATCCAGTATGATCCGCTGGGGAATCCTGGGCACAGGCAGGATCGCCAGAACGTTCGCCGAGGGGCTGGCCGTGTTGCCGGAGGCTGAACTGGTCGCCGTCGGCTCGCGCTCGCAGACCGCCGCCGATGCGTTTGGCGACGTGTTCCACGTGCCCCACCGGCACGCCAGTTACGAGGGGCTGGCCGCAGACCCGGACGTGGACGTCGTGTACGTGGCCACGCCGCACAGCCTGCACCGGGACAATAGCCTCCTTTGTCTGGAGGCGGGCAAGGCGGTGTTGTGTGAGAAGCCCTTTGCGATCAATGCGGCGCAGGCTGAGGAGGTCATCGCGCTGGCCAGGAAGAAGCGCCTCTTCCTGATGGAAGCGATGTGGACGCGCTTCCTGCCGGTGCTCGTGCGCGTGCGCGAACTGCTGGCGGAGGACGCGATCGGCAAGGTGCGCCTGCTCAACGCCGACTTTGGCTTCAGCGCCACGTTCGACCCACGCGGCCGCCTGTTCAATCCTCACCTCGGCGGCGGGGCGCTATTGGACGTGGGGGTATATCTCGTCTCGCTGGCCTCCATGGTGTTTGGGCCACCGGCGCACGTCGCCAGCATGGCCCACCTGGGAGCGACGGGCGTGGACGAGCAGGCGGCGATGATCCTGGGCTACGAGCGGGGCCAACTGGCCGTACTGAGCACGGCGATCCGCACGGCCACGCCCCAGGAGGCGACCCTGGTGGGAACGGAGGGGTGGATGCGCATCCATTCCCAGTGGTGGCATCCCACCACCCTGACCGTCACGGTCAAGGGCCGCGAAGACCAGGTGATCCGCCTCCCGTTCGAGGGGAACGGCTACCACTACGAAGCGGCCGAAGTGATGCGCTGCCTGCGCGCCGGCAAGTTGGAGAGCGAGGTGATGCCGCTCGACGAGACGCTGGCGATTGTGAAGACGATGGACAAGATTCGGGCGCAGTGGGGGCTGAAATACCCGATGGAATAAGGCCAAAGACCTGGCAGGTTTCGGAAAACCTGCCAGGTCTACGGATAATAACCGGCGTCGAGGAGCACCTGGCGTGCTGCCAGGCGGTCAGGTCGGTTAAGTTCGAGCTGATCCAATTGCTGCCGGGCACGGGCCTTGAGTGCCATCAGAATGTGTTCCAGGTCACCGATCTGGTCGAGTTCGCGTTCTTCGTCTGGCGTCAGCGTTCCAGCCTTGTGCCTATCCAGCAAACGGTTGACTTGGATCTGAATCGCAGACGAGGGACGGAAAGCAAGAATTTCGGCCGGAGTTGGAGCGGTGGCCAGGAACTCGAGGGCCTGGGAGTATGCACGGATCGAAAGCGGAGTACTGTACTGTAACCCGATCTCCAGGATCTCTGGCAACTGCTCGCGCACCGGCTGCAACCGCTTGGCCAGGTCTTCGGGCACCTTGAGTGTAATCTCAATCACAGTCCCTTCATCCTTTCAAAAGCAACCATCCGACAACCAAATTACAGGTGCAGACTCCCGTTTCGACCGGGGTAGTCTCATTATAGTATGAGCGCCGCATCTGGTCAACTCGGCGAATACTCTCCACTTTTGACAAATGTCCGACCCCGATATACCATGATCCCGGCCAGTCCAGGATTCGAGGTGGAGACCTGGCAGGTTTTGGTCGGACGCGCCGCGTCCGCAACCTGCCAGGTCTGCAGGGGGGAACGTGCCCAGTCTGAGCGAAGCCAGAACTCGAATAGACCTGATCGAACCCGCCTTGCGGAAAGCGGGCTGGGACGTGTACGACCCCGACCAGGTGGGGATCGAGATCCCCGTGGACGGCTTGGACCCCCAGGCGTGGAAGGCGCTCGAAGCCAGGCTGCGTCACATCCGTGAGGCCGAGGGAATCTACGACGTCCCACTGCCAAAGGGCGTCAGCGACTACGCCCTCTACCGCCCCAACGGCGAAATCGTTGCCATCGTCGAAGCCAAGCGTACGAGCACAGACCCGCGGCTGGCCGAGGCGCAGGCCGAGTTCTACGTCACCGAGATCGAGAAGCAGCAGCACTTCCGCCCCTTCGCCTTCATGACCAACGGCCACGACGTCTACTTCTGGGACGTTAGCCGGGCCAACAAGCGGCTGGTGGCGGGCTTTTTCTCCCCCGCCGACCTGGAGAACCTGCTCTACCTGCGAGAGAACGGGGCGGCCCTGACACACATCCCGATCAGCACCGCCATCACCGACCGGGCCTACCAGCAGGAGGCCATCCGGAGGGTATGCGAGGCGTTCGAGCGCGGCAGGCGCAAGGCGCTGATCGTCATGGCCACGGGCACCGGCAAAACGCGCGTGGCCATGTCGTTGGTGGACATCTTCCTGCGCGCCGACCAGGCGCGGCACATCCTGTTCGTGGCTGACCGGGACGCGCTGGTCGAACAGGCCAGAGTCGAGGGGTTCCAGGACTATGTTCCAAGCGAGCCCTGCACCCGCATCCACACCGGCGAGATTGACAGGACGAGCCGTCTCTACGTGGTCACGCTGCAGACGCTCAGCCGGTGCTTCGAGCAGTTCACGCCGGCCTTTTTCGATCTCATCGTCTTCGCCATGACGCAGGCGCACGCCCTGCGGCTGGCGGACGTGTTCGAAGAGATGTACCCCCAGTATCCCGGCCTGGTGCAGGTGATCACCTGCCAGTCGGAGTACAGGGGCACGCTGATTGACAGGTTCAAGAAGGAGAGCCTGCCGCGCATCGCCATCTCGGTGGACATGCTGGAGAGCGGGGTGAACGTGCCGGAGGCAGTCAACCTGGTCTTCATGCGGCCGGTGCACTCGCGCATCAAACTGGAGCAGATGATCGGCCGCGGCACCCGCACCCACGAGACCTGCACCCACCCGGAGTGGCTGCCCGACGGCCACAAGAGGGAGTTCCAGGTCATTGACTTCTGGGAGAACGATTTCAGCAAGCGCCCAGAGGAACAGGCAGCGCAGAGCCTGCCGGTGCTGGTGGCGATTTTCAACACGCGCCTGAGATTGCTGGAATTGTTCCTGGCCGACGAGACCTTTAGGGTTTCTGAAACCCTAAAGGTCTGCGAGGACCTGCGCGCGATGGTGGCCTTGATTCCCACCGATGCCTTCTCCGTCAGGCGCACCTACCCTGAGATCAAGGAGGCCTGGGAGGACGGGTTCTGGCGCTACCTCACGCCGGACAGAGTGGCCTTCCTCAGGTTCAAGGTAGGGCCGCTGCTGCGCTATGCCCCTGGCGTGGACGTGCAGGCGGCCACGTTCGTCAGCAAGGTCGAGCGGCTGAAACTGCAAGTCCTGACCGGCCAGGACGCCCGCGCCACGGCCCAATCCATCGCTGAGGACGTGGCCCGCCTGCCGGCGTTCGTCTACGAAGAGGCAGGGCGCGCGCGGGCCGCCCGGCTGTGCCTGACGCCCCACCTGCAGACGGCCAGCGTGGCCCAGTTGAACGAGGTAATTGACGCGCTGGCCGACCAGATGAGAAACCGGCGGGAGAGGCCCAGCGCTTTCCTGACCCTGGACCTGCCCGATTTCGTCGAGATGCGCGGCTACATCCTGCTATACGGCGGCAGCCAGCCGGTATACGTGGAGGAGTACCGCCGGCGCGTCGAGGAGCGGGTCCTCGGCCTGGCCGCCAGTCATCCCACCGTCGAGGCCATCGCCCGCGGCGAGCCGGTCGGCGACGAGCAATTGATCGAATTAGAGCGCACGCTGCGGCAGGAGTTAGGCAGCGGTGACCTGGAGTTGACGGAAGAAAACGTCCGCAAGGCGTACGGGCTGAGGGTGGGGAGCCTGTTGGAGTTCTTGCGCCGGCTGCTGGAGATCGAAGGCATTCCCGACTATCGTGAGATCGTGCGCCGCCGGTTCGAGGGTTTCATGGCGGCCCATCCCTTCAACGCCGACCAGATGCGCTTTCTGCGGGCGGTGCAGAACGTCTTCCTGCAGCGCAAGCGGTTGGCGCTGCCCGACCTGTACGCGCCGCCGCTGACCAGTTTCGGCCAGGATGCTGTGGAGCGGTGGTTCACGCCGGACGAGGTGAACGAGGTGCTGGCGTTTGTGAACACATTGACCATTGCCCATAGACCCTAAAGGTCTGGGAGACCTTTAGGGTCTCGAGTTGCCCTTCTCTGGATATCGTGATATAATATGACAAAACGCATTTTTTGTGACTTTTTCACAAATAACCGCAGTTAAAATCAGGAGGAGGGCCATGTTAGTCGAATTCAGTGTTGGAAATTACCGATCGTTTCACGCGCCGGTCACGCTGAGTATGCAGGCGGCAAAACTCCGTTCCAGTGACAAGCGCCTGGACGAGCGCACCGTTTTCCAGGCTGATGGCCTCAGCCTGTTGCGCAGCGCGGCGATTTATGGCGCGAACGCCAGCGGCAAGAGCAATCTGATCCAGGCCATGGCGTTTATGCGCCATTTCGTCCTGCAATCCTCCCGGGAATCCCAGGCCGGAGAGCCAACCGGCGTAGAACGCTTCCGCTTGAGCACGGATGCACAGGACAAACCGTCGTACTTTCAGATGACCTTTTATCTGGATGGCCGACGCTACCGGTATGGCTTCGAGGTGGACGAGGAAGAGGTACGCACCGAGTGGCTGTACCACACAGGACAGCGCGAAACTCGCCTGTTCATCCGCGAAGGAGCGCAGTACGAGATTTCGAGCGTGTTCAAGCCAGGACGCGGGCTGACGGAACGCACGCGCAGCAACGCCCTGTTCCTTTCCGTTGCCGCGCAGTTCAACGTCCGGCTGGCGATGGCCCTTCTAGGATGGTTTAGGAAGGACTTTAACATCATTTCCGGTTTGGATGATGCCTCGTATGCAAGGTTCACACTGAGACGTTTTGAAACGGATGAACCATTCCGGCAGCGCGCGCTTGCCTTCGTGCACGAGGCGGATCTGGGGATTGCGGATATTCACGTTGAGAGACTGCCTCTTGCAGAAGCTCCAATTCCTGAAGAGGTACAACTTGTATTGGCCCAGTTGGCGAAGAGACAGAAGAGAAGCGAGGAAGAGCTTCTAGTGAGTCGGCCAAAGACCACACACCCGGTCTTCAACTCAGAACATAGTGTGATGGGTTGGGAAACGTTCGACATGGAAAATCAGGAATCACAGGGGACGCGAAAGATCTTCAACCTGTCCGGCCCGCTGCTGGATACCCTGGAAGGAGGCAAACTGCTGGTCATTGATGAGATGGAAGCGCGGTTGCACCCCTTCATCACGCGCGCGGTGATCCAGTTGTTCAACTCGCCGCAGACGAACCCGCGCAACGCCCAACTCGTCTTTGCCACTCACGATGCCAGTTTGCTCAGCCACCACTTTTTCCGCCGTGACCAAATCTGGTTCACCGAGAAGGATCAATACGGCGCGACCGACCTGTATTCGCTGGCCGAGTTGCAGGTGCGCAACGACGCCTCATTCGACAAAGACTATATCGCAGGCAAATACGGGGCCATTCCGTTCATTGGCAGATTGCGCAGCCTGTTCGAGGAGCATCCCGATAGCGAGGTGTGATGCTCACCGACCCCAAACTCCGCTCCCAGATAGACCAACTGTGGGACAAGCTCTGGACGGGTGGCCTGTCGAACCCGCTCGACGCCATCGAGCAACTCTCGTACCTGATCTTCCTCAAGCGGCTGGACGACGTCGAAAACCAGCGCGAACGCCAGGCCCAGCGCCGTGGCGAACTCTACCTGCCCCGCGTCCCGCTCGAGATGCGCTGGGGGCACTGGACGCATTTCCAGGCCGAGGAGGCGCTCAAGCACGTGCGCGAGGCTGTCTTCCCCTGGTTCAAGGAGATGGGTAAGGAGGGCAGTTCTTTCGAGCGCCACATGAAGAACGCCGAGTTCAAGATCAACCGGCCCAGCCTCTTGATCGAGGCCTGCCAGGCCATTGACCGCATGCACATCTCGGCCCAGAACCAGGACGTGCAGGGGGACCTGTTCGAGTACCTGCTGAGCAAACTGACTATCGCCGGGCGCAGCGGCCAGTTCCGCACCCCGCGCCACGTCATCCGCATGATGGTGCAGATGGTGGACCCCAAACCCGGCGAGCGCATCGGGGACCTGGCGGCGGGCACGTGCGGCTTCCCGGTCAACGCCTACCAGCACATCCTGGAGCAACACACGACCCCCGGCATCCTGGAGTACGACGAGGAGGGCTGGCCCCACAACCTGGTGGGCGACCTGCTGACCGACGAGCAGCGCAAGTTCTTGCAGGAGGAGGCCTTTCGTGGCTACGACAACGACTCCGGGATGACCATGCTGCGCATCGGCTCGATGAACCTGATGCTGCACGGCATCGAGTATCCCCGTTTCTTCTACATGGACACCCTCTCCAAGGACTTTTCCGAGGAGCGGGAGTACGACGTGATCCTGATGAATCCGCCCTTCAAGGGGGCGGTGGACAAGGCGGGCGTCAGCGACTCGCTGCCCGGCGACACCACCAAGTCGGAGCTCTTGTTCGTGCACCTGATCCTGCGCGGGCTGGACATGGGCGGGCGCTGCGCGGTGATCGTGCCCGACGGCGTCCTGTTCGGCTCCAGCCGGGCGCACGTGGCGCTGCGCAAGAAGCTGATCGAGGAGAACCGGCTGGACGGCGTGGTCTCGATGCCGGGCGGTGTGTTCAAGCCCTACGCGGGCGTTTCGACGGCGGTGCTCCTCTTTACCCGTGGGGCGAGCACCGAGCGGGTCTGGTTCTACGACATGGCACACGACGGCTTCAGCCTGGACGACAAGCGGCTGCCGACAGCGGAAAACGACATCCCCGACATCCTGGAGTGCTGGCGCAACCGGCACGACGCCGCATTTCAGGCTGCGCGCCAGGCCCGCCTGGAGGAACTGCGCGAGCAGGTTGCGCCGCTGAAGGCGGAGCGACTGCGGCTGCAGGGGGAAATCAACCGGCTGACGTTTGAGAGTGTGGTCGCGCCAGACCCTAAGGGTTTGGAGAAACCCTTAGGGTCTGCAACCGCCGAATTG
>Ga0172363_10005459_pt1 | contig 10278 bp, 12 predicted proteins | sample LakKivs2_kivu2a2_FD_114541 | JGI IMG/M metagenome (GOLD analysis project Ga0172363, IMG submission 114541) | Sediment microbial communities from Lake Kivu, Rwanda - Sediment s2_kivu2a2 | ecosystem: Environmental > Aquatic > Freshwater > Lake > Sediment | place: Rwanda: Western Province, Lake... | reverse complement strand
TGGAAGACGAGATGCGCCTCTACGAGCGCAAATACAACATGCTATCGGAAGCCTTTTACGCCGCCTATCAACGAGGCGAGGAACCGCCGGAGGATGCGTGGGTGCTGGATTGGACGGCGTGGGCCAGCGGCTACGAGGTCTTGCTGCGCTTTCGGGAAAAGTACCGCCTGGCCGTAGCGCAACTTGCGGCTCATGACCAATCACTTGCCGACGTCATCGCCAGGACGGTACGCCATGAGCCGGTTCTCATCCCCGCTTGAGTACGAGCAGTTTATCTACGACTTGCTCCAGGACTTCCCGGCGATCCTGCGCTCGACGCTGGTACTGGTCAAGCGCGGGCGGTATTTCGCCGAGGTGCGCGGCGAATTGGCCTTCGCCAATGATCATCGGCTGGTAGTGTACGAACGTTTGCGCTGGGATGACGGCCCACTGACCATCGTGCGCTATGGCTACGAGGCTTGGCACGGCGACGAAGAACTCTACTGGTACGATTCACAGTCTCATCCGTACGATCCAACTCTTGCCGTTACGGATCCTCACCACAAACACTTCCCGCCTGACGCGAAGCACCATCGCGTACCGGCGCCGGGCCTGAGTTTTGACCCACCCAACCTCCCGTTTCTGATTCACGAGATTGAGAGCACGCTGTCTCTCCCCCGCCCCAACCTTACCACACCCTATGAGTAGTTCTTGAGCATCACCGGCAGGTAGATTGCAGGTGAGAGCACCTCGACCAGATGTGTATCGGTAAGCAGGTTGGTGCAATGACAGGTTGCCGTGACCGCGACGGTGCCCGTGCCGGTCAAGTGCCAGGTATAGGCGTAGCAATACTCTCTGCGTTTCCGTTGCTCCAGGTGAAACGGTTCCCCTTTGCCCCTTCCGACTACCTGGATTATAATACATCCGAGCCTTCAGGAGTACACCTATGGAAGAACGCTTGCAGAAAATCCTGGCCCAGGCGGGTTTTGGCTCCCGCCGGGCGTGCGAGGAACTGATCCGCCAGGGGCGGGTCGCAGTCAACGGGCTCGTGGCCCAGTTGGGGCAGAAGGCGGACCCCGACCGCGACCGCATCACCGTGGATGGGAATGTGATCCAGGTGCAGCGCCGCCACGTCTACGTGGCGCTACACAAGCCGCGGGGCGTCCTGTCTGACGAGGGGGACGAGGCGGGCCGCTTCTCCACCGTGCGGGACCTGGTGCCGCTGCCGGGACGCCTGTTCGCGGTGGGCAGGCTGGACCTGCAGAGCGAGGGGCTGCTCCTCCTGACCGACGACGGCGACCTGGCCAACCGGCTCACGCATCCACGTTACGAGCACACCAAAGAGTACCACGTGGACGTGGAGGGCCAGCCGGACGAGGGGACGCTCGAGCGCTGGCGGCGAGGGGTCTTTCTGGATGGCCGGAGGACAGTGCCGGCCGAGGTGTCTGTCCTCCACAGCGAACGGGACCACACCTGGTTGCGGGTGGTGTTGCGGGAGGGCCGCAAGCGGCAGGTGCGCCGTGTGGCGGCCATGCTGGGCCACCCGGTGCGCCGGCTCGTCCGCGTCCGCATCGGGCCGCTCGACCTGGGTGACCTGCAGCCGGGGCAGTGGCGGAAACTCACCGACGCCGAGGTGAAAGCGCTGGGAGCGGTGGCGCAGAAACGGCGAAGGAGCGAGAAACGGCGTTGAGACCGTCCACGATTGCGATTGACGGCCCGGCGGCCTCGGGCAAGAGCACCATCGGCGAGTTGCTTGCCCGCCACCTGGGTTACCTCTACTTCGACACCGGCGTGATGTACCGCGCCGTGACGTGGGCCGCGCTCCGGCGGAGTGTCCCTATCCAGGATGAGGGGGCGGTGACGGCGCTGGCAGAGCGACTGCGCATTGACATTCTCCCGCCCAAGACAGACGACGGCCGCCAGTACACCGTCCTGGCCGACGGGACGGACGTCACCTGGGCCATCCGCACGCCGGAGGTGGACGCCAACGTCTCGCCCGTCTCGGCCTACCCGGGCGTGCGGCGGGCGCTCGTCCCGCAGCAACGACGGGTGGCGGCCGGCGGGCGGGTGGTCATGGTGGGGCGCGACATCACGACTGTCGTCTTGCCCGACGCCGACCTCAAGCTCTATCTGGACGCCAGCGTCGAAGAGCGGGCGCGACGCCGCTGGCGGGAAGTGCGGGCGCGCGGGAAGGAGACCGGGTACGAGGCTGTGCTGGCCTCGATGCGCCGCCGGGACGAGATTGACAGCCATCGGGCGGTCTCGCCGTTGTGCGTGGCCGACGATGCGGTCGTCGTGGACACGACTGACCTGAGTATCGAGGAGGTGTTGGCGCAGACAGAGCGGCTGGTGGAGGAGCGCGGATGCCCGCTGGCCTGATCGCCGCCGTCGCCTCACACAGCCTGGCCGAGCGAATCGGCCTGCGGGCGGGGGACGAGCTTCTCTCCATCAACGGCCACCAGTTGCGGGACGTCATTGACGCGCAGTTCTATGCGGCCGAGGAGCGCCTGGCATTGCGAGTGCGCCAGGATGGGCAGGAGTCTACGCTCGAGGCCGAGCGACGGTACGACGAGCCGCTAGGGCTCGAGTTCGCCCAGCCCACGTTCGACGGGCTCCGCTACTGTAACAACCGTTGCGAGTTTTGTTTTGTGACCCACATGGCGCCGGGATTGCGCCGTTCGCTGTACGTCAGGGACGACGATTATCGGCATTCGTTCCTGTTCGGCAGTTACGTCACGCTGACGAACCTGGACGAGGCGGACTGGGAGCGCATCGGCGAACAGGGCCTCAGCCCGCTCTACGTCTCGGTCCACGCCACTGACCCGGACCTGCGCCGCCGCATCTTGGGCAATCCCGCCGCGCCCGACGTGATGGCCCAACTCCGTCGCCTGGCCGAATTGGGGATCGAGACACACACGCAGATCGTCGTCGTGCCCGGCCTCAACGACGGGCCGCACCTGGAGCGCTCGATCGGCGACCTATCTGGTTCATATCCGTTGCATCCGTTGACTCATCCGTTTATCCGTTCTTATCCGTTGACTCATCCGTTGACTCATCCGTTGACCCGTTCGGTCAGCATCGTGCCGGTGGGACTGACGAGGTACCATCGCGGAAGCTGCCGCGTGCACACGGACGTCGAAATGCGAGCCGTGTTCGACCAGGTAGCAGGCTGGCAGGCACGCCTGCGGGAGCGGCTGGGCGTCAGTTTCGTCTATCTGTCCGACGAGTGGTACCTGCGGCTGGGAGAGGAGGTTCCCCCACTGGAGGCCTACGATGGCCTGGATTTGACAGAGAATGGGGTGGGGCTGGTGCGCCGGTTCCTGGAGAATGGAGGATGGAGGATGGAGAATGGAGGCAATCTCCAATCTCCGACTTCCACGCTGGTGACCGGGACGCTGTTCGCGCCGGTGTTGCAGCGGGTGACGGCCCACATTCCGGGCGTGGAGGTCGTGCCGGTCGTCAACCGCTTCTTCGGGGAGACGGTGACGGTGGCGGGTCTGCTGACCGGGCAGGACGTGGTGGCGCAGTTGCGGGAGCGGAGCTTAGGCGATATGGTGGTGCTTCCGGCGGCGATGTTCGGCGGGCCGGAGGGGCAGTCGCTGGACGAGATGCAGCCGGAAGACGTAGGGGAGGCGCTGGGGCGGACAGTGAAGACCTCGGATGGAGAAATACACGATGGTCGGCGATTCTATCGTGTATTTCCCGATCCGTGGTGATCTTGTGGGAGATCTCAGTGGGACAGCAGAGTGGGGTCTTCTTGTCGCAGTTTTTCAACCAGCCACATCTGGATCAGTGTCTGATAGGGGATGCCTTTGCGCTCGGCGACCTGCTTGATGGCCTCCAGATGGTCCACCCGCAGGCGCAACCCGACCGCTTTGCGTGGAGGGCGTTTTTTCGTGCGGGCAACCTGGATGCGCTCCTGGACTTGTTCCAGGTCGTCCATATAGGGCGCTGTATCGTGGGTGTCGAACCACTCGGCAGCCTCTTGGTCAGTCTTAAATGATGGAATTTCAGGCATATTCACTTCTTTCGGCGTTTCAACCGGCTCTTCTCGGTCCGAGTAAGATCACGGGCTGCGATCACGCGGATGGTGTGTCGGGATTTCCAGACGAATACAACCAGCAGATACCGTCCAGCGTCTGTCTGGCCATAAGCCAGGTTCTTGTTGTCGCGGGTCTTCAGAATGAGCGGGTCATCGCCCAGGACTTCCTCGGCCTCGAAGGGCTCAACGTGATGACCGGCGATGTGCTCGATGTTTTCGTCGTCCCACTGAAATGTGACGGTTTTCACTCGGCACCTGACTCGATGAGTTAGATATAGTATAGACCTTATCTAACAAAATGTCAAGTGGGACCACAATCGGAAGGCACAAGGAGGTGTTAGCGTCAATGGACAATGAAAGACTCGAGGCCCTGCTCGCAGAGGCCACGGCACATTGTTACGACGAGGAGGAGGAATTCTGGGGCCTGTGCGAGACCCTGATGGTGCGGCTCTCCTTCCCGCTCGAAGCCAGGATGCAGGGCGAGGCGGTAACGATAGTCGGGCTGGACGACCAGCAGAGCGACCTGCAAAAAGGAGTGATCGCCCGCGTCCGCAAGGGCGACCAGGAGCAGACGGCAGCACTGGCGGACCTGGAGATCGTGAGCCCCGATCCGGTGAGCGCCGACTGGCTGGCGGCCTACCGGTATTGGTTGGGCAGGAGAAGTTGAGTATGTGCGGCATCGTAGGCTACGTAGGGCCGCGCAATGCGACTCCCATCATCCTTGAGGGGTTGAAGCGGCTGGAGTACCGGGGCTACGACTCGGCTGGGCTGGCGGTCGTACAGGCAGATGACACCATCGGGGTGCGGCGTGAGGTCGGCAAACTGGCGGGCCTGGTGGAATTGGTAGCCGCCGAGCCGGTGAGCGGATCGCTCGGCATCGGCCACACCCGCTGGGCCACCCACGGCGAGCCCAATCGCCGCAACGCCCATCCCCACGTTGGCGTCACTGGAGAGGTGGCCGCCGTCCATAACGGCATCATCGAGAACTTTCTTCCGTTGCGGCAGGAACTGGAGGCCGAGGGGCGGCGCTTTGCCTCAGAGACTGACTCTGAGGTGGTCGTGCACCTGGTCGAAGGAACCATGGCGGGCGGGGCTGACCTGGAGACGGCGGTGCGCCAGGCGCTGGCCCACGTCAAAGGCGCCAATGCCTTCGTGTTCCTCAGCAGCCGGGAGCCCGACCGGCTGGTGGCAGTGCGCATCGGCAACGCCGGCGGGATCACCATTGGGGTGGGGGAGGGGGAGATGTTCGTCGCCTCCGACATCCCGGCCATCCTGGAACATACCCGCCGCATGGTCTTCCTCGAAGACCGGCAGTTGGCAGTGGTGACGCGGGACGGGGTGCGCGTGACCACGCTGGCCGGGGAGCCGGTGGCGGCACAGGTTCATACCATCCCCTGGGACCCCGTGGCGGCGGTCAAAGAACCGTACCGCCACTTTATGCAGAAAGAGATCTACGAGCAGGCCCGTTCCGTCACCGACACCATTCGCGGGCGGGCCAAACTTGAGCTCGGGCGAGTGCGGCTGGAGCATCTCAGTTTGACGCCGGAGGAGGCGCAGGCCCTGGAGAAGGTGATCATTGTCGCCTGTGGCACCTCGGCCTACGCCGGACAGGTGGGTAAGTTCATCCTCGAAGCGCTGGCGCGCGTGCCGGTCGAGGTGGACTATGGCTCCGAGTTCCGCTACCGCGACCCCATTGTCAACGGAAACACGGCCGTGTTGGCCATCACGCAGAGCGGTGAGACAGTGGACACGCTGGCGGCGATGGAGGAAGCGCGGGCCAAGGGCGCGCGGCTGTGGGCCATCGTCAACGTCATCGGCAGCCAGGCGATGCGCGCCTCCGATGGGCACATCCTGATGCACGCCGGCCCGGAGATCGGCGTGGCCTCGACCAAGGCCTTCACTGCCAGCCTGGTGGACCTCTACCTGCTGGGTGTCTACCTGGGGGAGTTGCGCGGTGTTCTGACCGGCGCACAGTTGCGGGAGGCGGTGGACCGGCTGGCGCAGTTACCTCACCTGGTGGGGCGTGTGTTGGAGCACGGCGGCGAGTACGAGGTGCTGGCGAACCGCTTCCACGACCGAGAGCACTTCCTGTACCTGGGACGGGGCATCAACTACCCGATCGCGCTGGAGGGAGCGCTCAAACTGAAGGAGATTTCCTACATCCACGCCGAGGGTTACCCGGCCGGGGAGATGAAGCACGGCCCCATCGCGCTGATTGATGAGGCCATGCCCGTCGTTACCATTGCCGTGCGCGACCACGTCTACGACAAGATGGTCAGCCAGATCGAGCAGGTCAAGGCGCGCGGCGGTCTCGTCGTCGCACTGGCGACGGAGGGGGACGAGGACATCGCCGCCAAGGCCGACCACGTGCTCACCGTCCCGCCGACGCCATACCTGCTCTCGCCGGTGGTCAACGTCGTGCCGCTGCAACTCCTGGCCTACCACCTGGCGGTGCGGCGAGGCTGTGACGTGGACCAGCCACGCAATTTGGCCAAGAGCGTCACCGTCGAGTAAAGCCCGCCATCTAGCCGAGTTTGTTCATCGCCGCACGGAGCGGCGGAAACTCTGCCAGTTCACCCGGCTGGACTGTGCCCCACGTGGTACACAGGTGACCGAGCATCCGCTCGCTCCGGTGCTCTCGCGCAAAGGCAATCAACGCCTCGGTCGCCCCGACGTCTTTCCACCCGGCCGGCCAGACGCGAAAGCCCTTGTGCAGGAACAGCGGGATTGAAGGATACTCGTCGCGCTGCGTATAGTGCCAGTCGCACATGACAATGTCCTGCGGGAGCAGGTCAATCGCCGGGTGGGTGCCGTTCTCCGCCGCCTCCCACTTGCCGTAGCCGGTCGCGTGACCGTCGAGCAGGCGGTCTCCCCACATGAGCATTTCGACGTCCCGCTGGCCGACCAGGTGTGCGTGGTAGTCGTTGACCGCTTTGGCAAAGAGTGCGGCCGGGTCGTGCCCCTTGCAACGCGGGCAGTACTCGGAAGCGATGAGGAACACTTCGTCCATCCCCACGTGTAGCGCGTCGGCCTCGAAGGCTTCGATCAGCTCATCGAACAGTGCGAAGATGAGCGGGTTCACCTGCGGGTGCTGCGGGCACCAGCTCCGGCAGTAGATGCCCTCGTTGTCCGGGAACTGGCCGGGCGTTTCGTCGAACTGCGGGTACTGGATCAAAAGCGGGTGCGTCGTCGTGCTCCACGACTGGTGTCCCAGGCACTGGAACTGCGGGACGAGCCGGACGCCGTGCGTGCGGCAGGCCCGGACCAGCGCGCGGGCGTGATCTGGCGTGATCGGGTCGTCCCAACGCAGTTCGGGGTGCGACGTGTAGGCGTAGCCGTAATCTACCTCGGCGACAATGGCGTTGACGCCCATCTTCGCCAGCGCAGGGATCTCCCTGGCCAGCGCGTCGGTCTGGTCATTGTGTGAGACCAGCAGGTGGAGGCCGCGCCAGGGTCTGGTACTTGTGTGAAGATTGCCCATCATTTATTTCCCCATTGCCTTGAGCGCCTGCAGGCAGCGCTCCACGCACTCCAGCGGCGGGTAAGGGTAGCCTTCTTGCTCAACGATGTACCACTGTGTCCCGCCGGTCGTTTCGCACAACTGGAAGACCTCGCTCCAGCGGACTTTACCATCTCCGATGAGCACGTCTGGATTTGCGCTGGAGTATTCCTTCAGGTGGATGGTGACCGCCCGTCCCGGGTAACGCTTCAGCAAGGGCACAGGATCGGCATTGCCGGACAGTGCGTTGCCGAGGTCGAGTTGCATGACGACGTCCTGCCGCGTGTTGCCGAAGAAGGTGTCCCAGGGCAGCTCACCCCCCATGGGTGTGAACTCGACGTCGTGATTGTGGTAGCCGGTGGCCATCCCCTCCTCGGCCAGTTTTTCGGCGATCTCGTTGAACGTTGTGGCCGTCTCGAGCCAGGTTTCACGCGAGGAGCGGTACTCGTCGGGCAGCCACGGCACGATGAGGAAGCGGTTGCCCAGGACGTGGTTGAACTCGACGGTCTCGGCCAGTTGGTCGCCCAGCAGCGTGTCCAGGCCGATGTGCGTGCCCGCGACGGCCAGCCCCAGGTCGTCCAACATGGCGCGCAGCTCGCGCGCCGAACGCCCGTAATACCCTGCAAACTCGACGCCCTCGTAGCCCATCTTTGCCACGGCCTCGAGCGTGCCAGGCAGGTCTCGCTCGCAGTCTTCGCGGACCGAATACAATTGTAGAGCAATGGGAATCCGTGTCATTTCGATGTCTCCTTTTTGTAACGTGTTATTAACCGGTGGTTTACAGAGTTGTGGTATACTGCCCTGTTATGGTAATACAGGAAAAAACACGCACAGACGTTGTCGTGGATACCACGATTCCCAGAACCTGGGATGGGCGGTTGGCCTACGTCATCTCGCAAATCGCCAGCCCACCCGTGCTGACGATTGCTGCGATGGCGCTGCTTGCCTCGACGCTCGCCAGTCCACGTGCATGGACGTGGGCTGGTGTTTACGTGATGCTTGCCATCGTGACTCCCATCCTCTACCTGGTCTGGCTGGTGCACCAGGGGCGGGTCACCGACCTGGACGTGCAACTGCGCGAGCAACGGACGGCACCGCTGGTCTTTGCGGTTGCCTGTGCCGGGCTGGCCTGGCTCGTGCTGATGCTCGGCCGTGCGCCTGTGCAGATGATCGTCGTGGCGGGCGGACTGTGGCTGCAGATGGTGATCATCTTCGGCGTCACGCTGCGCTGGAAGATCAGCGTGCACTCGGCGGCCGCCGCCGGCATCGCCACGCTGGCCTGGTCGCTGGCCGGCACAGTCCTGCCGCTCGTGATCGGCGTGCCGCTCATCGCCTGGGCCCGCGTGCGTCTGCGCCGTCACACTGTGGCCCAGACAATCGCCGGGTCAGTGCTCGGGCTGACCATCTTCCTGGTTGCGCTGTTGATGGCGTGTTAAGGTAGGGTGACCGGCCTTTTGAGCTAGATCATCTCGAAGCCGGGGACCGGATAGCGCAGGTGGATGTGATCTTCGCCATCCGCCATCACTACGGTCAGTGTGTCGTCGGCCGGACGGAGGGCGCCCTGCTCCGCCTGCATTTTGTCGCGCACGAAAACCGGAATGGCCAACAGTGCGGCCTCGAACCACAGCAGGTCCGACTTACCGGGGCGGACGGGCTGCCCGGCGCGGGTGACCCGGATGGGGATTGGATAGGCCAGGTCGCCCGCCACCGACCAGCCGTATTTCTCCATGTCGTCGAGGTCGTCGAACGGTACTTCTATCACCTCGCCGAAAAGAAGCGACGTCCACTCCATCCGCCCGATCAAGCGGTTGGGCGGTGTCCCGGCATAGATCTGCCGCAACTCCTTGGGCGTGTTGTAGGCGGCCAGGCCGTAGACCTGGCCGCCGTGGCCCATCACGATAGCGTAGCGCCGCCGGCTGTCGGATGGATAGCGTATCTCAATCGGATGGGCATCGTCTATCCATTGCCAGGGGGCTTTACGATAAAAGAAAGCCGCCGCCTCGAACAGTCCTTTCACCATGTGAGGCGTCACACCGGGCGATTTTAACAGGCCGGGGAGTGGCTCCCGCCGGGTCATGAATTCCTCCATGCTCAGCATGGCCTGCTCCACCTCGCGCAGGGTGCGGTACTCGCAGCGGATGCCGACTTCAAGCAACTTGGGAGCCAGCGCCTCGACCAGCGCCTTGTCGTCCACGTAGATGACAGCAGGGCGGCGTTTCTTCCCGCCCTTCAGCGTCGGGTGGCGCATCGCCTTGGCCAGCCCGTTCAAGACCTGGTCGGGGGACGGCACATGCTCGACGATCTCGCTGCCGACGACTTTGCCGGCCGTCTGAGAGACCACCAGGATGACGTAAGGGCGATACGGGGCCTGCTTGCGGGGCGTGATCCAGGCCCGCAAGCGCCGGACAGCGCCCTCCCACACTTCGTTCGTCTGGGGCAGACGGTCAACTTGTTGCAATGGCCCTTTTGCCATCAATTACCCTCCATTCGCGACCCGCTCCTCGATGCTGGACACTCAACGCGCACTACCATCCAACATCCAACTTCCAATCTCCAACCCCAGTATACCACCGCTTGCCAGGGGACACAAAAGACACAAAAGCCAGGACCGCCGAATGGAATTCGCCGTCTGAAGCTGAGAAGGCCCCTCAGGGCCTGAGATCCAGTGCCTGAGGGCACTTTTCAGCTTGAGCCGGGGATTTCCAATCCCTGGCCTGACCGGGCGGCGACGCCGCAGCCGCCGAATGGAATGCGCCGG
>Ga0172363_10005456_pt1 | contig 10280 bp, 4 predicted proteins | sample LakKivs2_kivu2a2_FD_114541 | JGI IMG/M metagenome (GOLD analysis project Ga0172363, IMG submission 114541) | Sediment microbial communities from Lake Kivu, Rwanda - Sediment s2_kivu2a2 | ecosystem: Environmental > Aquatic > Freshwater > Lake > Sediment | place: Rwanda: Western Province, Lake... | reverse complement strand
GAAATTTTATTCTTTATGCTCATTTTATGAAATCATTTAAATCATCATTAATTGCTTCCTCCGGCAAGCAGCTTAAGCCTATAGGTAAACACTGCCGGGCCTGCATATACAGTGTACTGAGGCAGCGGCCTCGGACCGCATCCTGCAGTTCCCACTCCCAGCGTGGCATGGTTAATGCAGAATACCGTCGATGTGCTCTGGGGCAGGTCTATACGGTACTCAACTTTATCCATTTCCTCATCTGAATATGGCAGCATTGAAACCTGGAGGAAGGTGGCATCGCAGAGAGCCATCAGTCCCTGCCCGATTTTGTTGGTTACTGATGCCCATCTCACATCTTCATGGTTACCGCTTTCCATTGGTTTTTCGTAAGGCGTAAGCTGTCCGCTTACAGTACTCTTATACAGACCAACATCAAATCCCCGTTTCCTGTCCGCATAGTTTTCCATAGGCCCGCGGCCGAAATATGCAGCCTGGTCAAACTGTTTGTCGAGGACAAGCCGAACACCCAGGTGGGCAATTGCCATTTGCGGATTGGTTGAACTGAAGTTGTTAACAGCGGTTATTACACCATCGCCGGTTATAGAATAAACAACATCGTGACTGACTGTAAAATTAGCTGTACCCTGACCGGTAAGTTTTACTATAATCTCTGCAGATGACGGAGACTTCTGCTCAACAGTTACACTCTGAACGGTCCATTTAAGGTCGCGTAATCCGGAAGTGACCCACCCCTTATCAGCCCACATATCGTCATTGCGGTGAGGAGCCCGCCACAAATGAAGTCTCGGACCTCCGTCTTTAAGGAGCATATTTCTGCCACCTAACTCAAGTGATGAGAAGGTCCCTGCTGCTTTGTCAAAAACAATCCTGAATCCGGAACCTGTCACAACGACTTCCCTGTCACTCTGATTCATTGAAACTGGTTGAATGGCAGGTTTGATCTCAGCAGTAAAACTGACCGGTACTTTAAACTGGGCAGACACCATTTCGAATCCTTTTTTTGCCCATACTTTGTCGTCAGCAAGAGAAAATGAAATCCTAAGGAAATATTCATCCTGTGTAAAACCTGAGCTCTCAGTTTTATAAGGGATCGTGATCAACGCCTCTTTCCCCGGAGCTATTTGAGGAAGTTTAATATCTCCCCGTGATACTTCAGCCCCATTCTTTGAAAGTGTCCATGAACCCATAAAACCGTTAAGGCTTATAAACTGGTAGCTGTTATGAACCAGGAATCTTCCTTTTTCAATATCCTCGGGAGTTACTTTTATCCACTGGTATACTGTCTTCATTTCCGGATAGTGAGGCTTCAGGGACCTGTCAGAAGCTACTACTCCCTTATGAATGAAATAACGGTCGTTGGGGAATTCTCCGAATCCACCGCCATAGGCAATGATCGGACGTTTCGGATCACGACTGTTATAAATACCCTGATCCTGCCATTCCCAAATCGCCCCGCCAAGTATGGTTTCATATTTGTCAAAAACATCATTATACTCACCTATAGCACCCATGGAATTAAACATTGCATGGGCGTATTCGCACATATAATACGGCTTTTTGTATGCAGTATCCGTGGCAATTCTTTCGACCTGGGCCACTGCAGTATACATCTGACTGTCCATGTCGGAAGGATTAACCCTCCCGATTCCAAATCCCTGATAATGTACAGGCCTGGTATCATCAATTGCCCTGATTGCAGCCATGGCAGCCCTGAAATTTGAACCGCCTCTTCCGTTTTCATTGCCAAGCGACCAGATAATAACAGAAGGATGGTTCTTGAAGTTTTCCGTATTTGCGACATTCCTGTCGATGATTGCTGCCTTTATTCTCGGCTCTTCATCAAACCTTCCAGAGTTGCCGTGACATTCGACATTTGCTTCTGCAACAAGCCATATCCCGTACTCATCGCACAACTCATACCACCTGGGATCATCAGAATAGTGGGAAGTTCTCACGTGGTTGCAGTTGCCCTGCTTGATCAGCTCCAGGTCTCGTATCATCTGGGCTTCCGTAACGGCATGTCCCACATCGGGCCAGTTCTCATGCCTGTTGACTCCTTTCAGCTTTATCGGCGTGCCATTTACCAGAAAAATCCTTCCCCGTATCTCAATTTCCCTGAATCCTGTTCTGGCCGAAAGTATTTCCGATACCTTCTTTCCGGTTTTCAAGGTCAGTACAGTTGTATAGAGATCCGGCGTTTCTGCTGTCCATTTTTTTGGATTCTGAACATTGAATTTGAGTTTCACCTCTGTTTCTTTCCCTGGTTCCAGTGCGGGAACAGTACCTACAGCCTGAGCATTGGACACCTGCTTTTCACCATCATAAAGGACAGCTGATATAGTCGATCCTTTTACTGCTTTAGCTCCATAGTTTTTCACCTTCGCAATCACTTCAACGACTGCATTCCTGTACTGATCATCGAGGTCTGTTCTGACAAAAAAGTCGCGGATATGCTGCTGGGGCGAACTCCAGATCGTGACATTCCTGAAAATCCCACTCAGCCTCCACATATCCTGGTCTTCAAGATAACTGCCTGTAACATAACGGTATACCTCTACGGCAACCATGTTTTTACCGGGTTTCACATATTGAGTAATATCAAATTCTGCAGCATTACGGCTGTTAACGCTGTAACCTACCTTTTCCCCGTTTACCCAGAGAAAGAATCCGGCATCAACACCATCGAAGGACATGAAGATCCGGCGTCCTTTCCACTCTGCAGGAACTTCAAAATCGCGGCGATAGCTGCCTACGGGATTTCTTTCTTCATAAGCAGTATAAGTTTTCGGAGGAGTGCTCATAACACTCGGGAAATCACGCCTGAAAGTGTAGCCGAGGTTCCTGTAATAAGGTGTGCCATATCCAAGCAGCTGCCAGTTTGAAGGGACTGGAATCTCTTTCCATGACGAGACATCGTAGGTAGACTTATAGAAATCAACAGGCCGTGCCTGTGGCCAGGAAACCCAGTTGAATTTCCACATCCCGTTCAGGCTCCTGCAGAATGAAGAGGCATGCCTGTTTGCAGCCAATGCCTGCTTAAGATCAGGGTATGGCATAAGTGTAGCATGTGCAGGTTCCTTGTTAATACCGATATTTTCAGGATCCTGGATCTCGGGTGGCACAGGAGCGCCGCCAAGCGAATCCCTGACTGATGCAACCTGGGAGCCGGCATTAATGCTTACAGACATTAATGCCAGAATGAACAATGATGAAAACAGAGTGTTTTTCATTTTAATGATTGATTAATTAGGTTTATTATAGTATTACTTGATTTTCCCTGTCTCAAACGTGATCTGCCGTCCTTCATATCCCACTGAGATATCCGGTTCGGCATCCGGATTAAAAGGTACGGGATCTTCGCGTGAAACCAGGATAAAATTGAATATCCTTGATTTGAGCATTCCCGGAAATTCGCCCGTCCTGTCACCAATGGTAATCCGGTTCGTGATGTCGTTGTAGCTGATTTTTATTGTACTGCATTCACCCTTCTCATAATTGTAACTGACACCTTCATCTTCGTACAGGGTAAATGCACAATCGCGTCCTGAATAAATAAAGAAGGTGAGATGATCTGAGGATTTGTTGGACGGATAATTTTCAGTGGTCCAGGCAGGTATAACTGAACCTTCTTTTACAAAAAGAGGAATTCTGTCATATGGAGCCTGTGCCTCAGTCATCCCTCCCCCGGAGTAATAATTCCCTGTATGGAAATCATACCATCCGCATATTCCGGGGAGATAAACTTCCCTGGTTACGGCTTTGAATTTATATACAGGAGCTACAAGAAGCGATGGTCCAAACATATACTGGTCAGAGATGCCGGTAACTTTTTTATCCTCACCGAAATCCATAACCATGGCACGCATCATTGTATAATCATTGAAATAAGTAAGTCCCGCGAGAGAATAAAGGTAGGGTATGAGGCTGTATCTGAGTTTACTGTAATATAGCCGGCTTTGAAGATCGCGATTGTTTGCCGAACCGGGCTTAATGTAATCATACGAAGACATCTGCCCGGTATCGTACAGTAAGGGACAAAATGATCCGAACTGGTACCATCTTGTAAACAATTCTCCAGATTCTTCGTTATCTCTAATAATTCTGCCCTTATCCGGGATGCTTCCTTCAGGACTTATTTTATCCATATTTACTGTCCAATAAGGAATACCGGACAATGAACTGTCGATAGCTTCTTTTATCTTGTTTTTCAGGTCATCCCAAGTCTTTCCCGGTGAAGCATAAGAATCGTATGCCCAGAGCCCGACAATGCTGTCTCGCGGAAATATATTTCCAGTGTACATGCGCCCGCTATCTCTAATTAGTCCATCATATCTTGAAAGTTCATGACACCTCCAGCAGCCAATAGCCCATTTGGGCATTATAGGAGCCCGGCCTGTTACCATCCTGTAGGCTCTTATCAGTTCATCATGATCATTTCCGTTAATTATATAGAATCCGGATTCATCATTAATCTTTCTGGATAAATCCCGGATTCTGCCGTCCTGATCGAGGTACCTTATCTTTCCCGATGTAAGTGATACTTTAACCTGACTCCGGGATGTCATAATTAAGAGTGTATCAATAACCTGCCTGACACTGAAACCTGTACTTATATTTTCAGTCGGGATTACACAAAGACTTTTTTCTTTTGAGAAACTGTTAACGGGAGATGCAGTTACATGGATAATATCATCCCTCAGTATTTCAATCCTGATCAACCTGGCTGATCCTGAATTTTCAGGTTTTAATCTGATTATGACACTATTATCTTTTCTTACCCAACCGGGCTGTGTACAGGAAAAGGATAAAACTGATATTGAAAAAAAGAAAATCAGTTTTTTCAATAAACTTTTATATGTCCCGTCATTTTCCATGAAAGGTTTTTGCAGAGAAGCTTTAACTTCTAACAGGGATCCTTTATTCAATTAAAATATATATTCGGCCTCCATTTCCATAAGAAGATCGTCGCGGCAGATATCTGCTTCAATATATATCGCGGGTATTCCCGGGAATAAATCTTCGCAGATAAGTTTTACTGTTTCGAAATCTTCCCTTATTTTTATATAAACTCTGAGCAGTGATACTTTCCCGGGGATAAGATCTGTAACTCCGAGCAGTTCACTTATGCGATCGTTATCCTTAAGTTTATTGATATTTTCAATTGTCACTACCGTCTGTTCAGCTACATCTCCCACGCCGATCGTTTCCTGCCCGATTATTGATGCGGTGCCGGAAATAAAAAGAAGCGACCCGGTCATACCCGAAATAAGCAGGGCTCTTTCAAACTGGGGAGGATGTTTTTTTGTCTCACCTTCAGTTACAGAGCCTTTAAGTACGTGCTGACCATATTCATACGCATTGACCTGGTTCGGATTACATACAGCCTTGATCTTCAGCTTGCCGTCAGATGAATCCATTGCACAGAAATCGAGTATAACACCTCCGTGTCTCATGCCTACTCCGGTAGCGGCAGGAAATCCGGCTAACTTCCTGTGCCTCCCGTAATATTCGCATCTCACTTCATTGAATACCTGGTAGTTCTGAAAACCGTTTCTCACCTCCAGTATATTGCCGATATAGTTCCACTGCCTGACAAGGTTATTCAGCGTCATTTTTTCATTATGAAGCAGGGCGACCATAAGTTCAAAAGCATGCTCAGCGGCTTTTCCGGTATCGTCAGGATAAGAATAGCTGCTGACACCTGCAGCCCATAATTCCCTGAAAGAACCATTTTCAAGAAGAACATAAGGTATTCCCCCAAACATTTTTCCGGTGACCTTCGCCGTCCCTGAAAAGATAAATGATCCCTCAACGGCCACTTTCCATGGCTTTTCCGGAGGGTGACATGTAACATTGAATGCAGGACATCTTAAACCGAATGATCCGGTCATTGACTCATATATATCTGACCTTGCACTGATGAATGATGTAAAATCAGGGACATCAACGAAGAAATTAAGCTTCACTGGCGTATACCCTGAATTGCACGTCTCTTCTATTTGTTTCAGGCACTGCCTGTATTCTTGCAATAAGCTGCCCTCAGCTGAAGGACAATATATAAAACAGGTTTTATGCATAAAAGGTATTTTCTGATCTTCAAATGTAACATTTTTTAAATGTGTGACACCTGGTTGTACAACATACAATAAATTGCCGGGAATTGTTTTATTTTAAATATTCAAATCCCGGTCTTCTATTGTTTCCTGATCCAGACAACAGACTGAGGAACAGACCTTTCGGATGGCTGTTCTATCCTGTTGCATCTCGCATAATTTGGTATTGCCACCAATGGAGTACCGTCATTCCATTGTCCTTTGATCATTATAATACCCCCCAGAAAGTCTTTATTCCATTCTGCTGTTAAAGGACCGGTTCCTATATATTTATCGATATCCGGCTGATCAGCTTTCTCAACATTGTAAATCATCGGACCATACCGAAGAGCTATTCTTCCCATGTTTGCCTCGATCCTGGGATCTGCAGCTATGACCTGAACCTCAAGCGGCAGTTCAATATCTACCCTGTCTCCGGTTTTCCACGTCCGTTTTATCACGGCATATCCTTTATCCGGTATAACTTTCATTGGTTTACCATTGACAGAAAGAGATTTCAATCCTTCCACCAGAGGCACCGGTGTATAAAGCCGGCTTGTCGACCTGTTGGGCATGCGTATGTAAAGTGAAAACGTTTTCGATAGAACCGGATTAACAATAATGGTTACCTTACCGCTCCAGGGATAGTCGGTTTTCTGGATCATCTCAACATCGGTTCCTGCAACTTTCTCCACTTTGATCGTACTGCCAATGAACATATTCACATAAATACCATCACTGCTTTTTACATACGTCCATGTCGGTATCATAAGGAGAGTCCTCGGAATATTCCCGACACAGCAGGGACATGTATGCCACGGATACCGGGCAACCGAAGCCGAAAGGGGATTATCGTAAAAAAAGTTTTTACCGTCGAGATCAATAGATCCGAGCAATGCATTATACATTGTTTCTTCATAGAGATCGGCATATTTTGCATCGTGATATGCAATATTCATTTTATACTGGAAGAAAATAAGCCCGCAGCTCGAACAAGACTCGCAGTAGGCATTGTTTCGGAGAGAATAATCCGGACCAAAACCCTCGGAGCTTTCTCCGCTGCCTATTCCCCCGGTAACATAATATTTCTTATTTACAATATTATCCCACAGCGACATTACCGCGCTCTGGTAATCTACATCTCCGGTTTCTGCCGCAATATCCGCCATGCCCGAGTAGCTGTAGGCAGCCCTGACTGCATGGCCGACTGCTTCGTATTGCTTCTGGACAGGTACATGGCTCTGGTCATACTCAGTCCCGTTGTTCCTGCAATCTAGAAGGAATTTCGACAGCTTAATGTAGTTATTACCTCTACCGTTCCCTTCCATATCATTTACAAACCTCCCGAATCGTACAAGCGCCTGCTCCATTTCCTGGTGGCCGTCATACCATTCCTTCTTCCCCGGTCCTATATTGGCCACCCAGCAGTCGGCCAGCTTTTTTGCAGCATCATATAACCGCTTGTCCTTCCCTTCGGTGAGTGTATAATGATTTATTGCGGATTCGATGAAATAGCCCGCGACATATCCTTCGTGATTGCCTCTTGTCTGTGGTGCCCATCTTTCTTTCCATCTTGATGTATCACGAAGCGTATATGCGGTCTGAAGATACCCGTCGGGTTCCTGTGCAGCCAGTATGACAGGGATCCATTTCTCCAGGGTGGCTTTCATTTTTTCCTGTGCAGCAATTATTTCCCTGTCACCCTGAGGATCGACCATCAGGGCAATAGACATAGATTCCACTGTCTGATGCACCCAGGCATTTGAGAAAACATAGCCGAGATGTCTTCCATGCGGTTCTCCCCGCAAAGCTTTGCCTGCTTCAATGAAATTGTCCAGTCCGCCTGGTCCGAGCTTCAGCCCGGTACTGTTGATCTGGTCGATGCACCATGGTATCCAGTTTACTATCAGCATTTTAGCTCTCGAATTCCAGAGAGGGCTGTCAATCTTGTAACGTTTTGTATAGACAACGTCCAGGCGGTCAGCCATCGGTGGTTGGGTTACTTTAACCCTTAATGATGATGAAGAACTTAGCTGACCTTCATTTACCGTAAACGACAGCACATATTCGCCCGGGGCGGAAAATGTCGCTGAGGTTTGCAGTTTTGAAGGGTCTTCAAATGTTACATTTCCGGGACCGGAGCTTTTACTCCACTTTGTAGACGTAACAGGTGTTACTGATCTGTAAATTCCGGAAAGATAGGTTTTCCCGTTCGTCATTACTGATCTGTCAGCGCCTGCAACCGCCAATGGCCGCGGGCCCTGGGAACCTTCTGCCTGTATGACAATCCATTCGAGGACTGAAGCTGAAAACCTGTCGGCAGAATCCACTTCCAGCCGTAGTTTGGTCGTCTTAACAACATCAAATTTCGTAGTGTTAAATGCATTGCTGACCAGACCAAGTCCCACAGGATTCGCTACCTGTTCAAACTTGCTGCCGTCCCAGTACGTTATCCTGTATGTTGGCGGCAGTGGAATATTCTTGTTAAAGTCCCACAAAAAAACCGAGAACTCACCGGTTGTCACAGGCTGGCTCCACGCATACTGAAGCCACTGAGGCGATAGTGCCTGCCTTGGCCGGTTACCGCTGCCGCCAAAACTCCGCGATGTATTTGGAATCAGGCCATCATTCAGGGTGACAATGGCTGAACCCTGCCTTACTGACCCTGTCGGCATTGCAACTATTGCCAGGTTCTTTCCCCCGGGCATCTTTACCTGCTCCTGGCCATTAATGACCGCAGAAAAAACAGATAAACCTGTCAGAACAGTCAATATCTGAAATAATTGTGTTTTTTTCATATTCATTATTCTGTTTAGATTTTACTCGACAATCCATTCATAAAGACCGGCAGAAAATTCCTTATTCAGCTTTACCTTCAGTTTTAATGCTGACGTTTTTACCGGGTTAAAAATTAGGGAATCCCAGTTATTTTTCGTAACTTTATAGTTTGTCTTTGCCTTCACAGGCTGCCATATATTGCCGGAGAGATACAGAATCTCCCATTCATCGGGTATGCGGCAGCCTCCATCCGGGCCATCATCAAACCAGTAAACCTTTGTCTTTGAGATAGTTTCAGGCTTCTGAAAGTCGTATTGCAGCCATTCCCATTTGTTTTTATCCGGCCACCAGTGATAGTATGGGATCGTATGGTCGTTTGAGTTTTCAGGTTCAAACTGATCGTTCAATGCCGAAAGAGCATTTGTGGGTTTACCCGCCCTTATTCTGCTCCTGAAGGCAATAGTCTGGGCAGGCAGAGGCCGGGCATTTTCGGATTTACAAGGAAGCCATACCATCATCTGACCCGGTCCACGGTTATTCCATAATGCATACGGTATCAGGGTAACCGGTTCTTCAGGCAGTTTTTCTATTGTACCATCAAGCTTTTTCCTGGTCTGGAATCCGGTGGTCTTTATTACCTGGGTTCCTTCAAGCAATCCGGGGACAAATTCTGTTTTAAGGCCGGCATTTTTATCAATCACCAGGTTCAGGATATTTCCGGTATTGTTATCAGGCCACTCGGCACAATAAATAACTGGCCCCCTCTGAATGGCCATTTTCCCTATATCCGCTTTTATTCTTTCGTCGGCAACGACTTTTCTTACCGGCATCGGGAACTCTATCTCAATCTTATCGCCGCTCTTCCATTTTCGTTCTATTTCAGTGAATCCGTTTTCAGTCTCAGCGCTGATCGTCTCACCATTTACCAGGATCGTATACTTTTCAGAATTATTATCATCAAATTTGTAAAGTCCTCCCGGTATCGCTTCATTCAGTGCCCAGCCCGGGATCCGAAGCTTAAGTGAGAATTTTACCGGCTTCTCCGGATACAAGGATATGCTTGCCTTGCCGCTCCAGGGGAATCCTGACTCCTGAAAAATTTTCACATTGCTTTTCCTGACAGATACATTCGCTTCATTTGAAATATAAAGATTGACAAAAACATCCTCATCGGTTACGGCATAGATATATCCCGGAATTGCCGGTACAAAACGGGCAATATTCGATGGACAGCAAGCACAGCCGAACCAGGCGCTTCTCTGGTGCTGACCATTTGATTCCAGGGGATTAGGATAGAAAAACCTGTCGGCCGACAATGAGACGCCTGAAAGCATTGAGTTATAAAGAGTCTTTTCAAGAATATCAATATACCTTGTATCTCCGTGAAGCAGAAAAAGGCGGTGATTT